>Ga0209181_10004673_pt1 | contig 20194 bp, 14 predicted proteins | sample MAT05_FD_187208 | JGI IMG/M metagenome (GOLD analysis project Ga0209181, IMG submission 187208) | Freshwater microbial communities from Lake Fryxell liftoff mats and glacier meltwater in Antarctica - MAT-05 (SPAdes) (version 2) | ecosystem: Environmental > Aquatic > Freshwater > Ice > Liftoff... | reverse complement strand
CGGGAAGATTGCGGTAAGTGGTCGGGTCCGGCGTGTCGGCTTCCGCGAAGCCCGCACGCCGCAGAATGCAGGCATCGCAACGAGCACAAGCCCGGCCTTCGCGATCCGGGTCGTAGCAACTCATCGTTTGCGAAAGATCGACACCGAGTTCGATGCCGAGCCGTACGATATCAGCCTTGGTTTTGTCGATCAGCGGCGTGTGAATCCGGAAACGACCTCGGCCTTCGTCGCCAGCCGCGGTCGCTGTGTCGGCAAGAATGGTGAAGGCGGCGAAGAACCCCGGGCGGCAATCGGGGTACCCCGCATGATCCAGCGCATTCGCCCCGAAGACGAGATCGAAAGCCCCAATCGTCTCCGCATACGCCAAGGCGGCGGAGAGGAGCATGGTATTGCGGGCGGGCACGTAGGTGGAGGAAATCCCGATGGCCATCTCGGCCTGAGTCCGATCCTTGGGCACGTCCGAGGAACTCGTCAGCGAGGAACCGCCGAGGCTTCTCAGATCGATGGCGATGGTGCGGTGCTCGACTGCGAGCAAATCGCGGGCGATGTGGGCAGCCCGATCCAACTCGATGCGATGCCGTTGGCCGTAATCGATCGACAATGCATACGGTTCGTATCCGTGCGCCTTGGCCCAGGCCAGGCATACGGTACTGTCCAATCCTCCGCTGAGCAGCACGACCGCCTTGGGCATGAGCGGGACTCGAAGATTGCCGCTGGAACTCCGGGCGGGAATCGCCTATCGTTTCAACATACCCGAACCGCGGCCCGACAACGACCCCCGAGCATCATGGATTACACGGAAACGCCCTCGGCCGATCAACTGGATACCTTTCCGAACCCGCAGCCGGGGCGGGATTACGACGTCGAAATCATCTGCCCGGAATTCACGAGCGTATGCCCATTGACCGGTCAGCCCGATTTCGGCACGATCGTGTACGTCTACTCGCCGGGTGAGGTCTGCGTGGAATTGAAGTCGCTTAAACTTTACCTGCAGAGATTCCGCAATCAGGGAATTTATTACGAACAGGTTACGAATCGGCTGATGGACGACTTCCTTGCTGCGATCAAGCCGAGGAAAGTCAGGCTCACGACGCGTTGGACGCCACGCGGCGGCATCAGCACGAATGTGACGATCGACTACGTGGCGACGGCGACTTCAACTTGAATGCGATTGTGAACCACAACATCGGGCATCAGAAGGCGTACTGCGTTCAGAGCCAACTGTTTGACGTGGAAACATCGTGCAGAACCATGAAGCGACACAGACTTGCCATCGGTCTGCACTGCCAATTCGCGGACTCGGCCGGAAGTGGAGACTTGGACTCTGGAGCGAAGTAGACTGGCAAGATCGCGTGGACTCTGGGACATCTTCGTCCTCCTACGGGTGAGGGCGACATCGAATCTTGCAAAGCCGGGGCCAATGAATCCATGATCCACGAAAATGCCGATGCCGAACGCATGGTTCGCTTTACGACGGTCCTATCCTGCGTGGTCTTCACGATCGAAATCCCGAGCCGACCGTACCGGATTCCGGCCGGGGAATCGGCGTTTTCGTACGGCTTGGCCTACACGATTCTGTCGCTGACACTCGGCTGGTGGGCATTCCCATGGGGGCCGCAACGAACCTGGGAAGCCTTGGAGTCCAACCGAACCGGCAGGCCGATCCTCTCCGAGTCAACGTCATGATGCGCAGACTACTGCCGGTTTTGGGCGTGATGCTGCTCATACTTCCCGCGAAATCCGAGGCCGGCCTCTACGCGCCTGCCGAGCCGACTCCGTTTTCGGTCGATGCCGAGGGGAATCTGAAGGAACTCATTTATGTGCCGGTCTTCAAGTCGATGCTGGACGATCGGTTCAACGGGCTGAATCCCGCCGGTGTGATGACGCTCGACGGCAGGACGACCTTTCGCGGCGACTACCGCAAACGCCTGGCGGACCTGCCGGCAACCGATCCGCTCGGTCGCTCTGCGGCTCAACTTCGCCTTGGTATGTTCGATGACGCCATCAATCTGCTGCAGCCTCAATCCCGCAGCCGCAACCCCAGCTATGCCCTGCTGATGAATCTGGCTCATGCCCACACCGGCCGCGGCGAGTTCGACGAAGCGATCCGCACGCATGCGGCCGCACTCTTCGACACCGAGCCTCCGGCCGAATTGCCGGGTTACACCACCGCGACCACACCGCGCATCGTCCGGTTGGAGCGGGAGATCTATGTCAAGCGCCTACGTCAGCGACGCAACGAGGCAAGTCGTCGCACTGATGTCGAAACGCAGCAGACTCCCGACTTGTTTGGTACGACCGAATCGCCGATGGCTTGGTCGAACGCCGAGGGAAAGTACGAACCCGGCGTGCTGCAGCCCCTCGAACGAGCCAAGCTGCCCAAGGATGCCGTGGCCGTTGTCCAGCAACTGCTGCTCTGGTCGCCCGAGGATACGCCGTTGTTGTGGCTGCTGGCGGAACTCTATACGGCTGAGGGTCGCTTCCGCGAAGCGGAGCAGGTCTTCGATCAGCTCACTTGGGGCCGCAACTTCACCAACCGCAAAACGCTGATGGAGCATCGCACGGCCGTAAGGGAGGCAGCCGCGAAAATGCCCGCGGAGAACGACGATCAATTGCTGCCCGATACCGCGACGCCGCCCCCGCCGGGTGACGATGATGCCGCGAAATGGCAGGAATTGCGTGAAGAACTCGTGCCGGTGATCGTCGTGTTCGCCGGATTGACGCTATTGGGGTTCGCATTATTCGGCCGCAGTCTGTTTCGTCGCCGCCGAAGACGGAATCGGGAACTGGAATCGAAGTCGATGCGTTCCTAAGCTTGCATCGTGTAACAAGACCACACACCGAGTTTCCGCGTGAGGAACCCCATGGCCTGGGACAGCGTTCCATCCTTCTTGGAAGCGGCACGCGTTGCACGCCTGTTCCCGGCGGACAAGCTCGAAGCCCTTGCAGCCTCGCACACAGCCGACTGGACTTTCCGCAACCTTGCAGAGTGCGACGAACTGTCCGAAGCACTTACGGTCTACCAAACCGAACGACTCAGCCTCGAACGACCCGACGATGTGCTGATCGCAGGGTACCCCATCCTTGCCGAACTCGGTCCGTGTCCCGACGGCATGGCGTACCGTGCCGAGCATCCGATTCTTCGACACGAAGTCGTGCTTCGCCGACTTGTGGCCGAGGCGGTGGGCCTTGAGTCGGCACGTACGCGCTTCGTCCGGCGCGCCCATGCCGCGAGTGTGGTCTCCCACCCGAATCTGCTCGAACTGATCGATGCCGTTGAGGAGCCGAACGGCACCATCATCGTAACGCTGGCCGCCTTCGATGGAGGCGATCTTCAGTCCCTGACCGAGGACATCGGCCCAATGCCGACCCCTCTGGCGATTCATTACGTTCATTCGGCCGGGCAAGCTTTGGCGGCCGCCCACGCACGCGGCATCGTGCACGGCGATGTCGGTCCCGGTCGATTGCTGGTCGGCCCGCTTGCGCCGATGTCCAAGCTCCGGCCGGACGGCACGCCGAAAATGCGACCCTCGAGCAACGCCGTCCTGAAACTTTCCGAACTCGGCCTCGTTTCCGTCGGCGAAAACCAATCCCCAGCCGACGATGTTTGCGGCTTGGCGCGCACGCTGTTTTTCCTGCTCACAGCTCGGATGCCGACAACTCCGGTCGAAGTCGAGCAGTTGAAAGCGCTGCGGCCGGATGTTCCATCCGTAGTCGTAGTGGTCCTTTCAGCCGCGACGGCTGAAGATCCGCAGGCGCGTCCGACGCTGGATGACTTCCTGCACGCGCTGAAAGCGGCATCGGCCGTGGTCGCCGAACCAACGGCAGCCAATTCGGCGTCGTTGGCCGATCTCGTCGATGCGGCGCTGGACGCCAAGTCCGGCATCCACGGGCCGAAGCGCTCCGAGTTTTCAATTCTGCTTCCGTTCGAAGACGTCGATTCGATCGTCGACTCCGCAGCCGACAGCCTTCCCGTCGTTCCTTACGGCGGACGTGTCGCCGGGTTGGCTGAACTGAGTTGGGAGCAGGCGGATGCGTTGGACTACGTGCCTGAAGCCTACGCCGACGAGCACCCGGAGGCCTTGCCGCACGACGGCGATGCCCGATCCCGTAGAATTGCCGAGAAGCCGGCCCGCGGGAAAATCTGGTTGTGGATCGGACTCGGTCTCGGTCTTCAGGTTTTTGCGGTGCTGTTGTGGGTGGTCTACATCACGCAGCCGTTCAGTGGCAGTGGCGGGCCGACGCCGGCCACGACTCCAAAGAAGGCCCGATGAACGTCTGCGCCAGCCAAGCCGTGACCCTGTCCACACCGTTTGCGGACGACCTGAACGCGCACGCCGATGCCGGGGCTGTTGGGGTTGAGATTTGGCTGACCAAGCTGGAGACGTATCTCGAAACCGCCGGCCTCGACGATGTGAAAGGGATCGAGCAGTCGCGGAGGCTGAACTTGGTCGCTGCGGCGTTCCAGGGCGGCTTGCTGCTCAGCCAAGGCGAGGCGCGGTCCGCCCATTTCGAGCACTTCAAGCGTCGCCTCGGTCTTTGTCAGGAACTCGGTATCCCGACGATGATCCTGACGGCGGACTTTCGTCAGCCACCGGATGCAACCAGCGCCGAACGGGCCCTCGTCTCGGCGAAGCAAGCCGCCCAATGGGCCGCGGCATTCGATGTGAAGTTGGCTCTCGAGTTTCGCGGCAGCGATGCCTACTGCTCGTGCCTGGACACGACCCTGAATTTCATCGACGCCGTTGCCGAGCCGAACCTCGGTGTGTGCCTCGATTGGTTCCACTTCTACAAGGGGCCAAGTAAGCCCGAGGATCTCGATCGACTCTCGCCTGCCAATCTGTTTCACGTTCAGGTCAGCGACGTGCCCGGTGTGCCGCGGGAACTGATGACCGATGCCGATCGCGTCTTTCCCGGCGAAGGAGACTTCCGTTTCGGACTGCTGACCGAGTGTTTGGAGCGCATCCACTATTCGGGTTGGGTATCGGTCGAGTTGATGAATCCCGTTCTTTGGCGAATGAAACCGAGCCAAGTCGTCGAACTTGCACTAACCAGCGTCCGAAAGCTGTTCGCCTAGATATCCTACCGCGCAGCTTATTTTCTCGGCACTGTTCACTGCAATAGCGTGCAAAGTGTGATAGAATCAATTCTTGGGATCATTTCGGATGATCCGTCATTCCAAATTGCAGAAGACGAATGCCCAAAAACGAGCAGATTGAGCCGCCTCTGCCTGAGATTGTCGGCATGGCACCGGCGATGCAGGAAGTCTACCGTATGGTCGCCCTGGCTGCGCCGCGTTCGGCGAACGTGCTTCTCATCGGCGAAACCGGCACCGGCAAGGAAGTCATCGCCAAGGCGATTCATAAGCGCAGCCGCCGTTCCGATGGCCCGTACATTCGCGTCAATTGTGGGGCTTTGCACGAGAACCTGCTCGAAAGCGAACTGTTCGGTCACGTCAAGGGAGCGTTCACCGGGGCGATCGACAACAAACCCGGCCGCTTCGAGGCGGCCCATGGCGGCACGATCTTCCTCGACGAAATCAATTCGATGTCACCCAAGCTGCAAGTGAAGCTGCTCCGGGTACTTCAGGAACGCGAATTCGAGCGCGTCGGCGAAAGCACCACCAAACGCGTCGATGTCCGCGTCATCGCGGCGACCAATGCCTCGCTGGAAGATATGGTCGACGAAGGGACCTTCCGGGAAGACCTTTACTACCGGCTCAATGTTGTGCCGATCGGCCTGCCGCCGTTGCGGGATCGCCGCGAGGACATTCCGGCACTCGCGACGTTCTTCCTCAAAAAGTACGGCGACGCCAACAAGCTCCTGCAGACGCCGATCCTGACGGGCGAAGTCACAGCCGCACTGGTGGCGCACGAATGGCCCGGTAACGTCCGCGAGCTTGAAAATGCGATCGAGCGATTGATCGTTCTGAGTGAAGGCGGCGGACTGGACTCGAACGTCCTGAAGCTCGACCGCCCGCGCAACACGTCCCGTCGGCATGCCGCGGGTGCAGCGCCCGCGACACCGATGGACGTGCCGATGCTGATCCGCGCCCTCATCCGCACCGGGATCGCTTCCGCTCCGGGCGGAGACGTGAAACTCTACGACTATCTCGTCGGCGGAGTCGAACGCGAACTGATCGAGCAGGTGATGCGGCAGTGCGACGGGGTCCAAGTCAAGGCCGCCCAACGCCTCGGCATCAACCGCAACACGCTGCACAAGAAGTCCGAGGAATTCAAGGCAGCCGATGCCTTGGCCGCGTCGGGCGAAACCGTGGAAATCGTCGACGCAGCGGTCGCCGAGTAGGCTATTCAGAAATCACTTCGCCGCCGCTGCGGGTACTCAGGCTTGCAATGGTGAGCAATCGCCGGCCGAAGGCGGTCAAACTTTGGCCTGTCGTTTGCCACGGAAGAACAGCACGAAGATCGCCAGCGCGATCAGGACGCCGATCGCGGGGATGGCCCAGAAGGTCGTCCAATCCGTGACCTTATCCGCGCCGGTCGTCTCGCGGGAGACGTAGTTGCTGAACTCGCTGCCGAGCCACATGCCCAAGCCGTAAGTCAGAAAGGTAAATAGTGCCTGTCCGCTGCCGCGGATGTCGGAGGGAGCTTCCTTGTCCACGTGGATGAACCCGGCCGCGAAGAAGAAGTCGAAGCAGATCCCGTGAAGCCCGATGCCGACCAGAACCAGGGCGAACCCAGCCTCGCTGACCGGAGCTTGCGAGAACAGCAGATAGCGGACGCCCCAGCACAACATCCCCAATGCCAGCACCCACTTCATGCCGAACCGAAGCAGAAACAACGGCAGAAACGGCAGGATCACCATCTCCGCAACCTGGCCGATGGCCATCACCGTGGAGACGTTGGTCACGCCGTGTTTCACACCGATGAACACGCCCGTGTAGTTGTAGTAGAAGGCCAACACGATCGTGATCAGGAACGACGCGATGAAGAACACCGCGAAGGAAAAGTTCCGGAACAGACCGAGCGCCTTGAGGAACGGCAAGGCATCCCCGGCGACTCCCTTGGCCGGTGTGTGCGGAAGAAAGAACGAATAGATGCCCAACGCCAAGGACAATCCGGCCGCGAGCATCATGGGGTATTCGGACTCGGCGGGCGTGGGGCTGATCAGCTTCATGGCGTTGCCGACGAACAGGCCGACCGCGATCCAGCCGATCGTCCCCAGCACGCGCAGGCCGGGGAAATCGCGTTGACCGTCCGGCACGTGCGTGAAAGCGATCGTGTTCGAGAGAGCCAACGTCGGCGAATAAATCAAGGCGTAGATCAGCGCGATCGTCCACAACTTCCAAGACGCCGCAAGCACGACGGCCGGCTCGGCACCCTTGACCGATTCGAATTGGGACATCCAGTAGAGCAGTCCGGCTCCGACGATATGAAGAAGTCCCAGGAGTTTCTCCGAAGCGAAGTAGCGGTCCGCCAATTGTCCGACGATGATCGGCGCGAAGATCGAACCGAGCGCCATCGTGCCGAACAGGCTGCCGATGTAGTCGCCTAATCCGAGTTCCGTAAGCCGATTGCCGAAGGTGACGAACCAAGCACCCCAGATCGCGAACTGCAGGAACATCATGATCGAGAGTTGCAGCCGCGTGCCGAACAGAAGCGGCGGGGCGGACGAGGAGAAAGCAGAATCGTTCGCGGCCATGGGCGGACATCCTCCGGAGGAGAGCGAGGGGCATGTGTGGATTGCGCGTGTGGAGAATCTAGCGGTTGCCGCACGAACTTCAATCGCGAGGCTTCGGTTGCATTGCCGCCCGTCGATTGAACATCGTTGACGCGGATCGTAGATCATCTCTCCTCTCGCTTCGATTGTCCGCATTCGTTTCCTCAAGGCGGTTTCGGCATGTCACGTCGTGCGAAAATTGTGGCGACCCTCGGCCCGGCCACCGATGCGCCGGGGATGCTCGAGCGCATCATCCGGGCGGGCGTCGATGTTGCCCGCATCAACTTTTCCCACGTCGACGAGGAAGCGACCGCACTGCGGCGGATCGCCCAAGTCCGCGAAACGTCGGCCCGTCTCGGAAAGGTGGTTGCGGTGCTGGCCGACCTGCCCGGACCGAAGCTGCGCGTCCGCATCGATGCGATTCGGCAACTCAACGTGGGCGATGTCGTCAACTTCCCGCTGCCGGATGTCGCACCCGAAGAAGGCGACATCCCGATCACCGACCCCGAAGTCCTGCCGGACCTCCAGTACAACCATCGGATGCTGTTGGACGACGGCAAGCTGCAACTCCTGGCCCGCGGCATCATCAACGGCCGACTCAATGCGGTCGTCACGGTCGGCGGGTTGTTGAAGCTCAACAAAGGATTGAATCTGCCGGACACAACCATCAGCATTCCGGCGATCACCGATCGCGACCGCTTCGCGCTCGCGATCTGCGCCAAGGCCGGGGTCGATTGGCTGGCCATGTCGTTCGTCCGCGGGCCGACCTCGGCCGATTACCTGCGCGATGCCGCCGCCGCCGTGGGCTTGCCCAGGATTCCCGTGTTGGCGAAGATCGAACGGCCCGAAGCCGTGGATAAGCACATCGCCATCATCGACGCCTTCGACGGCGTCATGGTCGCCCGCGGCGACTTGGGCGTGGAACTGCCGTTCGAGAAGTTGCCGCCGATCCAGAAGCAAATCATCGCGGCCGCGCGTCTCGCAGGTAAGCCGGTCATCACGGCGACGGAAATGCTGGACAGCATGACCAAGAATCCGCGACCGACGCGAGCGGAAGTCTCGGACGTCGCCAATGCCGTGTTCGACGGCACCGATGCCGTGATGCTTTCCGGCGAGACCTCCGTCGGCGAGTATCCGTTTGAAGCCGTGCAGTCGATGGCCAACATCATCGTCGAAGCGGAGCGGTCGATGAAGCACGAGGGCAGAAGCTTCATGGCGTTGCAGGTGTTGCGCCCCAGCGACTCGATCGAGGATTCCCTGGCACTGGCCGCCTGTCACATGGCGGGGGAAATCAAGGCGACGGCGATCATCACGCCGACGCTCTCGGGTCGCACGGCGCGCCTGCTCGCCCGCTATCGCCCGCGCGCCTTCATCGTCGCCCCGACTCAGAATGCGGCTACGCTCAACCACTTGGCGGTGACGTGGGGCGTGCAACCGGTGTGGATGGAAAAGGTTCAGACCGGCACCGGCCGCATGGGCGCCGCCGTGAAGGACGCCTTCGCCGCCGGGGCCGTGAAGGCAGGCGACCGGGTGGTCGTGCTGGCCGGGCATCCGTTGGAGGGGGAGGGGAGATTGCCGACATTGCGGGTTGTGAAGGTCGGCGAAGGCGGCGCGTCCTTGGAGCCTTAGTCCGCTCGGGTCGATGGGGGCAGTCCCGTCGATGCCGTCGATCGTCCGAATTTCGACAAGCCGCGCGATTTGCGTTCGCGCGGCTTGTTCGCTTTCGCGAGCGAGTCGGATCGGGAGAAGTCGATAACCGGGGTAACGACCTACCAGGGACGCGGTACCGGTCGTCGGCTTGCACCCAGTGATCCGCATCGCGCCGAAGAACGCCACGGGATCGTTGGCATTCTCGGCAGAATCGACACAAACGGATGGAGCACTTCGGCATGAGCCGTCCAGCCCCGCGTCTTCGTTTACACTGCGAAACGCTCGAAGCCCGCGAAGTTCCCGCGTCGCTGTTGACCGAATCCTTCGACGCCGTTCGGGCACCCGAACAAATCTACGATTGGCAAACGTGGGGCAACGGCCTCTTTTATACGTCCCGGCTTAATCCGGCATCCGGCACAAACTCACTCAGTACCACCGGCACGACGGCAACCAGTACCCGCACTTGGGCGAGTGCCCAACTTCCGGTCGATGCTCCGGTCTCGGTGGAACTGCTGTCGGATACACCCGCTCCGCTGATTGTCTTCACTCGCGGTCTCAACCTCGCCACACCGCAAGGAAGCTTCGTCGGTGCCCGAATCGCGGCCGGCGGAACCCGCCTCGATCTCATTTCGTTTGCAAACGAACAGACGCAGACGCTCGCATCGCTGACGGTTGCCGCTCCGGTTTCCGGAGTCTGGTTTGACGTGACCATCAAGCCGTCCGGCACGACGCTGAGCGTGAGCCTGCAACGACTCGACGACGGCCGGCATCTGACGCCGCAAGGATCGTGGCAAACCGCCGCGGGTAATGCGTTGACGACCAATGTTGCGGCAATGACCGGCGTGGCCTCGGTCGGTCTCGGTCGCGCTCAGGGCGGCAACGGACAGGCCTTCTTCGACGACTTTCACGTCGAACCGGTCTCGGCTCCCGAAGTGGTAGCGCCACCGGTCGTCGTTCCTGCGCCGCCGGCGGTGCCGACGCAGACGGTAAGCCAGAGCTTCGATGCAACCGCTGTGAATGCCCGACCGTCGGATTGGCAAAGCTGGACCAGCGACCGCAGTGCCGGGTTCACTGCGTCCACGAGCCGTAAGCTTTCCGGTGCGAATGGCCTGCAGAACTCCGGCACGTCGGCCACGGCGGCGCGGTCGTGGTATGGGATTACACAACCCGAAGCCGTGCAGGCGACCGCGGCGGTGTTCGCGGACTCGCTGATTCCTGCGACGCTGTTCGTCCGCGGGGGCAGCCTCGATTCCGTGCGACCGACTTACTATGGCCTCAGCGTGGTCCGCGGGGTCGAAGCAAAGCTCGTCGAAGTGATCAACGGAGTGGAAACGACCTTGGCGACTTTGAAGTCGTCGAGCTACGTCAGCGGCGTTTGGCTGCGGTTGAGTCTGACCGCGGACGGCGACCGATTGCGGGCCGTCGTGTCCCGTCAGGATACCGGCCAATGGCTGACGCCGGCGGGGACGTGGAGCGACCTGCCGCAGCCTGCCCTGGAAGCGATGGATTCCTCAATCCGCGGCGGTGGATTCGTCGGCTTGGCCCGAACCGCCCGCGTCGCCGGAACGGTGACTTTCGACGACGTCGAGATCCGGCCCGCAGGCTCGGCCCAAGGTCCGCAACTCGCGGTGACGACGTCGCAAACCGGCTCGACCTTCCGGGACGAGGTCATCTTCCGCGTCGCCGCAACGGCAGCGAGCAGTACGGTTCGCCATCTCGAATTCCGCCTCGACGGCAAGGTCCGCGCGACTCGCCTCGGTGCGTCGTCCGAGTGGGTGCTGGATACGACGCTTTTGGCCAACGGTCCCCATGAGTTGGTGATTCGTGCTCTCGACGATCTGGGTAATCCGTCCGTGACGACGATTCGGTTTGCGACCGCCAATGCCAACCCGACGCCGACTCCCGAACGGCCGGAGCTTTCGAGGAAACTGTCGCACATCCGCATCGCTCAGTTGGCCTACAGCGGCACGCCGCTGGGCGACTATGAGAGATCCAAGCTGTCATCCTCGGTGGATTTGGTGATCCCGAACGCCAGGTTCCAGCAAACAATCGCGAACGCTTCGCCGGACACTCAGCAACTCGTTTACTCCAACATCTCGAACCTATACGGCTCGCTGCTCATCGACTGGTTGAACTTTGCCGACCGCACCGGTGCCGACCGCGAAGCGGCGTTCTACCACGTCTCCAAGCCGACGGCATGGACCGGATCCAGCCCGTCGTCGCAGCCGGTGAATCAGTTCTGGGGCGTTCATCGTTCCGGCATCGGCGCCGCGACCGACCTGACCGCGGCCGCCCGGGGCGGACGCACCTTCGGAGTCGACTTCGGCCCCACAGGCTCGTCGCTGGCGATCGGTTACCCCGAGAAGTTCGTGGAGTTGAATGTCGATCTTTCCAAACCCGCCACCGGTGCTTGGCGTGGCGTAACCGAGTACGTCACCGCCGTCGACACGGCCGGAAACCCGACGGCGTGGAAGACGCTGACACTGAGTGCTGATGCCACGAATCAGTTGACGAAATCGGGCCGCGTGTCGTTTACGCCCCCCGCGGATTGGATCGCGGCGAACATCGGCGGCTTGGACCGGTTGTTTGCGATCCGCATTCGAGCCGTCTCCGGTACGCAGGGTCAAGCGCCGACCGCCAAGACGCTCCTAGGCCGGGACTACGTCGCCGCCGCGGGCGGCACCAAGGGCACGATCCCCGCGTTCGACGCGCAGGCCGATGCGAACGGCGACGGCCATCTCAACGATGCCGAGTACGCCAAGCGCCGCGAAGGGAAGGATGCTCGGTTCGAGTATGAATCCCGGCTGTTTTACCCGTATTACGGGCAGTTGCGGTTCGTCACGAATCCATCGTCGAATGATGTGCGGAAGTGGACGGTCGATTATCATCAGCGGCAACTGGCCGCGAATCCGTTGGTCGATGGTTTGTTCCTGGACAACTCGAACGGTCGGCTGCCGTTCGGCGATTCCGTGGTCGAGACGACGACCGAATACAGCCTGGACTACGCCGAGACCGTAGCCGCGGTGTTGCGGGGCGTGGGCAACAAGATCGTCTTCGCCAACACCGCGGGCGGCTTTGCATCGGCCACACCCGTAGCGGAAGCGGCGACCGGCGTTCTGGAGGAATTCGTCCTGCGGCCGACGGAAGCGAATTGGGCCGGTTTCACGGATATCTCAGAGCTGGTGAAGTCCCGCCTCGCGGCGGATGCTCCGTCGCCGTATGTGATTCTGGACAGCCATCCCGGCAGTTTCGCGACCACGGACGAACGCGTCCGCACCGGCGCTTTGGCCTACTATTATCTGCTTGCCGATTCGGACAGGACGATGTTGATGTTCTTCGGCGGCAACCAACCTTCCGCCGCGTGGAAGGATACCTGGATCACGTCCGCCGAGACCGACATCGGAAAATCTCAAGGAGCGTCGACGCTCTTCGCCCAAGGTAAGGATCCACAGAATGCCGCACTGGATTATCGCGTCCACGGGCGGACCTACGAGAAGGCCTTGGTGCTCTACAAACCGCGCTCCTACAACCAAGGGCAGGGTACCGGCACCCTCGACGCGGCCACGGCAACGACCCACAACCTCAGCGGCAACTACCGCGTGTTGAACTCGGACGGAAGCGTGGGTCCCGTGGTCCGGAGCATCACCCTGAAAAACGGCGAAGGCGTGACGCTGATGAAGGCGTGATCTACGAGTACTTCCGGATCACCCCAACGAGCACGCCGAGGATTTGCACATTCTGCCTGGCGGGGTCGACAAGGATCGGCTCCATGGTGCTGTTGCAGGGTTCGAGGCGGATTTGGTCCTTGCGACGGAAGAATTTTTTGAGCGTCATGGCCCGATCGACCATGGCAACGACCTTTTCGCCGTTGTCCGCTTCCTCGCGCTTGCGGATCACGACGTAGTCGCCGTCCGCGATTTGGCTTTCGATCATCGATTCGCCGCGAACTTTGAGCAGGAACAGATCGTCCCCGCCGAACATGGCTTTGATGTCCAAGGAGTCGTTCTGGACCTCGGCTTCCAAGGTCGGGCCGGCGGCCACGAGACCGAGCAGCGGCATCGAGAAACCACTGTGGTTCATGCCGGGGACCGTCATCGCCCGGGCTCGCCCGCCTTGGGTATCGTTCTTCTCGTCTCGGTGGATGTAGCCCTTCTTCTGAAGTGCCTTCAAGTGGCACATGACTCCGTTGGGCGACTTGATCTCGAAGGCCCGACCGATGTCCCGTATCGCAGGCGGGTAGCCGTTCTCGGTGATGTATTGACGGATGAAGGCGTAAATTTCCTGCTGCTTCGAGGTGAGTGCGATCGTTTCGCCCATGATCGGAATCCTTTGAGAATCAGCGCGGTTCGCGGGAATGAATTCGGCTACATCCGTCTACCGGTGTAAGGAACTATATCTGACGGGCGTACAGATCGCCAGTGCTTTCGGAAACAAATTCCCCCTGACGCCGTTTTCGATTATGTTGAAGTCAGTGAAGGAAGCATCCGAGTTTGTGGGAGCCGAGCGTGGAATTACCGAGGCCGAATTGGTTTGCGGTTGCCTATGCGGAACTGTTGGCCGGCCAAAATTTGGAGTCGGCAACCGTGACGGAAGCCTTTCGGGATTTGTTGGCGGGGCGAGTTGAGGAAACCTTCGCAGCAGCGTTCCTGACGGCATTACGCATGAAGGGCGAAACGGCATCGGAGATTGCCGCGGCAGCGTCGGCCCTGCGGGAGCAGATGGTTCGCCTGGTGCCGGTCGGTGGGCCTGTGATCGACACCTGCGGCACCGGCGGGGATGGCGCAAGCACCTTCAACATCAGTACCGCGGCTGCGTTTGTGACGGCCGGTGCGGGAGTGCCGGTGGTCAAGCACGGCAATCGAGCCGTGTCGAGTTCCTCCGGCAGTGCCGATGTTCTCCGTGAACTCGGCGTGAATTTGGAAGCAGGCCCGGCATGGGCGCAGAAGTGCTTGGACCGCATCGGGTTCGCCTTCTGTTATGCTCCGCACTTCCACACGGGGATGAGCTACGTGGCGCGATTGCGGCGGAAACTCGGCGTGCGGACGATCTTCAACCTGATCGGCCCGCTTGCGAACCCGGCCGGGGCGGACTATCAGGTCCTGGGTGTCGGCAAGCCGGAATTGTTGGACCAACTCGCCGGCGCGGTTGCGCGTCTCGGCGTTCGTCGCTGTGTCTTGGTTTGTAGTCGGGACGGTTTGGATGAAGTGAGTCTGGGTGCGCCGACCGACGTCCGCATCGTCGAGGGGAACGACTTCACCAATACCGTGTGGCAACCGGAAGAATTGGGTTTGGGTGAAGTGAATGTCGATTCGCTTCGCGTGGAGAACGCTCTGGAAAGTGCCGCCGTGATTCGGTCCGTGCTTTCCGGTGAAGATGGTCCGGCCGCCCGCGTCACGTTGGCGAATGCGGCGACGGCGTTGTATGCGGCGGGCTTGTTCGCGCAACCGTCCGAAGCCGTTGGGGCGGCGCGGGCGTCAATCACTTCGGGCAAAGCCCGACATGTGTTGGATCAGTTGATCGCCTTAAAGAATTGATACCTCCTACAGGACTTGCCCGTGGCCCGTAAAGTGGTTCTGATCGCCGATCCCGGCATCGATACGTCGTTCGCGTTGGCCTTGGCGCTGCACGATCCGAATCTGGATGTGCTCGGCATCGTGCCCACGGCGGGGAACGTTTCGGCATCCCGTGCGACCCTGAACGTTCAGATCCTTCTCGATCACCTCGATCCGCCGCGTCGGCCGCGGACCGCGTCCGCGTTGCCTGCGGTGTACGACCGCGACGGCACGGCCATGCACGGGCCGGACGGACTCGGCGGCGTCGACTTCGCCTCGGTTGAACGGCATAACTCTTTGGCGGCCGACAAGTTGCTTGCGGAACTCATCCGCGAACACCCGCACGAGGTCAGCCTCATCTGCCTGGGGCCGACCACGACCATCGCGCACACCTTCGACCGCGACCCGGATCTCGTGGCGCTGATCGATCAGTTGATACTCGTGGGCGGTTCGTGGAAGGTCCCCGGCAATGCGGGGCCATGCAGCGAATTCCACTTTACGCTCGATCCGGAATCGACCCGCAAGCTGATTCACCTCGGCGTCCATCCGATCATCGTGCCGCTTGACGTGACTCGGAAGCTGATCTTCTCGCCGACGGAACTTTTCGAACTGCCGAATCCAACCTCGCAGACGGGCAAATTCCTGCGGGCGATTGTGCCCTACGCAATCCGGGCCTCGTCCAACATCTACGGCATCGAAGGCTTCCACCTGAAGGACGTGCTCGGCGTGGTGGTGCTGGCTCTTCCGGGGTCGGTGCGGACGTTGCCTCACGTCGTCGAGATCGAATCGAAGGGCGAGTTCACCCGCGGCATGATGGTCGTGGACGACCGCAAGTCGACGACCGGACGGCCTAATGTGCAGCTCGCACTGGATGCCGCCGTCGGTGAGATCCGCCAGTATGTCGCGCGGATGTTGGCGAACGCGCCGTAGGTGCGTCACACTGCCAAAATCCTGACGTGCATTCAATTCTTGGTCCGAAGCTCGTCGCGGATTTCCGCGAGCAGTCGCTCGGTGGGCGTCGGCTCCGCTGGAGCGACGGCGTCCTTCTTCTTCAACCTGTTCGTCGCCTTGATGACGAGGAAGAGGCAGGCCGCGACGATCAGGAAGTTGATCATTTTCTGAACGAAGCGGCCGTACTTGATCTCGACCGGAATGAGCTTCTGCTCGGCCTTGGGTTTGTCGGCGGTGCTCGGATCGATTCGCTTGCCGGGCAGTTCGAAGGTGAGATCGGAGAAGTCGACGCCGCCGGTCAGGGCACCGATCGGCGGCATGAGGATGTCTTCGACCAGCGATGTGACGATGGTACCGAAGGCGGCACCGATGATTATGCCGATGGCCAGGTCCACAACATTGCCGCGAAGGATGAAGGCCTTGAACTCGGCAACGATGCTCATGGGTTTCTCCGTAATTACTGCAGGCGCTTCGCGGCTTCGCCGAGTTCCAGGCAAGCACCTTCGAGGTCGCGGTTGCCGGACGACTTGGCTTTCGCCAGGCCGCGTTCGACGTACTTCAGTGCATGGGCGGGCTGCTTGGCACTGAGCATCGCTTCGACGGCAACGATGAGGAAGCGCGGCTCTTCGTCGGTGCGATCCAGCAGGGTATCGAACTCGCCGACGGCTTCCAGGATGCGGCCGGAGCGGGCGTAGAGCTTGCCGTTCTGGACGCCGTATTCGCTGGCCCGTTTGCCTTGATGATTCGCGGCGTCGTCCTTCGCGCCCGCCTCGGCGATGGCCAGCGCGGCGGGAATGTCGCCGTCCGCAAGGGTAGCGGTGATGGCGCACGCGAACAGCGGGTAGCGGTCCGGCTTGGCGGCATCCGCGGGTTTGGCGGCACCGACCTTGGCGTACTTCACGGCGATCTCGCGGGCATCGAGCTTCATGGCCGCCCGCATGCCGTCTTCGAGTTCGGCAACCGTCAGCTTGCTCAAGTCAATCCCTGCCAACTCGGCAATGTTCATGGCGGTGAAGTCGATCTTCAGCGGTGCCGCCGATGCGGCAGCGACTTCGGCCGGCTTGCATTCCGGTACGTGGAGGGTCGGGGCATTGCCGGCGGCCTTCAGTTCGACGCCGAGTTTGTGGCGGAGGCGGTCGAAATCGTAGAAGGTCATCGCTTCCGTGCCGCCATCCTCGGTGCGCTTGCGTGGCGACGCACTGAACAAGCAATCCTGCAGGAAGCGGATGATGCCGAGCAGTCGCTTTCGGAGCAGGGTGCTTCCCGAGGCGTCGAGCGGGGCGGCGCCGCCGAGGGACTTCAAGGGCCTCCGGCACCAGACGTCCTCGAAGTGGCTCGTGGCCCGATCGCGGAGTTTGGCTTCCGCGGCGGCGACATCGGCCGTGCGGACCGGGAAGGCCAGCGCTTCCTGAATCAGGTCAGCGTACTGGGCCGTACCGACCGACTCGACCGGCTCGCCGACGGCCAAGGCCAAGCGTTCGCGAATGCGTTGGGCCACCGTCCGCACCGACTCGGCATCGACGTGCCAGACTCGCAGAATGCCCTGAGCGATCGACAGATTGGCCAAGGATCTCGCCATCGTCGTGCCCGTGTCCAAAAGGTTCGGCAACTCCTCGATCACCAGACAGGTGAAGACGCCGGCTTCCTCGTCCATTTGCGGCGCGAGGATTTGGCGGGCTTGGCTCATCTGCTGCAACAGACCGAATACGGCTTCCGGGTCGCGGACCTGCATGAGAATGCGGTGTTCGAGGTAGTCCGATTCGTTCTCCATGCCCGAGCCGCACCGCAGGACTTCCACCAGTGCAGCCGTTTCCTCGGCGAACGAGTCGTCCCATTCCTTGTCGAGCGACTTATTCAGCGACTCGACCGCGGCAGGCTGTTCGCCGAGCCAGGCCTGCGTCAGCCCGAGGTTGAACCAGGCGGCCGGGTCGTCCGGCACTTCGGTCGTCATGGCTTGAAACACGGCCTTGGCTTGGCCGAATTTGCCGCTGAGGCCATCGGTCGGTAACGTTTTGGCCGTCCTGCGGTACTTGTACGGCTTGCCGGCCGCGGCGGGCAAGCGGGACGTTTCGCCGTAGACGGCTTCGAAGTGCTCGCGCAGTTCGCGCTCGGCCGGCAGGAACATCGTCGCCCGTTCGAGGGCCGCACGGGCGGCGACGGGGCGGTTGAGCACAACTTCGTGCCGCGCGATCAGCTCGTGAACGTTGCCCTGCTGCTCCACCGCATCGACGGAATAGGCCTCGGCAGCCTTTCGGAAGAGCAGCAGTGCGCCGATGATTTCGCCTTCCTGCTGACGCATGATGCCGCGAAGCAGGTAGCCCATACCGAAAGACGGGTCGATTTTGAAGGCCTTTTCCAGCATTTCGTCGGCTTGGGCCGCCTTGTCTTCGCCGAGAAGCAGGTTGGCGTAGAAGCCGTAGACCTGGGGGCGGTCCGGGTGATCCATAATCAGCCGGTCGAATTCCTTGACGGCGTTATCGTGCTGATTGTTCTGCTGCAGTTCGAAGGCGTGTTCGATGCGGCTGAAGTAGGGCGTGCAACACCACTTGAATTTTTTGCCGCTTCCGCAGGGGCAGTTGTCGTAGGCGTTCGGCATGTCCTGCTCGGTCCGGGTGGAGACTGATCCGACTCACGCCGCAGGCGAAAGCCGCGACGACTCGAAAATCGAGATTCAGACAAGATATGCGATAGGCCCTCGGATGAAAACGGACGACGACGGTTTGACACGGGGAAAGCCCGTCCTAAGTTTTCGCGTCCGGCAGTACCACTTGAACCGCGGATGAAATCTCGTCCCCGTGCTCGGCATGTGGGAACCCCCCATTTTCCAGGAAACGTGTGCGATGGTGACCAACGATCTCGGTGCGTGCGAATGGTTCGTCTGGGATCTCCGACGCAGTGGTCTGATCGACCGCGGTCAGCTCGATCAACTCGTCAGCGATTTCCTGAAGCGCAACCCGCGGGCCGAAGCCCCGGCGCTCGCCGAATACCTGGTCAAGCACAATACGCTGACCGAGTTTCAGGCCGACCGCGTACTCAACGGTAAAACCCAAGGCCTCGTGCTCGGGCCGTACGTCCTGATCGACGCCATCGGCCAAGGCAGCATGGGTCAGGTCTACAAAGGCATTTCCAAGAATGACAACCTGCAGTACGCCGTCAAGGTGCTGCCGCGACGGAGCATGTGGAACGTCCGTCTGGCCCGCCGTCAGGTGCGTTCCTTCGGTCAGTTCAGTCACCCGAGTGTCGTTCCGTTCGTCGATGTCGGCACCGCCGGTGGCCTGCACTATCTGGTATGGCCTCTCGCCGAAGGCAAAACGCTCGAAAACATCGTCCAGCAACAGGGCCGCCTCAGCCAGACGCAGACCGCCCTGATCGGCGTGCACATCGCTCAGGGCTTGAATCTCTGCCATCAAAACAACATTTTCCACGGTTTGGTGAAGCCATCCAACATCATGATCGGATCGGATGGTCAGACCCGAATTCTGGACTTTGGCATCGGTTCTCTGCTCGTGGAAAACGAAGGCGAATCGTTGGTGGACACCATGTCTACCGCCAACACGCTCACCAGCGGGCTGGACTGCACCTCGCCCGAGTCGATCATGGAACCGACGAATCGGACGCCCGCGGGCGATCAGTATTCCCTCGGGTGCGTCCTTTACTATTGTCTCACCGGCCGCGTACCGTTCCCGGAAGGCTCCGCCGTCGAAAAGATGATGGCCCATCAATCCAAGGAGCCGGTCGCCATCCGCGACTTCGCGCCGGAATGCCCGGAAGCCTTGGCTGAGGTCGTATCCAAGCTGATGTCCAAAGCGCCGGAACAACGCTATTCCGGGACGGACGAAGTCGTCGAAGCCCTCGAGCCGTTCTTGGGCGACTCGGCGGAATCGGCAATGGAAGAAGCTTCGCCGCCGCCAGTCATCTCCCGGCCGAATCCGAGCGGATTCCGTTCGTCGGTCGGCAACACCGCGACGGCCACACCGCCGCGAGCCACGGCATCGCAGGCACCGACCCGCAATGGTACTTACCCCAGCCGCACGGCCACACCCGGCCGCTCCAACCCCGGCTTGGCTCCGACAACGCCTGCCCCTGCCGCACATCGTCTGAATGCGTCCGCTCCTCAGGCACCGTCCCGGCCGAACCGCGTTCCAGGCCGCGAAGCGATTTCCGCGCCGGTGCGCCAACAGCAGTTCGAAGAAATTCAACTGCTCGAAGCGGTCGACGGTCCCTCGCCCTACAGCGACCCCGCTGCGTTGCGGGCCTCTGCCGGCTGGCTGACGGATGCCGCTGAAGAGACGCAGCGGGCTACCCGCAGCGGCGGCAGCATCGGCTCCATCGGGATTGCCGCTGCGTCGTTGTTGCTGTTG
>Ga0209181_10004668_pt1 | contig 20212 bp, 10 predicted proteins | sample MAT05_FD_187208 | JGI IMG/M metagenome (GOLD analysis project Ga0209181, IMG submission 187208) | Freshwater microbial communities from Lake Fryxell liftoff mats and glacier meltwater in Antarctica - MAT-05 (SPAdes) (version 2) | ecosystem: Environmental > Aquatic > Freshwater > Ice > Liftoff... | reverse complement strand
CTGGGGGTCTCGACGCACCGGCATTCTGCGAATGTGGATCGGAAGACGAAGCCCCGGTGAAGATCTCAACTATGGACTGACCCGCTCGAACGCTTCTTTTGCTCGGTCGATTTCGGCCGAAATCGGAACATAGGTGCGCCATTCGTCCGCAGGCTTGTTTCGATAGCGGATGACGCGAGCGGTCGGGTCGATTTCGTCCTGAGGGAACACATCGCGAAAACCGCCAATGTGCGGCGGCGACAATACAGCGGCCCGCTATGTTGAGAGCACGCCCCGCCGATGAGCAAAGCCGCCTTTTCGACCGCGCCAGACTATTACCGCGCGCCTAGCGCGGTGTGAGGCGTCGCGGTCAAAGACTGAAGGCTGTCGCGACTCAGGCTTCGACATCCGCCCCCAAAAAAACACGGTACGCAAAGCTGAGCGCGAGCGGAGTTCTGCTTCCCCCGCTTAAGCAAATTCAACCACTCACGCTATGGGTCCGTGGACAGCCCTCGACGCATCCGTAAGCCAAGAGCGCTGGGTCGGTATCAACTCGCTGGCTCCGTTTGCTGCCCCGTCAGTTGCCCATCGGCCGATTCACTTGGCGCGCGGCGCAGCGGCAGGTGGACGGTGAAGGTCGTGCCGACGCCGACCGCGCTCACAACATCAATGCGGCCGCCGTGGCGCTGGATGATGCCGTAGGACACGGAGAGGCCAAGGCCGGTGCCCTGGCCGATGGGTTTGGTGGTGAAGAATGGGTCGAAAATGCGGTTGACCACGTCCGGCGCGATGCCCGTGCCGGTATCACGCACGCTGATGGTCAGCTCGTTTTCGTCGCTGCGCGTGGTGATTGTGATCACGCCTTGCTCGGGGATCGCGTGCACGGCGTTAATCAGCAAGTTGAGGAACACTTGATTGAGCTGGAATGGCAGGCACTCGATCGGCGGCGTCTTGGCGTAGTCGCGCACTAGTTCGGCCTTATATTTAAGATCGTGCGCCACGACGTTGAGCGTGCTCTCCAGCCCTGCATGGATGTCGACAATCTGCCATTCGGATTCGTCAACGTGCGAGAAGTTCTTGAGATCCTTAACAATTTTCACGACGCGCACGATCCCTTGTTGGGATTCAGCCAATAGCCCGCGCAGATCAGTGCGGATGAAATCGAGCTCAATGCGCTGCTTGATTTCGCGCAAGATCGTCGCTGCCCTAGCATCACTGGCGGCAATCAGCGAATCTGAACGCTCATAGGCGGCTACCAACTGCATGATGTCCTCGACATAGCGCGCCAAACTGTTGAGATTGGACTGTACATAGCCGATGGGATTGTTGATCTCGTGGGCGACACCAGCCGCCAACTGGCCGACTGAAGCCATGCGCTCGGACTGCAGTAGCTGGTTCTGGGTACCCTCGAGTTTCTGCGTCAGGGCGACCAGCTCGGTATTGCGCTGGTGCAGTGTGGACTCGGCCGCGGCGCGCTCGTCCACTTCGCGCAGCAAGGCGGCATTTGACTCAGACAGCGCGAGGTTGGCCTGACGCTGATGTGCACTCGCCTCGCTGAGCTCCGCCGTGCGCGTTGCGACCAGCGCTTCGAGCAGCCGACCGCGCATGCGGAAGCGGAGCTGTAACAACAACGGGATCAGTGCTACGAGTCCCAGCAACACGAGCGCAATCCCGGCCTGCACGACGCGTCGTTCGAACCAGTGCGGCTGAACCTTAAATTCGAGCACGTCAAAGCCACTCTGTGCGCCGGGGGTCGCGCTCAAGGACTCGACGCGGAAGCGATAGCGTCCCGGCGGCAGGTTGGTATAAAAGGCATTGCGACGCGTGCCGGCGAGCTGCCAAGTCTGATCGTAGCCTTCCAATCTGTAGCGGAAGCGCAGGTTTTTCGGGTCGCGAAAACTCAGACCAGTAAATTGCAGCTCAACATCGCGACTTTCGGTGCCGATGAGGATTTTCGCGTCCGGATCGAACCATTTATCCAGGTTGCGCAAACCCTCGATGACCAATGTCGGCGCAGTCGGCGGTGCAGCGATCAACTCTGTATTGACGCGCACCACGCCATGGATCGCGGGGTACCAAATATGTTCGCCGACCACCAAGCTGCGGGTATGCGCGCCGCCATTGCAGCAATGGATGTGCTGGATACCGGTGGTGCGTCCGAGCACGATTTTAGACTGGAAGTGAGCGTCGGAGGCGCTTGCCGGGTCGGGAAGTTCTGCGACCGGCACGCGCCAGACGCCATCAATAGTCGATACATACAACTGCCCGTTAACTACCTCGGCGGTCCAACTGTTGTTGCTAGGCAAGCCGTCGCCCTCGTCGTAGATCGCTAGACGATTTCCGGCTAGCAGACCAAAGCCCGCATCGCGTGTGCCAATGCCGATGAGTCCGGGACGCAAGATGCGCATGGTGCTCACGTACACCCCGTCGAGTGCCGCGGCCCATGTGGGTCGACGCAATTTGCTGTCGGCATCGAGTTCGAGCATGCCCACCTCGGTGCCGACCAGCACCGGCCCGCTTTGTTGTACCAGGATTGAGCGCACCGGCTCGGTGGGCGCCCCATCGAGCTTGTCGATGTGCCGCAGCGTGCCATTCTGATATCGGTACAGTCCGCCGGAGCTGCCGATCCAGGCGCCGCCGTCAGCGAGTGGCACGATTGCGTTGATCTGCAGACGCGCTAGCGATTCAAACTCCGCGGGAATGCCGGTGACGCCGTCGGCATGGATCAGTAGGCCGTTGCGAGTGCCGATCCACAACCGTCCAGCCAGATCGTAGCTGAGCTCGTAGGGCGTACGATTGCCGAGCTGAGCGGCCGAAACCAGTTCCTCAGGACCACCTTCGGTGAGGCGGCTAATATTCGAGTTGGAGCCAATGACGAGCTGCTGCTCCGGGCTCAATGTGACGCTCCAGGTGAGCCGATCCTTAAGGCCCTCGCCATCCCCAATGCGGCTGGCCCACCCATTCCAAAGCCGGAACAATCCCTCGGTAAGGCTACCGAGCCAAAGCTGTCCCTCGCGGTCCTCAAAAGCGCTTACAACGAAGGAATTGTTCTTGAAATCTTGCTCAGGAATGCGTTCCATATTGCCGTTTGGTCGACGCCGAAACAGCGCCATCGGCGTGCCGATCCAAAGATTGGTGTCGCGATCAACAAATACGCTTTGGATCCCGCTCGGCGCGGTTCCAGGCGTCTCCTTGCCCAAGGTTTGGCGGGAAACCTTCCCCGTTTGCGCAGACCAAAAGTAGAGTCCGATCGAGGTGCCGATCCACAGCCCGTCCACCGAGACTGCGAGTTTAGTCAATGGCACCTTCGCCAGTTCCTCAGGCAATTCGATGTCCACGTCTCCAGACGTGCTGCGCCTGAGCAATTTGCCCAATCCGCCGATCATCACCGCTGAGCCGTCGCGCGCGAGGCTGTGAGCTTCCGGCGCGCCAGGAAGGGGATCTATCCGGCTCCCGTCGACATAGCGATAGATGCCCTGCGTGGTCGCCGCCCAGATCTCGCCACTCTCGGTTTCGATCAATCCTCGGATCTGAATTTGCGGCCCGAGGGGTTCAAATCTGTGGTTGGCTCGCCGCAACAGGCCTCGATAGGTGCCGAAGTACAAATTGCCGTGGCGATCGCAAAGACTGTGACTCGCTTCATTGGGGTTGACCCCGTTGCTGTTGTGCCGATTGAAAACCAGATAGCGCACGCCATCGAAGCGGGCTATGCCACTTTGCGTGCCGATCCACAGATAGCCAGTCTGATCCTGCGTGATGCTCAAAATGGAGACTTGCGGCAGGCCGCTGTCCACGTCCCAATTGTCGATTGCGTAGTCTCGAAACTCAATGTTCGGATCGAGCGCGAACGCCGGAGACAAGGCCGCAAACCCGAGCGCGAAGGCCAGAAGCCAAGCTGCCAGATAGCGCCGATTTTCAGTCAGGTTCACGCATTGTCCCGCAATTACGATTACGTACCATGGAGCATGCTGCAATCGACAACCCCGCAAGCGACTCATGCCAACGCAGAACAAAGGACCGCCCGGCGGCTCGCCCTGCGGCCCGCGCGAACTGACTACAAATCAATTTTGCCGGCGCGCTTACGCTTGTCTTCGCAACCATCGTCGTTGAACGCAACTTCCGCGAATGCTTGTGGCGGGCTCCTATGGCGAGCCGATCAACGAGCGTAGCAGTCTGCAAATCAAGGATCAGTGCATTCGCGATTCGCCCAATGCGCCCCTCCCGGGTACGGTCGCACTACGAGCCCGGGCAGGGCGAAGACGCGTTGCGAGCACCGTGATGATGCTGCTCGACACGAACACGCGGCTTTGCTTCTTCAAGGGCCGAGACCACGTAGCGAAGCGACGCTTGGTGATGTTGCCGCAGCAGTTGAGATGGCCGATCAATCACGGCAATGTTGCGGCAATTACTTTGGCGATTGACGTGATCTGCAGCCTCAGCACATCCTTCGCAGGGTTGCTGCACGCCGGACCCCAAGCGTCCGGACCAACATCCAATCTCCACCAAGCGAGTCGCGTAAATGCAGTCATATCCGCCCATCGATCTGGACCAACTGGCGCTTTCCATCCAATGGGTTAGCGTGGACGGCTTCGGTGACAATGTGGCTTACGTCTCGCGTGAGCGCGGAACGATCCACCGGGTTTGTGAAGAGAACGACGAACTGCCCGAGGATATCGAGGATGGATCGCTATACCTAGCTATGCCGCATCAAAGAGACCTTGATCTAGGCAGCCTTGCGGTCTTCAAATTCGCGCGTCGCGAACTCACCGATGACCAGGAAGACCGGGTTCGCGAGATCTTTCAACGCCGCGGTGCCTTTGGTCGCTTTAAGGATTACGTCACCCGCATCGGACAACTTGAGGCTTGGTGCGCCTTCCGCGCCCAAGCGGAGAAGCACGCATTACGTGAGTGGTGCGAGGAAAATGGCCTGTTGCCGCCCGCGCCAACGGATAATGACGAAGCTTAGTGCCGATCTCGGGCGCGTGCGGCGCATGAGAGATGGGTGGCCGCGGGCCCTAGGAATCCACCTTTGCAGTGATGTCGGGCATGTTGCCACGTGTATTAACGCGCACCGGGAGAGCAATTTACTCCGCGCGCAGAGCCATCGCCGGATCGACTCGCGACGCGCGCCTGGCGGGGAGCCAGCTTGCGAGAGACGCCGTGCCCAGAAGCACGAGCGTCGCAGCTACCAGGGTGGCCGGATCGGTGGCTGTGACGCCATAGAGGAAGGCCTGGAGCAGCGGCGCGGCCATCGCGTACAAGACAAAACCCGCAGCAATGCCTGCCGCGGCCAGTAGCAGCCCGCGCATGGCGACCCAGCGGGCGATGCGCCTTGGGTCAGCACCCAGTGCGACACGAACGCCAAACTCGCGGGTACGCAGCGCGACCATGTAGGCCATCATGCCGTAGAGCCCAATCGTGCCCAGCAGCAAAGTGATCACCGCAGCAGCGGTCATCAGCGTGAGCACCAGTGACAGCCGGGCCGTCGACGCGCGGATCACCTCGTCCATGGTCTCGATATTGAAGACTGGGACCGTCGGGTCAAGCTCGCGCACGATCTCCCGAATGGCCGGTACAAGGGCACCCGGCGGCCCGCTCGATCTCACCACCAGCGCCAGCCCGCCGCGCGCAACCGGCTCCACTTTTGGGTTCATGGACACGGCTTGTGGGCGATAAACCGTGGCCACAGGCGGCACCGACAAATCCTGATCGCGCACATCACCGACCACGCCGATGATCGTATAGCTCAGGCCCGTCGGTGCGAGCGACAATTGTTTGCCGACCGCCGCATCGCCGCTGGTATCGCCGAACAGGCTTTCGGCCGCTAGCTGACTGATCAGAATGTCCTCAGCACCCTGTTGTTCGAGGGGTTGAAAACCACGGCCCGCGAGCAACGGAATCTTCATCGTCGCGAAATAGCCCGCGTCGACCATATTCACCGGTAGCGACAGCGTTCGCCCATCCGTTCCGATGCGATAGGTCTGCGCCAGTTGCATGCCGCCCCGCAGCGGCACGCGCATGGTCAGGCCTGCGGCATGCACCGAGGGCAACTGGCTGACGCGCTCAATCAATCGCGCGTGGAACGCCACGGACGCCGCTTCGTCATAGTGCGCGGATGGCAGTTGGCTACGGAGTATCGTTAGCCCATTGGCATCGAAGCCCGGATGCACTTGGGACAGGCTGTGCGCGGTGCGCAGCAGCAAGGCCGATCCCACCGATACCACCAGTGCCAGCGCAATCTGCAGCGCCGTAATGCTCGCTCGCAGGCGCTGCCGAGCAATGCCGGTCGATGCGCCACGCGCGCCGTCGCTGAGTTGGTTCGACAGACTCGATCGCCGCACCCAAGCCGCCGGCAATACGGCACAAACAATCACGCCGATCATCGTCAGTAGCGCGATGAAGCCGACGGTCGGCAGCCCCACACCCAGCTCCGCGAGCCTGGGCACGCCGGCTGGTCCGAAGGCCACCAATGCGCGAACCGCGCCGGAAGCGACGAGCAACGCCAGGGCGCCGGCGATGACGCCCAGCACTAGCGATTCGCCGAGGAAATGGCCGGCAATACGCATTCGACCGGCACCTAGCGCTTGGCGCACCGCGAGCTCTTGCTGACGGCCGTCGGCGCGGATCAGCATCAGATTGATCACGTTCGCCCACGCCACCAGCAGCACCAGCCCCGCCGCCGCGGCCAGCATCCACAACGGGCGTGCAATGTCGCCGGTGATCTGCTCGCGCAAGGGGATCACCAGTGGCGTCGGTTTAACGTCGGCCAGCCAGGAAGCTGTCGAACTCCCCGATTCCACACTCGGGAACGACTCCGCCATCCTCGGCAACACCGCAGCCAACTCGCGCTGCGCCTGCTCCGCGGTGGCGCCAGGGGCCAAACGCGCCACCGCCAAGTAGGAGAAATCTTCCATGATCGCGTGGTCGGTATGCTTAACCGGTAGCCACACGCGCGTGTCGGAACTGCCGTTCCCGTGAAGCGGGAAGGCAAACCGCGCCGGCATCACCCCCACAATCACGCGTGGCACACTGTTGACCATCAGCGTTTTGCCGATCACGTCAGGTGCCGCGTCGAAGCGACTACGCCACTCCGCCTCGCTCAAAATCACCGCCTGAGGTCCGCCACGCAGTTCTTCCTCTGACGTGAACGAACGGCCGAGCAGGGGAGGGACCTTAAGCAACGGCATCATCGACGCCGTTACCCAAGTCGCGATGACGCTCTCTGCCGCGGCATCGTCGCCCTCGATCCAAAGATTGCTGCTGCCGGTTCGGTAGAAGCCGACATCCTCGACACTTGTCGCGAACTGCTTGTAAGTGAAGTAGACCGCCGTCGGTTGCCGAATGCTGCCCAGTTCAACCGACTTGAGACTCACGCTGACCAGGCGATCCGGCTGCCCGTACGGCAGCGGAGCGAGCAAAACGCCGTAGACAATGGCGAACATCGAAGCGACGACAGAAACGCCCAGGACCAGCGTGAGAATCACCGCGACCGTGAACGCCGGGGTACGTTTCAGTGATCGAAAGGCTTGCAAACTAAAGCGCATGTCGTTTGCTGATTGGGCGGTGGGTTGAAGACAGACGGCGCGTAAAGCTAAGCCACGCTAAGCTAAGCATAACTGTTGCGGATATGTCGTTAGCGCGAAATCCCCACGGCGTTTTTTTCGCTCACGATTTCGGCACGCGATAGCGGCGGAAGGCATCGCGTACCTGCTCGCGCAGATCTTCGTCATCCCAGGGTTTGGTCAGGAACTTAAATACAGAGCCGCGGTTGACCGAGTCGGTGACTACCTTTAGGTCAGTGAAACCGGACAGGATCATTCGAACTGTATTCGGATAAATCTGCGAAACGGTGCTCAGGAATTCGGTTCCGGTCATCCCAGCCATGCGCTGATCAGAGATGATCACCTGAACATCATTGATGGCGAGCAGATCCAGGCCGGCCTGGCCACCGTCTGCCTGTAGGATTCGATAACCATCACTTCTCAACATGCGAATCAGTGCCGAGCGAATGCCCTGTTCATCGTCGACAATCAGGAGCGTGCGTTGATCGCTCAAAGTCGGCGTCGGCAGACTTAAACGTCGACGAGAGCGCAATTGCTCTTCAAAATCCTGGGCGGGCACCCCGGGGCCGAATAGAAAACCCTGCATTTCATCGCATGACTTTGATCGCAGGTAATTAAACTGCCCCTGCGTTTCCACGCCTTCCGCAACCACCTTAAGATTGAGCCCGTGGGCCATCGCAATGATCGCGGTGGCAATGGCAGCGTCGCCCGGATTGCTGGTGATATCGATGACGAAACTCCGGTCGATCTTGACCGAATCAAAGGGGAAATGCTTCAAATGCGCCAGTGATGAATAGCCCGTACCAAAGTCATCGAGTGCTAAGCCCACGCCGATTTTGCGCAGTGCATGTAGGGCGAGCGCGGCAGCTTTGGGATCATTCATGACTGCACTTTCTGTCAGTTCCAGAACCAGCAATCTGGGCTCCAGCCGGTTCAATGCCAGCGCAGAGGCAACCGATTCTACCAAACCGCCCTTTTCGAATTGAATCGATGACAGGTTCACCGCAACCGGAACCACAGCGACACCCGCCGCGATCCATGCCGACTGCTGTGCGCAAACGGTCTCCAATACCCAAGCGCCGATCGGGACGATCAAACCGGTCGCCTCGGCCAAAGCGATAAAATCAACCGGCGGAACCGTGCCGCGGGATGGATGCTGCCAACGAATCAGCGCCTCTGCTCCGACCAGTTCACCGCTGATCATATCTACGCGCGGTTGGTAGTGAACGACAAAGGCTTTATCCCCGACGGCGACTCGCAATTCCTGTTCCAACGCATATCGCTGCGCGACCAGCGCGCTGAGCTCTCGCGAAAAATAAGTCGTCCGGGCACCGGAAGCCTTGCCCAACATGAGCGACGACTCGGCATTTTTGAACACCGTTTCGCCATCATCGCCATCCGCCGGAAACAGTGCGATGCCTGCCTGCGCGACCACTTTCACGTCGCGACCAGCCAGAAGGAAGGGCTGTTCGAGCGCCAAGCTGATGCAGTCGCTCAGCCGGCTGGGAGCCGCGTCATGATTCAATGGACAGGCAACGGCATAGGTATCAGCCCCAATACGTCCGAGCGCATAGGGTTCGACCAGAAATTGCTGTAACCGCTTTGCCACAGCGCGCAATAATTCGTCGCCTGCGCTGCGTCCTTGGCTATCGTTAAACTGGGTGAAGCGCTCTAAATCGATGACCACGACGCAGACGCTGTCGAGCGTGTGGCGACCAAGATTAATAAACTGGTCGAGGCGATTCTTGAATAAGTTGGCGTTGGGAAGGCCGGTCAGTGAATCATAAAATGCAAGATAATGTAGGCGGCGTGATTTTTCAATATGGTCCATCGCAAACGCAATATCGCCGGCCAGTTCGGTCAGGAGTTTAATTTCGTCTTCATGGAAGAACTCCACCTCGCCGGCATATAGGACTAACACGCCAACCGCTTCATCGGACACGATCAACGGAAAGACTGCAAGTGAACGCACGCCCGATTGCGCGTAACGCTCACCGAGCAACACGCGCGGGTCTTGCTGCGAATCATTGGCCACCAGAACGCGTTTTTCCAAGATCGCCGTCCCGACCATCGAGGAGCCCCTGTGTGCACTGGAAATCAACAATTCTTTGACTCTATCCAGTAGTTGTGTGTCTTTGCCTGACGAGACGATTGAGTCAATATCCCCGGTGAGAGGATCAACATTCCCGATCATTGCCATCCGCAACCCACCGGTTTCGACCGCGATTCGGCAGGTCTCTGAAAATAACTCCTCGCGATTATGTGCGCGGGTAATCAAGGTGTTGATGCCGCTGAGAATGGCGTACACGCGGTTCAAATGAAGGATGCGCGCCTCGGATTTTTTCCTGTCCGTAACGTCCTCGCCGATGCTGGCCGAGCCGATCACAGCCCCCTCTGCAGACCGCAGTACGGAGTTGTTCCAGTTGACGAGGCGAAGTTCGCCGTCACGGGTCAAAATTTGGTTTTCTCGATGCCAACTACTGGGCGCCTCGGAGACCAGCGCTGCGAAAGCCTTTCTGATGTCACTATCGTGTGCCGGGATAAATAGATCAAACCAGTTTCTACCGATAATTTCTGCTCGCTGCCAGCCAGTTGTCCGCAACAGATAGTCATTGCAAAAGGTAATCTGTCCATCCAGGTCAAGCATTACTGCAAAGAGTTCCACATTGCCGAGCAGTTCACGATAGCGTCGCTCGGATTCATACAGCTCGCTTTCAGCACGTTTGCGTGCGGTGATATCCCAATTAATGCCGATGACGCGCGTCGCCACTCCATCGTCCCCACGACGCACCTGCGCGTGAGCTTCGAGGACATGCACTTCGCCATTCGGCCAGACGACGCGAAATTCACTATGGAAACCCTGGCCGCCGGCCACGACCTTCAACCACTCAGATTCTGCGCGACTGCGGTCTTCCGGGTGCAAGCCTTTTTGCCAAGCGCGGTAGGCGTCGCTGCCAGCTTGCTCGGTAATCCCATAGAGCGCGTACATCCTCGCGTCCCAATATGTCTTCTTCGCGCTCACGTCCAGATCCCAGATGCCGATCTGTGCCGACTCGGTTGCCAGCGATAATCGCTGCTGGCTTTCCTTCAGCGCTTCTGTTGTGATTTTTTCGTCGGTGATGTCCTTGACTACGCTGGCGACACGGACCATCGATCCGCTGCGGTCATAAACGGGATACCCGCGCGAATGCACCCAGCGAATCGCGCCATCGGGTCGTACTACCCGATAGTCAATGTCATATCTGCCGCTGCATACTTTCTCTATCGTTCGGTCGCGATCGTCCGGGTGGATCGCCTTCGCCCAGATCGAGGAATCTGCGTAGAGGCTTTCACAACTGCGACCCCAGATCTCCTCAAAAGCCGGACTGACGTACAACAGCCGCGAGGCATTAATTGCGCGCAGAAAAAAGACTTCGCGTATGTTCTCGGCCAATTGCCGAAAGCGTAGTTCGCTTTCGTCCGACTCCAACTTTGCCAGTCGGTAGCCACTGACATCGAGATGGATGACCACCGCGACAACAGAACTGTCCGACGTCACCGGACTCACAGTCATCTGAAACCACTGTCGCTGCTTCGGCGAATGGCAGGGATACTCAAATGTGAAAGCGGGCGTTTTGCCGTCTAGAACCGAACGAATCCCGGCGCTAGCCTGCCGGGCCTCGGCAACACAGTCGCCGACAGCACCATCACAGACATCTAGATAGTTGGACCCGACTCCCAGGGCGCGACACTGCTCGGCACTGGCATTCGCGCGCCCATATTCGGCCCATGCCGCGTTTACCGCGACGATTTTTCCGCTCTTGTCGATCAGTGCGATTTGCAGGGGCAGGGTATTTAGGATGGCCGCATGCTCGGCGACTTCACTCGCCTGCAAAGCATCCTGTGCGCGACGCAACAGGACGGGGCGCCCGCTGCGGTCGGTGACGCTGTCCACTTCGCCGGAAGTGATCTCTTCTAAGCGCGCTTCAGTGGCGTGCAGCGTGGCAATAAGTGCCGCCAGTTCAATTGGATCGGGCGGCTCCACAGCGCTTGAAAGCGGATGCACCGGGCGTTGCGGGCTCATTCTGGTAGCGCTTCCAGTCCCAGAGCATCGAGCAAAATCTGGGTATTGCTCAGGCTGCCAATAATTCGGCGGACGGGCAGAGGTGACAATTTGACCAGAGTCGGTGTCAAAATAATGCCTTCAGCAAGTCCTCGGCGCGGCTGCTTAAAAACGTCGACGACCTCAATTTCATGCTCGTCAGGCAAATGGCGCTGGCAGAAATGGGACAGGTTGGTTTTTGCCTGACTGGAGTTGGGAGCGTTATCAGCGACGTAAAGACAAAACTTGAACCGTGCACGCGCGCTCATAGCGGTCATTCTCCACCTTTGGTGACCGCGTCAGCACCGCGCAATTCACGCATCCGTGAAAGTGCGCGCGCCTGTTCACGCTCACGACTTTGCGTGGTTCGCGCCAACAGCTTCTTTTCGACCTTTTTTGCTACTAATTCCGTCTGCAGCGATTTGGCGCGCACTTCGAGCACCGCCTCCTCGGCGTCCAGACGCACGCGCCTGAGTTCGTCAGCGACCTCGGCCACTTCATCGGCAAAACGTTGGGCGGCTTCCTTCTCCCAGCGCAAAGTGCCCATGAGGACCTCGCCACCGGCGGTGTAGATGTCGGCGAGCGTCACGCCCTCATCGCTCAGGATCAGCTCCCGCACTTGGTTGGAATGGGCGGTGCCACGTGACTTGATGATCGACATACCCCGATTGCGCTCGCCGGCCTGTACCAGATAGTTGAGATGAATCCAGGTGTCGGCGAGGGTGGAGATATGCAGCGGTGATGAAGTGCCGCTGGGATGGTTACTCAGTTCATCAAGTAGACTGGTGCAGACCACTGTGATGCCCTCCGCCTTCGACCAATCGATCAGGCGTTCTGCCACCGCGTGCACAGTGGCCTCATTACCCGCTGATGAGAGCGCCGAGACCGGGTCGATGACGAGGCAGCGGGCTCCATGTTCGCGTGCGAGTGACTTGATGCGGACCAACTGTGTCTCAGCACTGCCGGTGATGGTGCGTGCCGAGATCATGCGCAGCATGCCGCCGGCTACGAAGGGAGCAAGTTTAATTTTGACTGAGGCCAGATTGCGGATGACCTCCGGGCCGTCCGAATCGTAGCTCACGAACATGGTGCGTTCGCCACGCTTGCAGGCTGCTTCGACGAAAGCGCCACTGAGCGTCGTTTTGGCAGTGCCGGGATATCCGGTAATGAGTACACATGCGCCGCGGTAGTAGCCACCGCCAAGCATGGTATCGAGACGCTCGACCCCACTGGAGACGCGCTCGGCTGTGAGTGGGGTATTGCTCTTTGCAAGCGCACGTGTCATCGCGACATCGAAGCCGCGATCACCAATCACGAACGGGGATTCGTCTTCATTGAAGGCTGATCCGCGATACTTCTGCACACGAAGGTTGCGTTGCGATACGCCTTGCTCAACGTATTGGTTGAGGAACACCGCGCAGTCGACCATAAACTGCATGAATCCTGCGGGTTGCCCGGATAGAGAGCCTGGTGCGTCCATGCCCATCTTGGACGTGATCAAAGCCGTCAACTGGTGTTCGATCAGCCATCGATGCAGCCGATAGACTTCGCGCCGGCGTGCGGCGTCATCCGGTAGCAGCGCCAGCAAGATGTCGAGCGCGTCGAATACGATGCGCCGCGCGCCGGTGTCTGCGGCGATAACTGCGAGGCTTGCCAGCATCCCGCCGAGGTCAAATTGGCCCGATTGGATCAAGTCTGGCGACGGTTGCGCATCCAGAAAGTACAATTTGTCTGCCTGCAATTCGGCGACGTCCCAACCGAAGCTTTCGACATTAGCGACGATTCGATGCGGCGATTCCTCAAAGGCAACAAAAATGCCGGGCTCGCCAAGATTGCGCACGCCGTAGACCAGGAACTGGAGCGCGAAGATGGTCTTGCCAGAGCCCGGCCCGCCGAGCAGTAGCGATGTCCGCCCACGCGGCAGGCCGCCCCCAGTAATTTCGTCGAAGCCGTCGATACCGGTGGCGGATTTTGCGGGAACCGTTGGCGGCAACTGAGTCGGGTTTTTCGATCGCGACGTACGTGCGGCTTTCATTCGGAATTCCTGACAGTGGGGCTGGGCTTGGAACCGTCTGACCGCAGGCAATCACGGAGAGGTGGAAAATGGCAAGATTTTAGAAAATGGCGGTGAAGTGGCGTCCGAGTGTAGTCCCAAGTTTGATCTCTAGCAGACAATAGGGAATCTCTAGAAACCTACTGCGCAGTCCGATTGCTGCGTTGCGCGTTGCTCGCTCCCCGACCGCCAGCCAAGCCGGCGGGCGTTCAGCGGCTCGCAGCATCTAAGCCAAGAACATTACGCTTCCTGCGCTCCGTGCGCCTTGCACTCGAACCGGTTTCTTTAAGGTCCCCATGGGTAGTCGCGATTCTTAACGCCTCAGATCAACCAGTTCGCATGCGGCGAAAGCGCGCAGCGGGAACAGACCACGGCGCAATATATTTTGTACTGCGCGCTCGGCCGAAACCACGCTGGCGAACAAATTTGGTTAATTTTTTTTGCAAGCTCTGCACGGAAGTCTGCCAGCATTGTGGCCGTGCATAGATGTCAACCATGAACGCACGTCCAATTCTGCTTATAAGCGGTGCAGACACGATTTTTACTGTATCGGGTGCTGCGTGTGGCCCGCGTGATTTTCTGGGGAGGATTCGGTACTGGTGAGCCGTAGCAGCCAGTATGTGCCCGCGGTTATTAATTTCGTAAGGGCTGGCGATGTGCTGAAACACCGTCATTGCGTGGAGCGCAGCGACGCGGCAATCCGCTGTATTTTGCTGTTCTGTCCTAATCGAGCGAACAGTAGACTTGCAGAAGCTCCTTTCGCCTCATAGTCCGCATCGTGGCCGACGATGACCAATAAGCTCCCCGTTGCCGTCCATCGGTCTTCGATCTTCTCCTATCCTCTCCCCCACTCTACTCTCCTCTTCTCCTCTACTCTTCTGATTTATCTCGTTGTAACTTGTGATTTTATTGATGTCCGGCTTTTCGGCCTTGATGAGCGCCAGCGTCGAGGCTGACTTCGTCAACGCAGACCTCCACCTATTTCCGTGTCTTTCGCCGCCCTGCTGGGTTACTCGTCGGCGCCATAGAAGTGCTATGTCTTCGCTCGGACCCGGCGCGCAACAAGTTGCGTGCGTTTGATCGATCGCGCGGCATGCCGGGCTTAAGCCAATCGATGTCCGTTGGGCCTTGCCTGACGACAGCTTGAACGGCGATATTGTTGAACCGAATTGTGGGACACCACACTAGGCGATTGCACGCGATTCGGCGATGCTTCACTCACGATTCTGAAGATGACTGCCATGCCGCCATTGCTGATCCTTTCGGTCATATTGCAGTTCATTTGTCTGGTGCATTGCATTCGCAGCGGGCGCCCGAGTTTTTGGATCTGGATTCTCATCATCGGATCATTCTTAGGGGTCGCAGCGTATGCGTTTACGCAAATCCTGCCTGATCTTCGCCACGATCCGCGCGCGCGCACGGCAGCGCGGGGACTCGCCAAACGCATTGATCCAGAGCGTGATCTGCGGGGATTGCGCGATGAATTGCAGCGCGCTGACACGGTTCAAAACCGGCTGCGATTGGCAAAAGAATTTCTCGAATTGGGCTCCGCGATGGAGGCGGAGGAAATTCTTCGCGCCTGCCTGAAGGGAATGAATGCCACCGATACCGATATCATGTTGGCATTGGCGCAGGCGCAATTCGCCCAAGGCAAATTCGCGGACACCGAGCACACGTTGAAGGATTTGATCGAAGCCAATCCTGGTTTTCGTTCCAGCGAAGGGCATTTGTTGTTTGCGCGCAGCCTTGATGCGAACGGCCGTCAAGCAGAGGCGCTTGCCGAATTCGACGTGCTCGATGACAGTTATCCTGGCGAAGAGGCGCGCTTGCGCAAAGCGCAATTGCTGATCGGGATGGGCCGCTCAGCGGATGCCAAGGTGGCGCTTGAAACAACGCTGGCGCGTACCCGGATCGCGCCGCCGTTTTACCGTCGCGCGCAAAAGCCCTGGATTGATCAAGCGCAGGCTTTGCTCAAAACCCTGTGACGCAAGCGTAGTGATCCAAAGCATAAGGATGCCGGTTTCCTGAACGGCGTTCGGTGCGACAACGAATTGTGGACCTTATGTGCACTCAGAGTGCGTTGTTATGCCTGCGAGAACTTTGGAATTCACACCTATGCGTTTGATTTTATGTGTCTTTTTGCTCGCGCCGATGCCAGCATTTGCCGCTGTTGTGGATTGGGTAGCCATTGAGGCAAGCGTTGCCAAGCAGTCCGAAGACATGGTTGCTGGCCGTAAGTCGGGCGCAATCGGCTTGGCTATCGTCGAAAATGGCGAAGTGCGCTTTATGCACACTGCGGGCTTTGCATCGCGCGATGCCAAGCGCGCCTTCGATATTGACACACCGGTGCAAGTGGGTGAGTTATCGCGGCTTGCCACGGCGGGCATGGCGATGCGGTTGGTCGCTAAGGGCAAGCTCGATCTGGATGCGCGTGTCGTGTCGATTTTGCCGGAATTGCGCTGGCGCGGTGCAACCGCGAAGGTGCGCCAGATGCGCGTACGCCATTTGCTGACGCATCACAGCGGACTTGTGCCAAATCGCTTGCACGGCATGTTTCGCAAGCCCGGCGACCCCATTCCCAGCGATCCCTTGGCTGCCCCGCTGCAGCTCTATGCAGATCCTGGCAGCATGATGAGTACCTCCAATTTGGGCTTTGAGGTGCTCGGACGGGTGCTCGAGCGGGTGTCGGGGAGAGATCTTGAGAGCTTGCTGCAAACGGAATTGGTCGCGCCGCTAGGCCTAACCCGCACGCAGTTTGGTATTCAGCCGACCTCTGCCGCCGCACATCGCAAGGGCAAGACGGAATCCGCGCTGATTGCACGAGATCGTGCCGCCGTCGGCTTGAGCATGTCTCTACACGACCTTTCGCGATTGCTCGGCGCACTGACGCCCGGTACGAAAAGCCAATGGCTGAGCGATTCATCGCGCCGCGAGATGTTGCGCGTTCAAAACGCCGCAGTGGTGCTCGACGTCGGCAACAAAGTCGGCTTTGGCTGGAAATTGTCCAGCAGCGTTCGCGATCAGGTCGGAACTGTGGCAACGTTGTCGTCGACATTTCCGAATTTCAATGCCGAAGCACGTTTACTGCCGAAACACGGAATCGCGCTCATAGCGGTCAGCAATTGGCGCGAATCGGACGAAGAAATTGCCGATTTGCTCGCCAGCGCGACCGATTCGGTGCTTACCGCTAAGGCCGGCATCGCGCCACGCGATCTTAAGCGTCTAATGCCGGACGAGATTGGCTTGCCAGCCGGCGCGACCGCAGACACCTTTGGCGCGCGCTACGCCACACCGATCGGACTGATGGAATTCGCGCAGAAGAAGTCCAACTATGATTTGCGCTTTCTCGGCTTCGATTTTCGCGTAGATCGGCGCGCAGACGGCTGGTTCGGCCTGCGCTTCCGCCTGCTCGGTATGATTCCGCTCAAGTTTGATGCCATCAGCCGCGTGCTCATTCGTCCCGCGAAGCTCGCCGGTCATCACGTCATATTGGGCTTCTCAGACGGAAACTATTTCTTGTTCGGGTCGACCTTCGCCGAGCTCGGGACCAGCCCTCGTGTCGAGGCATTGCTGGGTGAATATCGCGCTGTGAACCCAGATGCACTCGCTCGGCAACTGGAGATCGAGACTGCCGTCCTAAGCTTCGACGGCAATATGCTGACCTTGGACTATGTGCTGCCCTTTGTGTTGTCGGTGCGACCCCGTATCGCGCTATTGCCGCGCGATGAAAGTCATTTGGTAATGGCAGGTTTCGGCCCGAGCCTGGGCGAGGAAATCGACGTCGAGCACAAGGACGGAAAAATACGTCTGACCGTCTCGGGTTATGTTCTGGAGAAAATCAACAAACCCTGAAGGCGGCCCGCTTGAAACACGCTTAGCGTGGGCAACGTACCTTTAGTTTCAATGCTTTGGCGATGTCGCGCCAGTCAAACGCCGACACCGCCCGGTCTTCATGCACCACGTAAAAGGCGCCGGAAGGAAATTTTGCCTAGCCGTTTTGCCGCAGATGAATGCCATCGGTATTCCGCGCACTGCTGCTCGCAAGCTGCCGAGCGGCATCTGTGTGCCGTTTAATTGCCGACGCTCGCGAGGCTAATGCTGTTGTCCACGATATTCACCGAGGTCGCCGCCAGACTGTAGCCGCTAATCGCCAAGCGATACAGGCGGTGTCTGGCCAAGCTGGAATTTGATCAGAATGTTCTGATTTCCTGAGGTGCCTCCATGCACCCAGAAGCGCAGCCCGTTGAAATTGGCGAAACTACGCACCAGGCTTGGCGACGAGAAGTACAGGCCCTCGAACGCGTCGGGCTCAAATGAAATCGATGCTGGCGCACTGTGCGTGGGTGTGGCATTGGCGAGATTGACAGTCGCCCAGCTCCAGTTCTGAAAATCCTGGCCCAAGTGCGTTGTCATAAACCACCACAGCCTGCGCGGCCAGTGGCAGGGCTGCGAGTCGGCTGGTTATGCCCACGAAAAGCTTGCGCATCTTGGCAACGGCTTGGGTGACAACGGCAAGACTAGCAGCCTGTCGGACTTGAAGAATCGAAGCGAAAATCTGACTGGGCGAAGCCAGATTTCGTCGATTTTGAAGGGTAATAGCTCTTCTATTGCCCGGGAAAGCGGCGGAATATGGATCGTCCAGGCGGATTTGCAGCCGATTTCCTTTAAGTCCGACAGGTTGCTAGGATGCGCCTTTCCACGCGAACGGGCTTAGATCACATTCGCCAATGGGCCAGTGTTTTCAAATCACATTCGTCTGGTTTTAGCGCAAACCGTCCAGGAATCGCGAGATTACCGGTGCGAAGCGCGGAATATCTACCAAAAAGGCGTCATGACCCTGAATAGAGGGCAGTGATTGGAAGTCCACAATGGCGCCTGCGGCTCGCAGGCCTTCGGCGATTTCTTCCTGCTGTTCCACCGGGAACAAGATGTCGCTGGCAACACCAATGACCAGGGCCTGCACAACGGCCATCTGGCGGCAGCCGGACTCGACTGAGCCGCCGTAATCGGCGAGGTCAAACCAATCCATTGCGCGGGAGAGGTATAGATAGCTGGCGGGATCAAAGCCGCCGGCCCAGCGCCGCGCGTGTGCGTCAAGATAGGACTCAATCTGAAACTCGCTCGCAAAAGGATCTGCATCGCGCGTATCCAGGCGCGCGCGGCCAAAGCGCTCGCGCCATTCTTGCGGCGATCGATAGGTGGCTACACCAAGTTTTCGCGCCAAACCCATGCCGCTCGCAACATCCATCGACTCGCGATAATTGCCCCCGTTCCAGCCCGGATCTGCGCGCACAATTTGGCGTTGCAACGATCGCAGCGCGATCGCGAAGGCTCCAGAGCGTGCAGCGCACGACATCACCACGAGATTGGGGCAGAGCGCTGGATGCCGCAGCGCCATCGCTTGCGCCGTCATCCCACCCATACTCGGTCCGATGACTGCTAGCAGCCGCGAAATGCCAACGCTGTGCGCGACTTGTGCGGCGCCATCGGCGACATCTTCAATGGTGATCGCGGGGAAGCGTAAACGGTAGGGCTCACCGTCCTCGGGATGCGGCGAGGCCGGTCCGGTCGAGCCCTTACAACTGCCAAGAGAATTGACGCAGATAACGAAATAGCGATCGGTGTCCAATGTGCGCCCGCGCCCGATCATCGGTTCCCACCAGCCCGGCGATCGATCCAATGGACCTGAGGCCGCGTGTGCGCTGGGCGACATGCCAGTCACGATCAGGATCGCGTTATCGCGCGCGGTCGACAGCGTGCCCCAGGTCTCATAGGCCACCACCGCGCCTACAAGCTCGCCACCGCGCAACAATCGATGTGGCGACGGCATGGCAGCAAAAAGTGTCGCAGCATTCATGTGCGGCACGGACCTGGTCACGGGAGCGCCATGATAGCGACCGCGGCGGCGAGCGGGGCTGCTTGGTGTTCCGGCAAGCGACGCACGTGCGAACGCCTTGGATTCTGCCGGAACCCACAGCGCGAGTGCCGCATCGTCGTTGCGAGGAGCGCAGCGACGTGGCAATTGAGGGACGCTGCCTGGTTTGCTGTGGCCTTGCAGAGGAGCAAGAGCCAAGGCGCTGGTTTGCTTCGCTGCGCTCGCAAAGACGGCTTGGAGGTTCGTCGAAGAGCCAAGGCGCTGGTTTGCTTCGCTGCGCTCGCCACGACGGTTTAGAGGTTCGTCGTTGCGAGGAGCGCAGCGACGTGGCAATTGAGGGACGCAGCCTGGTTTTCTGTGGCCTTGCAGAGGAGCAAGAGCCAAGGCGCTGGTTTGCTTCGCTGCGCTCGCAAAGACGGCTTGGAGGTTCGTCGTTGCGAGGAGCGCAGCGACGTGGCAATTGAGGGACGCAGCCTGGTTTTCTGTGGCCTTGCAGAGGAGCAAGAGCCAAGGCGCTGGTTTGCTTCGCTGCGCTCGCCACGACGGCTTGGAGGTTCGTCGTTGCGAGGAGCGCAGCGACGCGGCAATTGAGGGACGCTGCCTGGTTTTCTGTGGCCTTGCAGAGGAGCAAGAGCCAAGGCGTTGGTTTGCTTCGCTGCGCT
>Ga0209181_10004667_pt1 | contig 20218 bp, 16 predicted proteins | sample MAT05_FD_187208 | JGI IMG/M metagenome (GOLD analysis project Ga0209181, IMG submission 187208) | Freshwater microbial communities from Lake Fryxell liftoff mats and glacier meltwater in Antarctica - MAT-05 (SPAdes) (version 2) | ecosystem: Environmental > Aquatic > Freshwater > Ice > Liftoff... | reverse complement strand
GTAACGTTTCCATTCATGTTTACGGTACTGGTACCGGCATTAAAAATTCCCGTTGTGGCTTTTGTCCAGTTCGTTTTTACATTGAGCACGGCAGCATTTCCATCAAGGATAGCGCCTGCACTGATCGTCACTGATCCGTCTATGGAGAGAGTATTACTGATGTCGAATTCCCCGGTTGTAACCACAAGGCTTCCTGCAATGGTTGTGGCATTGGTTAATGCTGCGATGGAAGCGGCTGTTTTTATAATAGTGAGGTTATAATAGGGCACGGCTGCCACTACCTGGGATACGGCGCCTGTATATTTTACCAACCCTGTTGACGGGGTAAAAGTGCCGCTGCTGTAATTAAAATCCTGGCCAATATTAAGTGTTCCCGCGCCGGTAAAAATAATATTGGCGCCTCCCGATTGGGTAATGGTTCCTGATACGGTGGTAGTGCCCGTTCCCATATTAAGATTGATGGTATGGTTAACCGCATTGTCACTTAAAACCAGGTTGCCCGTCACGGTAATATTCTGATTATTCGCGTTGATGGTATGACTGGCATCCACACTCCAGTTTCCACCAATACTTCCATTAACAGATAACGAGCCGCCCGTATTTAGGGTGAGTGCTGCGGCCTGGGTACTGCCAAATATAATTCCTTTAACTGTGGCAGCAGTAGTAATGATGGGTTGATTGGTAAAACCGGCAACGCCTATTTGTGCAATATCAGTACTGGCAGGAGCTCCACTAAAAGTACCCTGCACAAGGGTCCAGTTGGCAGCCGTGCTCCAGTCAGAACTTGCCGAGCCATTCCAGTTCAGTACACTTCCGTCGTCTGTAAATGTCCATCGGTCCGTTATATTAGTCAGGCCGCTTTTTTCAACATAATTGGAAGTAGTGCTGTTCCCTGTTTTGCCGGATACCGCCCAGGCAGCACCGCTGTATTTCCACAATTGCATGATGTTTTCATCATTACCGTTTAGTTCAGCGTCTTCATAATGCATCCGGAGTGTGGCACTATAAGTTCCCGATGGAACCGTAATGTTGTAAAACCTGCCTATCGCTCCACCGAATGGAAAATCCGCCACGGTGGCAACTGTTACATTTACCGTTACAGAGGTGACGCCTGATACGCCGGCTGCAAACAGGATCGTATTAAAAGGTCCTTCAAATGCATAAGTTGTAGCGGCAACAAATGCGTGTGTGCGGGTTATGTTGCCAATAATAAAATCATTACCCGTACGTGTAGTTGTTATAGTAAGTACATTGGTGCCCGTTTGCAGGCTACCCTTTGTCATATTAATGGTTGATACGCTGATATTATTAAGTAAGCTAACCTTATTAGCAGTTAAACTTTTATTGATGGTTATATTATTAAAAGTAGATGCACCAGCGATGGTAGCATTGGGTGCACCGGTAAATTGTATAAGACTAGTGCCCGCGGTAAATGTACCGTTATTGATCCAGTTGCCTGCAACAGTGTGGGTAAATGAGGCTGCACCAAATGTGGTTGATGGCGCAATGGTTAGTGCATTATTTATGGTAATTGCAGCGCCGGCGGTTTTTGTACCTCCATTGGAAAGGATCAGATTGTTATAAGAAGTTCCTCTAATTATTTGTGCCCCTGTACCGTTATAGTTAACGGTATTGGGTACATAGGAGGTCACTCTTAATGATCCTGCGGTAATTACAAATGCACCGGATATACCCATTACAGAATTACTGGCCAAGGAAAGGGAGGTGCCATTGATCGTAGTGTTAAAAAGATTTGCAGTACCACTAAGTAAGGAACTGCCTGTAAATGTAATAGTGCCTGCACTCGCAGTAAAACTTCCGGTAGTATTGAGGGAGGAGGAAATAGTAAAATTATTGTTGGTACTAATGCTTCCACTTGCTACCAGCGCTCTAAAAGTTAGCGTTCCGGAATTGCTGACCGTTTTACCGGTCCCGTTCATGGTAATAGTGCCAGAGCTTGCTATTAATGATCCGCTAACGGTTATATTTCCTGTTATTATTGCAGTACAGGTAGTTGTTATTACACCTGTAACAGACAGGTTATCCAGGTTAATATTAATCCCGGTAAGGGTTTTGGTGGTGCCGCTCATGGTAAGTAAACCCGGAGCAGGCTGCGTGAATTTACCTGAACCAGAAGTAACAAAATTACCCGTAATATTAATGGAGGTTATCCCCGGGGCGCTTATATTGGCTCCCGTAACCGTGAGGTTATAAAAGCTTTGAGTACTATTCCCGGATATTACAGCACCTGTACCTTTTAGGGTAATCGTTGCTGTAGCGGAATTAAAGGTTCCTGTATTGTTCCAGTTACCGGTAATGGAATGAGAGAAAGTGGCACCGTCAAATGCGGTGGAAGCTCCAATATTCATGGAACCTAATACTGAAATATTGGATGCCGCTGTATAAGTAACTGATGTTCCCGAACCTACCGTACTTGTCAATGATCCGGCCACTGTGAAAGCGGTAACGGGCATTGTTTTATTGGCTGCGCCTGCAGCACTGCTCAATACCAGGTTGCCATAGGTTTTGGCACTCACCGGCTGGTCGCCTCCGTTATACTCTACCGTGGAGGCTAAGCCAAAGGTATTGGTAACGTAATTTGCCGGAAAAGTATTTGTAGCGCCAATTTTAAGAAATGCGCCATTTGATACGCTAAAAATTCCTCCTGTTACGGTTGTTCCCCTGTTTGCCTGGAATGAAGCCAGGTCAAATGTTCCGGAAAGTACATAGATATAGCCTGCAGTTGAACTGGTAGATATTAGTGCAGGAAGGTTCGAAGTTAATGATTTGGTGGTACCGGCCCCGCTAATCCTGAGGGTTGAATAGGTATAACTGCTGCTGATGGTTTGGTTGATAACCGTAGCTCCATACTCCACAATGGATCCTGAGAGCAATGAAAATGAATTTGATATGATATAATTGGAGGCAAAAAGGCTGGCAGTCACTTTTAAAACAGCACCGCTGTTTACCCTCACGCTATCAGCAGTGGTTAGGTAAGACGGCGATTCATTTGGATTCAATGTACCACTCACATTCAGAAAACTGGATACACCCGTACAGTTAAAACTGGCCGTTAATGTGAGCACACTGCCCGTATTGATGGTAAGTTTTCTGAAAGTTGTAAGCGCCAAACCTCCCAAACTCTGGATGGTACCGTTAAAGATCACGGTGGCGTTCGCAGATGTGGTTGAATAGCTGCCCCCATTGTTCCAGTTTCCCGCCAGGGATATGGAAGCAGATCCGTTAATAAGCGTTCCATTTGAACTTATGATAATGTCACCTTTAACCGTAAGGGTACTCCCCACCGTTAATGTTGAAGGTACGGCGCCGCCAATGGTAAGTGTTTTTGCATTAGATGTTCCACTGATTGCCGGTTGAAATGCGCCGGTAAAATTGGCATCCCCAATAATAACATCAGTAGTAACAAGGGGTACACCTGCGGTCCAGTTGGTGACCGTAGCCCAATTCGTGCTGGTAATACCTGTCCAGCTTGTTTGTGAAAAACTTTTACTAAACGGAACATATAAAAAAAGGAAGGTGACAAAGAGAAATGGTAAGTATTTTTTCATAGAAGTCCAATTATGGATTTTTTTGCAAATGCTGAAGTTTTTCACCACAAACACTGCTGGTAAGTCCCTAACGTATAAGTTGTGTTATTATTTACCTACGTTTAAAAAAAATCAAAGAAAAAAGGAATAATGGCAGGATGAGGCATTAAAACCCCTGGGATTGAATTCAGGTATTCTCACCAGGTCGATATGTACTACCTTACAATAGTTTACAATTCCAGTACCATAGGAAAAACAACATATCAACTTATTACTTATCCTGGTTGTAATCTCTTCCTGCGCAAGCCTGAATAACCGGCATTACATAAAATTTGAGGAAACCAAACAAAGCCCTGCAAGAAAACCAATAAAGCATCTTGTAATTCTCGGTATGGGCAAACTGCCAACCCGCTTTTTTCTGGATAATATTACCAACAGGCTAATTAATGATTTTAGAAAAAAAGGTATTACTACAACATATTATTTTCTTGGGAACGATAAGGCAAAGGCAAAAGAACAATTTGACACCTTAACACTTGTTAATAAATGCGATGCGGTGATGTCATTTTTCGAAACTGATTTTGCTGAGATCAGGCAGGTAGTTGACAATTACTAAATATTCAGTCCGGATATGTTCGGGCACGTAAAAGTAAAACACCTTAGATTTAACCGGGGTTTTAATAGCAGGCTTTTCGAACCCGGCAACCTGCTGAAATCTTTTTGGGGGTCTGCACTCAATATTGATTACGATTACCTTGATCCGAATCTTTATCATACAATATCGGATAAAATGATGGCCAGCCTGCAGAAAAATAGTTTGTGCAATTAATGAATATGGATGTAGTGCCTGGCTGATTAAGATTCAGTGATGCGCATATCTTTTTACATTGAACAGAGGAAGCACTTACCTTTTATAAAAAAGTATTTAATGGCGCATTTACAGGGATAGGATTAAGACGGTTCGGTGATTTAGAAATGCCTTCCGGAATGTCGGCAATGAGTGCTATACTTCGCACGGGATAAATTTGTGACTTCGCCTTTTTGTTCAATAAAGATAAAATGTACAAGAGTGCGATCCTATAAAAGATCGGGACAGGCAGTCACCGAAGCTTAATAGCAGCACTTCTGCCTGGCTCATAAAAAACCCTACTCACTTTTTTACCCCTTACACCGTATAACAATTCGCCGGTTTGAGAATGGTAGTCGACCCATCCTTCACTTGACGCACTCTTCCGGCTTGTCTCAAAAAAGCTACTTCAGCATCTGTTAGAGGAATTTAACACTATAATAATCTAAACAGATTTATTACCTTCAATACCAATATTTTTTAAAAAATGCAGCTATATGGATAAGAGGACATTTTTAAAAACGTCTTCCGCCTTAACTGGCGGTGCATTACTTTCCAGGTTGGCTGGGTGTACAACGAAAGAAAAAAAAGAAAACATGAAAAACTGGGCTGGTAACATAGCGTACAGTACTGGCAATGTACATTATCCAAAAACAGTGGCGGAAGTACAGGAGGTGGTAAGGAAATGTAAAAAGATGACAGTGCTGGGTTCAACACATTCATTCAATACAATTGCAGACAGTAAGCATAACCAGGTTTCACTAAAGGAAATGAATAAAGTGGTATCCCTCAATAAAGAGAATAATACCGTGACCATAGAAGGCGGCATGCGGTATGGAGAACTGGCCCCTTATCTTCACCAGAATGGATATGCCTTACATAACCTGGCTTCCTTACCGCATATCACGGTTGCAGGCGCTGTTGCTACCGGTACGCATGGCTCAGGTGTAAATAGCGGCAACCTGTCAACCGGTATTTCAGCAATTGAATTGGTGAATGCTGCGGGCGACCTTGTGACCATATCAAAACAAAAAGATGGGGAACAATTTAATGGGGCCGTAGTTGCATTGGGTGCGTTGGGAGTGGTAACTAAACTAACACTGAACCTGCAGCCAACATTTAACATGAAACAACTGGTATACCGCAACCTGCCCATGAATGAGCTGAAAAATAATTTTAATGCCATCGAAGCAGGTGGTTACAGTGTAAGCCTTTTTACTGACTGGAAAAACAAAAACATTAATGAAGTATGGATCAAGAGCAGGGCGGCAGCAGGTGATGTAGTAGCAGCCCCCGAATTATTTGGCGCTCAATTGGCCACACAAAATATGCACCCAATTGAAACAGAATCCGCAGAAAATTGTACAGAGCAAATGGGCGTGCCCGGTCCCTGGTTTGAAAGAATGCCGCATTTTAAAATGGGATTTAAACCAAGTGCCGGTAAAGAATTACAGAGTGAATTCTTTGTTCCCATCGAACATGCGTATGATGCGATGATGGCGATGGAAAAGCTGAATGAGAAAATTACACCGCATTTATTTATCTCAGAAATCAGGACCATCCAGGCGGATGACCTGTGGATGAGCCCCTGCTATAAACAAACCTGCGTGGCACTCCACACTACCTGGAAACAGGAAGAAGAAGTAATGAATTTAATTCCGCTGATAGAAGAGCAACTGGCACCCTTTAACTATCGGCCACACTGGGCAAAATTATTTACCATTTCACCCCGGTTGTTACAGTCCCGGTATGAACAATTAAATGAATTCAAACAACTCATCCATCAGTACGACCCAACCGGAAAATTCAGAAATGAATTCTTACATACCAATTTATACAGTTGATTTGTCAATCCTCAATTCCACCTTTTTCATAATTTAAAGATGTATCATGGGGATCAAATTATAGCGGGTGGGGTTAACCATCCAACAACGGTTCAGTTACACACCAAATTGAGAAAGGTGATGATCCAAATGTTTGTACAACATATTATTCCATTCCGTTTTAGTTAGTTTGCCGAATGAAAGGGATTCCTTGTTGTCAAAATGGGATTCACCTAATTGCCGGGTCCTGGTAATATAGTTTATCAATCGCTTTTTTTCGTGATCAAAATCTTTCGGGTTCCTGATAATAAAGGCCGGGGCAGTCTGGCCATTTCGCTGATAGGCCGTTTCTCCGACAACTTTATTTTTAATCATCGTTTTCAAAATAAACCTCATCAAAAAATTAGGTTGCGGATGTATGTTTTCATACATCATTTCATAGGATACATTACAGTGAGCCAGCATTTGTGCTACACTCATTTTACCCCAGGTGGGTTGTGTTTCCGGTGTAAGGTTATCAATTCTCCGGATTACCTGGTCACTAATTTCTTTGCTGAAGATATCGGGTAGTGGCATGATTTTATTTTTAGTTAGTAGTAGATTTATACCGAACGGAAATATAGCCAAACAATTATTGCTATGCTATTAATTGCCGTCATTTTTTATTTATTTAAGCTACCTGGTTCCATTACTATCCGGTAACATAGTAACGCCAGTATAACAGTTACCGGTGTAAACACCGTAGTTTCGAGCGTCATTTTTGCCAACAAGTTACCAATTGTGTTGAGACTAAATAAAATGACATACATCCAGAGAATAACCGTAATTAGTTTTGAAGGAATAGTAAGTTTTAAATAACGGCTTTTAATTGTAATAACAGCAATCAATAAAATATTGATGGCAATTGACGCGATCTCGAATCGAACCATTGCTGATACAGTTTTAAGACGGCCTCCCCAAACAATGGTATAAGGGATTATTTTAGCTAGAACCAATAAATGAAAAAAGATAATTAAGCAAAGCAGTACCAGCACTATATGGATGGCCGTTTTGAATCCCACAATTTTTTTTAGCATGCGTTTTATTTGATTAGAATGGTAAACTGTGGTGAATGTTTTGTCAGTATGTTCCGTCGGGGAAGATAGCTTCATAAAGGCAGAACGGTAGATAATTTAACTTTTTCCCCTCTTCCCCTCAACTCATTTTCGCCTGGCGCTGTAATGTGAAATTGAGACTTCAGATGAAGTTTTTGTATTGATACGAAAAATATTTCTGATGGTTTTAAATGCTGGTATGAAGAAAAATTTTAGCAGGTTAACGACTTTCTACATTATTTTATTTCCATCTCATAAAAATAAGCTTAGTTGATCATTCAGGGGTAAGTTAATATTTTTTGTGAAAGGTTAACCTTCGCCTGGCAGTTGTTGTTTACATCAAACAGGCGCCGGAATATGTTGCGGCGCCTGTTGCTTACAATTTTCTATATTTTAAAGTTAGGGCTATCTATAGCGAATATCAAAACCATAATTGATACTGCCTTTCAAACGCCCATTTGCTTCATCCACAGCAGCACTAAAGGAATGGTTTTATCTACAGTCCCAGTTACAGCTTTCCAGTTAATTAGCTGTTCTTAGCTTTCAACTCAGCACCGGTAATAAAATGCCGGTGTCCTTTTTTATCAACCCAATAATATTGTGATTTATTATTGATGTAGATTTTTTGACCATCGGGGCCTTGTTTGCCTTCGTACACTTTATCTACCACAACCGCTTTTCCTTTTGATGCAATTTCTGCGGTTTTGTCGGCCACTTTTTTTGCGCCTTTTCCAATTGCCTTGCCTGTTTTTTTAGCAGCTTTTTTAATATCCTGCCCTGCAGTAGTTGTATCCTGTGCCTGGAGCGCAAGCGTAAACAAACCGCTACATGCAATCACCATTCCTGTCAATAATACTTTTTTCATAATTATAAATATTGTTTTTTACCAGGTAAACAAATTACATGCCTATATGAATGTGTACTATACTTCGCAAGCGATAAAATTGTGGCATGGCCACGTGGAAGCCTGATAAATAAAGAACTGAGAAAGAAGTGCCTGCCTCAGGCAGACAGGACGGACCAATGTTTGGAACCTGTCCTGATCTTTTATCGGGAGGCTGGGCTGAGGTCTTACGAGGTACAGTAATTCACGTTCTAATAGTAGAAAGGTTGGGGGTAAGGTCACATGAGCTGTAAAATCAAGCCAGGGGCGATTCGGGTCAGCGTTTTCAATTACAGTTTGATGGGATTTTCAGGAATGCCAATATCCGGATCAATGGCTTTTACTTGTGTAATAATAAAAGCGGTTGTTAGGGTACCTGCACAAGCGTCCAACTGTTTGTTCTCCGGCTCCAGATAATTGCGTAATCTTTTCCGTGTGCAAGCTGGTATCTCCTGGATCGGCTATCCCTGTCAAATCTCATCCACCCGTAATTGTACACATCAAATTTAAATACAAAAGGCTGCGTGGTTGTTAACGGAGCTTCAGTGTAGGATTTGCCATCATCGGAAAGAAAAACCGTCATGTCGTTGTTGCCATATAAATACAGGTATATCCAACTGGCATCGTTGGCCGCTGGTGGTGGATTTTGCTGAGGTTGCGGAGCAGGTGTGGTATTCCTTGTCGGGCCGGAATTGGCGATTCCTTTAGCATAGTTCCATCCTTTAGCAATGGCATCTAAGCGGTCATTTTTGGCAGGATGAGATGCACTGGCACGTGGGGAGGCAATGATAGACATTCCCTGTATTGCCTCTTCCATACTTGCTCCCAGTTTCGCCATCACATATCCTGAAAAATAATCTGCTTCTATTTCTTTTGGTGGTGTACTTCCCCTGCTATCAACCAGGTGATTGCGGTAATGATGTCCCATCTCATGCGCCAATACACTGATGGAAGCCCATCTCGTATTAGCAACTCCATCCAGGTTTTCCAGGAAATCATTATCATAAATTATGTACCTCCGGTTATTCATAATAGTAGCATAGGCGTTGTTGATCCCGTTTTGCTCCCGGACCGTAAAGTTTTCTTTCCAGTTGATGCTATCCAGCATGGTATTAATATATCCTCTTGCTTCATAAACGGATTGAAATTTACTTTGGGTAGATTTTGGTGGAATGATGATACCGCATTGATTGACTTTTTGTGCGCCTGAAAATTGAAAAACGAATAAGATCGGAAGTAGAAACAATATTTTCATATAATTGGTTTTGTCAATAATAATTGCTGAGTGAGAAACTAATTAAATTGAATCACAGTTTTTTAACCAACAAGAAACAATAAACACGCCAGCAATCCCGAATGTCCATTAACGGGTTGTTTCCCATTTGATAAGTGATGAAATTTTTATTTCGGATCTTCTGCAACAGGTATAGGTTTGCATTTTTTTGCAGGTAGTAAACAGCAAATCAGCAATGCACGTGCTGTCAGATATAAAGCAGGTTTTAAAAACATCTCCATCAATAGATACCAGTTTTTTTATGCGGATTTCAATAGCAAATGGCACCCGTCATCTGTGCAATCTTTTTCTGCGTAATAATGAATGCCGATACCTCCTGCATCCGGTTGGTAATTTCATTTCCTGCATACCACATAGTAAAGTCGTCGTATTCCAAAAAGTAGTTTGGGTTATACCACATGGTTGAATAATTGCTGATAAAACCTACGTATACACGAATATATGTAGTGTGTTGAAACTTGTTCTGGCTGCCCATATTTTTTTAAGTGGCTGTTCTCATCTTTCAGGTTGTTTGAAAACGGCATCATCAATAAGGGATAAATGTTTTTAAATTTATGTCTGGGGAATAAAATCCTCATATCGTGATGGAAGATAGGGTGGGGTTAAATTAAAAATTCCTGTCAGCAATTAGTATCGCTTATACCGGCCCGCCAACCAGGCGCAGAACTCTGTTCTATGTCTGGCCTGTTACTAATGTAGCTTATTAATTCCTGTAAAATCGGGAAAGAAACAGATTTATACCTAACAAGTCGTGAGCATCTCCTTTATAAAAATGAATATCGCTTCCGGGCTTATTCTTTGGTATTGTGAAAATTTAAATAGTGCAATTACTAAGTCACGAAATCGTTTTCGTATTTATTTATTTCGGGTTGAAGGTTTTACTAAACCATTTATCTACTTTCATTCTATCAATGGACGATGTTGCTTTTTTCAGGAATACTTCACCGTTCTAACGGACTGCATTTAACGCTTGTGAAACCAATCTGGCTGATTAAAAAATAATATAATCGACTGCGGTAAGGAAATTTCATTGAAGGATTCAAAATTGTATTAAATTTTCAATATCAACGATAAATATAAAACTACATGAAAAGAAGAGACTTTCTGAAAACCAGTTCGTCGGCACTTGCTGCAGCGGCTGGTTGTATGATTCTCCCATCCTATGTATTGGGTAAATCGGTCGGGCATATTGCACCAAGTGACAAAGTAAACCTGGCCTGTTGCGGAATTGGCAACCGGGGCGGAGAAATTATCAGGGCCCTGCACAACACAGGGTTAGTAAATATCGTAGCCTTGTGCGATGTAGACATGGGAGCGCCTCATACTTTGGGAAATATGAACCTGTTTCCAGGTGCAAAACGCTTCAAGGATTTCAGGGAAATGTTTGATAAAATAGGTAAAGAGTTTGATGCAGTTACAGTAGGCGTACCCGATTTTTCCCATTTTCCGCTAGCCATGCTGGCTATGAACCAGGGCAAACATCTGTATGTGGAAAAGCCAATGGCCCATACATTCAATGAAGTAGAGATCATGATGAAGGGCGAACAAAAATACAAGGTTGCCTGCCAAATGGGTAACCAGGGCCATTCAGAAGAAAATTTTTTCCAGTTCAAAGCATGGACAGAAGCCGGTATCATCAAAGACGTTACAAAAGTAACCGCCTTTATGAATAGCGAAAGACGCTGGCACGGTATGAAAGTGTCTGATTTTCTTCCACCGCAGCGCATGCCTGGCACTTTGGATTGGGATAAATGGCTAACCACCGCAGCGTTCAGAGAATACAATCAAGGTTATATCAATGGCAACTGGCGTTCCTGGTTCGAGTTTGGCAACGGTGCCCTGGGAGATTGGGGTGCTCATATCATTGATACAGCGCACCAGTTTTTACAACTGGGATTACCCACCGAAGTGGATCCTGTTTATATGGATGGGCATAGCCCCTTTTTATTTCCGCAAGGTTCTACGTTGGTGTTTAAATTTCCAAAGCGTGCGAATATGCCGGCCCTGGAACTGAGTTGGTTCGATGGTGTAAACAATCAACCAGCGATGCCCGAATTTTTTGGTGAGCCGGTAAGAGCAAAAAATATTCCTCCTCCCAGTACCGGGGCAGTTAATACAAAAAGGAGCCCCGGGAAAATAATCTATAGCAAGGAGTTAACTTTCAAAGGAGGTTCACACGGCTCACGGTTGGAAATTATTCCGGCAGAGAAAGCGAAAGAAATGGCAGCGAGGTTACCCATCGTACCGCTAAGTCCTTCCAATCATTTTGCCAATTTCCTGAAGGCATGCAAGGGTGAAGAAAAATGCCGTTCTTCTTTTGATATTGCCGGTCCTTTATGCCAGGTGATGGCACTGGGAGTATTGGCCCAGCGCTTAAATACCAAACTGGTTTTTGACGCTAAGAAAAAGCAGATCACCAACAACAAGGAGGGTAATGAATTACTGGCAGGGCCGCCGCCAAGAAAGGGATGGGAGCAATATTATAACATGTAATAGCCTGTATTTATCATGACATATTGAATGTTGTTGCCATTGTTCTATGGCCGATATAGGAGGAGTGAATTTCAACTTGCAGGCGTTATTAAATCTTTTGCAGTTATACTCCGCCAGGGATAAAATGGTGGTATTGCCAAGTGGATGTCTGATGAATAAAGAACTGATGAAGATGTGGAAGAACCAATGTTTAAATAAGAGATAAAGTACCGCCTCCTCTCTATCGGAGAGAGCCTGTCCCGATTTTTATCGGGAAGGAAGGGTGGTGAGGTCAGATAACCGCGACTGAGTTTAAAACAACTCACATTTTACGCCTTTTGCAGTTAATGAATGGGGCTGAAATGTTGTCCTGAAGGATTGATATTTATTGAATAAAAGATCTTCACAAAAATTGTTCAAACAGAATTTTAAAACCTGCTCCAAAATATGAACAGTAAAAACGAAAGAAGAGACTTTGTCAAATCATTGCTGATGGCTCCATCGGTTTTTTCATTGGATACAATGGAGAAAATGGGGGGTAAAAAAATTGGGCAGGAGCAGAAAAAAGCCAAGCTAAAAATCAGCTTAAATGCCTATTCTTTCAATGATCCATTGAGAGCGAAAACAATGAGCCTCGACGATTTAATCGACTTCTGTGCTACGCATGATTTTGACGGGGTTGATCTGACTGGTTACTATTTTCCGGGTTACCCACAGGTTCCTTCTGATGAATACATTTATCATATCAAACGAAAGGCGCATGTATCAGGAGTGTCCATCAGCGGCACCGGTATTAAAAATGATTTTACCAATCCTGATCCCATTAAGCGCAAAGAAGATATTCAGTTAATTAAGCAATGGATTGAATGCGCATCAAAAATGGGTGCACCGGTGATTCGGATATTTTCGGGTGTACTGGTTCCAAAAGAATATTCCCGTGACCAGGTTGCTGCCTGGATGGTAGCCGACATCAAGGAGTGTGTGGCTTATGGTCAGCAACATGGCGTTATTGTGGCCCTTCAAAACCACAATGATTTTATTAAAACAGCGGATGAAGTAATTCAAATCTTCCAAATGGTTAATATGGAATGGTTCGGGTTGGTGTTGGATATCGGAAGTTTTAGCATTGGGGATCCGTATGAACAAATAAAGCGCACCATTCCATATGCGGTTAACTGGCAGATAAAGGAAAATTTGTTGGTAAATGGCAAGGAAGAAAAAACTGATTTAAAAAAACTATGTAAGATAATCAACGCATCCGCTTATAGAGGCTTCATCCCAATTGAAACACTGGGAAAAGGCGATCCGAAAGAGAAGGTGGCCCGCTTTATTGGGGAAGTAAGATCGGCAATGGAATAAAGACGGTTTGCATTTCTGATAAAATAATATCCGGCCTGTTAAAATTTCAAGCCATAAAAAAACGGAATGAGGGGGTTTTTAGTCAGCCGGTTTAGCCCGAATTAGTTTACACAGCAGAACAAAAATAAAAACAAAAAAAATTAGCAATTTTGTTTATTTTTTCTTTAAATAGTAAGTTATGAGCAACATAAAATTATTGAAAGCAAACAGGTACGTAGTTATTATGACGCTGAAAAGGAAACCTGGTATTTTTCTGTTATCGATGTGATCGAAATATTAACAGGCAGTACCATTCCTAAAAGGTATTGAGCTGATTTGAAAAAAAAGCTATTAGTTGAAGGCAGTGAAGTGTACGAAAAAATCGTACGGTTGAAAATGGAAGCAATGGATGGCAAAATGCGTGAAACAGATGTAGCCAACACTGAAACCTTACTTCGATTAATCCAATCCATTCCTTTCCTAAAGCAGAACCCTTCAAACAATGGTTGGCCAAGGTAGGATACGAACGCATGAAGGAAATTGCTGACCCTGGCCAAAGTGTTGACAGGGCAAGGGAAAACTGGCAGAAACTGGGTAGATCCGAAAAATGGATTCAACAACGCATGACCGGCCAGGAAACCCGGAATGAACTGACGGATTACTGGAAAGAAAATGGCGTAAAAAAGGGAGATGAGTCGCTTTGTTAACCAATATCATTCACCAGGAATGGACCGGGATTACAGTACAAAAACATAAAACAATAAAAGGATTAAAATCTCAAAACCTCAGGGACCACATGAGTGAGGCGGAATTAATATTTACCGCACTGGCTGAATGAAGTACCCGCCAGATTGCAGAAACAGATGAAGCAAAAGGGTTAAAAGAAAATTCAACAGCAGGCAAAAAGAGTGGAAAGATTGCAAAAGATGCCCGCTTACAATTGGAAGCTCAAACAGGAAAAAAAGTGGTGACAGGTGAAAATTTTTTACAAGCATCCAAAGAAAAACGGAGATTAACATAACCGGGATTGAGGCAACGCTTAAGATTACAAAATGCTATTGAGCTAAGCGGATCAATACCTCAACAAAAGCGCCTGCTATTTACTTGTTGGATTAACTGGGTGCATTTCAAATCCGATAGCTGTCGGATCGCAGCATCTACGGGTTACTTCGTTTTGCCGTTAAGGCGTTCAGACGTTTTTATTTCTTTGATAACACAACGTCTTAACGCCTGACTGATAGCCAATCGAATACAAATTCTAATTTTCAGAGTCAGGCTCCCCTCTCCTTCGGAGAGGGGACGGGGTGAGGTCAAATGCAGGTGAAAATAAGCCAACATAAATTACTGCCACACGCCAATTAATAAAAGTGTATACTGCTTTTGTTGCTCCGTCAGAGCAGGTTGATCCGATAGCTATCGGATTTGAAATGCAGTCTTTTACTCCTTTTATTATTACCATTCAAATTTCATATAAATTTACAAACGATCTGCTCATTCAAAATCGCTCTATATGAAAAATATCCCTATCCTTCTTTTGGCATATAACATCTGTTTACTACCGGCGTATGCGCAAAAGGATTTTCAAAAAAAGTACCAGTCACAAATGATCCTCGCGGAGCAAGGCACGGTGATAGAATTACCGGAAGGCACTTACACCTTAACCAACACGCTTTCCTTAGAAGGCAAGAAAAAAATAACCATCCGTGGTAAGGGTATGAACAAAACCATCCTGAGTTTTAAAGGACAAACAGATGGAGCAGAAGGTATCCGCGTAAGCGATGGCAGCGATATCCTGTTGGAAGGCTTTACCGTGCAGGATGCCAAAGGAGATGCCATTAAAACCATGCATGTAACCGGTATTACTTTCCGCGATGTAAAAGCGGAATGGACAGGTACCCCAGGACCTGAAAATGGCGGTTATGGTATTTACCCCGTGCAATGTAAACAGGTATTGATTGACCGGTGTACTGCCATTGGTGCTTCGGATGCCGGCATTTATGTGGGCCAGTCAGAAGATATTGTTGTTAAACATTCTACTGCATATCACAACGTGGCTGGTATTGAAATAGAAAATTCATTAAGAGCGGATGTATTTGAAAATGAAGCCTACGATAACGCAGGCGGACTGCTGGTATTCGACCTGCCAGACCTGATTCTTAAAAAAGGAGGACAGGTAAAAGTGCATCACAATAAAATACACGATAACAATTATGTAAACTTTGCACCCAAAGGAAATATCGTTGCTACGGTTCCCAGTGGAACGGGATTGCTGATCCTTGCATCCAAAGAAGTTGAAATTTACCTGAATGAAATACTGAATAACCAAAGTGTTGGTACCGGCATCATCAGTTATTTTACTACCGGCAAACCAATAAAAGATAAAGACTACGATCCTTTCCCTTCTGCCATTGCAATACATGACAATCTGTATGAACGTAAAGCTGGTCCGCCCGTTGGCACAGACCAGTTGAGTCAACTGCTGGGTAGTAAATATGGAGATCAGGTGCCGCATATTTTATACGATGGAATAAAAAATCCTTCGCTCCTCGATGCAAATGGTAACTGGGTAGCTGGTCAGTGTATTTCCATTGTAAATAATAAAAACCAGTCGGTTGTAAACCTGGATGCGGCGCACCAGTTTAAGGGTATGGCGATTGTGTCAGAAGGTTTTGATTGCAATAAATAGCAGGGTATGTTGAGGGTAATATCAATTGGTATAATTTGTTTGATGGGGTTGTATTCCTTTATGGGGATCAACGGAAATGCATACCCGGAGAAACTGTCGGATTGGCAAATCTTTGAAGGAAAACTGTCAATGCTCCGGCCCAAACAGGGAGTGGTTCCGTATGCGTTAAATACGCCGTTGTATTCTGATTATGCAGAGAAGACGAGATTTGTCCGCTTGCCTGCGGGAACTTCTGTAAACTATCAATCGAAGGGTGTACTGGATTTTCCCATTGGAACACTGCTGATCAAAATATTTTATTATCCTGCTGATTTCCGCAAGCCCGGAAAGAATAAAAATATAATCGAAACAAGATTATTGATAAAAGAGACCAATGATTGGAAGGCTATCACGTATGTGTGGAATGATGAACAGACAGAAGCCTTTTTGGAAATAGCTGGTGATGATAAGCAGGTAGCATTTATTGACAAAGAAGGTAAAAAGCAACAGGTAAGATATGTGATCCCCAATCAAAACCAGTGCAAGGGTTGCCATAATGTAAATAATATCCTCATGCCAATCGGGCCAACAGTGGCCCAGTTAAATGGTAAGCTGAAATACTCAACAGGAACCAACAATCAAATTGATTACTGGAAATCACACCAAATGTTACTGAATGTACCGGCAAAAAATGCCATTCCCAAAATGATGGTATGGAATGATCCGGCCACAGGTGATTTGAATTCCCGTGCCCGTGCCTACCTTGATGTAAATTGTGCACACTGCCATCGAAGGGAGGGCCCTGCACAAAGCTCAGGGTTGTTTTTAAATGAAGATGAAAAAGATCCGACAGCCATCGGCATCAATAAAGCTCCGGTAGCAGCCGGCAAGGGCTCCGGTGGCAGAATGGTCGATATTTTACCCGGTGATGCCAATGGTTCCATTGTATGGTATCGCATGCAAACCCAGGCGCCCGGTGAACGAATGCCCGAGCTGGGAAGAAATTTAGTTCATACGGAAGGATTGGCGTTGATAAAAGATTGGATTGAGCAAATGAAATAACATGTCAGATAAGATAGATCATTCAAAAAATAATGTGAAAGCCCGATCCCTATGTTAGTTTTTGTGTCAGGATGCGTTCCAAAAACTGGTAGCAAAAAAAAAGAAAATGGAGTATAACCTATTCTCAGCTAATGCTTGCGAATGTTATACGTAACCCTATCAATTAATTATTTATAGCTTACCTTAAACTTTTAAATTCCGGAAACGAAAATTGATAAGATGAATTGCAGGTTGAATGGGTTAAGGATGGGCACAATGACAATGACCGGTACATTTTACCTGGGAATCATCTTGGCTTTATTTACTGGCTGTCAAGGATCGGTACAGGAACTGCAAACTCAACGCGAAAAGGATTCTATATTATCCTGTCATTCCAATATACCTTCCCGGATAACAGGTGCAAAAAATGACACTACCAGTGAAGGTTTAAATATTGGCGGAACCAGGGACCATTCCCAAATGGCCCTTATAAAAGGAGGGGAGTTTATGATGGGTGCCGCCGACAATGAAGGAAGAAAAGATGAATATCCTTTACACCAGGTACGGGTAAACGATTTTTGGATGGATATAACAGAAGTAACCAACCAGCAGTTTGCGCAATTCGTGGAGGCATCGGGATATGTTACCACTGCAGAGAAAGCCATTGATTGGGAGGAGATGAAAAAGCAACTTCCTGCGGGAACGCCCAAACCACCGGATGATCAATTGTTGCCTGCATCGCTGGTATTCCGGAGTAATCTAAAGGCGGTTAACCTGGAAGATTATTCGCAATGGTGGAGCTGGGTAGCCGGTGCCAACTGGAAGCATCCCCAGGGGCCGGCGTCAGGGATTACCGGGAAAGATAATTTCCCGGTGGTGCAGGTAAGTTGGGATGATGCCATGGCCTATTGTAAATGGGCAGGTAAGCGGCTTCCGACAGAGGCTGAATGGGAGTATGCGGCCCGCGGCGGGTTACTGAATAGTCCATTTCCATGGGGAAACGAAGCCATTGAATCGGGAAATCCAAAAGCAAATACATGGCAGGGCAATTTTCCGGCAACCAATACCGGTTGGGACAGGTTTGAAAAAGCGGCACCTGTAAAATCCTTTTTGCCCAATGGGGCTGGATTGTATGATATGGCAGGAAACGTATGGGAATGGTGCAGTGATTGGTACCGGGAAGATTATTACCAGCAACTGTCAGTCAATACAACGGTTAACCCGGTGGGGCCGGTTACGAGTTTGGATCCGGATGAACCCAATACACCCAAAAAGGTAATCAGGGGAGGCTCCTTTTTATGCAATGCTTCCTATTGTAAAGGATACAGGGTTGCTGCCCGTATGAAATCTTCGGCGGATACCGGTTTGGAGCATACCGGGTTTAGATGTGTGGCTGATAATTGATATCGATGTGTGAAGATATGCTGAATAGGTACCGAATTTGGCAGGACATGAAAGTAACGGAAAGCCATTGATCAACATTAAAAAAGCATTCATAATTTTTACATTCCTTAATTTAAATGAAAATGAAAAAAGAAAAGGCATCCAGTATTACCCGAAGAAATTTTGTAGGTACCAGCGCCAAAGCATTGACCGCATTTTTAATCATCCCCCGTTTTGTATTGGGTGGCAAAAAGCCCGATGGATCATCGTATATACCTCCCAGTGATATGATCAACCTTGGTTTTATCGGAACAGGAAAACAGGGGCGTGGTTTGACGGGTGCATTTCTTAAAACCGGTGCAGTTCGAATTGTGGCTTTAAGCGAAGTGTATAAAGACAAGGCGCAGTTAACCATTGACTCAATGAAGGAACTGTATAGCAAAAATACACAGTTGGGAACTTATGCTGAAATGCCCGTGTACAATGACTTCCGGGAATTACTGGAACGAAAAGATGTGGATGCAGTGGTAATTGCTACACCCGACCATTGGCATGCAGCCATGGCAGTACGGGCCGCTATGGAAGGGAAGGATATTTTTTGCGAAAAGCCGCTTTCGCTCACCGTAAAGGAAGGCCGGGCAATGGTAAATGCGGCCCGTAAATATGATCGTGTATTTCAGACCGGCAGCATGCAGCGTTCCTGGGCCGAATTCCGGCAGGCAGTGGAATTAATCCGTAACGGGTATATCGGGGAAATTAAAAGCATCAAAGTAAATGTAGGGCCGCCACCGGTAAAGTATGATCTCGCTGCTGAGCCTGTTCCTGCCGGTTTGGATTGGAGTGTATGGCTGGGCCCCAACGAAGCCAGTGTATATAATTCGGAATTGGCGCCACCTACCTCAAAAGATGTATTTCCCAACTGGCGCAACTACCGCGAATTTGGAGGAGGTATGGTAACCGACTGGGGTGCACACATGTTCGACATCGTACAATGGGCATTGGATATGGATCATAGCGGCCCCGTGGAAGTTATTGCCCCCGATGGTAAAGACCATCCCTTCCTCACTTACCGATACGACAACGGCATCACTATGACGCATGAAAAATGGGAATGGGGCAATGGCATCCTTTTTACAGGAACCAAAGGGGAGATAAAACTAAAGCGGGGTAAAATTGAAACAACACCTGTAGAACTGGCGGAACGTGTGATCGGTGAAACAGAAAAACATGTGTACAACAGTGAAAACCACTACACCGATTTTTTAAGTGCCATGCGAAACAGGACAAGGCCAATCTGTGATGTTGAAATCGGTCATCGTACTGCATCGGTATGCAATATCGGCAACATTGCCTACCGGTTAAACCGACCGTTGCAATGGGATCCGGTAAAAGAGCAGTTCAAAAACGATGCAGAGGCGAATGCCCTGCTCGGGCGCCCAATGAAAAACAAATGGGGAATAAAAATGTAGGCTGGGCAATGGTCAATGGGCAATGGTTCATTCAGTTGTCAATTTACCATGAACATATTGCCGGTATTATACAATAAAATTGCTAAAGCATATTGCATAGCAGGGTAGTCAGCCGTAGGGACACTGCCCACCGGCTTGAAAGTAAAGCGACGACTATATATAGCCCTATCAATAAATTTTGGTATTCAGGGAGATACTAAATTCAGTTGCTGCACCGTAAACTCTTCCAATGACCTCACAGGTTTTCTGACCTTACCAGTTTTTAGACGATACTGGTTTTTAATACCTCACCCGTTTTAAAAACGGGTGAGGTCTGATTAGATTTTACTGATTTTGTTGTACCCGGATCCACAGCATGTAA
>Ga0209181_10004666_pt1 | contig 20221 bp, 17 predicted proteins | sample MAT05_FD_187208 | JGI IMG/M metagenome (GOLD analysis project Ga0209181, IMG submission 187208) | Freshwater microbial communities from Lake Fryxell liftoff mats and glacier meltwater in Antarctica - MAT-05 (SPAdes) (version 2) | ecosystem: Environmental > Aquatic > Freshwater > Ice > Liftoff... | reverse complement strand
CCCAGAACATAGGGGCGCAGTCGCTGCACCACCTCGGGCATGCTTCGTCCGCCGGACCTGCGCCTCAGTTGCCTGATTCGCTGCTTGAACGTGGCCATGGGTTTGTCGGCCACCCTGCGTTTGACCACCCCACCTTTGGCCACCCACAAGCTGTAGCCCAGAAACTTGCGTCCGAAGACGCTCGCCACCGCGCTTTTGGCTTCATTGACCACCAAGTGCAGCTTGCTATACAACTTCCTCAGTACAGCCATGACACGCTGCCCCGCCCGGAGACTGCGAACGTACACGTTGCAATCATCGGCATACCGGGCCAAGCAGTGCCCGCGCCGCTCCAACTCCTTGTCCACCTCATCGAGCAGCACGTTGGCCAGCAGCGGACTCAGGGGGCCGCCTTGCGGCGTATCCTGATAGCGTTGGACCACCACGCCGTCCGTCATGATCCCGCTGTTCAAGTACGCACGGATCAGCCGGATGACTCCAGTGTCTCCAATGCGCCTTTGCAGCCGGTCAATCAGGATGTCGTGGTTCACGGTGTCGAAGAATTTCTCCAGATCCACGTCCACCACGACCCTTCGCCCCGACTGCACGTAGCCTTGAGCGGCCAATACCGCGTCATGCGCACGTCGTCCCGGTCGAAAGCCGTAGCTGTGCTCACTGAAGGTGGGGTCCACAATCGGTTGCAGCACTTGCAGCAGTGCCTGCTGTATCACCCGATCCGTCACCGTCGGGATGCCCAGCTCGCGCTGACCACCATCGGGTTTGGGGATCGTTACCCGACGTACCGCACTGGGGCGGTACGTCCCCGACAACAGTTGTTCCCGAATTACCGGCCAATGGGTCTTCAGATGCAGTGCCGTCTGGTCAATATCCAGTCCGTCCACACCCGCAGCCCCTTTGTTGGCCCGCACCCGCTTGAACGCGCGTTGCAGGTTCTCTCTCGTCAAGGCTGCGCCGAGCAGCCCCAACCCTGTGTCTGTCGTTTCATGTCGCGGGCACTCGGCTTCGTCGCTGGCGGGATCATGCGCGGCTTCACCGCGCACTACGCCCGCCCGCCCCGATTCCTCGGGCATCTGACGCATGGCCTTGTGCATCGACATGGGACTTGAACACTCCTCCTCGTTCGGCCCTTCGCCAGAGGTTTCTGGCCTCATCGGCCCCACCTCTGATTAATACGACCTCTGCTGACTTCTCGCTCCAGGTTTCCCCGTCGCCCTTTCAGGCACAAGGCGAGATCTCCCCAGGTAAGACCGCACTCCTTCATTGCACAACCGCCAGATTTACGCCACCGCCCCTTGATCACAAAAGCTTTGCGGTTTTTCGCCCGCTCGCCCTGCTTGGCAGCGCCTTCTATCCGGTTCTTGTTCACGGACAAGCAACTTACGCTCCACGCTTCCTTCCCACATTCGGTCGCCCTCATGCAGTTGCGCTTCACTTCGTTCGCTATGATCAACTTATGACGGGACTTGCACCCGTAGGAGTGCGCCCATGCTGGGCGCACGAGAACAAAACCCGCCGAAGCGGGTTTCTCAGTGTGTGGCTTTTTAGCGCGGAGTCTATTCGCTAGAAAGCCCCACAAGATCCGTGAGTACGCCGCCAACAAAATCTTTGCTAATTTCAACGAGGTGGTAACGGGTTACACCCCCCACTGTGTAGGCGTAAAGGGACAATTTGAGTTTCCCACCATCCGGCAGGTTCCATCCTTCGGCACTGAACGCGGACGCGATATTGGCCGCCGAGACCGAATCGCTGCCGTCGGTTATTGATCCGTCCGAGTTGAAGGCGAAGGTCGTGCTTACCGCGGTGCCGGTGCCGCATTCGGTATTCGTGAAGGTTTTTCCGCTTACACGTGCAATGGCTTCATTGGAAGGCACAGCAGTCATGTTGTGCGACACCAGCACCAGGTTCCCCTGACCCGGCTCAACCGAGCAAATCAGTGCCACGTTGCCGTCAGCTCGCAGCACACCTGAAAAATTCGTTGGAAAGGCCAGAGCCGCCCAACTATCGGTTGTAGATATGACCAATTCATCAGGACCCGGAAGCAATGTGAGCGTGCCGTTCGGCGCCGCGAAAGCAACTGCGGCGGCGAAGTTGCTTGTGGTGCCGTCTGCTTCGAATGCCAGATAGGTCAGGTTGCCCGGGTTCTCGATCCCGGTAGATGGGTTGGTGCTGGGCGCCGCTGCCGTCATAGGCGTCGTGGGTGTCGCGGGCGTCGCAGGTGTCGCAGGTGTCGCAGCGCTAACGACGGGGTCACCGCCACCACCGCCGCCACAAGCGCTCAGGGCGCCCACCAGGGCACAGGTACCCACTATCTTTATCCAGCCGCGCAGCTGGAAGGTTTGAAGGTTCAACATAAGCTCACTCCTTGAATCAATTCGTCGTTATAAATTTACAGAAACCATCGGCGCTGCGTTGTGGCTCCAAGCGGCTCCATGCCTGGAACTGGGTGACGCTTGCGCGCCACGGCAAGTGCCAACCTCTTGAACGTCATCTGCAGGCTCTTATTTCTGTGTAGTGGGTCATCGCCGCGGAGACAGAAAATCGAATCGCTCCGTTACCCCGTCCTGGCCCAATAGATGCTATCGACAACCCCACGGCGTGGGTATCGCATGAACATGGGATGCAACAACGCGCCAAACGGCGCCACTGGAGCTATGCTTTGGCGGCAACAAAACTTGGGCCAAAGGAACAATGTGTGGCGTGTGCTGGTGGTGGAAGATGATCCCGATATGCGCGAGTTCTTCGCGACCAGTGTCACGCGCTGCCTCGAACTGACCCTTGCCGCCAGCCTGGGCACGGTTGCGCAGGCGCTGGCCTGGCTGGCCCAGCCGGCAAACAGCGTCGATGTGCTTCTCACCGATCTAGGCTTGCCCGACGGCAGCGGCTTGCAGGTGATACGGCAGGCGATCCGCCTGCACCCCGCCTGCGAACCGCTGGTGATTTCGATGTTCGGCGACGAAGACAACGTACTGGCCAGCATCGAGGCTGGCGCTTTGGGCTACATACACAAAGACAGCGCGCCGGATGACATCGCGCGCACGATCCTGGACATGCGTGCGGGCGGGTCACCGATCTCGCCTATGATCGCGCGGCGCATCCTGTCAAAGTACTGCCTGCGGCAAGCCCAACCCGTGCTTGAAAAGGTTCCCACTACGAATACGTCGGCAAGCGCGACGCCCCCGATGCGGGAGGCGGTTGCCGGCAGCAGTTTTCTGACACCCCGCGAGCAGGAAGTCCTGGCGCTGATCGCGCGCGGATTCTCCTACTCGGAGATTGCGCGACTGCAAAATTCGACCATCCATACCGTGCGAACCCACATCAAGAACATGTATGCCAAGCTCTCTGTGCACTCCAAGACCGAAGCCGTCTTCGAGGCCACACGCATGGGGCTCTTGCCGCCGTAAAACCAACTCTGCGGGCGCTGTTCCGGCGTATTCGCCGGATGCGGCAGGGCCAGCGCCGACGGGTTGGCATTGGGTGCTGTGGCTGCTGGCCGTGCTGCTCATTCATTGGCCTGCGCATGCGGCTGAGTCGATGCAGGTGCTGCGGGATGCGCGTGTGCTGGTCACCGTCGGCTCGGAGCCAGCCAAAACCCGCGACGCGACGTTGCCCTACCATTGGGACCGCCTTCATCGTGGACAAGCCGGAGTCGCGGTTTTCGAACTGTCTTTCAAGCTCGATCATCCGCCCGGCAAAACCTACGCCCTGTACCTGCCCCGGGTTGGCAATACCTATGCGATCTGGCTCAACGGCCACCTGTTGCAGCGCAAAGGCGACCTCACCCAGTTCAACGGTTCCGATTTCGCCAAGGCCCCGCGACTCATCGAGTTCCCCATCGATCTGCTGCGCCCTGACAACCTGATCCGCGTCCAGATCCGCGCCGATGTCGGGCGCCGGGGCGGCATGGGTGCCATCACGCTCGGGCCTGAATCGATGGTCCACCCCCTGTACGTGAAGGACCACGCCTGGCGCATCACCGGCTCCATTGTGGTGGTCATGGCCAATCTGCTGGTGGCCCTGATCGCGCTTGCCCTGTGGGTGACGCAGGTCGAGCGCACACAGGACGGCCAGGCTCGGCGCGACCCGCTGTACCTGTTCGCCGGCCTGGCCGAGTTGTCATGGTCGGTGCGTGTGGCCGACACACTGATCGAGAATCCGCCGCTCAGCTGGCCATGGTGGGCCATGTTGACCATTGTGGTGATGACAGCATGGGTGTCCAGCATGATGCTGTTCTGCATCGAAGTCACCGGCTGGCAATCCCGCAGGGAAGTTCGCTGGCTGCGCCGCTGGCTCGCGGCACTGATGGGAACAGCCATGGTAGGGGGGTATGTCGCCACGCAAAGCGGTTTACCCGTCGTGATTACCGCGCAATACCTGGCGCTGGGACTTACTGCAATCGGGTTTCTGGTTATTTTCCTGAGCGACACACGCGCAGGAACACTGAGCCAGAAGCTGGTCGCCGGCGCATTGCTAGTCAATGTGGCAGTGGGGCTGCGCGATCTTGTCGTGTTTCGCATGACCGACAGCTATGGTGGCAACACCCTGTTGCGCTACAGCTCCCTGCTGTTCGGCCTGGCGCTGTGCTACATCGTGCTGGCGCGGTTTCGTGTGGCCACCACCCAGGCACGTGATCTGCTGAGCAACATGCAGGCGCATGTGACGCGCAAGGAGCAGGAACTGCAGCAGATCTATCCGCGCCTGGAAGAACTCGCCCGTTCACAGGAGCGCTCGGCAGAGCGCACGCGCATCCTGCGCGACATGCACGACGGTGTCGGGTCCCATATCAGCACGGCCATCCGGCAACTGCAGTCGGGCAAGGCGAGCGATGCCGACATCCTGCACACGCTGCGAGACTCTCTCGATCACCTCAAATTATCGATCGATGCCATCCACGTTGCCCCCGGCGATGTGGGCGCCCTGCTGGCCAATATCCGCTACCGGCTGGAGCCGCGTATCCAGGCCTGCGGCATCGAGTTGCAATGGGACGTGGAGGAACTCTCGCCCATCGCACGGCTCGATGTCAGTGCCATGGGGCATCTGCAATTCATGGTGTACGAAGCCTTTTCGAACGTCCTGCAGCACGCACAGGCGACGATGATGCGCGTGGCCGCCAACCCGATCAATGGCCGCGCAACCAGTCTGCAACTGCAGATCATCGACAACGGAACCGGCTACGACGCGTCAAGTCCGCCGCGTAACGGACTGCAGTCGTTGCGCCAGCGTGCTCTGGCGATCGGCGTGACGCTGCGCCTGACCAGCGAACCCGGGCACAGCGTGGTCGAAATCACGGTCAACTGAAGTGGCGCCAGCCGCGCTTAGCCGGGAGGCCCTCCCAGGGCGCAGAGCAGATTCGCGAGCATGTCGATCATCATCGCGTCGCGGTCGTGCTGCGCGCGCCAAAGTCAGTCGCGCTGCACGGCCGAATCATCGATCGAGCTTGGCAAGCTGTCGGCGATGGCTTGGCGAATGTCGGGCATGCATTCCATTGCGAAGCCTGGAATCTGGCGCCTGTTCGCGCGCGCGATGCCAGCCGGCGTGAAACTGATGCTCGCCAGGTTGTACGACTGGCGCTCGCGCACCGCGTCTGCGGGCGCATCCATCGGCTCAAGCGTCGCCCGGATCGCGTCTGCTGGCATCTAGATCCTCGGCAACGCCGGGGCTTCGGCCAGAAAGCGCGTGTATCGCCCTTCCTTCAGCAGCGCGTGAAATATCTCGGCGGCGTAGTCGGTCGTGCTGGTGCCCGGGGCTGTCTTCCAGCGGATCAGAAAGGGGTCGCAAAAAAAGCTCGCTAAGAAAGGGCTCGCTAAGAAAGGGCTCTCTATTGACAGCGTCGCCTGGATCGCCGAACATCTAGTTAATGAACCGGTTCAATTTACACGTTGGTGAATGCTTCGCGTTATCCTGATCCGTATCGCCAGCCTGCTGCCGATCCTTGTCGGCATCTCGGTTGTCACCTTCTCGTTGATCCGCCTGGTGCCGGGTGATCCGGTCATTGCGCTGCTGGGCATGGAGGCGGACGAGGCCTCGATACAGGCCCTGCGCAGTCAATTGGCGCTCGACCAGCCGCTGGTCGTCCAGTATTTCGCCTGGGCGGGTCGGATACTGACCGGCGACTTCGGCCGTTCGATTCAGGGCGGCCGCGACGTGCTGTCAATGCTGCTCGGCGCACTCGGCCCTACGGCGCTGCTGTCGCTGGCCGCGCTGGTGGTCTCGCTGCTGATTTCTATCCCTGCCGGCATCATCGCCGCGACCCGGCGCAACAGCCTGGCCGACTATTCGGCCTCCTTCATCGCATTGTGCGGCTTGTCGATGCCGAGTTTCTGGCTCGGCATTTTGCTGATCATGGGGCTGTCGATCGCGGTGCCGATATTTCCTGCCTCGGGCTATGTGTCGCCGGGCCAGGACCCCGCGGCTTTCTTCCTTCATTTGGTGCTGCCGGCGATCACGCTCGGCGCCGCGCTCGCAGCCGCGACGATGCGGATGACGCGCGCGACGATGCTCGAAGTGCTGCGCGCCGACTATGTGCGCACCGCCCGCGCAAAGGGACTGCGCGAGCGCCACGTGATCTGGCACCACGGGCTGTCGAACGCGCGCATCCCGATTGTCACGCTGCTGGGCATACAGCTGGGCCAACTGCTGGGCGGAGTCGTGATCACCGAGACGGTTTTCTCATGGCCGGGTATCGGCAAGTTGACCGTTGACGCGATCTTCGCGCGCGACTACCCGGTGGTGCAGGGCGCTGTTCTTATCACCGCCACGCTGTTCGTGCTGATCAATCTTGCGACCGACCTGATTTACACCGCGCTCGACCCGCGCGTGCGGTTGACATGACCCACGCCGTGGCGCCTTCGGCGTCTTCCCCCTGGGCGGGCTCCACCATCGGTCCGGCGGAGCCAGATCCGCAGTGGCTGCTGGGTTCGACTCCGGCACTGCATCGCGCATCGTGCGCCGCGGGGTGGGTGGTTCGATGAGTGCTGTCGACGCCTCGGCCGTGATCGTCGCACCGCAAGGCTGGCGCAGGCTGCTGCGCGGGCTGGCGACCGATCCGCGATCGGCGGCCGGGCTGGCTCTGGTCGGCATCGCGATCGTAGCCGCGCTGTTCGCGCCGCTGATCGCCCCGGTCGACCCGGAATTGCCCGACTTCGTCAACATCCTCGCGCCACCATCCACCAGTCACCTTTTCGGAACCGATGAACTGGGCCGCGACGTTCTTGCGCGGATCGTTTACGGCGCGCGCGCCTCGCTCTTCGTCGGCGTACTCAGCGTCGCCGCGGCAGCCGTCGTCGGCACGCTGATCGGATTGGTGGCAGGTTATTTCGGCCGCTGGGCCGACGCGCTGCTGATGCGCCTGATGGACATCATCTTCGCGTTTCCCAGCATCCTGCTCGCGCTGGCGATCACCGCGGTGCTCGGCCCCAGCCTCACCAACGCGGTGTTGGCGATTGCGGTCGTGAACCTGCCGGTCTTCGCGCGGCTGGCGCGGGCGCAGACACTGGTCGTCAGCCGACTCGAATTCGTCGAAGCCAAACGCGCGCTCGGCTTTGGCACCGCCAACATCCTGCTGCGCACGGTGCTGCCGAACATCCAGGCGCCACTGATCGTCCAGGGCTCGCTACTCTTTGCGTCGGCGATCATCACCGAGTCGTACCTGTCCTTCCTCGGGCTGGGTGCGCAGCCGCCGACCCCCACTTGGGGAAACATGCTGCGCAATGCGATCGGCTTTCTCGAGCTGGCGCCATGGCTGGCCTGGTTCCCGGGCGCTGCCATCTTTTTGATCGTGCTCGGCTGCAACCTGCTCGGAGACGGCCTGCGCGACCGCTTCGATCCGCGCGACTGACAGACCCTTAATCTTCCCAACTTACCCTAACCCACCAGGAGAACGATGATGAGTATCAATTTGAAACGCAGGAACGTGGCGACGCTGATTGCCGGGGCGCCCTTCATCGGCATGTTGCCGGCGCAGGCGCTGGCCCAAGGTGCGAAGACACTGACCATTGGTGTCGTCTCGGATCCAGTCACGCTCGACCCGGCGCTGATGGCGTCGTTCTTCGAACTGTCGGTCCAGTTCAACCTGCACGAGCCGCTGGTCAACGTCACCCCCGAACTGAAGATCGAACCGGGGCTGGCGTCGGTTGCAAACCCGGACCCGCTGACCTACCGCTTCACGCTGCGCCCGAACCTGACCTTCCACGATGGGACACCGATCGACGCCGCGGCCGCAAAGGCGAACTTCGATCGCATGATGGACCCCGCCACCGGATCGCCGCGCCGCAGCGAACTGGCGCCCGTCGAAAGTGTTGAAGTCAACGGACCGCTGACCTTCACGATCAAGCTGAAAGCGCCCTATGCGCCGCTGCTGCAGGTGCTGGCGAACCGCGCCGGCATGCTGGTTTCACCGGCGGCACTCAAGGCTCTGGGCCCCGACTTCGCGACCAAGGCCGTGGGCGCGGGCCCGTACAAGCTGGTCAGCTGGACCAAGAACGCCGAGCTGGTGCTCGAACGCTTTCCCGGCTACTGGCGCGGCGCGCCGGCGATCGAGCGGGTCGTGTTCCGACCCATCTCCGACGAGACCGTCCGGCTGGCCAACCTGCGCTCGGGCACCGTGCAGCTGGTTGACGCAGTACCCGCACAGGCGGTCGGCCAGCTGTCGCGCGAGGCTACCATTACGCTGAAACAGACCTCTGGCCTGGGTTTCAGCGCGTTCTCTTTCAACAACACCCGCGCGCCATTCAACGATGCGCGCGTGCGACAGGCGTTCACGAGCGCCATCGACAAGCAATCGGTGCTGCGGGCCGTCAATTTCGGCACCGGCAAGGTCGCCTCTGGCGGCATCCCTCCGTCGATCGGCTGGGCCCACGACCCGAACTTCGCGCCCAGCAAAACGAGCGTCGAAGGCAGCCGCAAGTTGCTCGCCGATGCGGGCATCACGACGCCGGTGCCGGTCACGATCACGGTCACGAATTCGCCGGCGCAGGTGCGCACTGCCGAGGTGCTGCAGGCGCAGGCCAACGCCGCCGGCTTCAAGGTCGACATCAAACAGATCGACCCGACGAGCCTGATCACGGTGCTGCGTGCAAAGGACTTCGACATGTGCATGTCGCCGTGGTCCGGTCGCGCCGACCCGGACGGCAACCTGTTCAACTACTTCACCAAGTCCGGGCCGAACAACTTCATGGGTTACCAGAGTGACAAGGTGACAGCGCTGCTGGAGAAGGCCCGCGCCGAACCCGACCAGGCCACTCGCGCCAAGCTGTATCGCGAGGCTGAAACGCAGATCGCCGCCGACGCGCCGATGCTGTTCCTGACCTTCCCGGCGACGCTGCAGGCGTCGGCAAAGGCGCTGGAATGGGTGCAGTACCCCGACGGCGCGTTCCGGCTGCAGTTTGCGAAGTTCAGCTGAGGAAGGAATCGATCGTGAAGAAGAAGGTACTGCTGGCCGGCGAAAGCTGGACGTCCACCTCGGTCCACATCAAGGGCTGGGACCAGTTTGCAACGGCTACGCATCACCGCGGAGCTGATGCCTTCGTCGAACTGCTCGCCGACACGTTCGACATCACCTACATGCTCTGCCACGAGGCGGTCGAGCGGTTCCCGAGCACCGCTGAAGCGCTCGACGCCTACGACTGCATCATCCTCAGCGACATCGGTGCGAATTCGCTGTTGCTGCCGCCAGAGGTCTGGATCCACTCACGGCGTGCGCCGAACCGGCTCAAGCTGCTGCGCGACTACGTGCTGCGCGGCGGCGGCCTGATCATGGTCGGCGGCTACTACAGCTTTCAGGGCATCAATGGTGGCGCACGTTATGCCAACACGGCGGTCGAGGAGGTGCTGCCGGTGTCTATCCATCGCTACGACGACCGCCTCGAGCTACCCGAGGGCATCGTTCCGCAATCGAGTTCGACCGCGGCCTCGCACGCGGTGATGAACGGTGTCGGTGCCGAGTTCCCCTTCCTGCTCGGCGTCAACGAGGTCGTCGCGAAAGCTGGAGCGACGACCTTGATGGCGTTGCCAGACGCCGAAGGCGCTCATCCGCTGCTGGTGGTCGGCGCAGCGGGACTCGGTCGCAGCGCCGCGTGGACCACCGACATCGGGCCGCACTGGCTGCCAAACGAGTTCCTGCGCTGGGACGGCTTTCGCACGCTGTGGTGCAACCTGATCGAGTGGACCTCCAAAGGCAGCGAGCGATGACCGCGTTCTTCGACGAACCCTCGGTCGCGCGTGAGGTCGAGGCAGCGTTCGCCGACTACGAGCGCGCGCTCATGGCCTATGACGTCGAAGCGCTCGACGGCCATTTCTGGCGTGATCAGCGGGCCGTGCGTTTCGGCATCGCCGAAAACCTCTACGGTCATGCGGCGATCGCTGCTTATCGCCGCAGCCGCGCCGGCGTGACGTCGCGCCGGCTGGACCATACCGCGGTGCTGGTTCTCGGCGCCGACGCCGCCGTCGTCAACACCGAGTTCGATTACCCGGGCGACCCGCGGATCGGCCGGCAAAGCCAGGTCTGGGCACGCACGCAGGACGGTTGGCGCGTCGTGTCCGCTCATGTCTCCTTTCAGGAGGCCGTGGAGCGCTGACCCCAGCCACGCCGCGCTCACGATGACCGATCTGCAAACCGCGGCCACCCGGCGGACCGACGCGCCAGCCGGCGTGCCGGCCACCGTTGTGCTCGAGGCACGCCAGTTGCGCGTCGGCTTTCGCGGCGCGCCGCCGATCGTCGACGGGATCGACCTGTCGCTGACGGCCGGCAGTATGACCTGTCTGGTCGGCGAATCCGGCTCAGGCAAGAGTCTGACGGCACTGGCCTTGATGCAGTTGCTGCCGCCGAATGCCGAAATCTCCGCCGATCTGTTGCGCATCCAGGGGACGCGATTGGCGCAGGACGGCGCTGCGGCCTTGCGCGCTCTGCGTGGCGACCGTATCGCGATGGTCTTCCAGGAGCCGATGTCGGCGCTCAATCCGGTGATGACCGTCGGCGAGCAAGTGGCCGAACCGCTGATGCGCCATCGCGGCATGAGCCGCCGCACGGCGCATGACGCGGTCGTGGCGGTCTTTCGGCAGGTGCAGATACCTGGCCCCGAGGAACGGATGCGGGCCTATCCACACCAGCTCTCGGGTGGCATGCGGCAACGGGTCATGATCGCGATGGCGCTCGTTTGCCGGCCCGCCGTGCTGGTCGCCGACGAACCGACGACAGCGCTCGATGTGACGATCCAGAGTCAGATCGTGCGGCTGATCGACGGCCTGCGCGAAGAACTTGGCACCGCGGTGCTGATGATCACGCACAACCTCGCCGTCGTTGCCGAGGTCGCTGACGAAATGATCGTGATGTATGCCGGACGCGTCGTCGAGCGCGGGTCGCGCGAACAGATCTTCGATAACCCGCTGCACCCCTACACGCTGGCGCTTTTCGCCGCGATGCCGCGCACCGAAGACCGCGGTCGCCGGCTGGCGGCGATCGGCGGCCAGGTGCCCTCGTTCGCTGCGATGCCGCCTGGCTGCCGCTTTGCGCCGCGCTGTCCTTTTGCGATCGAACGCTGCCACCGCGACACCCCGCCGCTCGTCGCCCACGAAGCGGGCCACGACGTCGCCTGCTGGCGCGCACCGATCGAGGACTATTTGTCATGAGCGCCGCGCCGGGCCGCCCCAGGCAAAGTCTTACTGCAGCCCGAAGGGCGGGGGTACTCCGATGAGCGCGCTACTCGAAGTCCGGGGACTATCGAAGACCTACTCGTCGTCCGGCGGGCTGTTCGCGCGCACGCGAAAAGCCCGGGTCGTGAAGGACGTCAGCTTTACCCTCGACCGCGGCCAGACCTTCGCGCTGGTCGGCGAGAGCGGGTCGGGCAAGACCACGATCGGCCGGATGCTGCTGCGCCTGATCGAACCCGATGCCGGCGCGGTCGTCTTCGACGGCACCGACCTCGTTGCGTTGCCGCCGACGGAACTGCGCGCGATGCGCCGGCGCATCCAGATCATCTTTCAGGACCCGGTCGGCTCGCTCGACCCGCGCGTACGCATCGGCGAGGCGATTGCGCAGCCGATCCGCCTGCACCGGTTGCGACCGCCGGAGGCGGTCGGCGCACGTGTCGCCGAACTGATGTCGCTGGTCGGGCTCGATCCCGCCCAGGCCAGCCGCTTTGCGCACGAGTTCTCGGGTGGTCAGCGACAGCGCATCGCGATTGCGCGCGCGCTCGCGGTCGAGCCCGAACTGATCGTCTGCGACGAGCCGGTGTCCGCGCTCGACCTGTCGATCCAGGCGCAGGTCGTCAACCTGCTCGCCGATCTGCGTGACCGGCTCGGGCTGGCCTATGTGTTCATCTCGCACGACATGGCCGTCGTGCGCCACCTCGCAACCACAGTCGGCGTGCTTTATGCGGGGCGGCTGGTTGAAGTCGGTCCGGCGGAGACGATCTTCTCCGATCCGCGGCATCCCTACACCCGCATGCTGCTGGCCGCGACCCCGAGCCCGGTCCCCGGAGCGCGACCGCGGCCAGCGGCAATCGAGGGCGAACCGCCGAGCCCGTTCAACGAGTCTTCGGGATGCAACTTCAGCTCGCGCTGTCCGCACCGGCAGCACGACTGCGATGCCGCTGCGCCGCCGCTGCGTCCACTGGCGGGTCCGCACCCTGCGCAGCGCCAGGTCGCCTGCCTGCATGCGCAGACGCTGCCACCGTTCGTCGCGCTGGGCGACAGTGAGAGCCTGATGTCCGACCGCTACCGGCGCCGGCTGACGCTGCTGCGCGACGCGCGGCTGGCCCGGACCGCGTAATGGCTGACAACAGGTCCGGGCCGGTGCGGCATGCGAAACGCGGCGCATCGCGCAGCGGTCCGACGACCCACTGGACGATCGACGACGTCGCCAGCCGTGCCGGCGTTTCCAAGGGCACCGTGTCGAACGTGCTCAATGGCAAGGTTCATGTCGCGTCGGCAACCAAGGCACGGGTCGATGCCGCGATCGCCGAGCTCGGCTACCGGCCAGCGGAATCGGCGCGGTCGCTGACAGCGCGCAAGCGGCCAGCCGACTTCGACCGCAGGCTCGATCCGTCGCAGGCGCGACTGACGACCGTCGGCTACGTCAGCGTCGACTTCACCGCCGCGCTGGACCGCCTGCCGCATCGCGAGGAGCGCCGACTCGCGAGTACGATCCACAAATCCATCGGCGGCCCGGCGGCGAATGTCGCGGCGATCGCCGCCGGCATCGGCGAGCCGTATGCCGTGGCTGCCTCGCTGATCACTGCGATCGGCGTCGACCAGGACAGCGACTGGGCGGCGGCAGAACTCTCGCGCCGCCATGTCGATCTGATCGTGCCGCCCGATCGGCGCGAAGGGCGCATCAACCGCGCACTCGTGCTGGTCGAAGGCGACGGCCGAAGAACGATCGTCTACGAGCCGTCGCGGCTGGGGGGCGTCGACGTTGACCGATTTCTGGACGCGGTCGATCCGGCCGGACTCACCTGGTGCCTGCATTTCGAGGGCTATCAACTGCCGGCGCAGGCAGCGCTGCTGCCGAAAGCGCGCGCGCGCGGCTTCATCACCAGCATGCAGGTGACCGGTCTTCCGGCGGATTGGCTGCGCAGGCACCGAGACGAGGTGTTCAGCCGCTTCGACATCGTGACGCTGCACCGCGAGTCGCTCGACCACCTCGACCTCGGCGACAGCGCAGCCGCCGGCATCGCACGGCTGGCCGAGCAGGCGATGGAAGCGACAGGCCACTGGCCAAGCGTGGTTGTCGTGACGCTCGGCAACGACGGCGCCGCGGCCGTGACGGCCAACGGCGCGGTGTTTCGCGCGCCGGCCATTCCCGTCGCCGTTGTCGACACCACCGGCGCCGGGGACTCGTTCGTTGGCGGCTTCCTCGCCGCCTGGCTGAACGGCTGCGGCGCCGAGGAATCGATCCGGCTGGCATGTGCCGCAGGCAGCCTGCAGGTCACACGCTTCGGCGCGCAGGAGGTTCGGCCTGATGCCGAGACCCTGCGTCGCCATGCTGGCCTTGCCGGCTACGCGCCGCAGGCAGCAGCAACAGACCCGAAAAGCGCATGACAACGACAGGAAAAAGCACCATGAACCCTTCCATCTTTCGCGCCAGGGAATCGGCGATCGAGCGCATCTTCGGCCGCGGCAAGGCCGTCATCGGCGTGATCCACTCGCTGCCGCTGCCGGGCTCGCCGCATTACGACGGCGAGCCGGTCGAGACCATCTACCGTTATGCCTGCGACGAGGCTGAACGTTATGGTGCCGGCGGGGTCGACGGGTTGATCGTCGAGAACCACGGTGACATTCCGTTTGCCAAGCCCGACGAACTCGGGCCGGAGACTGCCGCCTGCATGGCGGTGATGGCCGACCGCGTGCGTCGCGCCAGTCGATTGCCGATCGGAATCAACGTGCTCGCCAACGGCGCCATCGCCGGCATTGCGGTCGCCAAGGCGAGCGGTGCCGCTTTCGTTCGCGTCAACCAGTGGGCCAACGCCTATGTCGCCAACGAAGGCTTCATGGAAGGCAAGGCCGGTGCTGCCAGCCGCTACCGCGCTGCGCTTCGCGCGCGCGACATCGCCGTATTCGCCGATGTGCAGGTCAAACACGGCGCGCATGCGATCGTCGCCGACCGCACGCTCGCGCAGCTGACCCAGGACGCCGAATTCTTCGATGCCGACGCGGTGATCGTCACCGGCCAGCGCACCGGCGACAGCGCCAAGCTCGACGACTTGCAGGGCGTCAGGTCGGCGACCCGGCTGCCGGTACTGGTGGGCAGCGGCGTCAACCCAGACAACGTGGCCGCCATCTTCGGCCACGCCGACGCCGTCATCGTCGCCAGCGCGCTCAAGCACGGTGGCAGCTGGTGGAATCCGGTCGACCCCGAGCGCCTCGCGCACTTCATGTCGGTGGTTCGGCAGGTGCGCGAGACGCGCATTGACCCATGACGCGGGTGGTCGTGATTGGCAACGCAACGGTCGATGTCATTCAGCGCGTTGAGCGATTTCCGTTGCCCGGCGAAACGCTGCTGTGCGACGCGATGGTCGTCTGCGCCGGGGGCAAGGGGCTGAACCAGGCGATCGCCTCGGCGCGGACCGGAGCGCCGACTCTGCTGTGCGCGCCGGCTGCGGCCGACGCCAATGGCGAGTTGCTGGCGCGTGCGGTGTCAGCGGAATCCGGCCTCGATGCCGACTGGCTCGCCACAGCGCCGCCGACAGATATCTCTACGATCTGGATCGATGCGAACGGCGAGAACATGATCGTCAGTTCCGTCACTGCCGCCGCAGCCATGGAGCCGGCACATGCCATTGCGGCTTGTGCGGCGCTCGGTGACAGTGACGTTCTGCTGATCCAGGGCAACCTGTCGGAGGCGACAACCGCCGTGGCGATCCAGCGGGCCCACGTCAACGGCGCGCGCATCGTGCTGAACACTGCGCCGATGCGGACGTGGATGGGGTCGCTGCTGGCCGCTGTCGATGTCGTCGTCGCCAATGCGGTGGAGGCGGACCAACTCGCCACCAGCACCCGCGTCGACTTCAACGCCAACGCCAGCGACTGCGAGACGGCGCTGCTGAATGCCGGCGCTGGCGCAGTGATCGTGAGCCGCGGCCGCGCCGGCGCGGTGCTCGCGACGGGCCGCGGCCGGTGGGTCGTTGCCGCACCGGCGGTTGCTGCGGTCGATACTGCCGGCGCGGGCGATGTGATGACCGGCACCCTGGCCGGCCTGCTCGCGCAGGGCATCGGCATCGCGGCAGCGCTGGAGGTGGCGGTGGCCGCAGCGTCGCTGTCGGTCACCCGGTCGGGAACGAGCCCGTCGTTCCCGAGCCATGCCGAGATCTCCGGGCTGCGCGCCAACCGCGCGACCGGCGCGCAGGAGCGTCGCCGTGCATGACCTGCATCTGCCGGGCCGATCGGTCGCGAAGGGCGTACGCCGCAGGGCCTGAGCGATGACTGGTTTGCGATCTGGTGTCGCTGTCGGCCCTGGCACGGACGACGCGGCGGAACGCACAGGCAGGCGCAGGCGACTTCTATCTGGGTGACCTTGCAGCGACGCTGGTCGCCTCGCCGAGGGGCTGTCGGACCGTTTCGCCGATGCGCTCGCCGCGCGCATCTCGCGTGAGCGCTCCCTGCCGGACGACTTCGCACTGCCGGCGCTGGCGCAACACGACACGGTCTATCTGACCGTGGTCGAGTGCGCCGGCAATGCATGCTCGCTACCACTGCACACCATCATCCCGGCGCTGGCGTTGCGCGACGGTCTGCCAGTGTTGTGCTTTGGCGTGATGGGAGGGCCGTACCAGCCTGCCGGCGTCGTCCGTGGGCTGCAGAACGTCGTGGACCTCGGCATGGACGTCCAGCAGGCGCTCGACGCGATTTCGCCATCGGTGCCGGTGGCAAGGGATCGAACCAGGCCGTCGCCGATGCTGCCGCAGCCGATCCTTTCATCGGCGGCCTGGATCCGCGGTGTGGATGCCGACGCGCGTCGAGGTCGACGCCCTGCTGAATGCCAGGCTGCGACGTTGACGCAGCAGATGGCGCACGACGTTGTGCGCTCTCTTACGGTCGCAGCGGGCCGGCAGCGCAGAGGACGTTTCCGCCATCGTCCATGCTGTATTTTCGTCGTCTACCCCCTCAGGTACGGGTCGTTTTTGCATGGCGTTTCACCGCTCTTCAATGGGCCCGGCGCAAGTGGATCACGTGCAACTTGCCAGTTCGCGGCGTGAAGACGAAAGCATGTGACCGACCGTCGATAAGTCCAAGGCGAACGGCAGCAGCTTTCATGGGTCGATGATGTGATGCGGGACAAGAGCTTGTGAGGGCCGCCGATCATTGCCCGGGATGGCGGTCTGCCTTCGGGTCTTGGCGCAGAGCCCACTTTCGCTGCTCGAGCAGAAAGGGCCGGTCGATGCTGGCGCTGAGCAATTCGATGTCCTTGGTGCCAAGCCCAGCGCTCTCAAAGTGCTGGCGCCAACCGTCCACCACGCTCGCAACCGCATGGATTTCCGCGCGTGCTTGCAGGTCCGAGAGGCGGAATGCCTTTCGGGAGCTGATGGCGTTTTCGAGGGAGGATTCAGACCCGTTGACGCCGACGCCGATTTGCTGGTAGCCGAGGTTCTGGCACGTGGGCAGCATGTCGAAGGCGGGTGCAAGGCGGGGGAACGCGGTGTCACTGAAGACGAGCGCGTGGTTTTTTTCATGGTCATCGGTGTTGTCCATGAGAATATTGAAGACCATCCGCCTGAACAAAGTCCGCTCCATGGGCTGGGCATCATTCGCAGCGGCATAGCGGCGCAGATAAAGGGCGAGGTTCGCGTAGCTGAAATCATCGCCGGTTGCGCGAATCGCACTGCGAAGCGACATCGCGTGGTGGCGCCTGGCCGGGATGTTGTCGCTCTGCCAGTCGCGGTCAAAGCGCTTGACAGCAATGGCATGGCATCTTGCGCCTCCGATAGGGATGGTCAGGGTGTCGGCAGGATTCAAATCGGCCAGGCGCGCCAGCGTCATCGTGGCGTGCTCGACCAGACCGACGTCATAGATTTCATCGCGCTCAGGGAACTTGACAATGTGGGTTTGTCCTGCGATGTTGATCAGCGCCTTGGGCTTGGCACCACCCAGCGTAGCGCCTGGCCTGATCAGGCGGGCCCTGTTCTGGTCCACCTTCTGGCCGAGCTCAATCGCCTGTACCAGCTCGTAGATGGCAGGAACATCGCCCAGGTGCGGCGCAGGCCCACTGGCACAGGGCACGTGGCGGCCTTCTTCCACGGAGATGCCCAATGCGCCAAATCTGTCGTCGCCAGCGAAGAAGAGGTATTCCAGGATGGACAGCCGCCTGGGTGCTTCGATGTGTCTGATGACCCGCTCGCCCCATCTGTCGACTCGCGCGTCGTCGATAGCGCCCGGCAGGTGCTCGGGCTCAGGGAAAAAATCGCCCGGCATCAGTGGCAGGTCGGGGCTCAGCGAGAAGCCCGCTTTGAGCCAGTCGCCGGCGTATTGGAAAGCCCCCCCCTGAAGCCTCTGGCTGAGGTCCAGCGAGCCCACCAGCCTCGGCGCGGAAGGGTCGTGCAGCCAGAACAGGAACATCCTGTCCTGAGGCGTGTAGTCTTTTGCGTGGACCGCTTCGTTCATGGGGGCGCGCGCTTCTGAGGCGTGTAGTCTTTTGCGTGGACCGCTTCGTTCATGGGGGCGCGCGCTTAACGGTGGCGATCGTGTTGGATACCTTGCGTGCCTGTGATTCAGCCACAGCAAAGTCCATGTGCGGCGCTGCCGCCTGGGGGAGTTGATCAGAGCGCCCGATGAGCCACAGTGCCGTTGCATAGGCGCCCATCGACACCTTGGGGTCGCCGCGCTCCATGCGCAAAAGCGTTGGCGGCGTGACCCCCAGCCGCAAGGCCCACGCAGCGCGCGACTCCCCGCGCCGCTTGCGTGCAATCTGCAGATTGGAGCCCAGTTCCGCCAGCTGCTTCGCTACGGCAGGAGGTAGAAATTCGAGGGATGCGCTCGGCTTCGGCATGTCAATTTGACAAATACATATTTCAATATGAGGTCAAATTTTAATCTGTATTTTCCAAGGCGTCGACCCCCAGGTGAGGCGCCAGCACACATAAACCGTCTGTGCTGTCACCCCGGGGTCGCGCCGCCTCACCTACTTGAGGATGTCCCCCAGGCACAGAAACTTGATCTCGACATAGTCGTCCATGCCGTGGCTGGAGCCCTCACGCCCCAGGCCGGACTGCTTGACGCCGCCAAACGGCACATGTTCGGTGGCCAGAATGCCCACGTTGATGCCGACCATGCCGTACTCCAGCGCCTCGCTGACGCGAAATATGCGGCCCACGTCGCGGCTGTAAAAATAACTCGCCAGGCCGAACTCGGTGTTGTTGGCGGCGTCGATCGCCTCCTGCTCGCTCTTGAAGCGGAACACCGGCGCGAACGGGCCGAAGGTTTCTTCTCGGGCGCACAACATGTCCGCCGTGGCGCCTGACACGACCGTGGGTTCGAAGAACTGTCCCTGCAGTGCCTTGCCACCCACCGTGATCGTGGCGCCCTTGGCCACGGCATCCGCTACATGGCGCCGGACCTTGTCCACCGCCGCATCCTCGATCAGCGGGCCCTGCATCACGCCGTCCTCGAAGCCATTGCCCACCTTGAGCGCCGCCACCTTGGCGCTGAATTTAGCCACGAAGGCGTCGTAGATGCCGTCCTGTACGTAGAAGCGGTTGGCGCAGACGCAGGTCTGGCCGGCATTGCGGTACTTGCTGGCCATGGCGCCTTCCACCGCCGAGTCGACATCGGCGTCGTCGAAGACGATGAAGGGCGCGTTGCCTCCGAGTTCCAGCGACATCTTCTTGACGGTGGGGGCCGACTGTGCCATCAGGATGCGGCCGACCTCGGTGGAGCCGGTAAAGCTGATGTGCCGCACGATGTCGCTGGCACACAGTACCTTGCCGATGGCGATCGAGTTGTCGCTGTCGGCGGTCAGCAGGTTCAGCACCCCGGGCGGAATGCCGGCGCGCAGTGCCAACTCAGCCGCCGCCAGGGCGGTCAGCGGAGTGAGCTCGGCCGGCTTGATGAGCACGGTGCAACCGGCCGCCAGTGCCGGCGCCACCTTGCGCGTGATCATGGCCAGCGGGAAGTTCCAGGGGGTGATCGCTGCGCAGACGCCAATGGGCTGCTTGACCACCATCAGGCGGCGGTTGTTGTCAAAGGTGGGTAGGGTCTCGCCGTTGACGCGCTTGGCCTCTTCGGCAAACCACTCCACGAAGCTTGCCCCGTAGGCCACTTCGCCCTTGGCCTCGGCGAAGGGTTTGCCCTGCTCGGCAGTCATGATGCGGGCCAGGTCTTCCTGATTGGCCATCAGCAGGTCGAACCACTTGCGCATCAGGATGCTGCGTTCCTTGGCGGTCTTGCTGCGCCACAGCGGCCAGGCGGCATTGGCCGCGTCGATCGCCGTGCGTGCGTCGGCGTCATTCAGGTTCGCCACATCGGCCAGTTTTCGGCCGTTGGAGGGGTCGAGCACGTCGAAGCGGCTGCTGCCGACGACCCACTGGCCGTTGATCAAGGCATCGGTCTTGAGCAGCGTAGGGTCGCGCAGCAGCGACAGGGGGGAGGTTTTCATGTCCATGGGGTGGTACCGTTCGAGAGGGTGAAATTGGATAGCGGATTATCCCGCGAGCGCTTCCCTGGGGGTGGGAAGGGTGCCGTTAAAATCAGGTGGTCTATTGGAGCCTTGCGCCTGCCGGCCGGCAAGGCTGGGCCA
>Ga0209181_10004665_pt1 | contig 20223 bp, 17 predicted proteins | sample MAT05_FD_187208 | JGI IMG/M metagenome (GOLD analysis project Ga0209181, IMG submission 187208) | Freshwater microbial communities from Lake Fryxell liftoff mats and glacier meltwater in Antarctica - MAT-05 (SPAdes) (version 2) | ecosystem: Environmental > Aquatic > Freshwater > Ice > Liftoff... | reverse complement strand
TCTCGCAGATCTATCACGCCGTCGGCGTCGTCACCGAAGGCCACCTCGTCGAGACCGACCGCAGCAAGCTGGTCGCCGGGTTCGTCGGCCAGACCGCGTTGAAGACGCAGACGGCATTGGAGTCGGCGCTCGGTGGCATGCTGCTGATCGACGAGGCCTACGCACTTGCCCGCGGTGGCGAGAACGACTTCGGGTTGGAAGCAATCGACACGCTGGTGAAGTTCATGGAAGACCACCGTGACGACATCGCCATCGTCGCCGCCGGGTACCCGGCGGAGATGGCCGACTTCATCGACAGCAACCCAGGTCTCAAAAGTCGTTTCACACGGACCATCAGCTTTCCGGACTACACCGAGGACGAACTGGTCAGCATCTTCCTGCAACTCGGCGACAAGAACCAGTATCACCCCAGCGACCAGGCGCTTCAGCGAGTGCGGTACTTCATCGCCGCCGAGCCCCGCACTCGCGGATTCGGCAACGCCCGCTACGTCAGAAACCTGTTCGAGACTGCGATTGCCCATCAAGCCGTTCGCCTCGCGCCGCTGTCCGACCCCAGCAACGAGCATTTGACCACGCTGACCGCCGACGACATCGCCCCCGTCGACGCATAGCCCTGAGGTACCCTCTCGCCCATGGTTCCCGTCATTGTCGGCCTCGTCGTACTTGCCGTCGGCGCAGTGGTGGTCCTCGCTCGCAGCCGCCGTCGCGGTCTTCCCCGCAAGGTCGCGATCGACCCGTTCACGCTCAGCGAGCCGTGGCGGCGACACGTTGCGGCTGCACAAGCAACGCAGCGGCGCTACCGCGAGATTGCCCGAACCACGCCTGACGGCCCGCTGCGCGACCGTCTCCGCCAGATCGACACTCAGGTCGAGCGGGCTGTCGAGGAGTGCTTTGACATCGCACGTCGTGGCGACGACCTCGACGACGCATTGGCCCGCTTCGACACCGGTGCGTTGAACCGTCAGCTGGAGCGCGCGGTCGACGAACCGACGCGGGTCTCGGTGCAGTCACAGCTGGCGTCCGCCGCCCGAATTCGCACCACCCGCGACGACGCGAACTCGCGGCTTCGCTTGTTGACCACTCGCATGGGAGAGCTGGCAGCGCAGGCGACCGAGGTCAGCGTCGGCACCGACACAACCGATGAGTTGGGCAGCGGCGTGGGCGAGGTCGTCACTCAGTTGGAAGCGCTGCGTCTCGCATTGAGTGAAGTCAACGGCACCAACGACCCGGGTCGGCCCGCTCCCTCGCCGTGAGCAGCCTGCTGAAGTCGAACATCGCGGTTGCCTCCGGCACCGCGATGTCGCGCGTCAGCGGTCTCCTACGCGTGATGGCCTTCGGCTACGTGCTGGGGCGTTCGTCGCTGACCGACGCATACAACCAGGCAAACTCCAGCCCGAACCTCGTCTACGAACTGGTGATCGGCGGCGTACTCTCGTCCACGCTCGTCCCGCTCTTCACACGTCTGCATCACGACAAGGATGCGGACGGCGAAAGAGCTGTCCGTTCGGTGACGATGGTGGCGCTGCTCATCCTCACCGCAATCGCGGTCGCCGCTGCGCCGCTGATCTTCCGCCTCTATACAGCCACCACCTCGATCGACGTCGACCAGGCCACCTACCAGAAGGTCGGCTCGGTCCTCGCGGCCTTCTTCCTGCTGCAGATCTTCTTCTACGGACTGAACGCGTTGCTCGGCGCACAGTTGCAAGCACGTGGTCGATTCTTCGCCGCTGCATGGGCCCCTGCGCTGTCGAACGTCGTCATCATTGCGACGCTGCTCTATGTGCCGCACACGCTCAACGGCGCCACGGCCTCCCTCGCCGATGTTCTGTCCAACACTGCACTTCGCTGGACGCTCGGTCTCGGCGCGACGGTTGGCATAGCGATGATGGCCATCGCCTTGCTGCCCTCCATGGCTCGAGCGGGCGTGCCGTTCGGCTTCACGGCCGACTTCCGCAACCCGGCCGTGGGCCAGCTCAGACGCGTCGGCGGTTGGGCGCTGGGCTACGTGGTGGCCAATCAGATCTCGATCCTGGTGGTGCAGAACCTGCTGTTCCGGTCGGGCGCAGGTAACCAGACCTCCTACGTGAACGGATTCACGTTCTTCGTGCTCCCCCATGGCCTGCTCGGAGTGCCGATCGCCACCACGTTCCTGCCGGAGATGACGCGGGCGATCGCCGAGCGCGATCAGCAGCGGCTCGTCGAACGCACCAGCCTCGGCATCCGTCTGGTAGCGCTGCTCACCATTCCCGCCGGGTTCGGTCTCTTCGTCCTCCGCCGGGCAATCACCGGCGTCGCGCTGGAGCACGGTGAGTGCGACGCTGCCTGCGCCCTCACCGCCAGCCGTGCGCTCGGCGGCTTCGCGCTCGGTCTCGGTGCCTTCTCGATCTACCTCTTCGCGCTGAAGCCGTTCTACGCGCACCGTGACACGCGCACTCCGTTCGTCCTCAACCTTGGCGAGAACCTGGTCAACATCGTGCTGGCAGTGGTGCTCTACCGCCAGTTCGGGATGATCGGCATTGCTGCCGCCTTCGCGATTGCGTATGGGGTGGCGGCGCTGTGGTCACTGCAGATCTTGTCGTACAAGATTCGCGGCTTCGAACTGAAGCCGGTGATGAGCAGCCTGTATCGGGTGGTGCTTGCGTCGGTGATCATGGCGGAGGCGGTGTGGGCCGTGGCTCGCCTGGTGGGCGGCAATACCGGGCTGCCTTCGGTGCTGCGTCTTCTGGTCTCCGGCACCGTTGGGGTGGGGGTGTACGTGGCCATGCTGGTGCTGCTGAGAGCACCCGAGCTGGACGCGCTCTTGGCCAAGCTGGGCCGGCCGCGGCGTGACGCCGCCGCGCAGTAAGCTGCCGACATGATCAAGCTGTTCAAGAAGTGGTGGAAGTATCTCGGCGCGAAGTTCAACAGTGACTTCGACAAGCACGCGGATCCGGCGGTCCAGCTCGAGCAGGCGTTGCGCGAGGCGCAGGACCAGCATCGGCGGCTCAAGGAGCAAGCGGCCAACGTCATCGCCGGCCAGAAGCAGGCCGAGTTGCGCCTCAATGCCAAGATGACCGAGCTGGAGAAGCTCAACGCGACAGCCCGCCAGGCGCTCATCATGGCGTCGGATGCGCAAAAGGGCGGCGATGCTGCAAAGGCAACGCAGTACACCAGCGCTGCCGAAGGTATTGCCAACCAGCTGATCCAGGTGGAGAAGGACGTCGAGGGTCTCAAGGCGATGGTGGTCGACTCCACACAAGCCTCGGATCAGGCCAAGGCCGCCGTGCAGCAGAACGGACGTCTGCTGCAGCAGAAGCTGGCCGAGAAGCAGAAGCTGCTCTCCCAGCTCGACCAGGCCAAGATGCAAGAGCAGATGAACTCGGCGATGTCGCAGCTGCAAGAGACCGTCGGCGACGATGTTCCCACGCTCAGCGAAGTGCAGCAGAAGATCGAGGCCCGTTACGCAAAGGCCAAGGCCCACAGCGAGCTGTCCGAGGCCACCGTCGAGAGCAGCATCCTCGAGATCGAACACGCCACCGCCAATGTGGAAGCACAGAGCCGGCTCAGCCAGCTGCGTGCCGAACTCGGGCTCGATTCCGCTGCAGCACCCGCACCCGCAGTTGAACTGAACGTCGAGCAGCCCAAGCCCGCCGAGGGCTGATCTCTTAGATCAACACCAGCAGGTCGTCGCGGTGGATGGCCTCGTGCGCAACGTTCGCGGGAAGGTCGGGGGTGCGCTTGCCGCGCACTGACCGAAGGACCTCGGCGTCACTCAAAGCGATGCCACGCGCAACGGTGAGGCCCGTCATGTCCCGAACATCGACGACGTCGCCTTCACCGAATTCGCCAACGACTTCGACGATGCCCGCAGGCAGCAACGACGTGCCGCGCTCGAGCAATGCTCGGCAGGCACCGTCGTCGATCACGAGCGCTCCCTCGACGTTGGTGGCAAACCCGATCCACAGTTTGCGCGCGGGAAGGTTGCGGCTGCTGGCCAGGAACGTCGTCCCCACACCTACGCCGTTGGCAGCATCGATCAGCACATTGGGTTGATCAGCCTTTGCGATCACCGCGCGCACGCCTGACCACGACGCCATCCGCGCCGCCGACAACTTCGACGCCATGCCACCACTGCCGCGCCTGCTGCCCGAGGCGGTCGCAGCCACCGAGAGCAACGGGTCATCGGCCGCTACCACTTCCACCAGCCGGGCCGTGGGGTCCGTGCGCGGGTCAGCGGTGTACAGGCCCGGGGTGTCGGTGAGCAGCACCAGCACGTCGGCGTTGACATTGTGGGCAACGAGGGCGGCGATGCGGTCGTTGTCGCCATACCGGATCTCGTCACTGGCCAACGCATCGTTCTCGTTGATGATCGGGATACAACCCAACTCCAGCAAGCGACCCAACGTCCGACGCGCATGCAGGTACTGACGGCGGTCGACGAAGTCGTGGGGAACCAACAGCACCTGGGCTGCCACCAACGAGTGGCGACCGAGTGAGCGGTTGTAGTGCTCCATCAGCCGGCTCTGGCCGGCAGCAGAGATGGCCTGAAGAGTGATCACGTCCGTCGGCCTCGCTGGCAGGCCGAGCGCAGCGACCCCGGCCGACACTGCGCCGGAGCTGACCAAGATCACTTCATGTCCGGCGCCGCGCAGCACTGCGAGCTGATCGCACACAGAATCGATGATGGCGGCGTCGATGACACCGAGATGGTCGGTGAGCGACGACGTGCCGATCTTTGCAACGACCCGCACGGTCAGACTTCCTCTTGGTACTCGAAGCTGAACTTGGCGATCCAGATGATGTCGCCGTCGGAGGCACCCGCGCGGGTGAGCAGACGAGGAACGCCGATGCGCTTGAGTTGGTGGTCGATGTACGACAGCGCTTCGGGAGTGGTGACGTCGTTGAGCGCAACCAATCGTTCGACCTGGCGGCCGATGAGCCGGAACTCGTTGTCCCCGAGGCGTTCGACGCGAGCGCCGTCCGCATTCGGCCTGATGATCACAATGCCTTCGGTCTCTGGCTGCTCGGCGCGAGCGCCGTGTACCAGTGCGGCCAGTCGGCCGACCAGCTCACGAATGCCCTGGTTGGTGATGGCCGAGATCGCCTCGCCATCCCAGTCGTACACGGCCGAATCGCTCTTCGTGCCAACGACGAGACGTGGACGCTCGAGGAGCTCGGGACGGTACGCCTCCAGCTCGTTGAGCAGCACCCGCTCTTGCTCGTGTGGGTCGACCCCGTCAATGGCAGAAAGGTCGACCATCACACACAACACGCGGGCCCGCTCGATGTGCTTGAGGAACCGATGACCGAGGCCCTTGCCCTCGCTGGCACCCTCGATCAGGCCGGGGATGTCGGCAACGATGTACTCGGTGTCGTTGTAACGGACGACACCCAGGTTCGGCTCGAGTGTGGTGAACGGGTAGTCGGCGATCTTCGGTTTGGCGGCACTGATCACGCTGATGAGCGTGCTCTTGCCCACGTTCGGGAAGCCGACGAGTGCCACATCGGCCATCAGCTTCAGCTCCAGCTTCAGCCACTGCTCGTCGCCCTCTTCGCCCTGCTCGGCGAATGTTGGGGCACGACGCCGGTTCGAGGCGAATTTGGCGTTGCCGCGACCGCCGCGGCCACCGGCACCGGCCAACCAGCGATCGCCGTGGTTGGCCAGGTCGGCCAACAATTCGCCCGTGTGTAAATCGTTGATGACCGTGCCTTCGGGCACCATCACCTCCAGGTCCTTGCCTTTCTTGCCGTGCTGGTCCTTGCCCATTCCGTGCACGCCGTCGCCCGCACGACGGTGCGGGTGATCGCGGAACGCCAGTAGAGAGGCCGAATTGCGACTGGCAACCAGCCATACGTCGCCGCCCTTGCCGCCGTCGCCGCCGTTGGGCCCGCCGAACGCGACCGGGCCCTCACGGCGGAAGGAGACGCAGCCAGCGCCGCCGTCACCACCACGAACATTCAGTTGGGCTTCGTCGACAAAGGAGCTCATAGGACCTTCAGAGGCTACAGGCCGCATGTCCGGGCTCACTGCCCGGCCTCCGGGCTCACTGCCCGGCCTCCAGGCTCGATGCCCGGCCTCCAGGCTCGATGCTGGCCTCCGGGCTCGATGCCGACCTCCGCGGTACCCTTCAGACTGTGGCAGGAACCGATGAGCGAGCACAGCGGTGGGCCGCGACAATGTCAGGGCACGACACCGCGGGCGTCCACCTTGCGCATGCTGACTCGTGGGCCGGCAGCGGCAGCAATCTGCTGCTCCCTCGTCATGCCCGTGAGGAGCTCGAGCAGACCTCGCTGACGACGCTCGCGGCAAAATCCTTCGGCGCCGGCGACCGCGCCATCGAGGAAGAGCCCGACGAATGGCGCACCTGTTTCGAGCGCGACCGTGACCGCATTTTGCACGCCAATGCCTTCCGACGGCTCGCCGGCAAGACCCAGGTGTTCGTCTTTCCCGACGACCACCAACGAACGCGGCTGACTCACGCTCTGGAAGTCGCCCAGATTGCGGCGTCCGTCGCACGTGCGTTGGGTCTCAACGTTGCGCTCACCGAGGCGATCGCGCTCGGCCACGACTGTGGACACGGCCCGGGAGGACACGCCAGCGAAGACGCTCTCAGCCCATACGTGCCCGGCGGTTTCGATCACGCCACCTGGGGGGCTGATGTCACCCTGGTCTCGCTCAACCTCTGCGTGGAGACGCTCGACGGCATCCGCAACCACAGCTGGAGCCGGCCGGCGCCGGGCACCCCGGAGGGCGAAGTCGTCAGCTGGGCGGACCGGGTTGCCTACGTGTGCCACGACTTCGAAGACGCAGTCGCAACTGGTGTCGTCACTCCGGAGATGTTGCCGGAGGTTGTTCGCGAACGCTGCGGAGTGCTGCGCCGCGAACAGTTGGGTGCATTCGTCTACGGCATGATCGACGCTGCCCGTGCCTCCGGCCGCATTGGCATGGTGGCGCCGTTGGCGGAAGCACTTGCTGCGTTCCGGCGCTTCAACTACGACAACATCTATCTGCGGCCCGCGTCCACGGCACAGGCAATTGCAGTGATCAACCTGCTGCAGGCCCTCGTCGAGCACTATGCGCAGCACCCGCAGCTGCTGCCCGATTCGGGAAAGCTCGATGCCAACAGCGCAGCGGCGTTGCATGCTGCCGTCACGTACGTCGGCGGCATGACCGACCGCTTCGCCTGCCGCCAAGGCGTCGCACTCCTGCACTGGCCGCCCGACCAGCTCCCGCAGGGCATCGACACGACCCCTTGACGGCGCCACCAGCGAAGTGACGCGCATTTATCATTGTGATGCGGGTGTGTGTACCGAAAGCGCGCTATTTCCGGGGCAGGCTCACCTGAAAACGACGAATGCCCGGCCTTGCGGCCGGGCATTCGGTCAGAACTTGAAGCTCGGGCCGGTCAGGCGGCCGGAGCGGCTTCGACCGGGACAACGTCGACAACACGACGGCCCTTGCGGTGCCCGAACTGGACCGTACCTTCGGTCAGGGCGAACAATGTGTCGTCGCCACCGATACCGACATTGTTGCCAGGGTGGAACCTGGTGCCGCGCTGGCGAAGGATGATGGTGCCGGAGTGGATTGCGCTGCCGCCGAACACCTTCACGCCGAGGCGCTGGGCATTGCTATCGCGACCGTTGCGGGTTGACCCGCCGCCTTTTGTCTTTGACATGAGGCTCAGCCCTTCTTGATCGAGGTGATTTCGATGACGTGGTACTTCTGACGGTGCCCATAGCGACGACGCTGGTTGGTGCGGCGCTTGTAGGTGAAGCCGTCAATCTTGGGCCCCTTGGCCCAACCCACCACCTTGGCGGTGACGGAGGCACCCTTGAGCTGGTCGGGGGTGGCGAGAACAGTCTCGCCATCCACCACCAACACGGGGGTGAGGGACACTTCAGAGCCCTGCTCGGCGTCGAGCAGTTCGACGTGGACCTGTTGGCCCTCGGCGACGCGGGATTGCTTCCCGCCAGATGCGATTACTGCGTACATAGCTCTGCGATCCTAGCGGGGAACGAGGCCCGACCAACCGGGAGAAGGCGAACTTGCTGGCTCATTCGAGCGACGCAGCGTCGATGACCACGCCGCGACCCTCACAGTTCGGGCATTGATCGGCAAAGTTGACCAACAGTCCTTCGCCGATTCGCTTACGCGTCATCTCGACCAGGCCCAGCTCAGTGATGTCGAACACCTGCGTACGGGTCTTGTCCCGGGCCAGCGAGGAGCGGAACGAGTCGACCACCTTGCGGCGGTTCTCGCGAATCTCCATGTCGATGAAGTCGATCACGACGATGCCACCGATGTCTCGTAACCGGAGCTGCTTGGCGACCTCGTCGGCCGCTTCCAGGTTGTTGCGGAAGACCGTCTCTTCGAGATTGGACGTTCCGACGTTCTTGCCGGTGTTGACGTCGATGACCGTGAGAGCTTCGGTGTGTTCGATGATCAACGAACCGCCACTGGGCAGCCACACCTTGCGATCAAGCGCCTTGTGGAGCTGCTCGTGGATGTGGAAGCGCTCGAAGATCGGCAGCCCCTCTTCGTCGGCGTCGTAGCGCTCGACGCGGTCGGCCAGCTCGGGGTTGAAGGCGTCGACATAGTCGTGCACGTCGTCGAACAAGCGCTGGTCGTCGATGACGATGCCGCGGTACTCGGAGTTGAACTCCTCGCGGATCACGCGCACAGCCAGCTCGGGCTCGCGGTAGAGCAGTGCCGGGCCGCCGGCCTTCTTGGCCTTGGCCTCGATGATGTTCCACTGATCCAACAGGCGGGTCATGTCGGCACGCAGCTCGTGCTCGGTGGCGTTCTCGGCGGCGGTACGCACGATGAGGCCGTGCTCGGCCGGCTTGACACGGTCGAGGATGTTACGCAGGCGCTTACGGACGTCGTCGGGCAGGCGCTTGGAGATGCCGTACGTCTTCGAGTTGGGGATCAGCACGACGAAGCGACCGGGCAGCGACACCTCCTGCGTCAGGCGAGCACCCTTGGCACCGATCGGGTTCTTGGTGACCTGACACACGATCAGCTGCTTGGACTTCAGCATCTGTTCGATGCGCGGCTGATCGTGCTTTTGTACGATGTCTTCCTGGTCGTACTGCACATCGCCGCGGTACAGCACGGCATTCTTGGGCGTGCTGATGTCGACGAATGCAGCCTCCATGCCGGGCAGCACGTTCTGCACCTTGCCGACATAGATGTTGCCGTGGATCTGGCCGACGTCGTCGGCGGGCCGGCTGACATAGTGCTCGATGAGCGTGCGCCCCTCCAACACGGCCACCTGGGTGAGGTTGGGGCGCACTTGCACACACATCAGGTATCGGCCGACGGGTCGCCCATTGCGCTCGCGACCGCGGCGACGCTCGAGCACGTCTGGATCGAGCTCTGGAAACGGTTCGTTGCGACCACCTTGTCCGCCACCGCCGCCACCGGTGCCACGGCCCTTGCCGCCACGACGACGCTTCTTGCGTGCAGCTTCGCTGTCGGCGTCATCGAGGTCAGTCGCCTCCGACTGCCCGTTGCCTTTGCCGTTGCCGTTGCCGTTGCCGCTCGACTTGGGAGTGCCCGCACCCGCCTTTGGGGTCTTGGCTCGGGGGGTGCCTTTCGCCGCTGGCTGGCCGGTTGCAAGGCCGGGCGGTGCAATCGCCGGCGCCGCCGATGACGGTCTTGTATCACCAATCTGGGGACGGCGCACCAAGGCCTTCTCGGCAGCTTCAGGGGACGGACGGTTCTCGCTCGAACGATCTGGCAGTTCGACGTCATCGTCAACCGCCGCAGCCGGGCGGCGCCGGGGGGCCGCCTTCTTCACGAGGGTTTCCGCGTTGGCGGACTCGACGTCAGCGGAACTGTCGCCATCGTCATCGCCATCATCGCCATCATCGCCATCGTCATCGTCATCGTCGAAGCCGTCGTCGAAGCCGTCGTCGGCACCGGCCTCACCGACGGGGCGCGGTTTCTTACGGTTGCGACCGCCTCGTGAACCGCGTCGGCGCTTGCGCGCCGCAGTGGTCACGGTGGGATCATCCAGCGACTCCGTGCCGTCGAGGAGTTCGCTGGCCTCAGCAGTGGCAGCGCTGGTTGTCTCCGCCGACCGCTGCGCAGCCTGATCGCCGTTCTCGGCGACCTGCGCCAGATCGAGCTCGTTGTTGTCCATTGGTGCAGTCCCTTCTCATGCGCAACCCGACTGGGCGCGCGTCGCGACCAGGCGTGTACGGGAAGTACCCGCCCACATGCCGTCGCGTTGGATCGTGTGGAGTGATGACATGCGCGTCGCCGCGCTCGGCGACACTGGCGTCGCGTTCGGTGTTGAGTTCGTGGTGGACCTGCAACCCCTGGTGGGACATCCAGACCCCCGTCGTTTCGGGCAATGCAAGCAACCAACGAGCCGCCAGCAGTACCTGCCGGTGGGTTGTCGCGCCGATCTCGCACCCGATGTCACAGGCTGGCTGAGTGACCCGAACCAGGAGCGGCTTGATCCGCGCCCAGAGGGAATTCATGTTCTGGACAGCCTACCGCTACCACCTGCCGGCGACAGTGATGGAGTCGAGCCGGCCGAACCCACCCACCCACCTATCGGTACCTGCGCATGTGCACGTTCTGCACGAGTCCCATGAGGGCGAAGAAGGTCACGATGCCCGAGCCGCCATAGGAGATGAACGGCAGCGGCAGGCCCGTGATAGGCATGATTCCCACCGTCATGGCGATGTTCTGGAAGATCTGCCACAGCAGCATCGTGAACACACCGACGCAGATGTACGTACCCAGAAGATCGCGTGAGAGGTGCGCAATGCGCCAGATGCGCAGCAGCAGCAGGGCATACAGCCCGATCACGACAGCGCAGCCGATGAGACCGAACTGCTCGCCGACCGCCGAGAAGGGAAAATCGGCCCACTGCACGGGGATGTCGTTCTTGGCGTTGGTGATCGGGCCCTGCAGCCAGCCCTTGCCATCGATCCCGCCGGTGGCCAGCGCCCGAATGGCATTGCGACCTTGGTAGAGAACGTCCTGAAGGTCCTTGTCCCGTGAGTTCGGTTCGAGGAAGGCACGAAAGCGGTCAAGCTGGTACTTGTTGACCAGCCGGGTGAGCACCGCCGCACCAACGGTGGCCAGTGACACGGCGGTGATCATGAAGATGTACCGAGCCTTGGCACCTGCGACCAGCATGATGCCCATGGCCATCGTGATCAGCACCGAGGCCGAACCGAGGTCCGGCTGAATGATGATGAGTGCCGCAGGAACCCCCACGAGCATCAGACCGATGATGAACCGGTGGTACGGCAGCTCGTCGCTGCGATCATCACCAAGGTATGCGGCGACGATCAGCAGCACGGTGAACTTGGCGAACTCGGCCGGCTGCAATTTGAGCGGGCCGAGGTCGAAGCTGAGCGCAGCGCCGCCGCTGACCGCGCCGATCAGGATGACCAGGACGAGCAGCATGATGGTGACGCCATAGAGGAACCGCGAGCGGTCCTTCCACCAGTCGTAATCGAAGCTCATCACGATGATCATCGTGATGAACGCGCCGATCAGGAAGACCTCCTGACGGGTCACGAACAGGAACGGATCGGCGAACTTGGTGTGCGATGCGGAGTAGATGACTGCCAGACCGATGACCGAAAGCGCGCTTTGAGCCAACAGCAACACCCAGTCGATGTTGCGCGTGGGCGCGCTGGGGCTGGATCGGATGTTGCCGAGACCCGAGTCCGGCTTTCGCTGCAGGAACGTCATCGCCATCGCGACGAGCTACCCCTTCTGCCCGCCGGGGGCGCCGGCCAGGCAGCCCGAATTCACCAATGGGTTCGACGGTGCAGGCAGCGTGGAGCTGACGTCGAGGGTGTCGCTGATGAGTACGGGCGCCATGACAGTGGGGTCGGTGATTGCCTGGAACATGCACTTGGTGACCGGGCCGGCCGCCTTGGATCCGTAGCCACTCTTCTCTAGATAGGCGAAGACGGTGTAGTGAACGTCGTCGGTGAGACCAAACGCACCGAACGCGGACGAGTCGTTCCATGGCAGGTTTGCCGCACCCTGTGCAGTGCCCGTCTTACCGGCCAGCGGCACCCCGAAACTGCCGAAGAGTATCTCACCTGTTGCCCTGTGGTACGAGTCGGAAGTGACGCCCCCACGTGTCGTCACCACGCGCGTCAGACCTCGGATGATGGGATAGATGGAGCCATTGTCTTCCAACTGGTCGACGATGACCGGCTTGTCGTACGACTTCACGATCTCTCCGCGAGCGAGGTCGGCAACTCCGGTGGACAGATCGGGGGTGAGTGGCGCGTAGATGGCTTTGACGACCGAGGTCTGCTGGCGAAAGCCGTCGTTTGCCAGCGTCGAGTAGGCAACGGCCGTCTGTATGGGCGTCGCCGCCATCAGGCCCTGGCCAATCGAGACTTGCACCGAATCGCCGACCAGTAGTCGACCAACTTCACCTTTGGCCAGCGCCCCATTGTCGACCAGCGCCTTCTTCGTGGCGTCGTCGGGAATTCGGCCACTCCACTCGTACGGCAGTTGCACACCCGTCTTGTTGCCAAACCCGAACCGTTCCAAGTTGACCTTCAGCAGGTTCGCGCTGCCTTTCGGAAGCTCCTCGCTGGCCCAGAAGAACAGCTCGCCGATGCGGTAGAAGAACGAGTCACTGGAGACCGCGAGCGCACTCTCCACATCCACCTGGCCGTAGACGCAAGGCCTGCCGTTGCCGCACGTCGCGTTCTTGAAAACGCACTTGTAGTTGCCGCCATTGTTCTGACAGTCCGCTGGGTCCGTGTGCGTTGGATCGAGCGTGTAGGTGCCACGGTCCTCGTACACGTCATAGGGCCCGATCAGTCCTGCGTGCATAGCCGACCAGGCGACGAACGGTTTGATCGTGGAGCCAAGGTTGTAGTTGCCCTGGACCGCACGGTTGACGAGGATCGATTGGTCGGGGTCGATCTTGGTGCCATCAGGATTCTTGCTCGGAAACAGTTCTTTGTACTTCGTCCCGCTGATGCCGGCTTCCATCCACCGGTTGTCGAATGTGGGGTAACTGGCCATGGCGACCACTTGGCCGTTGCGGTTGTCCAACATCACGACCGAACCGGCCGGGGCCTTGTGGTTCACCCATTCGGGATAGTCCACCTTCGTGCCGTCGGGCAGCGTCTTGAAGAAGACCCGCGTCGTGAAGTTGGTGATCGGATCGAGCGGGTTACGTGGTGCGCGGTCACCTGCTCTTTCGTCAAACGGAAGGTCACGCCGCGAACGCAACTCGGTCTCCAGTGCTTGCTCGGCGAACTGCTGGTAGTCGAGATCGATGGAGAGTTGTACGTCGAAGCCCGCAACGGGTTCGACGCGTTGATCGACGAACTCGCGCACGATGCTGCCCGATGCGTCGACTTCGTAGACCCGCTTGCCCCAACGGCCATGCAGCTCGCGCTCGAGGCTCAGTTCGACCCCGAACTGGCCGACGCGTTCGTTGCGTTTGTACCCTTGCGCCAGGTACGTGTCGAGGCCTTCCTTGGTGATCGCGCCCATGTAGCCAATGACATGCGATGCCAGCGGCGCGTAGAGGTACACGCGCTTGTACTGCACGACGACATCCACACCCGGGTAGTCCTCGCTGCGTTCCTTGATGAACGCCACCGTGTCCTCGTCGACATCTTCCTTCAGCGGCAGCGGCAGCAAACGGTCGTACAGCTGCGCTTCCTTGCAGTCCTTCGGCAGTTGGTAACACGGGTCGTACCGGCGCATCAGGTCGTCGACCGGAGTCTCCAGTGGCCCCGAGAGTCGCTCGAACAGCTCCTGACGATTTTTCAGCTTCTTGACGACCGCCCAGTCCACCGTGACCGTGAGGATTCGCTTGTTGTCGGCAAGCACGCGGCCCTTTGCATCGAAGATCCGGCCACGCTCGGGTGGTGTGTACACGACGGCCGTCTTCGAGGCGGTCACTTTCGCCTGATACGCCTCACTCTCGACACCCTGCAGGAACCACAGCCGGACACCCAGCAGACCGATGAGGACGAGCGACACGGTGGCAAGAACGCCAAGTCGGGCGGAGCGCTTGTCAACAGCCATTTCGACAGTCTTGTCCGAGTGGCACCGAATGTGGCCGCGCGCGTCCGTTCGAGGGGGTTGCAGTCGTCACACTCACTCCGTCATCGCCTTCCACTTCTTGCGCTTCACGCCCATCATCCAACGACCCACCGGCATGAGTGCAGGGCACAGCAGCCCGGCCGAGACCGCGACGAGCGGAACCGTCACCAGCAGGTCGGTGTTGATCCAGCCGCGCTCCCCAGTCAGGGCCTTCACGACTGGAATCGAGATCTCCCCCACCCCCGCGCCCATTGTGGCGAACAACGCCGCCAGCCACCATTGCGGGTCGGTGGTGAAGCGATGCAGGTAGCCGGCGGTCATCCCACCCATGCCGTACGCCAAGGCGAGCACCCCCAGCGGCGTGCCGCCACTGGCATCGGACAGTATCCCGAGCACGAAACCGGCGATTGCGCCGCGGTCCATACCGCCGCCTGCACCCGCCGCAGCAACCAGGGCCAACACCAACTGGATCTGCACGTCGTGGATCGGGTGGTTGGCAAAGACGACCCGCTGCAGCGAGAGCGCTACCAGCCCGACGGGTAAAAGGCGAACCAGCGGCGCGAGCACAAAACCGCGCACCGGTCAGGGACCGACCGCTTCGGACACGTAGAGGACGACGGCCACGAAGTTGAGTTGCCGAAGACTGGCGTTCGGTGTGACCTCGACCAGCTGGCCACTGTCGCCTGGTTGGGCAACGATGCGCGTGATGACGCCAATCGGAATGCCTTGGGGTGCCAGACCCTTCGTACCGCCGGCGGTGTCCACGATTGCCCCGACCTTCACGTTGGCGAGTGACGAACTGCTGTCGACGAAGCGCAGCAGCATCGGTTTGTTACCGCCTTGCCCTTCCAGCAACCCTGTCTCGCGAATGACCTCCAACGCGGTGGTCGTGGTGGCAGCCGGAGTCGACGTGGTGGAGTCTGTGGAGCCACCGGGTTGGGTCGTGGGGGTGACGGCGGCCGTGGTCGTGGTCGTGGTCGTCGAGGTGCTACTGGTGGTGGTGCCGACACCGCCCACCGGAATCTCGGGCAGTGGCCCAGCGATACCTTCGTCGTCCGCAGACGACAACACCTGCGCCGGCACCGAGTACGCAGGGTCGGTGATCAGCTTGACGAGACTGTGTGTCGGGTAGACGCGTGTGATGCGCCCGACGAGGCCAGCACCGTTGGTGACCGGCATGCCGACGCGAATGCCGTCGATCGAGCCGACGTTGATCTCGACAGAGTTCTGAAAGTTGCCGGGCGAGTCGCCCAGGACCAGCGCAGGCACGGTCGGGTAGTTGAACTTGGACGCCAACTGCTGCACCTTGAGCAGCAGCCGGTATTCGAGGATCGCCGAGCGTGCCTCGACATCGTTGCCCTTTTGATGTTCGAGCTGGTCGCGCAGGGCTTGGTTCTCCTGCTCCACGTCGTCGTAGTTGGAAATGCCGTACCACGCACGCTCCAGCGGCAACGTGATCGCACGAGTTGCGGTGTCGATGGGTTGCAGGATGGTGGCGAGCCCGCCACGGGCTCTGTCGATGACAGGGTTTCCGTTGCGGTCGAGCGTGATGAACAGCAAGCAGGTGAGCACGACCAGCGCGACCACACGACGACGACTCAGGGCTGAGAACATGTGATGACCTCCGCGCGACTAGTCGTCGCCACCGAGCGACATCAGCCCCCGCATCGCGTCGATGTTCTCGAGCGCCCGACCAGAGCCGATCACGACGCTGAACAACGGATTGTGCGCGATGTTGATCGGCATGCCCGTCTCGTGAGCGAGGCGCCGATCGAGCCCCGCGAGAAGGGCACCACCGCCGGTGATCATGATGCCTTGCTCCATGATGTCGGCAGCGAGTTCGGGTGGAGTGCGGTCGAGCGTGGTCTTCACGGCGTCGACGATGGCAGAAACCGGCTCCGCAAGGGCCTCGCGCACCTGTTCGGTGGTCATCGGGATGGTGCGCGGCAGGCCGCTGATGAGGTCTCGACCGCGGATGTCGGCGGTCAGTTCCTCGTCGAGCGGCCAGGCGGAACCCATGTGGATCTTGATCTCCTCGGCCGTGCGGTCGCCGATTGCAAGCGAGAATTCTTTCTTCACCCACTGCATCACTGCGTCATCGAGTTCGTCGCCCGCAACTCGAACCGATTGGGCGGTGACGATGCCGCCGAGGGAGATGACGGCAACTTCGGTGGTACCGCCGCCGATGTCGACGATCATGTTGCCGCTGGGCTCGTGCACCGGCATGTCGGCGCCAATGGCCGCTGCCATGGGCTCTTCGATGATGTGGACCGGCTTGCGTGCGCCGGCGTACTCGGCGGCGTCCTGCACGGCGCGCTGCTCGACACCGGTGATGCCGGACGGCACACAGATGATCATTCGTGGCTTGCTCCAACGACTGGCGTGCACCTTCTGGATGAAGAAGCGCAGCATCTTTTCGCACACCTCGAAGTCGGCGATGACACCGTCCTTCATAGGGCGGATGGTCTTGATCCGACCGGGGGTGCGTCCCATCATGCGTTTGGCTTCGATGCCGACGGCGACGGGCCGACCATCAGTGATGTCGATGGCAACAACAGACGGTTCGTTGAGCACGACACCCTGCCCACGGGCATAGATGAGTGTGTTTGCCGTGCCCAGGTCGATGGCGAGATCACGACCGAGCGCGAGCGGGTTGCTTCTCGCCATCACCATCCTCCTTCAGTTTCGCCGAACGTGCCGCTCAGCCTAGCGCCTGCGCGGTTTGTTACAGATTCGGGAAGAAAATGCCAATTTCACGTTCGGCCGAAGCCAGCGAGTCGCTGCCGTGCACGAGGTTCTCGGTGAACGAGGCGCTGAGGTCACCGCGGATGGTGCCACCGGCGGCCTTGCGAGAGTTGGTGGCGCCCATGAGGGTGCGCATGACTTCCCACGTGTCCTCCGGGCCCTCGACGACCATGGCCACGACGGGGCCGCTGGACATGAACGAGACCAGATCGGCGTAGAAGCCCTTGCCCACGTGCTCGGCGTAGTGCTGCTCCAGGGTGGCCTCGTCGAGCAGGCGCAGGTCCATCGCGATGATGGTGAGGTCCTTGGACTCGATGCGGCGAATGATCTCGCCGGCGAGCTTGCGCTGGACGGCATCGGGCTTGAGGAGGACGAGGGTGCGATCAGACATGGTCACCAACGCTACCCAGCCTTTGCCCACCCCCCACTCCGCGCTGCGGTCAACCACCATCCGAGTGCCAGGCAACCAGTGCGAGTGTCAGGCAACCAGTGCGAGTGTCACGCCACCATTCGAGTGGGTACTCGCACCCCGGGGTCGGAGTGCCCACTCGGTTGTCCACGCTCGCTCGCACTGACGGCGTGGCACTCCGATCCGACGAGTCAGAGCACCTTGCGGAGATAGGGGCGGGCACCACCGACGATGTAGAGCGAGCCCGTGATGAGGACTGCGTCATCACTCTCTGCCAACGCCAGCGCCCTATCGATGGCCTGTTCGACGGTCGCCTGCTCCAGCACCTGGTCGCAGCCGATGGCGCGCGCCGCCATCGTCAACTCGCTGGCCGGCATGCCCCGCGACGACGGGGCCGTACACGTCAGCACCACGTCGAATTCGTCGGCGCGCAGTGCAGAGAGCATCTCGCGCGGATCGCGGCCCTGCAGGCAACCGACCACGAGAATACGACTTCCAGCAGGGTCGAAGTCGTCGAAGAACACCGACGCGCACGTGTCGGCACCCGCAGGGTTGTGGGCACCATCGATGATCACCAGCGGCTGGTGACCGAGCACTTCGAAGCGACCGGGCATCACCACCTCGGCGAAGCCTTCGGTGACCAGTTCGCCAGGAACCGGTGACGCGAAGAACGCCTCCACGGCGGTGAGGGCAACGACAGCGTTGTCGCCCTGGTGACGGCCGTGAAGTGGAAGGAAAATGTCGGGGTACACCATCGTCGGCGTGCGGAGATCCAGCATGCGCCCGCCGAGCGCCAACTGGTTCTCGAGGACGTCGAAGTCGGTCCCGCGCTGGAAGTTCGTCGCTCCGCCGGCCTTCAAGAACGCCTGCGCGAGTTCGTGGTCCGTCTCGCCGATCACGACCGCACTGCCGGATTTCACGATGCCAGCCTTCTCCGTGGCTATGTGCAACTTGGTCGGGCCTGCGTACTCGGTGTGGTCGACAGCGATGTTGGTGACGACGGCTACTTGCGACTCGCACACGTTGGTCGCGTCCCACCGCCCCAGCAGGCCGACTTCGATGACCGCCACGTCAATGGCGATGTCGGCAAACCAACGAAACGCTGCAGCCGTGACCGCCTCGAAGTAGCTGGGGTGTACGCCGGTGATACCTTCGAGGTCAGCGACCGCGGCCACCTGCTCTGCAAATTCATCGTCGCTGATCGGCTCGCAGTTGCGGCTGATGCGCTCGTTGATGCTCTCGAGGTGCGGACTGGTATAGGTGCCTACCGAGAGGCCATGGGCCATCAGCAGGCGCGTGATCATCTGAGTCGTCGAGCCCTTACCATTGGTGCCCGTGACGTGAATCACCGGATACGTCAGCTGCGGGTCGCCCATTGCGGCCATCAAGGTCACCATGCGGTCGAGAGTGGGTGACGTGATACGACCGGTGGTGTCGTAGTTGGAGTGCGTGTCGAGGTACGCCAGAGCGTCTGCGTAGCTCATGATGAGAGGGTCACCGCCGTATCCGTCATTGCACTACTCGGATCAGCTGGCTTGGCGACGCGGACGCTTACTGACCGGCTCACGCGGCACCAGGGTGGGAATGACCTTCGTCTTGACGGTGTCGGCGTCGATGACCACGCTGCCGACATCGCTGCGACCGGGCAGCTCGTACATCGTGTTGAGCAGCACCTCTTCGAGGATGGCGCGCAGACCGCGTGCGCCAGTCCCCCGCAACAACGCCTGGTCGGCAATTGCCTCCATCGCTTCGCGAGTGAAGTCCAGCTCGACTTCTTCGAACTCGAACATCTTCTGGAACTGCTTGACCAGCGAGTTCTTGGGCTCGGTGAGGATCTTGATCAGGGCATCTCGGTCGAGACTGCGAACAGCGCCGACCATGGGAAGGCGGCCGATGAACTCGGGGATCATGCCGAACTTGAGCAGGTCTTCGGGCTGCACAGCGGCGAACAGCGCTCCCGGGTCGCGGTCGGCCTTGCTCTTCACCGTGTTGTTGAAGCCCATGCCGCGCTGGCCGACGCGGGTCTCGATGATGGTGTCCAGGCCGGCAAACGCTCCGCCGCAGATGAACAGCACGTTGGTGGTGTCGATCTGGATGAACTCCTGGTGCGGATGCTTGCGCCCACCCTGTGGCGGCACCGACGCAACGGTGCCTTCGAGAATCTTCAGCAGCGCCTGCTGCACCCCTTCGCCCGACACATCCCGGGTGATGGATGGGTTCTCGCTCTTACGCGCGATCTTGTCGATCTCGTCGATGTAGATGATGCCGGTCTCGGCCTTCTTGACATCGAAGTCTGCGGCCTGGATGAGCTTGAGCAGAATGTTCTCGACGTCCTCGCCGACGTAGCCAGCCTCCGTCAGGGCCGTTGCGTCGGCTACCGCGAAGGGTACGTTGAGCAGCCGGGCAAGCGTCTGCGCCAGGTGGGTCTTACCGCAGCCGGTGGGGCCGAGCAACAAGATGTTGCTCTTCTGCAGTTCAACCTCGTCGCGGCGGCCGACGCCTGCGTTCTGTTGGTACTGGATGCGGCGGTAGTGGTTGTACACGGCCACCGACAGGATCTTCTTGGCATCGTCCTGTCCGACGACATAGTCATCGAGGAAGGTTCGGATCTCGCGCGGGGTGGGTAGCTGGTCGAAGTGCAGCTCACCGGTGTCAGTGAGTTCTTCCTCGATGATCTCGTTGCACAGGTCGATGCACTCGTCGCAGATGTACACGCCAGGCCCAGCGATGAGCTTCTTGACCTGCTTCTGCGACTTGCCGCAGAACGAGCACTTCAGCAACTCGCCGGTGTCACCGAATTTCGCCACAGTTGCGTTCCCTCTCGTGCCAGATAAGTCGTGTCAGGTGTGTCGTCTCGGAGCGGTCAGCGGATAGGACCGGAGCGGTCCACCACATCACGCGACGTGATGACATCGTCGATGATGCCATACGCGAGGGCCTCGTGTGCTTCCATCACGAAATCGCGATCCGTGTCGGTGTGGATGCGCTCGATCGTCTGGCCGGTGTGCGAGGCCAACATCTCCTCGAG
>Ga0209181_10004664_pt1 | contig 20225 bp, 14 predicted proteins | sample MAT05_FD_187208 | JGI IMG/M metagenome (GOLD analysis project Ga0209181, IMG submission 187208) | Freshwater microbial communities from Lake Fryxell liftoff mats and glacier meltwater in Antarctica - MAT-05 (SPAdes) (version 2) | ecosystem: Environmental > Aquatic > Freshwater > Ice > Liftoff... | reverse complement strand
CGCGGTTGGACCATCGAGTTTTGCCTGCGTGGCGATGTCTAGGCCGCGATCGGCGAAGGCTGCGGCGGCTGGCACATCCAGATTGAGTTGCGCGTGACATCGCAATGCCAAGGCACGCGCAAGCAGATCGGGTGCCACAACCGTATCCAACGCGGCGATGATGCCGTCGAGGTCTGCGACGACACGCACAGTGCCATCGTTCTCGGCCGCCTCGATCACTTCAATTCGCGTGCGCAGCGAGGGTTCAGTCGCTCGCTCCTCGGCGAACGCTGCACATGCAAACAAATAGATGATGATGAAGCACGCCGCCCGCATATGCCGACCCCGATGCTTGGCCGACGCGCATCTTACAACTTGAGCGGTTCCGCGCTACCCCGCCATGAAACCCAAATTGTTGTTTGAAAAGTTACCGAGCAGCGGGAAAATGCTGCCCAGCGCGGCGCTGTCGGTCACGCCCATCCATCGCGCGAGCGTCGCCGCCACCTGGTCGACTGAAGTCGTCGGAATGTATTGGCCGCGCGTAAAGCTCCAATCTTTGTTGGTGTTGTCATCGGCATTAAGAACCAACTTTGGATAGTTACCGTAAAGCTTGTTGCCTTGCACCGCATCGCCCATCACGAGCAGATTACCGCCCCAGGCGTGGTCCGATCCGCTGCCATTGCCACTCAAGGTACGCGCGAAATCGCTCATGGTGAAGGTGGTGACGTTGTCGCGCGCACCGATCTCACCGAGCGCAGTCCAGAACGCGCCAAGCGCCTGATTCAGTGTGGTCAGAAATGCGCCGTGCCCGCTGCTGGCGACCGGCGATCCGGCCACGAACATACCGTCGTGCAAATCGAAGCTGCCGTAGCGCACATAGAAGACTTGACTCTGCGCATTCAGCGACGCGCGGCTGACTTTGATCATGCGTGCCACGATCTTGAGCTGATCTGCGAGCGAATTGCCATTAGGGAACACGCTGGCGACATTGCCGGAACCATCGGCAGCATTGAGAAAGGACGACAAACTTTCGCCCACTTCCAAGGATCGGCGCACGGTGCTCGCATAGCCGCGTGAAAAGGGATGTGCATAGCTGTCGTCGAGCAGATCATTGAGCAAGGCACGACGCGCACCGGAATAGTTATTGCCGGTGGTGCCCGCGGTGTAGTTATCGATCAGGTCCACACCTGCGCGCGAGGAAATTTGATAGGGCAGGATTTGATCGCCAATCAGAAAGCGTGCAGCGCCGGCTGCGGAAATCGTGGGTGATAAGCCTATCGGCAATGCGCCGCCGGCGGTCAGCTTGGCCACGCGCCCGCCCCAGCCGAAACGCGCCATGGGATGACTGCCCGCAGACATGCCAATCTGCCATTGCAGCTCCTGATCATTGTGCGAAAACAACTGCGCGGGTTTGGGTGCGCCGTTGTTGTACTCCGTCTTGGTGACTGGCTGCACCAGCGGCCCTGCATTGCAGACAAACGCCGCCTTTCCTTGATTGAACAGGGACTGGATGCCGCTGTGTGCCTGGGTAGCGCTGCCATTGACTGCGCTGAAATCGGCGCTGGACGGATGCAATCCATAAGGAATGGCGGCGTTACTGGGATTGATCGGTAACAGGTCGTTGAAGCCGAGCGCCAGACCTGAGGTATTGGATCCGCTGTAGACGCCACCGCGGCTAGCGCGATAGGTGTCATAGCGGCTTCCGGCGGCCTCGGAATCGCGCGGCACCAGCCAATTGTAGGAATCATTAGCGCCCGCAAGGTAAACGCAAACCAGGGCCTTGTAACTGCCGCCAGTGGTTGCGGCGCTGGCGCGCGGCATGAGCGCCAACTGTGGGATCAAACTGGCCATCGATCCGACGGCAAAGCTGCCGCCGAGCGCCTTTAAGAAGTCGCGCCGATTGCTTGTGCTCATGCGTCCCATGGTCAGATCCTCACTGCTGCAGCGCAAATTGGGGAGAGATCGCAATCAGGGCGATCATGTCGAGTACCTTTCGGCGATGGTCTGCCGCGGCCATTTCGCCATCGAGCAGCGCGACCAGTTTGGATTTCATCGTCGGCGTCATGCTGCCGTAGAGCATCTTTTGGTTGAGCGACTCGATCAGCGCGGAATGAGCTGCGGGGATAGCGTCGATCTGAGCTGGCGGCAAATACGCCCCGCTACTCGGCGCTGCGAAGACAGTGACCGTCGGGCTGGTGAAACTGTAGCCCGCCACGACCCGCCGCCATAGCTCATCGGCTGCCGTGATGGAGGTAGATTCATCCAAGATTTGAAACTCCGGCGAGAACAAACCGTTGTCGGCAATCTCGCCCGGCTGCTGGTAATTGGGGTCGTAGAAATTGAATACCGTCTGCGCGCCCAATGGCCGCTGCGCAAAATACAATTCAGGCGAGACCATCCCATAGGCTCCCTGCGAGCTCGCCGAGACGCCGAAGGCGCGCCACATCGCAGTTAGCTTGAGAATAGGCTCGCGTAATTTGCCGAAATTCGCGGCAGGCGTATTCGTGCGCGCTTCCGGATCCAGCAAGACCGCGCGCGTGAGCGCGCCCAGATTGCCGCGCACCCCCGTGCCATCGTCCTCGAACACCGCAGCGACCCGATCAATATAGCCGGCTGAGGGGTTGCTGGTGGTCAGGCGCTGAATCATTTGGCGGGCGATGAACGGCGCCACATTCGGGTGCATGAACAAGGTATCGACCAGGGTATCGATCTGCGTATTGCAGTAATTGATGCAGGTCTGCTGATCGGCGCCGACCGTGCCGGTATGACAAGCGACCGTACTTGGGGCAATGCTGATGCCGGCCAATAGCGTTTTTCGATCATTCGGCGCTGGCAGCACCGCATAGCCATTCGCCGAGGTGGCCGAACGGCCGGTATCTGCATAGCGCGGATAGCAGACCATGGGCCGGTAAGCATCGGGATGGATTAGCGCCGTCACCGTCCCCGACGCCGCATAGCGGTTCGGCGTTGAAACGAACGCAGTGGTCGAGAACTGGCAACCGAGACCAACACAGTTTCCACAGTTGCGATTTAGTGTGACGCCACCGACCGAGGTGACACCGCTGCACGAGTAGCCTTGTCCCGTCAGCACCTTGGCAGTGCTGGTGACCAAATCTTGCGTGTACGTCGCAATCGGCTGACCGTTGGCTAAGATTGGCGAATAGTCGCGATTGCGCTCGAACAAACCGATCGAAAACAACTGCATAACTTCGCGTGCGTAGTTTTCATCCGGCGCCAGAAGTCCGGGCACCAATGTGCCGCCACTGTTGAGGGTCCAATCCGTCTTCTGATTGCGCAAGGAGGTTAGAAACTGACCCATCATCGGGCTACGCGTTACCTCACTTAAGAGATTGCGATAGTTGCCAAAGGCATTGCGCGCGAGGATGTCGTTGTATTCGGCAACGGCGATTGGGTTGTTGTCGAGTGCGCCGACGTCGGACAGAACCAGAATCTGTGACAGCGCGTAGGCCACGCGCAGCCGCAGTTGGTCCGGCGCTGTCAGCGCCGTATTGAACCAACGCTCGATGCGATAAGCGCGATAGAAGCCAGCATTGCGCGGATCGATCAACACGTGCGCCGCAATCTGCGTCTCGATAGTGGGCCGCTGAAGGGTCGTGCCAAGCGCTATCTGCTGTTCGATCCACGCGGCGTAACCTAAGGTACGCACCTGCGCGATCGCCGTGCTGGTAGGACCGAAAGTAGATTGCGTCAAGAAGCGCGCGGCTTCGGCATCGCTGGCAGGACCGCAACCTTTACCAGACAACTCCGTGAGCCGCGTCAAATTCATCGTGCCGCTGCCATAGCCGGCTACCGAGCTATTCCAATTCCAGGTTGCGCTATTGGCGCCCTGCGAGGTAAACGTCATTGTGCCCCAAGGCTGAGTCACCACCGCGCCCGGGAGGAAATCGGGCGGGAAATCCGCGCCACTGGTGATATTTGCAGTGAGCGTGGCGACATTGCCGACGATTGGACCCGTCGCGGTCATCCAGCGCTGTTCGCCATTCAAGTAGGCGTACCAGATCGCCAGCAATTGTCGATTTGGCGCTGTGCCGAGAACTTCGATAAAAACGCCGTGGCCATCCTGCGCCGGGTCGTACCACGAACCGCTATGACACGCAGCAATGGCGTTAGCGCTCGATTCGAAGGCGCTAGCTGGCTGTGTCAGCCGCTGCAGGGCCATCGAACCGTTGCCAAAACCTGGGAAGGTGCTGGTCCAACTGGCGCTGCCCGCGCTCGCGTTGGCAAAGGTCAGGGTGAGTTCGCCCCAAGGCTGCAGCACCGCGGCAGATGACACGAAGCGCGGCGGAAAATCTGCGCCCGAGCCAATCGACAGCGCGGCCCGCACCCGATTTCCGCTGATGCTGCCCACGCCCACTAGCCAGCGCGTTTTGCCATCTAGATAGGTGAACCAAGTCACGAGAACGGCCGGCACACCGTTACTGACAATGTGCTGGATGACGAATCCCTGCCCGTTCTGCGCCGGATCATAGAACGCGCCGCTGAGATCGGCGTTTACCGCGTAGACGATCTTGTCGGGATTGCCGGGCGCTGACTGCGCCTGTGCGGGAGCGAAGATCAGGATCAAGATCCCGATGAGTGCGGCGAATATGGCCTTCATGCAGCCTCCGATAACACCAATATGAAACAATTCTGGCCGGACGGCGGGGGTATCGCCGAGCTACCTGGCGACAGCTACGTCATCAGCGATTTCCGCGGGTCTTACCGCTGCCTTTCCTGCCGCCGCTTTCGCGGCGCAAACAACACTAACGCCGCAACGATTCGATCGAATCGCGAAATACGAAATCGCGCGCAATCGGATCTTCCGCACTTTCTCCATACGCACCCTGATCGATCCAGTCGTAGATCAGCGCCTGCAAGGACACCGGAAGATGTCCATTCGGCGGTGGCATCGGCCCGCCGATTTTTGGTTGCGTGCAACTGACTTTCTGCAAGAACAAACTGAAACGTGGATTGCCCGGTTCAACGCGCAACATCGCGTCGTTCTGCACGCTCGGCTGATTCACCAGAAAATAGATCGAGAAATCGCGTTCCCCCAGTGGCAGATCTCCGCGTGAATCGCTGCCCAGATGACAGTTCTGCGTGCACGAGGCGCCGGCGTTTAGCGCATCCCAGACCTCGGGCCAGCGTACATTGAAATTGATCGGCTGCCCGCTCAAGTCGTCGCAATCTGCGGCTGACCAAGCAGGCGACGCCAGCACTGTCGCCAATGCGAGCTGACACATCAGAAATCGGGAGAAGCTTCGAATCATGCAAGCCCAAACGCGCGTGGCGGAGAAGCGTTGACAGCATCGCACGCGCGTAGCGACCCGATGCGCTTTATTTTTTCTGCAGCGCGACGGTAACTCGATGAGGATGGCGCGTGGCCTGCACTGCGCTATGGTTGAGGCTCGCCGCCCGCGCTGAATTTCGTGAGTTTGGCTCTAGGACCACAGGATGTTCCCGACCACATTCACCATTGCCGATGGCCTGCGCTTGCATGCCTACCCCACGGAATCGCGTAGCGGCCCGGCCAGCGCCAGCGTCATCCTGGTGCACAGCTTAGGGGACCACGCGCAATCTCTGCCCTATCGCGAACTCGCGCGCGTGTTGAGTTCGCGTGGGCTTTCAGTTTATGCATTCGATTTGCGCGGACATGGCCACTCTGGCGGCGCGCGTGTGCATATCAATCGTTTCAGCGACTATCGCGACGATCTGCAAGCTTTCATCGAGGAAGTCGAGCGTGCAGCACCTCAATTGCCAATTCATCTTGTGGGCGTAGGCATGGGCGGCTTGATTGCGCTCGACTACGCGCAAAATCGACCCGCGGGCTTGCGTGGCGTGGTCGCCGTTTCGCCTTGGCTGGAAATCACGGGCATGGCCAAGTGGCGGCGCTGGCTGTTATCTCGCTTGGCGCCGCTTGCGCCGCGATTGCCACTGCCCACCGGCGCCGATCTGTCTGCCATCGCGCGCGACCAGATCGCGGTGCGTCGCTACATCAGCGATCCGGCCTTCCAGCGCTCGATCACACCCAAGCTTACGGTCGAAATCGGCAAGGCCATCGTCGACACGCAAAATCACGCCAGTCATTTACGGCTCTCCGTGCTGCTACTGCAAGGCAGCGACGACATCTTCGCGCCCGCAAGCGGCAGCGAGCGCTATCACGCCAACTTGGGCTCCTGGGACAAGGAATTGCGTCTATATGATGGCGCGATGCATAACCTTTTAATCGAGAACGAGCGCGCGCACGTCTACGACGATATCCATCACTGGATTTCGCGACGCGTCTGAGATTGATTTCATTGACTACTGAACCAGGCCCGGCCAAACCCAAAATATTGATCGCCTACGTCGCACCTGCCTCTGTGCAGGCGCGCGCTAGGGAAGCCTATGACGCGTATTTGGCGCACGAGCGTAATATGCCTTGGCGCGAAATTCTGCCATTGGCGCAAACGCTGCAGCCGGACGCGATTGTGGTCTGTGGCGGCCAGCGACTAGATGCCAATGCCATCGCACAACTCCCTGCAAGCGTGCGCGTGCTGGCAACGGCCAGTGTAGGTTTCGACCATCTGGATCTCGAGGCAGCACAGGCGCGCGGGATTTGCGTTAGCAACACGCCAGACGTGTTGACCGAATGCACCGCCGATTTGACCCTGTTGCTGATGCTCGGCGCTTGCCGGCGCGCAAGCGAATATCTGGCCGTGATGGAGGCCGGGTGGCGCATCCAATATCTACAGCCGCAGATGCTCGGCCTACGCATGAGTGGCAAGATCTTAGGCGTTTTCGGCATGGGCCGAATTGGCCGCGCTGTGGCGCAGCGAGCGCGCGGTTTCGGCATGCGCGTGCTGTATTGCAACCGCCATTCGCTCGATGCCAGTCTGGAAAACGGCGCGCAATACTTCGCAGACTTTGATCAAATGCTACCGCACTGCGATTTTCTGTCGCTGCACGCACCCGCCACGCCCGCGACGCTGAAAATCATGGACAGTCGGCGCTTTGCGCTGATGCCGCGCGGCGCGGTCTTCGTCAACGTCGCCCGCGGCAGTCTGGTAGATGAAGACGCCTTGATCAGCGCGCTGCAGAGCGGCCAATTGTTCGCCGCGGGCCTAGACGTCTTCGCGCAAGAACCCGCATTCGACACCCGATTCGTGGATCTGCCAAATGTGTTCCTGACGCCGCACATGGGCAGCGCAACCGTCGAAACCCGCGACGCCATGGGCATGCGCGCCCTCGACAACGTTAGCGCCGTTCTCTCGGGCAAGGGGCCGATTGATCCGGTGTGCTGAATCGGTGCTGCGTCGGATTAAGTGCAGTAAGGTCAACAGTTCAACGCAAAGATACTAAGACGCAAGGGAGAGCAAGAAAGGAAAGCGCTCGCGCGGGCATCTATATCTTCTTGCCAATCTTGAACGGGTCACGAAAAATGTCGACCGCCCCGCTCGTCATTCCCGCCCCGCTCGTCATTTCCGCCCCGCTCGTCATTTCCGCCCCGCTCGTCATTCCCGCCCCGCTCGTCATTCCCGCATCGACGGGAATCCAGTTCTTTTCGAGCGATTTTGCGGCTCGCATTGTCAACTAGCCCGCGTCGCGGCAACGATCACAGCGGCATGAGCAGCGGCGAGCATTCTGTCACTTCAGATGATTTGCGCGCCGTCTACCCCGCCAAGCGCTGCTTCCACTCGCTGAATATCTGCTGTGCGCGCTCGGTGAGGTTGGGTTGACGCAGCACGTTCTCGACCACTTGGCGTGCGCGCGGCAGATCGCCGACGGCGCGTGCGGCGTTCAAGAACACCAAATGACGGCGCGGGAACTGCAACTCGGTGTCGATGAACATGCCATCGTTGACCACTGGCATTTCCAATGCGCGCAAAGCCAGCGCGTGGCTGATGGCAAATTCGCCACGTCCGAGCGCCATTTCTGCCAGCAACACCAGCGGATCAGAACGATGCGGCGCCAACTTGCTGGCCTCGCGCAAATGCATCTCGGCAAACTGAATTTGTTCGCGCTTGCGCAGGATCTGCGCGAGGCGCATGCGCGCGTCGTAACGCTCAGACGGCAATGCGTCTAAGGTCATCAAATGCTCAAAGGCATTGAGCGCGCGATCTTCCACTTGCCCTGCCAAATATGACAGGCCGAGGTAATACCAGGAGCGCGAGTTCAGGGGCTCCGATGCCACTGCCTGTTCCAGCACCTGCGCATCGCGCAGATACTTCTCTTGCGCGCTTAAACCTTTGGATCGTGCGCCATCGTAGTGCGCCAGAACGCTGATTTCGCGCAGGTCCGCATGGCGCGCATCGGCGCTGTAACGGATCGCCTCATGGATTACGCCTTCGTAACCATAACCCGTGGCCAGTCGCAAGATGCGCGGCTTAGACATGGACGGCGCAGCTTGCGAACTGTGTTCGACCATCCAGTACAGGTCCACTGCGGGATCGAGCGCCGGAAAGCCGCTCGCCGGAACCCGCAGTTCTTCATCGGCGTCCAGAATCACGGCATGCGTGCCGTAGTCGCGCGCCAGTTCCAGCGCCTCATTGCGATTGCTGGAGAAATCCTTCCATGGGCGCGAAATGATCTGGCCGGGCAATCCATTGAGCGCCGCGACTACTCTTACGATGGTGTCGTCGCTCGATCCGGTATCGGCAATCGCATACGCAGCAATATGCGGCCGCACGGATCGCAAGGCGCGCTCAATGATCAAAGCTTCGTCCTTGACGATCATGCATAACACCAATCCGTCGACCATGAACCTTTCTCCGCAGCGCGATTTTGGGTGGCAATTCTGCACGTGTGCAGACGTGGTATGCATGCGCTATTCGGTGCATCGGAGCCGCGTCGCCATCGGCGCTCTGATCCGCGGGCTCAGGACGATGGCTCAGCCCGCGAAAATCTGGCTGACTTCAGGCTCGCTGAGTACGCGCCAATGCCCAACCGGCAGATCGCCCAGGCTCAAGCCACCCACCTGTGAGCGATGCAACGCGAGCACATGATTGCCCACGGCCGCGAACATTCGGCGCACCTGATGATAACGGCCTTCGGTGATGGTCAGCATGGCACGCCGTGGCTCCAGGACATTGAGCACGGCAGGCGCCAGCGGCGTTTCTTCCGATTCCAGCATGAATGTGCCGCTCGCGAATAGTTCCACCTCGTCGCCCGCCAGCGCTTGCGCCAGCGTCATCTCGTAGGTCTTAGCCACTTTGGCACGCGGTGAAATGATCCGATGCAGCAGCGCGCCGTCGTCGGTCATCAACAGCAGCCCCGAGGTATCGCGATCGAGCCGTCCCACGCTCGATAACACCGGCTTGCGCCACGGAAAACGGCGCGGCATCAACTCATAGATCAAACGACCTGGATCCTTGGTCGAACAGGTGTAGCCGACGGGCTTGTGCAACATCAACAACACGCCAGACGCGGGATCGAGCGGCTCGTTATCCAGCCGAATATCAGCGTATTCGACCTTCGAATCTTCATCCAATTCGTCGCCGGCCGCATTGGTGACGCGCCCATCGCGAAACATGGCCGCGACTTCCTTGCGCGTGCCATAGCCGAGATTCGCGATGGTCTTCAGCAGTTTCATCGGGCGCCTGCGCGCTTTTCGCTGCGCTGGCTGCCCTCGAGAACTTTGAATCCCTTCGCCACGATTACTGGGCGCACGCTGGCGAAGCTTGACTGCATGACGCCCTCATATGGCAGATGTTGATTGGCCACCATAAAGAAGCGACCGCCAGGACGGAGAGCTTTCGCTGCAGCGCGAATGAAACCGGCACCGATCAACGGCTGATCCGCGCGTCCCTGGTGGAAGGGCGGATTACTGACCAGAAAATCGTATTGCCGCGGCAAACCGGCGCAGACATCGTGCCATTCGAAGTGCAGCGGACGCGTTTCAGCCCACGGCGCGAGATTGATCCGCGCCAGATCCAGCGCGCGCAACTCCGCCTCGTAAATATCGAAGCCCGTGACCTGCGGATAGGCGGACAGGATCGCGTGGCTCAAGTAGCCGTAGCCTGCGCCGAGATCCGCGCCGACGCCTTTTAAATCCTTCGGCAAACTTTGCGCGAGCAGCGCCGATGCAGGGTCAATGCGATCCCAGGCGAATAATCCTGGCCGGCTCTGCACTCGGCCGTCCAAAATGGCGCGCGGCGCGTCCAGTTTCAGCCACTGCGAGAGTAACGCTTGGTCGATTTGGCGCTCGCCCGGCACGCTCCAAGCAACACGGCAGTGCGATTTCGACAAATTGCGCACGCCTGCGCCAGTCAATGCCGTCAGATCCGAGAGCATCGTGCGCGCGCCTTCATCATTGTGCTGGCAGCTCACGACCACCCCGTCGGGACCCGCCAATTGCACGGCACGCGCCAATGTCGCCCGCGCCTCTTCGCGCTGGCGAGGCGGCAACACCAGAACCAAGGGATAACTCGCATCCCATTGCGGAGCCAGATGCATACCCGCCCGCTCAAGTTCGTCCGCCCACGGTTTGAAGCTCTGATCGCAGTCGAGACGCGAAGAATCGAGCGAGTTGGCATCGATCCCGGCGCGTGCGCGTAGAAAGGCAGCGCGCGCGGGAGCCGCGGGGAAGCTCAAAAGTCCTTGCTCGAATGGCTGAACGAGAGTTTGTAATGCGGGATCGGTGATGGCAGACAAGTGGACGCAGTCAAAAAGGAAGGCCGCAATTGTAGCTGTGCAGCATTGCCGCAACGCATTGCGGCGTCACGTCACACCAAGGAGTGCGTGAAGACGGGCTTTCGCATGAACAGCCGCGACGCATCCGACAGTGCGAAAGCGTAGCGCTGTTGAGATTGTCAGATCCGCCTCGCCGCAAAGACCGACCGCCCAGCGCTGTCGGCGGATTCGTTCCGCCCTGCCCATGCACTCAGCGAAACCCGGCGTTGACGCCTTCCAACACGGCGGCGCCCGGGCACAGTTCGGCCGTGCCGAGCCGGTTCAATGGCACGGTGCTGGTACCGAGGTGCGTATGAAACTCCTGTGCTTCGGGGTCGACGTAGAGTAAGCCGGTCACGACCTCCCCAATCTCCTGACGGCGCGCGATGGTATTCATGGCACTGATGCGATCACGCGGATCGTAATCGGGGTCGATTTTTCGCAGCGGCATAACACTGCCGTCGTGCTGCGTGATTTCGACCAATGTACCCGCCGCGTAATCGACCGTGATCGGCGCGCGGCTCTCGATGATTTCGATGCGGTTCACCGCCTCATTGTGCTCGCGCGCGTAGTCATAACTCTTGGTGCTGCCTTTGTGGTTGTTGAAGGCGACACACGGGCTGATGACGTCGATAAAGGCCGCACCCTGATGGTTGATCGCCGCCTTGATCAGCGGCACCAATTGGCCCTTGTCGCCCGAGAAACTGCGCGCCACAAAACTTGCACCGAGCTGTAGCGCCAATCCCACCAGATCCACCGGACTATCGCGATTGATCTCGCCTTTTTTGCTGGCCGATCCTTGGTCGGCCGTCGCTGAGAACTGACCTTTGGTGAGACCGTAGACGCCGTTGTTCTCGACGATGTAGACCATATTTACGCCACGCCGGATCGCGTGCACAAATTGCCCGATGCCGATCGAAGCCGAATCGCCATCGCCCGATACGCCCAGATACAGTAGCTCACGATTGGCTAGATTCGCGCCAGTGAGCACCGAGGGCATGCGCCCGTGGACAGTGTTGAAACCGTGCGACTGGCCGAGGAAATAATCCGGCGTTTTTGAACTGCAGCCGATGCCCGAAAGTTTGGCCACGCGATGTGGCTCGATGTCCAATTCCCAGCAGGCCTGGATGATGGCTGCGGAGATCGAATCGTGTCCGCAACCCGCGCACAAGGTGGAGACGCGGCCCTCGTAGTCGCGGCGCGTGAATCCAACTTTATTCTGCTTGAGGGACGGATGCCTGAGCTTCGGTTTTGCCAGATAAGTCATGCCGCTCGCTCCTGATGTGCGGCCTGCGCTTGCAGCCGCTCAGCTATCGCGCGGGCGATGAAGCGCGCGGTGATGGGTGTGCCGTCATAGTGCAGGACAGCGTGCAAGCGCGCGGGATCGAGTTCAAATTCGTTGACCAGTAGGCTGCGCAGTTGCGCATCGCGGTTCTGCTCGACCACGAATATCTGCGCGTGATCGTCGACAAAATCGCGCACTGAATCCGGGAATGGAAAAGCGCGTATGCGCAACAGATCCATCGCCACGCCCTCGCTTGCCATCCGCTCAGCGGCCTCGCGCATTGCAGGGCTGGTCGACCCAAAAAAGATCACGCCGACACGTGTGGGCCGGTTCGCCTTGGTCAGTACCGGCTGCGGCACCAGCGCTTTCGCCGTCTCAAATTTGCGCAGCAAACGGGTGACGTTCTCGATGTAGTCGGGCCCGCGCTCGGAGTAACCAGCGTCTGCATTCTTAGTCGTGCCGCGCGTGAAAAAACTGCCGCGGCTGGGGTGTGTGCCGGGATAGGTGCGATAGGGAATTCCATCACCGTCCACATCGCGGTAGCGGCCAAAGGCCATACCCGCTTCGAGCATCGCGTGATCCATGACCTTGCCGCGATCAAATTCGCGCGATTCGTCCCACTCAAAAGGTGCGCATAAACGCTGATTCATGCCGATGTCCAGATCCAGCATGAGGAAGATCGGCGTCTGCAAACGATCCGCCAGATCCAGCGCTACGGCGGCCTGCGAGAAACACTCGTGCGGGTCCTCAGGGAACAGCAATACGTGTTTGGTATCGCCGTGCGAGGCGTAGGCGCAGGCCAGAATGTCAGCCTGCTGCGTGCGCGTTGGCATGCCGGTCGACGGCCCGCCGCGTTGCACGTTGATGATTGTCGCCGGGATTTCGGCGAAGTGCGCGAGCCCGATGAATTCAGTCATCAAGGAGATGCCCGGTCCACTGGTGCAGGTGAAGGCGCGTGCGCCATTCCAGCCCGCGCCCACGACCATGCCGATGGAGGCGATTTCATCCTCCGCCTGGACAATGGCATAGCGGCGCTCGCCGGTTTCTTTGTCGACGCGAAACTTGCGGCAATAGTGCTCGAAAGCTTCGGCTACCGAGGTGGATGGTGTGATCGGGTACCACGCGCATACGCTCGCGCCGCCATAGACCGCGCCTAAACCGGCCGCCGCATTGCCTTCGACAAAAATGCGGTTCCCCACGGCATTCGCGCGCTGAACTTTCAACCCGATGGGGCCGAGATTCGCGCTCGCCCAATCGCGGCCGAGCCTGAAGGCTTCGATGTTCGAAGCGGCGAGTTGAACTTTAGATTTGTACTGTTCACCGAGCAGGGTCTCGATGACGTCTGGCTCGATCGACAAGAGCACGCTCAAGCCGCCCAGATACAGCACATTTTTCAGCAACTGACGTTGGCGTGGATCATTGTAATGACGCACGCAGAGCATCGTCAGTGGCATTCCGACCAGATGCACATCCTCGCGAAAACTACCCGGTGGCATCGGTTTGGTGCTGTCGTAAAGCAGATATCCGCCTGGCTCAATCTCACGCAAATCGGCGTCCCAGGTTTGTGGGTTCATCGATACCATCAAATCCACGCCGCCGCGCCGGCCTAAGTGTCCGGCCTCGGTCACGCGCACTTCGTACCAAGTGGGCAAACCTTGGATATTCGAGGGGAAGATGTTGCGCGGACTCACGGGCACGCCCATGCGCAGAATGGATTTGGCGAACAACTCGTTTGCCGATGCCGATCCGGACCCATTCACGTTGGCGAATTTGACGACGAAATCGTTGACTGCATGTATCGCGGTGACGGTTGCCGGGCTCATGCGTCGAGCATCCCTGGCTTGCTGCGGCATCCGGCACCGGCGTGGGTCATTTCCAGTAAGAATTTCTGCATATCCCAAGCGCCGGTGGGGCAGCGTTCGGCGCATAGCCCACAATGCAGACAAACGTCCTCATCTTTGACCATCACGCGACCGGTGGCGAGGCCACTACCGATGTAGAGATCCTGCGTTTCGTTGGTGGCCGGTGCCGTCAGGCGTGTTCGCAGGTCATCCTCGGGCCCGTCTGCGGTGAAAGTGATGCAATCCATCGGACAAATATCGACGCAGGCATCGCACTCGATGCACTTGTCGACGGTGAAAACCGTTTGCACGTCGCAATTAAGACAGCGCTCCGCCTCCTTGAAAGCAAGCACCGGATCGAATCCAAGCTCCACCTCCATCGCAATGTTGTTGAGCGTCAACTCGGGCGGTGCCCATGGCACTTTGAAGCGTTCGCTCGCAGTGATGCCGTTGTCATAGCTCCACTCATGGATGCCCATTTTTTGCGAGATCAGCAGGCTCGCCGGCATGGGTCGGTCGCTGACGTCTTCGCCGCTTAACAGCTTGTCAATGCTGACGGCGGCCTCGTGACCATGCGCGACCGCCCAAATGATGTTCTTCGGGCCAAAGGCCGCGTCGCCGCCGAAGAGCACATGCGGCAAGGTCGACTGATGGGTGCGCTCATCGAGCTTCGGCAAGCCCCATTCATTGAACTCAATGCCGACATCGCGCTCGATCCACGGGAAGGCATTTTCCTGGCCCACGGCAATCAGAACATCGTCGCATTCGATGAACACGTCGGGTTCGCCGGTGGGTAGCAGCTTGCGGCGGCCATTGCTATCGATCTGCGCGGCGACGATCTGAAAACGCATGCCGACCAAACGTCCGTGCTCATGAACAAAAGCCAGCGGCACGTGGAAATTGATGATGGGGATGCCTTCGTGCGCGGCGTCTTCCTTTTCCCACGGCGACGCCTTCATTTCCTCGAAGCCCGAGCGCACCACCACTTTCACCTGCGTACCGCCGAGACGGCGCGCCGAGCGGCAGCAATCCATGGCGGTATTGCCGCCGCCGAGCACGATCACGCGCGCACCAATCTCGGTGATGTGGCCGAAAGAAACCGAGGCCAGCCAGTCGATGCCAATATGAATATTCGCAGCAGCTTCCTGGCGACCCGGCAGATCCAGATCTCGACCGCGCGGCGCGCCGCAGCCGATAAACACGGCGTCATAGCCTTCAGCGAGCAGAGCGGCCAAGGAATCGATGCGTCGGCCCGCGCGAAATTCCACACCACTATTTAGGATGTAGCCGACCTCTTCGTCGATTACCGATTCGGGCAGGCGAAATCGCGGGATCTGCGTGCGGATGAAGCCGCCAGCTTTGGCTTCAGCGTCGAAGACCACGACTTCATAGCCAAGCGGCGCCAGATCGCGCGCGACCGTCAGCGATGACGGACCGGCACCAATGCAAGCGACGCGTTTGCCATTGAATTGCAGCACCGGCCGCGGCATGCGCTCGCTGACATCTCCTTTGAAGTCGGCCGCGACCCGTTTGAGCCGACAAATCGCCACGGGTTCGGGATTTTCGCCGTTGCTTTCTTCGACTCGCCCGCGTCGGCAGGCCGGCTCGCACGGCCGATCGCAAGTGCGCCCGAGCACGCCGGGAAATACATTGGATTTCCAATTGACCATATAGGCGTCCGAGTACCGGCCCGCGGCAATCATGCGAATGTACTCAGGCACCGGCGTGTGCGCCGGGCAAGCCCATTGGCAATCGACCACCTTGTGAAAATAGTCCGGGTGAACGATTTCAGTAGCCTTCATCGGCGACCCCCTCTCCGTGATCGCGAACCGAAGTGCCTGGATTTTTTGCCCAGGGTCTGACAGCTTGGCGCGAAGTTTACGCGTAAATTTGCGGCCGTCGGCGGACCTTTCTGGCACCTTTGCAACATTGATGTAACGCTGTGGAGATTCGCGAATCACAGCCCCGTCGGCGGCCGATCAACGCGCGGAAGATGAGTCGCGCAAGCGCGCCCGCTATGCTGACACCCCGTTTGGCGAAGTACGCAAGTGATGACCAAGGCCCGATTTTCCGCACTGATCGCTGGCGTAATTTTGCTTTCCCCGCAGGCTGCGATGGGCTGGGGGCAAATCGGCCACCGGGTTGTTGCGGATCTGGCGCAAGCGCGCCTCTCGCCAACTGCACAGGCTGCCGTGGCTGAATTATTGCGTGATGAGCCTGATCCAACGTTAGCGGGCGTCTCCGTGTGGGCCGACGAGGTACGCAATTCCGTTCCGGCTTATCGTTGGACAGCGCCGCTGCACTGGGTGAACTTCGAGCCAGGTCGTTGCGAGTTCGACGCACAAGCGAGCTGCGCCGCGGGGCTTTGCGTCATCGGCGGCATTGAGCAGTTCAGTCGTGAGCTTGCCGATGCGCATCTGCCCAAGGCGAAGCGCTTGGTTGCGCTCAAATTCTTGGTGCATTTCGTCGGCGATATCCATCAGCCCCTACACGCCGGCTACGCGCGCGATCGCGGGGGCAACGAATTCCAGATCAATTACTTACGCGCCGGTTGGAATCTCCATTCGGTCTGGGATTCGTTGCTCATCGAGAGCATGAATCTAGATTGGAAGGCTTACACCGAACGCCTTGAAGCCATGCCGACGGAAGCTCTGGTCGCGGGCGCGCAAGAACCGGCGAATCCGGTGACTTGGGCGGAAGAATCTTGTCGTATCAGCCAAGCGCCAGACTTCTATCCGCCTCGCCACAAGATCACGCGCGACTATCTAGAACGAAATCGTCCGATGGCCGACCAGCGCTTGCGGCTCGCCGGGGAACGCTTGGCGACCACACTCAATCGGATCTTCGATACCTCCGCGCCTAAATGACGAGTGGGGGAGTTCGCGCCCCACCGCAGATTGGTCGTTGCGGCTTGACGCACCGCGCGAGCGTCATCAATGACTGCGTGCATATTCTTTCAGGCACTGGTGAATCGAAACGAAAAAACGCGCGCGGTTTCTTGCCCGCGCGCCGTTCTGCTTAGCGAGCCAGCAAGGCTCTCGCAGTGGCGGCGATCTTGTCGACGCCAAAGCCAAAGTGCGCATACAGCACTTTGTCTGGCGCCGAGGCGCCGAAGCTATCCATACCAATCACCGCGCCGTCCAGGCCCACATATTTGCGCCAGAAATCGCTCACGCCGGCTTCGATCGCCACGCGCGCACGACACCAGTCTGGCAGAACCGATTCGCGATATTCCAAAGGCTGCGCAGCAAACGCCTCCGTGCACGGCATCGAGACCACGCGCACATTCGTGCCTTCGGCAGCCAGCGTTCTTGCGACTTGCATGCACAAATCGAGTTCCGAGCCAGTCCCGATGAGAATCAACTGCGTGCGAGAAGAATCGCCCATATCGCTAAGCACATAGCCACCACGCGCGATGGCAGCGATTTGCTCCGGCGTTCGGTATTGATGCGTCAAATTTTGGCGCGAAAACGCGAGACAGGTGGGCCCATCGCGGCGCTCCAGCGCGCACTTCCAAGCCACCGCAGATTCGACTGCGTCTGCCGGGCGCCAAACTCGGTTTTTCGGGATATAGCGCAAGCTGGCTAGGTGCTCGATGGGTTGGTGCGTCGGGCCATCTTCACCCAGTCCAATCGAATCGTGCGTGTAAACATGGATGACCCGGATGCCCATCAGCGCACCCATGCGGACGGCATTGCGCGCGTAGTCGGAAAACACCAGGAATGTCGCTGTGAAGGGGATGATGCCGCCGTACAGCGCCAAGCCATTAGCAATGGCGGTCATGCCAAATTCGCGGACGCCGTAATAAATATAGTTGCCGCCATCCTCGCTGGTGTTGGCGTCGCGGCTAGCTTTCACGATGGAGTAATTGGAGTGCGCAAGATCAGCCGAGCCGCCAACTAGCTCAGGAATGCCGGCCACAATGGCCTCCAACACGCGCTGGCTGGCCTTGCGGGAGGCAATCGTGGCCGCCTCGGTGTTGAAGCCGTCGATCAAGCCGTTCAACAGCGCGTCAAAATTGTCCGGCAAATCGCCGCGCATTCGGCGCTCAAACTCCGTTGCCAACTCTGGGTGAGCGCCACGGTAAGCGTCGAACAGAGTCGTCCACTGCGCTTGAGTCGCAGCGCCGCGCGCTCGCGCGTCATAGGCCTGATAGTACGCATCCGGCACGACAAAGGGCGCCGATTCCCACCCCAGATGCAGGCGCGTCGCGGCGATCTCCTCTTTGCCGAGCGGCGCCCCGTGCGAACTCTCGCTGCCTTGCTTATTGGGAGAACCGAAGCCGATCACGGTCTTACAACAGATCAGCGTCGGTTGGTCCGCATCGATCTGCGCGCGCGCAATTGCCGCACTCACGGCAGCGGCATCGTGCCCGTCGACGTTGGCAATGACCCGCCAGCCATAGGCCTCGAAGCGCTTGGGCGTGTCATCTGTGAACCAACCACCGACTTTGCCGTCGATTGAAATGCCGTTGTCGTCATATAGCACGACCAATTTGCCAAGCTTCAACGTGCCTGCGAGCGAGGCCACCTCATGCGAGATCCCTTCCATCAGACAGCCATCGCCGACAAAGCAATAAGTGCGGTGGTCGACAATGTCGAAACCTGGTCGATTGAAGCGCTTGGCCAGGATCTTTTCACCGAGCGCCATGCCAACAACATTGGCCAAGCCCTGTCCGAGCGGCCCTGTGGTGGTTTCCACGCCCGGCGTCTCGTTAAGCTCCGGATGGCCCGGCGTCTTCGAGTGCAGTTGCCGAAAGCGCTTCAAGTCATCAATGGACAAATCGTAGCCAGACAAGTGCAGCAAGGCGTAGTGCAGCAAGGATCCATGACCGTTGGACAACACGAACCGATCACGATTGCTCCAACGGGGGTCCGCCGGGTTGTGGCGCAGGAAATCGTTCCATAGCACTTCGGCAATATCGGCCATCCCCATGGGCATTCCGGGATGTCCCGAATTGGCCTGCTGGACGGCATCCATCGCCAGGGCTCGGATGGCGTTGGCTAAATCGCGACGACTAGGCATCGTTGGCTAAACTCTGGCGTGAATCGGGCCGCGCATTCTGCCGCATCGCCGTGACGCTGTCCCGCGACGGACCGTCGTCACATTCCGCAGCAAATCTACTTGTCTACCCATGCCGCTGCCGTACAATTGAACCAGCTCGAATGCACTTTAGCAATGTCCGCCAACCTACTGAGCTTACTAGACAGTAACGCTGAAGCCCTGCTGTTGGGTGCGTTGCTGCTTGCTCTCGGCTTTCGTCGCAATCGTTTCGCGCTGATCTTAGTTTCGCTGGCAATGCCGATTTTCTTTGTCGTCAACGCGCATTCAGGCGTGATGCTTGCTCTGGCCATGGTGATCGCGTCGGTGGTGATTCTTCCTGAGCCGCCGATCAGCTCCATTCGCGCAGCACTCATTCTGGTCCTAACCCTGTTGATGCCATGGTTGCCAGACATCGTCCCCGGTATGCATGAGGTTTTGGCAGGCTGGGCTCAACTCAAGACGCCTTTGGCCGCACTTGGAACGTCGGCGTGGGTGGTGATCTTGGCAATGACTTGGCTGCTGCTGCGCTGGGTGCACCGAAGTTTGCCACTCGATCTCTACCTGCTGCTTGCGCTCAGCCCCGCGATCATTGCCTTCTCAAGCACTCCGCCGCAATCCGCGCGAGCTTGGCTTGCGGCCACCGCTGCGGCCATTGCATTGGCGGTGTTGTACGGCGCCTTTCGCATGGCCTTTATCGACGCGCTCACCGGCCTGCCAAACCGCCGCGCCCTCGACGAGCGCTTGGCCCGTAGCCAAGGTCGTATCGCCATTGCGATGGTGGATGTGGATCACTTCAAGCGCTTCAATGATCGCTATGGACACGAGTCCGGTGATCGTGTGCTGCGCGCGGTGGCGCGGCAACTACGGCGTTGTCGCGGAGGCGCCGCCTATCGATACGGCGGCGAGGAATTCGCGATTGTTTTCGAGGGGCGGCAGATTGATCAAGCCACAGAATCACTCGAAAACTTGCGCGCAGCGATCGAAACTCAGCGCGTGCGCTTGGGCAAGGCCGCGCCAAAAAAGCGCGCTCAGGCTGTACGCAAAGGCCAGCAAGAGGGAGATGTCGGAGTGACGGTGAGCATCGGCCTCGCGCAGCGCGACCCGGCCCACTGGACGCCGACAGCAGTTGTCGACGCGGCCGACAAGGCGCTGTATCGATCAAAGCAGCGTGGCCGCAACCGTCTGACACTGGCGACGGCTTCGCGATCAGCCTAGCTGATGCACCGACGGTGAGTTTTTACTAATTCAAGGGAGCCTCGCGCGAACCTGCCCATGCTGTATTCAGGCTCACAATCGGATTATTAGCGCCACTGCTCAGAAGCATCGGCAGTTCCCCATTGGAATTGAGGCTTGGACACGATGAAGAACAAGAATCTGATTGCGTTGAGTTTGGCCGCAGTACTGGCCGCCCCGGCGATGGCCACGGC
>Ga0209181_10004661_pt1 | contig 20235 bp, 21 predicted proteins | sample MAT05_FD_187208 | JGI IMG/M metagenome (GOLD analysis project Ga0209181, IMG submission 187208) | Freshwater microbial communities from Lake Fryxell liftoff mats and glacier meltwater in Antarctica - MAT-05 (SPAdes) (version 2) | ecosystem: Environmental > Aquatic > Freshwater > Ice > Liftoff... | reverse complement strand
CGTCAAGCCAACTACCCTCTTCAATATTGAGTTCTGCCGTGAACACCTGCTCGGCGAGCATTTCCTGCCCCGGCTTAATGTGACCGAGCAATCTGGGTGCCACTAACCACAGATAGGCTAATGCGGGCACCGCTGCCGCGGCGACCAGATGGTAGTGCCCGAATATCTCAAACGGGCCGACGCCCAAGCCAACCGCGATGGCCACGACAATGAGATTCGTTGATGTACCGATGGTCGTTGCCATCCCGCCGATGAGGACGGCGTAATTCATGGGCAGCAGCATGGTGCCCGGAGATACCCCAGCTCGCTTGGCCGCCGCGATGATGAGTGGAATCATTAGCACGACGACCGGCGTGTCATTGACGACGCCGCTAACACCGGCTGCGCCGGCTAGCACCGCAAGCAGCGCCGTTTTGGGGGAGGCCGCAACCCACCCGGCCAGCTTCCTCGCCACGGGCTCTAAAGCGCCGGTCACGACCAGGCCATGACCAACAATCATCAGCCCGCAAATGGTGATGAGCGCCGGGTGACCAAAACCGGCGAAGAAGCGTGATGGATCAACATATCCATCCGCCACCTGCATGGGAAAGAGTACAAACCCAAGCGGGATAGCGACTAACATGCCGAGGCAAACGTAATCAATTGAAATTCGATCCCAGATAAAGATCGCAAATATCAAAGCCGTGAAGAGCAGCATTGCCAAACCGTGCGCTCCAAGATGCGTCGAAAGGGTCGGCAGATTACTGAGTTCAGTCATGTTGCAACCTTTGTGCGTTCAGAAATGCGCCATTTGTCAGATAGAGAAGAGTTGTTATTCGAGCGACCAGAAAAATATCAACTACGATGGTCAAAAGCTCGGGAGGCTGACATTATCAGCGGAGAATGCGTTTAGACAGCCTCAGGATATTCGAGCATGAAGGATCGTGCCGATGCGAACAAGCTGGCGCGCCACATGATGGTTAAGATCTCCAGCGTTCTTTATTGTCTATGTTGCTTGAAAGCGCGTACATAGGCCGATATCCTTTCATCATCAATTCGTGAACAAGATATGAGCTATCGATGTCGAATCAAAAATTGAAGAAAGTGCCCGCGTGCGAAGCCGACGACGACGCGCATGTGGCCACGGTTCGCGTGCTGCGACAGTTTCGTATCATCCTTAAAGCGGTGAAAGCCCACTTCGCTCAGATGGAGAAACGGGCAGGTATAGGCGGCGTGCAGATATGGGCGCTGAGTGTAGTGCAAGCGAGGCCGGGCGTCGGGGTCGGTGAACTTGCTGCGGCCATTGATGTTCGGCAGCCGACCGCGAGCAACATGGTCAGCACGCTCGTCGCCCTAGGTCTGATTGAAGTGCGAAAGCAGGCGGCCGACAAACGGGCGGTACAGCTTTACCTGCTCGCGCCCGCAAAAAAACTGTTGCGCCGCGTGCCAGGGCCCTACACCGGGCTGCTACCGGATGCGATTCGCAAAACAGATACGGCTGTATTGTTGCGACTGGAGCGCGATCTGAGGGCGTTGATTCTCAATCTGGATGTTTCTGTCGCGGATGCGAGTGCATCGCACACGCCGCTGAGCGAATCGCTGCACGAATAGAACGTTAGATGCCGACAATATCCCGCAGAATCGTGCGCACCATGGCTTGATTGCGTTCGCTCTTTGTTGAGTATGTGAGTGTGCTTGACGTTGCGTCAGTACACGAAATCACACCAGCGGAGTTCACCATGAAAAACTGCCGCGGACTTTAGCTTGCCCGCGGATGGTTGGTGCGAACGCAGGCGGACGCGCTAGTTGTACGCCGAATCAACGCGACCATCGTAGTAGCTGGACATCGTCGACATTTGCACGGCCATCTCAACGCGACGTTGCGCCTCAAGGCACAGCGATACAATGTCCGTCCCTTTGGCTCGTGCCACGCACGCATGGTAAGCGTGGTCGAGTGCGTCTTCGGCCTGCCGCCACTCGGCGATGTTGAGCACATCGGTGTGGAATTGGTCGCGCGCAGTCTCGAACGTTGTCTGTAGCTGCGCCAAAATCCCGGCACTGCCGTCAAGGCAGGCTAAGCGGGAGGAAAGTTGGCGGGCGTCGGCGGGGTTTTTTTGGCGGCGATGGTGGGACATGGTTTTCTCCTGTAGATGTCTGTGCGGGCAAACTCATCTGGTGATTGACGATTGGGGACAATCGATAATTGCGCGGATGAGTGCGACGCAAGGCGGCGATAAGCGCCGAAAAAGTAGGCAACCTTCAGGCTTTGAGCGCGAGTGCCAGCACGCCTGGATAAGCGCATAAGACAATCAGTCACTTGTTCGCCACAGTGCATTACCGGAAACTCGTCTTCAATCCGCCACCACGTCGCTGAAGGATGACGATGCAACCCGACACCATTGCCCGCAAGACCGCCGCCGCCTTCGGCTTCATGAAGGCGATGACCGAAGTCTCCGGTAAGATCGGCGTGGTCGGATTTTGTTACGGCGGCAGCATGGCTAATTATTTTGGCAACACAGTTACCGGAGCTGGCGGCCTCGGTTCCTTTTTACGGCGGCGCGGCAAAGACTGATGACGTGGCGAAGATTAAAGCCCCGCTATTCATTCAGTACGCCAGCAACGACGAGCGTATCAACGCCGCCTGGCCCGCCTACGAGACGGCATTGAAAGCGGCCGGCGCCAAGTACGAAGCGTTCATTTATCCCAACACCCAACACGGCTTTAACAACGACACCACGCCGCTTTATGCCGAGGCGGCGGCGAAGCTGGCGTGGGGCCGGACGATTGAGTTCTTCAATAAGAATTTACGCGCGAAGTAAGTTGAAACATTAGCAATGGCGGGCGTTTTCACAGCTTTTTGCCGGGAGAAGCCCGTCGACACTAGCGCTCGTCGGAGATGCATCGCCGACGAGGCTGACATATTTCTGTCACGCCGTTGTCACAAGAGTTTCCGATACTCGGAGCCTTACAGGGACTTCCGCGCTGAATAACAACCCTGCGGCGCTCAACACTGGACTCGAATCGTATGAAAAATCGCCTACTTACCGCCGCGCTTGCCGCCACCTCGTTGTTCACTTTGGCCGCCTGCGCTGATATGAAAGTTACCCCGGTCGCCGTGGTGCCGGAAGGCCGTGTACTGACCGCCGACGGACAGTTGCTCGATGCTGTGCGCTATGAAATGAACATGGCCGGTGTCAAGGGCGTTACCGCTACCGCGTCTAGCGGCGAGATCACCTTAAAGGGCAGTGTTGAAACTGGCCAAGACTTGGTCAAGGTTGCCAAGCTGGTGCAGCGCGTCCCGGGTGTTCGTGCGGTGATTCCTGACATCGACGTCAAGCGCTAAGCATCTTGCACGACACACGAAAAAGCCCGGCAACGCGGGGCTTTTTCATTGGGACAACCGCTGACGACTAGTAGCCCGCCTCATGCGCCATTTGGTCGGCATGATACGAGGACCGCACCATCGGCCCGCAGGCCGCGTGCACAAAGCCCATCTTGACGGCTTCGGTCTCAAACATCTTGAAATCATCCGGCACCACATAGCGCAGCACCGGTAAATGATGCCCGGACGGCTGCAAATACTGACCGATAGTCAGCATATCGACATGATGGGCGCGCAGATCGCGCATCACCTCAAGAATTTCTTCGTTGGTCTCGCCGAGCCCCACCATCAAACCGCTTTTGGTCGGCACGTTCGGGTGCTCGGCCTTGAAGTCCTTGAGCAGTTTCAACGAGTGCGCATAGTCAGAACCCGGACGCGCCTGTTTGTAGAGGCGCGCCACCGTTTCCAGATTGTGATTCATCACGTCGGGTGGCGCTTCGCGCAAAATGCCGAGCGAGCGATCTAGCCGCCCGCGAAAGTCAGGCGTGAGGATTTCGATCTGTGTTGAAGGCGACAACGCACGCGTTTGGCGGATACATTCGACGAAGTGTCCGGCCCCGCCATCCCGCAAATCATCGCGATCGACGCTGGTAATGACGACGTATTTGAGTTTGAGCTTGGCGATGGTTTCGGCCAGATGGCGCGGCTCATCAGCGTCCAACGGCAATGGCCGACCGTGGCCCACGTCGCAGAACGGGCAGCGGCGCGTGCAAAGGTCGCCCATGATCATGAAGGTGGCGGTGCCTTTGCCGAAGCACTCGCCGATATTCGGGCATGACGCCTCTTCGCAAACGCTGTGTAGCTTCGCCTCGCGCAGGATTTCCTTGATTTCGTAAAAGCGCGAAGATGATGAGCCCGCCTTGACGCGAATCCAGTCGGGTTTCTTCAGCCGCTCGGCAGCGTTCTGCACGACCACCTTGATGGGAATACGCGCGGTTTTCAGCCCAGATTTTTCCTTGACGCCTGCTTCAGCCATACAAATTTACTTTCAGTTTTTCGACGAGCTTGCCGCCCACCACAGCCATATTATCGCGCACACCCATATCGGCAAGTTGCGTGATCGCTAGGCCTTGGTAGCCACAAGGGTTGATACGAGTGAACGGCTCTAGATCCATGTTTACGTTGAGCGAAAGCCCGTGATAGGTCGCGTGGTTGGCTACTCTTAATCCAATGGCGGCGATTTTCGCTGGCCCCTCTCTCCAACCTCTTCCCCGCGAGGGGAGAGAGGCTTTCAGCAGAATCGTCTCCCTTCCCGCTTGTGGCGGAGGGATAAAGTTTGCGCCAGCCGGGCGATCAACATCTGCGACTTCGTCTATCTGTTGCCCCTCTCCCCAACCTCTCTGCCGCGAGCGGAGAGAGGCTTTCAGCGGAATCTCGTCCTTCCCCACTCGTGGCGGAGGGAGAGGGGCTTCCAGCAGAATCGCCGCCTTCCCTGCTTGTTGCGGAGGGATAGAGGCACCCAGCAGAATTGCTTCCCTCCCCCCTCGTGGGGGAGGGATAGAGGGAGAGGGGGCCGTTGTATCCAGATGCGACATCACATAAACCCCCGGCATCCCAGCCTGCCGCACACCTTCAACGCCATATTCTGCGAGCAAATCGATGACTGATTGCTCGATTCGGTTCACAAGTGCCTTGACGCCGTAGCTGCGGCCGCGCATGTTGAGCAATAGATAGACGACGAGCTGCCCGGGGCCGTGATACGTGACCTGCCCGCCGCGATCAATCTTGACCACCGGAACATCACCAGCGTCGAGCACATGTTCTGGCTTGCCGGCGAGGCCCTGCGTAAACACGGGAGGGTGTTCGAGTATCCAGATCTCGTCCGGCGTAGCGGCCGTGCTGGCGCGGTTGTGCGCGCGCATCGCTGCAAACGTTTCCAGGTAATCGACACGTCCAAGGTGCATGACTAGGGGCGCCATTTACCGCTCCGGGGTGATACGCATTACAGCGCCATCAGCACCGCAGGATGCGCCGTCAACTCGCGGTAGATATCATCCAGCTGCGGTTTCGAGGTGGCGTTAATGGTCGCCGTCACCGAAATGAAATTGCCGTTTTTTGACGGGCGCATTTCCAATGTGGCGGCATCGAAGTCTGGTGCGTGTTTCTGCACAATTGCCAATACGGTCTGCGCAAAGCCTTGATCGCCCGCGCCCGCATCGGCAGATTTCATGCGTCCCATCGCCTTGATTGGAAATGCCGTTGGAAACACCAGCAACGTGTCTTTGGTTTCCGAATCCGTGGCACCGATGTGTTTAGGGTGGGTCATTACTCAGCGGCTCGCGCGGGCGCGGCGGGAAGTTCATGCTTGTAGTCTTGAAAGAGCTGATACATCGCTTTAAACATGGGGCCAGGTTTAGCCGCTTCAACACCATGCCCCACCGGCCGGCCGTCAAGGGATACGATCGGCACCACCTCCTTGGTGGACGACATGATCCACAGCTCGTCAGCGTCCCGCACCTCTTTGCGCGACACACGACGCACCTCCAGTGGCAGCCCGGCCTTCTTCGCCAACTCAATCATCAACACGTAGGTGATACCGCCCAGAATCAGATTGTCCATCGGCGGGCATAGAATGATGCCGTTTTTCACCGCCGCAATGTTGGACGCCGACGACTCGGTCAGATAGCCGTCGCGGAACATGATGCCTTCATCGCCGCCCAACAAATTCGATTCGTGCTTTAGCAATACCGCGCCCAAAAGGGCGGTGGATTTGATGTGGCACTTCAGCCAGCGATTGTCATCCAGAGACACCGCCGAGATGCCGTTGACATAAATCTCGGGCTTCGGTGTTGGTAGCGGATTGGCCATCATGAACACCGTCGGCGTCAGACCCGCAGGCGGTGGGAAATCGCGCTTGGCAACGCCGCGCGTCACTTGAATGTAGATCGCCAGATTGCCGCCACCGTTCTTGGCAATCAGGCCGTTGATGGCGGATTCCCATTTTTCCAATGAATACGGATTAGTCAGGTACAGCTCATCCATCGAGCGCTGTAACCGGATCAAGTGTTCCTTGGCGCGCAGGCCGCGACCGTCATAGTACGGAATGACTTCGTAGACGCCGTCACCAAAAATGAAGCCGCGATCCAGCGGCGAAATTCTGGCGTTCTCAAGCGGCATGTAGTCGCCGTTGAGATAGACGGTTGGCAGGCAGAGCTGTTGCGCGGCTTGTGTCATATCAGTTGGCCCTTGATGCGGCGATCACTTGAAGATCAGGCGAATAGCGTCCCATCCGCGGCCGAGAAACCCGGCGACCTTAACGTCCTCAAGTGCCACCACCGGGATTTCCGTGACCGGTTTGCCGTCACGTGTGATTTTCATTATCCCTGCTTTCTGGCCGGCTTGCAGTGGTGCCAGCAGGGGCTGTGTGGTGGTCAGCGTCGCGTTGATGCCGGTGAATTTGTCCTTCGGCAAGGTCAGCCAGATGTCGCGATCAAACCCGAGTTTGATGGTGTTTTGTGTACCCTTGAAGATCTCCGGCGTGGCAATCGCGTCGCCTTTTTTGTACAAACGCTGCGAGTCGAACATCTGATAGCCATAGTTCAGAAGTTTCTGGCTTTCCTGTGTGCGAGCGACATCCGAGTTGGTGCCCAGCACCACGGAGATGAGACGACGTTCACCGCCATTGGCACCAGTGCTGGTGCGCTTGGCTGTCGCGATCAGGCAATAACCGGCTGCGTCAGTTTGGCCGGTCTTGAGCCCATCGACAGTCGGGTCAAGCGTCAGCAGGCGGTTGCGATTCGGCTGGGTGATTTTGTTGTGCGTGAATTCGCGCTCCTTGTAGTAGGCAAACTCGGCGGGAAAGTCGCGAATCACGGCGGCGGCGAGAATGAGCAGATCCTCCGCCGTGGAGTAATGCTGCGCGTTTGGCAGCCCGGTGGCATTGAGAAAATTGCTGTTCTTCATGCCGAGTTTTTGCGCTTGTCTGTTCATCAGCTGGGCGAACACCTCCTCCGAGCCCGCCACCGCTTCGGCCAGTGCGATGGATGCATCGTTGCCGCTTTGTACGATCATGCCGCGAATCAGCATTTCTACCGTCGGCGTTTGCTTGGGATCGATGAACATGCGCGAGCCTTCGGCTTTCCACGCCCGCTCGGAGACGGCAACCGTTTGGTTGAGCGTGAGCTTGCTTTTCTTCAGCGCATCAAACACCAGGTAAGCGGTCATCAACTTGGTGAGTGACGCCGGCTCGAACCTGTCGGCGATACCCTGGCTGGCGAGCACTTGCCCGCTGGTGGCGTCAAACAGCACATAGGCCCGCGCCGACATGATGGGCGGCGGCACATCCGCTTGCACCGTCGGCAGTTGGGCAATTGCAGAGACTGAAAACCAAGCGGAGAAACCGGAGACAAGCAGGACGGACAACAGGTTGCGAAGGTTCATTGTGTACTTATGGTTTTGAGATAACGGGGGAGAAATCGTGCGATTGCTTGACGCGCGCCTGAATGGCGTCGGCCTCAACACGGGAGCGGTATGGGCCAAGACGCACGCGCCACAGGCCGTCCTTAAAGACCACCAGCAACGGCTCGCGGTTCCATTCGAGTTCGCGTGCCATGCGGTCGCGGAAGATATTGGCGTTGTCTTGCGAGCCAAACGCGCCAAGTTGCAGAAATAGTTGCGAGCCCTCGGTCGCGATTGGCGAGGTCATCACCACGGGTGGCGGCGGCGTGTTGATGATTGGCGGCGTTGGTGTGGTGACGCTGGTCGGCGCTGTGACTATTGGTTGGGGGCCGTCGCCAGGTCGGCTACCAGCGAACACGCGTTCGACGATCACCTGGCCGCTCCCCCTGCGCGCGAGGTCGAGCCGGTGGGCGGCGGCATATGAGAGATCAATGACGCGATCGGAGTGAAACGGCCCACGATCATTCAGGCGAACAACGACAGACTTCGCATTAGCCGGATTGGTGACACGCACGTAAGACGGCAATGGCAGCGTCGGGTGCGCGGCGGTCATGGCGTACATATCGTAGGTTTCACCGATCGAGGTCATGTTGCCGTGGAACTTGCGGCCGTACCACGAGGCAATGCCGGTCTGCCGAAACGGGTCGTTGTTGAGTGTGGGCGCATAGCTGCGACCGAACACGGTATAGGGTTTGTTTGCGCCGCTGTGGAATCTTTCCGCGCGCGGGACCGCATCCGGAATGGTGTCAATGTTGGCCGGTACGTTGGTGCCCGGCCCGTCGTCCTGATAGTAAGCGCCGGGGCGAGCCGTACCTGGCGTCGGCGAGGCGATGGACGGGGCGGGCTTCTTTGGCGAGCTGCCGCAGGCCGCCAAAAGCGCCGCGATTGCGACGAACAGCAACAAGCGGACCGCTGTAGCCGCAATCATTCGGCCACCACGGCTTCAAGTTTTTCCGACGCTTGAAACCACTGCCACTCGCAATCCCCAATCGCGGCGACCAATTCGACCTGACGTTTCAGCATTTCCTGCAATTGCGTCTTCTTATCCTCCGCGTAAGCCGATTCGTCCGACAGCCACGTTTCGATGTTGGTCCGCTCGGTCGTCAGCGCCTTGAGTTTGCCATCGAGTTCAGCCAGCTTCTTTTCAAACGGCTTGCGTGCCGCCGCGAGCCGCTGCCGGCTGTCGGCTCCAGCGCGCTTTTGCTCCTTCCGATCCCCTGCGGACTCCGGGGAAGACACTAGCACTGGTGCGGCGATTGGGGCCTTTTTGGCTGGAGGTGCGCTTGCTTCCTTGGGTTTGGCATCGCGATATTCTTTGAAGCCTTTGGCCTTGGCGGTCGCGTAGGTCTTCGCCCATTGTTTGTAGTCATCCAAATCGCCGTCGAATTCTTTGACTTCACCGTCGGCCACCAGCCACAGTTGGTCAGCGGTTGCCTTCAACAAATGCCGGTCGTGCGCCACCACCACCAGCGTGCCTTCGAAATCCTGCAGCGCTTCAGCAAGCGCTTCACGCATGTCGATGTCGAGGTGATTGGTCGGTTCGTCGAGCAGCAATAGGTTGGGCTTTTGCCAAACGATCAGCGCCAGCGCGAGGCGCGCCTTTTCGCCGCCGGAAAACGGGCCGACCGGCTCATCGCAGCGCGAGCCCCGGAAATCGAATCCACCGAGGAAGTTGCGAAACTCTTGCTCGCGCGTACTCGGATCCTGCCGCTTGAAGTGCATCAGGGGCGACTCGTCGGTGCGCAGCTGCTCGATTTGGTGCTGCGCGAAGTAGCCGATCTTGAGGCCCTGACCCTCAAAGCGGCCGCCCTTCTTCTGCGCGAGGGTGCCCGCCAGCGTTTTGACGAGTGTCGACTTACCCGCGCCATTGGGGCCCAAGAGGCCGATCTTGTCGCCGTAGAACAGCCGCCATTCGACGTGCGGCAACACGTCACGGCCGCCGTTTTCACCCGGATAGCCCAGCGTTGCCTCTTTCAAGTGCAACAACTGGCGCGGCGCGGCCGCCGGCTTGCGAAACGCGAATTCAAACGGCGAATCGACGTGCGCAGCCGCGATGATTTCCATGCGCTCAAGCGTCTTGATACGGCTTTGCGCCTGCTTGGCCTTGGTCGCCTTGGCCTTGAAGCGATCGATGAAACTGTGCAAATGCGCAACCTGGCGCTGCTGCTTGACGTGCTGCGCCTGTTGGTTGGCGAGCTGCATGGCGCGGGTGCGCTCGAAGGTCGAGTAATTGCCGGCGTACTCGTTGAGCTTCTGGTTTTCGACGTGCACGATCCGGTTGACGACCGCATCGAGAAAGTCGCGATCGTGGGTGATCAGAAACAGCATGCCGCGATACTGCGCCAACCAGTCCTCGAGCCACATCACGGCATCGAGATCGAGGTGGTTGGTCGGCTCGTCGAGCAACAGCAGATCGGAGCGACACATCAGCGCCTGCGCGAGATTGAGGCGCATGCGCCAGCCACCCGAGAAGGTGCTGACCGCAAGCTCCTGCTGATCTTCATTAAAACCGAGGCCGGACAACAGCGCCGCCGCGCGCGAACGCGCCGCGTAACCGCCGATTTCTTCATAGCGTGTGTGCAGGTTCGACAACTCCGCAGCGAGTTTTTCGTGCTCACTTTCGTCGTGCCATTCGGCAGCTTCGGCGTTGGCGAGTTCGGCTTCGATGACACGCAATTCGTGGTCGCCGTCGAGCGCGTATTCGAGCGCAGACAACGCGCTTTGCGGCGTGTGCTGGGCGACGTGCGCGATGACCCACGACGGCGGCATTTCGAGTTCGCCCGCGTCCTGGTGCATTTCGCCGCGCATGAGCGCGAACAAGGTTGACTTGCCGATGCCATTGGCGCCCACCAGTCCGACCTTGTGGCCGGGGAATAGCGTGAGACTGGCGTTATCGAACAGCCGTTTGGTACCGCGCGCGAGAGTGAGATTGGAGATTCGAATCAAGGTGATGTTCTTTGGTTGAGTAACGGCTTGTGGTTGCGGGTGCCGCCTCTGTCAGCCCGGGAAGCGCTGATTCAGTTCAGTTCTAGGCCAGACTGGGCGCCGCGGTTGCCAAACTCGAAAAAATATTGACGCCGCATACGTCTGATATGCAAGGAGATATTTTTGTGTGAGCAACGACCTCATTTAGCAAAATCGAGGCGACGAAATGGACTTAATCAGCGCTTCCCTACAAATCATATTGGTAATCCACGGTGAGTGGCGCGTGATCGCTGAACCATGTGTCTTTGTACACGCTTGCCTTCTTGGCTTTTGCGGCAATGCCCGGCGTGCAGACGTGATAGTCGATACGCCAACCGACATTATTTTCGCGCGCATTGCCACGATTCGACCACCAAGTGTACTGATCGGGCTTGTCGTTGAGCGTACGAAAGGTATCGACGTAACCAACCTTGTCGAACAATGTCGTCAGCCATTCGCGCTCCTCTGGCAGGAAGCCCGAATTTTTCTTGTTGCCGCGCCAGTTCTTGAGGTCGAGTTCCTTGTGTGCGATGTTCCAGTCGCCGACAATGATGACCTCACGCCCCGACTGCTTTAGCTTTTTCAAATACGGCATGAAGACATCAAGAAAGCGAAACTTCTTGGCTTGCGCCTCCTCTGACGCCGAACCGGACGGCAGGTAGAGCGAGATTACCGACAGATTGCCAAACTGGACTTCGAGATAACGGCCTTCCGCATCGATCCATTTAATGCCGGTGCCGATGATAACTTTGTCGGGCTCGCGCTTGCAGTAAATCGCCACGCCTGCATAGCCCTTCTTCTCGGCAGGGTGGTAGAAGGCGTGCATCTTCTTCCAGCGCAGCACCTCTTCGGGGATATCGCTCTCGAGCGCCTTGATTTCCTGCATACAGACGACATCGGGTTTTTGACGTTTCAGCCACGTCACAATCCCCTTGGATGTCGCCGAGCGGATACCGTTGACGTTGACAGAAATGACGCGCATCACGCAGACCCGTAAAATTGGCAAAACGGGATTATGCGCGATAGGTTGCGCAGCCCGCCTCCGCCAGCGATGGTTTGTCCCCTCTTTTCGTGTCCGCCAATGTCTTCGACCGATTTCCGCTCCGATTTTGTAGAATTTGCCATCCGACAGGACGCGCTGCGTTTTGGTGAATTCAAGACCAAAGCCGGACGCCTGTCGCCCTATTTTTTCAATTCCGGCTTGTTTAACGATGGCGCTTCAATGGCCGCCCTATCCGGCTTCTACGCCCGTGCGGCGCTGGCCTCGGGGGTGCCGTTTGACATGATTTTCGGTCCCGCCTACAAAGGCATCACGCTGGCGGCGGGCATGGCCATCAAATTGGCGGAGATGGGGCGCAATGTGCCGTTCGCGTTCAATCGCAAGGAAGCCAAGGACCACGGCGAAGGCGGCTTTATCGTCGGCGCGCCCCTCGCTGGCAAAGTGTTGATCGTTGATGACGTCATCTCGGCCGGCACATCGGTGCGGGAATCGGTCGCCATGATTCGCGACGCCGGCGCGACGCCGGCCGCGGTTGTGATTTCGCTGGACCGTCAGGAAAAGGGCCTCGGCGAGCTTTCGGCCGCGCAGGAAGTCAGCCAACAACACGGCATTCCCGTTATTTCGGTGGCCGGCCTCGCGGATATCGTTGCATTCTTGTCGGCAAAATCCGGCGAAGGCGATAAACTGGCAAAAATCGCAGCCTACCGTAGCCAGTACGGGGCTTAAATCAAAGATAGCGAAGTTAGCGCGCCTCCGACCCATGACTGATTCCCGAATTCTGTTCCTATTGCTGTTTGCCGCGGTCGGCGTCAGTCACGCCCAGTCGACGTTGTTCCGCTGCGTCGACGACAAGGGGGTCACCCATTACGGCCAAACCATGCCGGCTGCCTGCGCGAAAAAGGATGTAACCGAGATCAACAAGCAGGGGCGCACGATCCGCAAGCTCGACGCGCCGCTCACGCCTGAACAGCAAAAAGCCCGCGACGAAGCTGACGCCAAGGAGCGCGACAACGATCGCAGAGTCGCGGATCAACGGCAGAAGGATTTTGCGTTGCTGGGCACCTATGGCGCCGAGCGCGAAATCGATGTGATTCGAGATAAAGATGTCGCGCAGCTTGACCAGCGCCGCAAGTTCCTCGAGGTGCGCGTCGGCGACGTCGAGGTCCGGCTCGAGAAAGTGAAAAACCAGATGGAGTTCTACGTCGCTGGCAGGAGCAAAACCGCCAAAATCAAAGAAGCCAAAGAGGCTAAAGACAGCAAGGACGCAAAGGACAGCAAAGGCAACAGCAAAGACGCAAAGTCAGCCGGGCGGGAAGTGCCGCCGCAGCTGCAGGCCGACTTTGATCGGGCCACGTCCGACCGCGCGGCGTTGATCGCGGAGATCGCAAGACTCGACAACGATCGCAAGAACATCATCGCCCGCTTTGAGTCGGAAAAAGAACGCTTTCGCCGGCTCAAGGGCGGCATGCGTCCCGGCACCGTGCTTGACGAGAAGGGCAATGTCTTGATCGAAGCGCCTATGCCGCGAAACGCGCCGCGCCGCTAGTCGCCGGCTAGTCGGCCAGCTTCTTACGAAGGACGTCGTTGACCTGGCCCGGGTTGGCTTTGCCGGCAGAGGCCTTCATCACCTGCCCCACCAGTGCTTGCAGCGCTTTTTCCTTGCCGGACTTGAATTCGGCGACCGATTTTTCGTTTTTCGCCAACACCTCATCGACAATTTTCTCGATGGCGCCGGTATCCGAGACTTGCCGAAGGCCTCTCTCGGCAATCAGCTGGTCGACCGCGTCGTCGGCACTCCCCACCAAATCACCGCGGGCGATGAAGTGGAATATTTCCTTAGCCGTCTTGCCTGAGATTGTGCCGTCGTCGATCCGCCTCGCGAGCAGTGCGAGTTGCGCGGGCGTAAGGGGCGGGTTGCCAAAAGTACCGCCAGCATCATTCACGTAAGCGGTAACTTCCCCAACGACCCAATTCGCAACCAGTAGCCCGTATTTGGGGTTCTCGGCGGCCTGTATCGTTGCTTCAAAATAATCATTGCGCTTCTTGTCACTTACCAGTTGAGTAGCGACAGCTCTTGGCAGGCCGTACTGAACTTGGCTCCAGCCCGCGTCGATATCGCGCCGCCGCCCCTTCCGATATTCAATTGCTTGATCCTCACGAATCTGCAGCGGTTCGGCAAGGTATCGCAACAGCGCCGTACCAGGCAGTTCGGGCATGCCTGCTTGAGCCTTCGCGATGTCGCTGTCCGAAATCGCCAGCGGCAGCAAATCCGGATCCGGAAAATAGCGATAGTCCATCGCATCTTCCTTCGATCGCATGGCGCGCGTCTCGTCGCGGTCAGCGTCATAGAGCCGCGTCTGCTGGATGACTTTGCCGCCGTCTTCGATCAATTCGATCTGGCGTCGCGTCTCGTAGTTGATCGCCTTTTCCATGAATCGGAATGAGTTCAGGTTCTTAATCTCGCAGCGCGTGCCGAGTGGCGCGCCGACAAGACGTACCGATACGTTGGCGTCGCAACGAAACGAGCCCTCTTGCATGTTGCCGTCGCAAATGCCGATCCACGTCACGATTCCGTGCAACGCCTTCGCATAGGCAACCGCCTCGGCCGCTGATCGCATGTCCGGTTCGCTGACGACCTCGAGCAGTGGTGTGCCGGCGCGGTTCAGGTCAATGCCGGACACACCGGCAGTCTCGAGGCCTTCGTGTAACGATTTGCCGGCGTCTTCTTCGAGGTGAGCGCGCGTCAGCGTGACGACTTTTTCCATGCCATCGACATAAATCGTCACCGAGCCGCCGGTGACCACCGGCGACTCGAACTGCGAGATCTGGTAGCCCTTGGGCAAATCTGGATAGAAGTAATTTTTGCGCGCAAACACCGATCGCCGCGCGATGTTGTCGCTGCGACCATCATTGACCGCCAAGCCGAACTTGATCGCGTATTGAACGGCTTGGCCGTTCAATACCGGCAGCGTCCCCGGCAACGCCAAATCGACGACCGAGGCCTGTGTATTGGGCGGCGCACCGAATGCTGTCGGGGCGTTCGAGAAAATTTTCGAGTTGGTGGCGAGCTGCACGTGCGTCTCGATACCGATGACGATTTCCCAATTCATGTTGCCGCCCCCGGGATTCTCAGGTGCCAATCGGTGAGCTGCTGGTAGCGATGCGCCGCGGCCAGCATCGCCGGCTCTTGAAAGTAGTTGCCGATGATTTGCAGGCCAACCGGCAGGTTTGAAGCATCGAATCCACACGGCACCGACATGCCCGGAAGCCCCGCCAGCGAGACGCCAAGCGTGAAGATGTCCTCGAGATACATGGCCACCGGATCGCTCGATTTTTCGCCGATTTTCCAAGCGGTGGTCGGTGCGACCGGCCCCATGATCAGGTCGCACGATTTGAAGGCGTCCTGAAAGTCGTCCGCAATCAAGCGGCGCACGCGCTGGGCTTGCAGGTAGTAGGCGTCGTAATAGCCGTGGCTCAGCACGTAGGCGCCGGTCAAAATGCGTCGTTGCACCTCACGACCAAAGCCCTCGGCGCGACTTTTGGCGATCATATCGCCAAGATCTTTGTAGTCCGCGGCGCGGTGGCCGAAACGCATGCCGTCGAAACGGCTCAAATTCGACGACGCCTCTGCGGGAGCGATGACGTAGTAGGTCGGGATCGAGAGCGCCGTGCGCGGCAGCGAAATTGCGACGATCGTGGCACCGTGCTTCTCGAAGGTCGCAATCGCCTCGTGCACGCGCGCGGCGACGTCAGGCGCGAGCCCGGCGGCGAAGAACTCCTTCGGCACACCGACGCGCAATCCGTCAAAGTCCTTATCTGGCGGGCGTTTCGAGGCAATTTGGTCTGAAAATGCCCGCCAGACGGGCACCTTGGCTTCCTGCGTGTCGAGTGAAGTCGAGTCGAGTGGATCAAATCCCACCATGGCGTCGAGCAACAGCGCGCAGTCCTCGGCGCTTCGCGCCATTGGGCCACCTTGGTCGAGTGAGGAGGCGAAGGCGATCATGCCATAGCGGCTGACGCGCCCATAGGTCGGCTTGATGGCGGTGATACCGCACATAGCGGCCGGTTGGCGCAGTGAGCCGCCGGTGTCGGTGCCGGTGGTCGCGGGGACGATGCCGGCGGCGATGGCCGCCGCCGAGCCGCCGGACGAACCGCCCGGAATGCATGACGTGTCCCACGGGTTTTTCACCGGTCCGAACGCCGAATTCTCGTTCGAAGAGCCCATCGCAAACTCGTCGCAGTTGAGCTTGCCGACGCAGACCATGCCCGCCTCGCTCAGCCGCGTGACGACGGTGGCGTCAAACGGCGACACATAGTTCGCCAACATCTTCGAGCCGGCCGTCGAGCGCCAGTCGCGGGTGACAAAGATATCCTTGTGCGCGATCGGCACGCCCAACAGCGGCTTGCCCTCGCCCCCCCCGGCCTCGCGCCGGGCGTCGGCGCGTCTCGCCTCTGCCAGAGTGAGGTCAGGGTCAACGTGTAAAAACGCGTTCAAGTCACGCAGGGCGTTGATTTTGCCGAGCGAGTCCTGTGCCAATTCCACAGCCGAGACCTCGCGGCCGGCCAATCGTTTGGCGATGTCCAAGATGGCCATGGTTACTCGAGCACCTTGGGGACCAGAAACAGCCCGTTTTCCGTCTCAGGGGCGTTTTCCATGTTGGCGGCACGGTCAATGCCGGCAGCCGCTACGTCTGCGCGCAGCCGCAGCGTTATTTCCCCAAGCACTGATAGCGGATGCGCAAGCGGCGTCAACCCGGCCGTGTCGGTCGCTTGCAACTGAGTGATCAAGGCCAGAATGCTGTCCATTTCGCCACCCAGCGACCGGAGTTGGTCGGGGGAGATGTCGAGCGCGGCAAGGCGGGACAGGCGGTTGAGGGTTTCAGCGTCGAATGACATGGTGAGCAAAACGCGATGGGTTGCCGCGAAAAGGAAAAAGACAAGACCTAGGGGATTTGCCGCGCGCCCGATTTTTGGCAGATTTCATAGGTAGCCTGGCAACATTTACGAGGGGCTGGAGTATCATATCGCACCCGGGACAAAAACACGGTTTGATGCGGGATTTTGGCGGAGAGATGCCGTTTTTCGAGGCGTTTTTCTGTTGCACCCGAACGCAGAACCCACACATTTTTCATCGCAACCGGCGCAGGTTGTGGTGAAGCAAGACAGCAGAAAGGCAACATGTTTTTTTCAAAGTATTTCTCCAGCGATCTGGCCATCGACCTAGGCACCGCAAACACCCTAATTTATCTGCGTGGCAAAGGCATCGTGCTCGACGAGCCGTCGGTCGTGGCAATCCGGCAGGACGCCGGGCCCAATAGCAAAAAGACGATCCAAGCCGTCGGTGCGGCGGCGAAGATGATGCTGGGCCGCACGCCGGGCAACATCACCGCGATTCGGCCGATGAAAGACGGCGTGATCGCCGACTTTCACACGACCGAGCACATGCTCAAATTCTTCATCAAGAAGGTGCATGATGCGCAGTGGTATCGACCAAGCCCGCGCATCGTCATCTGCGTGCCGTGTGGCTCCACACAGGTTGAGCGCCGCGCCATCAAGGAATCCGCCGTGGCGGCGGGGGCCTCGCAGGTATTCCTGATTGAAGAACCGATGGCCGCGGCGATCGGCGCCGGTTTGCCGATCTCCGAGCCGACCGGTTCGATGGTGGTTGATATCGGCGGTGGTACCACGGAAGTCGGCGTGATTTCGCTCGGCGGTATCGTTTATTCAGGGAGCGTGCGTGTCGGCGGCGACAAGTTTGACGAGGCGATCATCAATTACATCCGCCGTAACTACGGCATGTTGATCGGTGAAGCGACGGCAGAAGCGATCAAGAAACAAATCGGCTCTGCCTTCCCCGGCGCGGAAGTGCGCGAGATGGAAGTCAAAGGCCGCAACCTCGCCGAAGGTATTCCGCGATCGTTCACGATTTCTTCGAACGAGATCCTCGAAGCGCTTACCGATCCCCTCAACTCAATCGTCTCCGCCGTGAAATCCGCGCTTGAACAAACGCCACCCGAACTCGGTGCCGATATCGCCGAAAAAGGCATGGTACTCACAGGCGGCGGGGCACTGTTACGCGAGCTGGATCGCTTGCTGGTAGAAGAGACCGGCCTGCCGGTGATCATTGCGGACGATCCGCTCACTTGTGTGGTGCGCGGCTCCGGGCGCGCGCTCGAAGAAATGGACAAGCTCGGGTCTGTGTTCACCAACGAGACGTAGGACCGGCATGGCTGAGCGCGCAGCAACTGCAAACAGCCAGCGTCGCGGGAGCCGTCTCTGATGACGGGGTATCAGGAGAATTTTTTCACGCGCGGCCCGTCGCCGCTGGCCAGACTCACCTTCTTCGGTCTCATCGCCGTTGCGGTGATGATTGCCGACCATCGTTTCCAAGCGTTGGGTGCAGTCAGGGCAGGCGTTTCTACGGCGCTGAGGCCGGTCGAGAATGCATTGAGCTGGCCTGGAAAAATCGCACGAGACCTGGGTGCCTATCTGGTTGCGCAGGACAAGCTCATCGCAGACAACAAAGTGCTCAGCGATCAAGTGCTGCTGCTCGCTGCCGAAGGGCAGCGGGCGCGGTTGATCACCGCCGAACAATCGCAGGTCGCCGCGTTGCAAGCCGCGCACACACGTTTTAGCCGCGAAGGCGTCGTGGCTGAAATTATCCGCGATGCGCGCAACCCGTTCGCCCGCAAGATCATCATCAATCGCGGCTACGCCGATGGCATCAAGGCGGGTGCAGCGGTGATTGATGGCACCGGTGTTGTCGGTCAGGTCACTGCGATCGGCGCGACGTCAGCAGAGGTGACGCTCACCACCGACAAAGACCAGTCGGTGCCGGTCATGGTGATTCGCAAGGCGGCGGCGAAAACTGACGCGCAGGCCGGCGCAACAAGTGCCGCGGCCGCCACACCAAGCGGGGCCGCGGTCGAGCGTGGAACTGAACGTACCGGCGGCCTTCGTGCGGTCGCCGTGGGCAGCGGCCGCGAGGGAACCATCGAGCTACCGTTTATTCCGGTAGCCGCCGACATTGTGGTGGGCGACGAATTGATCACCTCCGGGATTGACGGCACCTACCCGGCGGGTCTGTCGGTAGCCACGGTGACGCTGGTAGATAAGAATCCGGCGTTTTCATTTGCGCGCATTGTTGCGATGCCGTCAACCGCGCCGGATCACCACCGCTTTGTGAAAGTGCTGACAGGTGGCGCGGCCGCCTACCCGCAGACCGACACCGCCATTGCGGAGCGAACAGGTCAGGAAAAAAACGCACCGACAAAACGTGAAGCCAAGCTTGAGGCCAAACGTGCATTGCGAGATCGGTAGCTGACGCATGGATCTTTCCCCAGCCTCGCGAGACATCCTGCGCCCGCCTGCACCAATGCGACTGGTGCTTGGGTCGCTGCTGGTTGCAGTGGTGCTCAACGTGTTGCCGTGGTCCGGCTGGGCGTTAACAATGCGGCCTGATTTCGTGCTTCTCATGTTGCTCTACTGGGTTGTGCACGAGCCGCGCAACGCCGGCCAAACGTGGGGGTTCGTGCTTGGCCTCGTGATGGACGTTGCCGATAGCGCGCTGCTCGGTCAGCACGCGCTGGTGTACGTGAGCGCAATATTTTTGGCGCAGTTGCTGCGCATTCGAATTTTGAAACTGACAGTGCCCGGGCAGGCGCTGCACATGCTCGGCATTTTGCTCGTCGCACAACTTATCTACATCGGCCTCAATCTTTCGCTGGGCCGTGATTTCGCCGGGCTCGCATTGATCATGTCGCCGTTGCTGGGTGCGATATTGTGGATGCCGCTCGATTTTCTGGCAAAACTGCCGCGCTTTCGTCGTCGCGGCGAAACCGTCATGATGTAGGCGGGACTTTGGTCGGCACAACCATCAAGAATCGCGAGGCGGAACTGACCGTGTTTCGCAGTCGCGTTATCGTCGCCACGATTGCAATTCTTATCGCATGTCTGATTCTGGCTTCGCGGCTCTTCTACCTGCAAGTGGTCAAGCGCGACCAGTACTACACCCTGGCAGAAGCGAACCGGATTTCGGTAGTGCCGGTGGTCCCCAACCGTGGTGTGGTGTACGACCGCAACGGCCTGGTGCTCGCGGCAAACTATTCTGCGTTTACGCTCGAAGTAACGCCTTCGAAGGTCAAGAATCTCGACCGTGTGCTGGATGATCTGGCCACCATCATCGATATCCAGCCAAAGGACCGGCGTCGCTTCAAGCGCCTGCTTGAGGAAAGCAAGAATTTCGAGTCGCTGCCGATTCGCAACCGATTGTCAGAAGCGGAAGTCGCACGTTTCGCGGTGAATCGCTACCGCTTCCCGGGCTTCGATATTCGTGCGCGATTGTTTCGCAACTATCCGTTTGGCGAAGTGGCCTCGCATGCGATTGGCTATATCGGCCGCATCAATGACGGCGACCTGAAGAAAATCGAAGCGGCGAATTTGATGCGCAACTACAAGGGCACCGACCATATCGGCAAGCTCGGTATCGAAGGTAGCTACGAAGCGGAACTGC
>Ga0209181_10004660_pt1 | contig 20236 bp, 14 predicted proteins | sample MAT05_FD_187208 | JGI IMG/M metagenome (GOLD analysis project Ga0209181, IMG submission 187208) | Freshwater microbial communities from Lake Fryxell liftoff mats and glacier meltwater in Antarctica - MAT-05 (SPAdes) (version 2) | ecosystem: Environmental > Aquatic > Freshwater > Ice > Liftoff... | reverse complement strand
CAGCAGCCAATGCAACAGCCACGGGAATACTAGAGTGATACTGCACATTCAAATCCACTTTTCCTTTTTCGTTCATCGCCCAGTCCTGAAAACCACCTATAATATTCTTGCTGATTTTTTGAGTGGAGGATTGTTTCAATACAGCGCGCACTCCAAAGTTTTTTAATAATTGCTTGTTAAATTGCACCGGAATAGCCGTCATAAAAGCATTGCCGGGGATGTAATCCATCAACACCAATCCCATATTGCGCATTTCATCTTGTTGGCTTTTTCCGGGGATGGTATTAAACTGCAAAAAGCGATAATAGTATCCATTAAATTCGTTGGGTATTTGTGGTCCGGAAATAAAAGAATGCAGATTTTCCTCCGCTTCAATAGTGCCGCTTTGAAGTTGTAATTTATAGTTTTTCTGTGCTTGAGTACCGGAAGCTAGCAGCAAGAGAATAATCGGAATAAATCGTAAGACTTTAATCATAAATTATAAATTTTTATTAGCATGATTTTATCGGAAAGAATAAAAAACGAATACCTTATATACGCGTACAAGCTGCGTGAGGTTAACGAATTTAAGAAAATCAAAATCTCCTTGCAAATAATCACTGTGCACATTCTTCTTCATCTCATAAGTGGTTAAGTTTCAATCGCAATAAGGAGGAGTGCTTTAAAGCATATTCACAATTAAGCAGATGCGATTGAATCCCCTTCTTTAGAACTAATTTAAAATTGTCATTTTTATATTCCCAATTAAACCATGACCTTTGGGCTTCAAGAATATGCTGACGCTCGTCCCCACTCCCATTGGAAATTTACAAGACATCACATTACGTGCGTTGGAGGTATTAAAAGAAGCGGACATCATTTTAGCAGAGGATACAAGAACCAGCAAAGTTTTACTTCGCCATTTTGGGATTGACAAGCGAGTCTTATCTCACCATCAGCACAACGAACATCAGGCGCTATCCGAATTAATTCGACTGATGAGAGCAGGACAAAAAATAGCGATGATCAGCGATGCAGGAACGCCGGGTATTAGTGATCCGGGATTTTTATTAGTAAGAGAATGTATCAAAGAAGAAATTCCGATATTGTGTTTACCGGGGGCAACTGCCTTTGTGCCTGCATTGGTCATGAGTGGTTTGCCTTGCGATCGATTTATATTTGAAGGATTTCTTCCACAGAAAAAAGGGCGACAAACACGATTACTTGCTTTAAAAGAAGAGTCGCGCACCATGGTATTTTACGAATCTCCCTTCCGGCTCGTTAAATTATTAGATGAGTGCATCACCCATTTTGGTGAAGAACGATTGGCCTCTGTGTCACGTGAAATTTCAAAAATGTTTGAAGAGACCAAGCGAGGAACTTTAATTTCACTAAAAAATTATTTCGAGGTAAAAGGTGTAAAAGGAGAAATTGTAGTAGTGGTGGAGGGCGCAAAATAACCGTCTTTAAAAAGCCATTTTAAAAAAAATTACTACTTTCATGCCGATTATCACACACTTTGGAACGTAAACACCCGGATACAAAACATGATTTGATTGTATTGCAAGTTGCAGGACAATTGTTTTTCCTTTGTTTGACGATGCTTTCTATTTATTTTTGGAAAGAGCGACAAGCATTTGATGCTGCACATTATTTATTTGAAATTGTTGATCGACAATTTTTTTATGTAGCACATCATCGTCCACTCGGTATTGTTTCACAAGTATTGCCTGTCATTGGTGTTTGGTTGCATCTTCCTCTTAAAGCAATTGCAATTTTATACAGCGTAGGAGATATACTGTGGTATTACCTTCTCTTTCTATTGATGGCTTACAAAATCGAATCGAGAAGAGGAATCATTGCATTGTTACTCATATTATCACTAACGGTGAGGTATAGCTTCTTTTGTCCTGTAACAGAATTATTACAAGGCCTGGCATTACTTCCTGTTTGGTTGAGTTTGTTAGGAAGGTCATTTCGTTTTCGAATTCCTCTATTGATTGTGATCATGGCATTGATTATTTTTTCACATCCACTCTTGTTTTTTCCTCTCGCTTTCACTTTTATTTGGTGGTCGATGAGCCGAGCTGAAGGGGCTAAGTCTAGCAACTATGAGAAAAGTCGTTTGCCAAGATATATCTGGCCTGCGCTATTCGTATTGATTGCTGCGAAAATGTTTCTTCTGGATACATACGATTATCAAAAAACATTTTATCCGGTGGTTTATAAGGATTATGGATACTTAAAATCACTTTCTTTTGAAACCATTTTTGATTTAATCAAGATGATAGTGGGTGCTTACCCCCTGACTTGTATTCTTTTTCTTTCTACAGCACTCCTCTATCTATTACAACAAAGAGGAAAAATGAGTTTGTTGCTTCTTGTTTCTGTATTAAGTTACTTAACTATCATCGCAGCAACACATCGTTTTGTAGAAATAAGTAATTATTCCGAACGCATGTTACTTCCATTGCCTGCCATGATTGCTATTGCTGCCTCCGGGGTTATTTCATTCTCCAGAGTGTTTGTTCCAAAACTGATTGCTTTTGTTGGGTTGATATTAATTCTGCTTTTGCATATTGATGTTTTGCGCATCACGGCAAAGCCCTACACTTTGCGCGTACAACAAATGGAGTCGCTTACTGAAGTTTCACAATCACTGGGCATCAGAAAAGTGATTGTGAACGAAGACTTACTTGAGCAGAATAGCTTTGCGATGACCGGATGGTGTTATCCCATTGAAACCTTATTGATGTCATCGTTTAAGGGACCCGATTCCTCAGTGAGTGTTATTTTACAAAAAGAGCATGTGGATAGGATTGCACAACAAGGAAATTTAGTGCGCGCTGCTCAATGGGTAAAATGGACAGAGGTGATTCTTCCTGTTTCGGGATTAAATCAAAATTATTTTAAACTTCCCGAAGAAAATTATCTTTCGTTGAATGACGGACATGCAAATCAAATATCAAATGCGATTTTACAGATATCATCCGGAATCAAATTAAACACAACTACATACGCTTTGTCAGTTGATGTTCTACTTTCAAAAAATCAGGTGCTCTATCCTACCGACTCCACCTATCTTGGAATTAATTTTCCTGATGGTCCTGAGATACGCTTAACTCTTCCTTACACTATTACAAACGGGGCTCGCTTGTGGATGGAATTGCCTGCTGATGTTTTAAAGAAGACACCTGATTTTTTGCTAATGCTCCATTGCGGAAAAAAGATCCTTGCGGAAGAACGAGTTTCTTTTGACGGAGGACAGTTCAGAACAGTTAAACCATAGGCAATCAAATCAATAGCAAAGTGGTTTTTATATAAAATTAGGATGAATGTCTTCGTGTAGTCCTTTTTTGCCACGCATTTTCACTTTACACATAAGCACCTAATCACATGTTTGGTGTATTCCATTATTCTCCTTATAATTACATATCCAAATTTTAATTAATGACCATGCGTAATCTCTACTTGCTATTTATCACATTATTCTTTTGCGCGAGTAATGCAAACGCGCAATGCTTCGTAAGTGTATTCGCACAATCAAGCGCAAATTGCGGTGCTTGTAATGGAGTTGTTATTATGACACTTCAGGGTGGAACAGGGCCATATTATATTAATTTTAACGGACAAAATTTATTAAGCCAGGGTGGAAATTTTACCATTCCAAACTTATGTCCCGGCACATATAGTTTTATTGTCACTGATAATACTGGAGCAATTTGTAGCGGGACGGCAGCTGTTACTGTTAGCGGCTTCGGAAATGCACTCACAACACAGATAACATCTACCAACCCCTCATGTACAGGTTGTACCGATGGCTCCATTCAAGTTAATGTATCTGGCGGAATGCCTCCATACACTTATTTCTGGAGTAACGGTGCCACTACTCCAACTATTGGTGGATTAGGCATCGGTATTTATACTGTGATGGTTTATGATACGATTGGTTGTTCTGCAACAGATTCCGTCTACCTCACTTTTGGTGGTGCTAATTTATATGCACTAACCGGCAAAGTATTTTTTGATCTTGATAATGACAGTGTCTTCGGATCAAATGACATTCCTCTGGCTCAACAACAAATTGAAAAAAATCCTTCGGGGCAAGTCGTATTTACGGATCAGAACGGAGATTATATTTTTGGTGATACTGCTGGCTCTTCGAGTACGATTTCTTATCTTCCCATAAACGGGTATTCAATTAGCAATGGTATAGGTTCGTATTCAGTTTTAATGACTAATTCCGATGTGAATGGGTTAAATTTTGCTGTACAGCCGGATTCTCAATTCCATGCTATTAATACATATAGTTTTACTCCCTTGCCACGTTGCAATTCTAATGTTTCATTTAGTACTTCCATTACAAATACAGGAACTTATGTTGATTCCGGAATGGTAGTATTTAATTTTGATCCGTTGATGTCCTATACAGGATCTGTATCCGGAGGGGTGGTTTCGGGAAATAGTATTTCCTATGCTTTCGACAATTTATTGCCCTTTGAAACCCGAGTTTTTAGCTCCGCTTATTTATTGCCGGGAGCAGGATCTACATTAAACACCTCGACTTTCGTTCAAACTTTTGATGGTGCAGGTGCCATTCTAAGCTCAGATACATCTTTTCACTTTTTCACTGTTCTGTGCTCCTACGACCCGAATGACAAACAAGTTTTTCCAATTGGTATAGGTGCGAATCACCAGGTGGGCATGGAAGAAGAATTGCGCTATCTCATCCGTTTTCAAAACACAGGAAACGATACTGCTTTTAATGTATTGGTCACTGACACTATCCATCCGGGCTTAAATATTAATAGCCTTTATGTAATAGCAACCTCTCATCTTTGTTGGATTGAAAAATTAGGCGGTGAATTAATGCGCTTTCATTTCGACAATATTTTACTTCCCGATAGCAATGTGAATGAGCCGGCAAGTCATGGTTATGTTTTCTTTAGAATTAGAGGGAATATCGCGAATTCGGATCCAACGCTTGTAACAAATACCTCGAACATCTATTTTGATTTTAATTCCCCCATAACAACAAATACTACATTAACGACCTTTAGCGAATTGACTGTCGGTCTTCCTTCTGCTTCATCCGGAGCAGGCCCTATTTCTTTGAGCCCTCATCCAATGAGCGATTATTCTTTTGTTCAGTTTGATGGGAATCCTGATCATCAACATCTACTTGAGTTGATGGATGTATCGGGTCGAACTGTGGTAAACAATAAAATCTTTAAGGGTTCTTCGTATCTTCTTCAACGAGATGGAATCGCAACTGGTACTTATCTTTTAAAGATAACTGATTTGCAAAACAAGAATTTATTTTACACTCGCGTAGTTGTGAATTAAATATCCGAACAAAAAATACATACATTAAAAAAGCCTCAGGAATAATCCCCGAGGCTTTTTTATTATGTTGATTATTGATTTTATTTTTTAATCATAAAGGGCATCGCATAAATTCCTTTTTCATTTCTAACATTCAGAAAATACATTCCATCTGCCGCTTTACTTAAGTCAATTTGTAATTGCTTGGTCGTAGGTAAAATTGTTTCAATGATTTTTCCTAAAGCATCTGTAATAGTAATTACATCTACATTGGATGTATATTTTACATTGATCATTCCACTTGTTGGATTTGGAAACAACTCCAACCCGATTTCATTCAACTCTGTAATTCCGGAGCATGTACTCACTACAATAACAGAAGTATCTCTACCCACACATCCTGCAGAATCCGTCACCGCATAAATAACATTCTTATTGCCAAGACCGGCTAGAGTAGGATCGAATGTGGTGCCACTTACTCCCTGTCCACTGTAAACTCCGCCAGCAGGTGTGCCTGGTGTTAATGTTATGGGAGATGCATTTATACAAATTAAATTTTGAGTTTCAATGTAGGATACAGCCGGAGCATTCATCGTCACCAAAACCGTATCACTTGCCGAACATCCGTTTGATGCTGTAACACGCACCCAATAATTTCCGCCCGTATTTATAATGATTGACCCGAAAGTTGAACCTGTGTTCCACAAATAAGTATTTCCGGTTCCGCTCGCTGTACTCAAGGACGTTAAGCCTTGACATATTGTAATATCATTACCCAAATTCGCACTAGGAACTGCAAGCAAGGCTATCACTATCGTATCTCGGTTTGAACAACCAATTCCGTCGGTGATTGTTACCGTATACGTTCCATTTGTAGTTACGTTGATGGTTTGTGTAGTCGCATTTGTGCTCCACACATAAGACATGCCCGGATTCTGTGCATCTAACGTTGCTGAGTTACCGCAATAATTAAGATCGGGACCTAAAGGCGCTATAGGTAAGAGATTTATTGTAACGCCAATGGTATCTGCTCCCGAACATCCATTTTGGTCTGTTACTACAACATGATAATTACCAGATGCCGTTGCATTGATCGTAGCCGTTGTTGCTCCCGTATTCCACAGATAACTCGCGTTCGGAAATTGAGGGTTTAGCGTTGCAGTTCCGCAAGCCGTTACATCACTGCCCAAACTTACCGGAATCAATGCAGGGCAAACGGATATGTTTTGACAAGAAGTATGTGTGCCTCCGCATGTATCGGTGACGGTTAAGCAAACGGTGTACAATCCAAAGGTAGCGTAGGTATGAGATGGGCTTACAGAGCTATCTAACGGCGACCCATCTCCGAAGTCCCAGGAATATGTAACTGCATTTTGTGAAGCATCTGTAAAGTCAACTGTAGGGTAAGATGCCAAATAAGAATAATCCGACTGAGCCGGACCCAAACAAATAATGATGTCTTCACACAAGGTGTCTATTAGACAAGATCCGATAAGATAAGTACAAACAGTATAAGTTCCCGGATTCGCAAAGGTGTGCGTGGGATTATTCGTCGTATCTAGTGGGGTTCCATCTCCATAATTCCACACCGATACAGAAGATGTTGATGAGCCATTACTGAAAGAATAATCCGTACCGCTTACCCATGAATAATTTAAAGAAACTAAGGCCGCATTGCCGTAATACATCCACACCCTACTAATGCTGCCGCCTAACTCAGTCCATATATCTTGTGGGGCAGTAGTGCTAAGATTAAATTGCATTCCTAGTCTTGCTAATGTCACAGGAATACCATTAATATCTGAAGTATATGGAGAGGTTCCATAAGAATTTATTGCGCCCCTATATCCTAATATACCAATCACATCACCTTGCTCCACCGAAATACAAACCGGAATAATTCCGGATGTGGTATCATTTTGTGTCAAAAATAGCACGTTAAAATTATTTGTTACCACCGAAAATACGGGGGGATTAGAATCCAGCTTCATCACTACAATACTTTGCAGACCCGAAGATCCAGATGTCGGCACCTCTAATCCGTTAATCACAAAATCGCTTGGTGCAACAAACCAATATCCGCGAACATTACCGGCAAAGGTGCTCGTTTGCACCGGTAATGGCATCTGAATAAAGTTTTGTGCCAAAAGACCAATTGCACAAGAAACAATAAATAGAGTTGTGAGTAGTGTTTTTTTCATTTTCATTTTGTTTTGATGGCTTGAATAACAAACTTAACAATAATAATAATGCAGAGTATCACTGAATATTAAATTTTAATAAAAAACTTAATTTCTATTTATGTGTTTTACCATTATAAAAATTATGGATGTGAATTAATTGACCTCTATCATTCGATAACAAATTTGATGAAGTCAATAGTACTTACGCAGCCTAATTGATGCCTATTTAATCTTAAAATATAGAATAAATGTCAGTATTAGTTGGAAAAAAGGCTCCCCAATTCACCGCCAAAGCTGTAATTAATGGAGAAGAGATTATTAATGAGTTCAGTTTAAATCAATATCTAGGGAAAAAGAGCGTTGTATTCTTCTTTTATCCTAAAGATTTTACTTCCGTATGTCCCAAAGAACTGCATGCCTTTCAAGATAATTTAAATGCGTTTGAAAAAAGGAATGTTGCCGTGGTTGCCTGTTCAACAGATACGGAACAAAGTCATATGGCCTGGTTACAAATGCCTGCTAAGCAAGGCGGAATTCAGGGTATTAAATATCCAATAGTAGCGGATACGAACAAAACTATTTCTGCTGCTTTCGATGTTCTTAATGGGCAGTATTTCTCTGATGAAGATGGTAACTTGAAAGCGAATTCTGAAATGATTGCACTGCGCGGTCTATTTCTCATCGACAAAAAAGGAATTATTCAACATCAGGTCATCAATAACATGCATTTAGCAAGAAGCGTTTCGGAAACTTTGCGAATGGTGGATGCAATACAGTTTAATGAAGAGATCGGAGAAGTTTGTCCTGCCAATTGGATGTCGGAAAAAGACGGCATGAACGAATCGCGTGATGGAGTTTCAAATTCTCTTTCTGCTCAAAAGATGACCTCGAACTAATAAAAAGAAATTACTAAATAAGAAATCTCTGCTTCGGTGGGGATTTTATTAGACCTAAAAATAGCTGGAAAATCCAAATTGAATAATGCCGGTTCTCGCAGCAGGATTTCCCAGTAAATCCATTTGCTCCTGATAGCGATAATTGAATCTAAATACGGTGGTTCCGGTTGGGCGAAATGCAATCATTGGAACAATCGCCCACAATTCGTCAGCAATTTTTCCTTCGGTTTCTCGAAATTTGTTTTGATTATAGTCAGCATAATCGAACCTGCAACCAACATTTACTTTGGCTTTTTCCCAGGCAAAGATTTTCTTTTGAACCAAGGTATAAACAATATCCAAATGTGCACCCATTTGCTCTGTGCCAAAATTTTGGATGTAATTAGCCGGAACATCCACAAATACTTTTGCAAACTCTCCAACGATATTTAATTTATTATTGATAAGAGTAGTATTAAAATCTAAAGCAACCACTGTTGCTGTTCTTTTTTCATCCGTAACAATTCCATCTGATTTCCACTTGTTGTAAACACCGGTCATTAAGGAAAGGCCCATCTCTCCGATCACTCGATTTCGCACAGCAATTTTTCCTGTAAACATAGGAAGTCCACTGTTGCTCTCTTCGAACTTTTCTGGATTAGATTTTCCTGCTGCTAATGACGTTCTATTTTCTTCATTTGAAATTATTCTATCGTCAAATCCATTCGTTAAATATGCCTCGTATCCAAAAATCCATCTTTGAACATAATACTTGCCATTGAATCCGAATCCAACGTTTGATAAGGTGGATGGAATTATTGTTGTGGCAGAAATTGGGCGATCAATAAAATCCCATCGTGGACCATCGTGGTTTTGATTGAATGCACCGATGGGATTTACTAATATTCCTCCTCTAAAATTTAACAAGGAATTAAACTCTACATCAATCGCCGCATACTCAATATTGATTTCCTTGGTGCCATCCTCAAATTCAATTTCAGAGAGAAATTTAATGTTTCTAGCAATTGTTGAAGAAAGAAACAAAGTTGTTCTTCTCATCTGAAAAGAAAAGCCGTCACTTATACCATCGGTTTGAGCATACTGAGTATTTGCTTCTAAATAACCACCAATAGCAATTGGACTTTTTCCAAGTGATAAAAAAGGACGATTATAAATAGCATCCATGTTGATTCGATTTGAAACTGTATCCACTCCTCGATTTGCTGTTGTATCAATTGAGTTTATTTGAGCAAAACAATCTGAAGTAGAAAAGTGTAAAACGAAAAGAAGAACGAGATAATTAAATTTGTATGTAGATGTATTCATTGTCTGTCTTTATTGGGAAGCTCATTAAATTTTGTTCGGCAGGCGGATTCATCACGACACCTTTATTGGAAAATTCACTGCCATGACACGGGCAAATGAGAAAATCTCCTTGTGGTCGAACCTCACAACTGTTGTGAGTACACTCTGTTAGTAAAGCAGTATATTGTTCCTCCGGAAATTTATAAACACAAATCGGAAAATTATATTTATCTGACTTTATTAAAACAAATTTTCGTTGTGTAATTTTATTATTGCTACTATTTACAAACTCTGTTTTCTTAATCGCAAGTTGGTTATTCAGCATCGATGTTTGTGCAAAATAATTACTTGTTGTGCAACTTTGAAGCAATGTAATGACTGCAGAAGATCCAACACAGGCAATTCCGCAGGATTTTAGAAATTCTTTTCGATTCATGACTTATAAAGATTTCAAAAATTTAATCAGTACTGATCGATCGGAAGAAGACAAGTTTTGAAAAAGTAATTTGCTATTTTCTGCTTCTCCGCTGTGCATGAGTATTGCTTGCTCAATACTGGTTGCGCGACCATCATGCATCAGGAAAAAATTTCCACCTTGAGAATTTGGCGTTAGGCCTAATCCCCATAGTGCAGGTGTTCTCCATTCTGATGTTTTCGCACTTCCTTCTGTGTACCCATCATCTAATGATGGACCCATGTCGTGCAATAGCAAATCTGTATATGGGTGAATGGTTTTGTTAGATAGTGCATCAACCGGTGAATAGCCGGATTGTAAAGTTGGCGTATGGCATCTATCACAGTTTATGTTTGAAAAAAGTTGCTTTCCGTAAATTACTTCGGGGTCATTTTGATTTCTTTGGATGGGCGCTTTTAATGTTTGAACATAAAACACCACATCTAAAACCTCAAGTGTTGAAATTTCTGGATCTATATTCTCTAGCGTAGCTACATCTTTAGATTCATAAGAGGAAGTGATTCCCATGTCTTGATTATAGGCATTGGCGGTTTGTTGGAGAAGATTATAAACACTGGCCTTCTTGCCAAAACGACCAATATATTTCCCATTTTGTTGAACTGAATTGCTCTTCGGAATTACATAATTGGGAATGGTGTTCCAGTTTACCTCTCCGGAAATTCCATCGCCATCATTATCGTTCGGATCGGCGAGCGCTAAAAGATCTGCATCTGAAACCAATTCAAGAAAACCTAATCCGGTAACTGCTGGTGCTGTAAATTTTGAAAAGGTTGCGCCATTCGGGATTTGTTCGGGAGTAAATCCGGGCAATGCTCTGTGTTGTAGTTGCGGACCTCCTTGTAAAAGAAATTGGTTTCCTGTACTATCCGTTTGACCAAATCTTGTTAGTATAGTGGTTGAGTGCCCTTTCCCATCTCCGGCATGACAAGAACCACAGCTTGGAGCAACGAATATGGAGCCCAATCCGGTTTCTGCGGTAAATATCCGATCGTTAAATGCTTGATCTCCTTTTAAAAATCGTGCTGACTCTGAATAGCTCAAGCCATCCACTGGCCCATCTAATAGTTCATCTGAATTAGGAGCGCCCGGTGCTAGCTTCTCACAAGAACTCAAGTAGAGACATGCGAAAATGGATAGAATAAATAAATAATAATTCTTGTTTTTCATTTTACAGGTCCTATGAATATGCAAAACTAAGGAATATATTTGAATTATCATACTATTAAAATTAGAGTCGTCTAATTTTATTTATTAAATGTTTTAATTAATTTTGATAAACGTTTCAAATGAAAAACCTACGATCGCTCACCGAAGAAAACTATTTAAAGGCCATTTATCGTCTTACACAAGATCATGTGACTAAGATTTCGCCTACGGCTATTGCTGAGGAACTAAGCGTTAGTGCTGCTTCGGTCATTGATATGATTAAAAAATTGAGTCAGAAAAAACTAATCAGTTATGATAAGAGCAAGGGCGTTCGATTTTTAGAGAAGGGAAACAAGGAAGCACTTGCCATTATTCGAAATCATCGTTTGTGGGAAGTTTTCTTGCTTGAGAAACTCGGGTATTCTTGGGACATCGTGCATGACATCGCGGAGCAATTAGAACACGTGAAACATCCGGAGTTAGCCGATCGACTAGATTCATTTTTGGGAAATCCGGAATACGATCCACACGGAGATCCCATTCCACGATCGAACGGAGAAATCCCTGGAATTGCAAAAACATTACTTTCGGAAATCGAGGCCGGAAAGAGCTGTAGGGTGGTTGCTGTTAAAGATACCTCTAGTGTTTTTCTTCAATATCTTTTACAACTAAAAGTAAATATCGGCACCAAAATAAAAGTGTTAGATAAAATTCCTTTTGATAATTCGCTCGCCATTCAAATTGGCAAAGAGGAAAGAACTACCGTTTCAAAAAAGTTTGCGGAAAGTTTGTTGGTGGATTAGGTGTAGTTTACTGCATGATGCTCGCCCCTTCGATACAATTCTCGTTGTGCGAAAATCACTCAGGTGGCGGCTGTTTTAATATTATTATTTCCACTTCGCCACCTGTTGTTTCCGACCGTTAAGGAGGAAATGTATCGAAGGTCGCGCTTACTGCACAATCAATTTCCCTTGTTCGTTTAACCCGGTAACTTTCCACAAATACACTCCACTTTCTAGATTGTTCACGTAAAACGAATAGTGTTGTATTCCTTCTAATGATGTTTCACGTATCACACGACCGCGAGTATCTGTTAGCTGAAAAATATGATTTAATTTTCCTTCTTTTTCTAAAATTACATTTACTCGATCATTAGCCGGGTTTGGAAACACATTTACAATTGGGCCAGATGATGCAGGGGTTTCTCCGATAGATGTGGTGAAAGAATTGTACAAATAACTACTCTGTGTTGCCATTGTTCCCGCACTATCGGCATCAATTGTTAAAACTATTGATGGGTTAGATGCCCGGAACCATTTGTAGCTGGTGGTTTGTTCTACGGAAGGAGAATTAAACAGAAAATAATTCCCGTTTCCTGCAGTATCAGCCATTAAACTATCATACGTTACTTCTACCGTTTTCATACGCAAAGTATTTGTATGGGTAACTCCAGGCAACTGAAGTGTGCCATAGCCATCGGCATTATGTGAAACGTCTACATAGTGAATGAATCGAATATATGGCAATGCTGTGTCTATGTCGACCACATATCGATAAAAAGTATTCAGTGTGTTTTGATAGGTGAATGGCGTTGGAACAAATCTGTTTGCTGGCACAAAAGGAATCGCGTTTTGACCGAAGGGTGGTTCCAAACTATAAAAATAATATCCATCCAAATCTAGTCCGTTGGCTCCTGTTGTCAAGTATAAATACATACTATCTCCGGGTTGATGTATCGCCATTGTAGAGCTGGGAAAGTTACTCGCACCATATGGTGTATTTGCGGCATTAAGAAATACTGTCGTATCAAAAGAGGTGGTCAATAGTCCGGAATAATTCCAAGTTTGATTTGCTCCTCCGGGTGTTACGGCTGCGGTATAAAATTCATCCAAAGCATTTATCCAAGTCTGTCCGGGTATTGGTAAATGTGAGTTATTGATAGTAATTTGTGCGCTTAATGTTGTTGAACATACGATTAGGCAAAGGAGTAAATGTTTTTTCATCTCTATATTTTTCTTGATGTAAATGTACCTTTATAAACACTGCCATCAACCTAAATTTTTCGAACTTATTCATAGATCCCTGTTTAAAACGTAAGAGTGTTTCGTGGCACACTTTTACTTTCATGCTCTACATAACTATACAGGGGTTTAAAAAGAACTGTATGGTCTATTTAAAAGTGATTTTACTCTCTCATTGCGAAGAAAAAACATATAATAGCGAAGAGTTTTTTTCAATATCTTTTCTTCCTTTAATCGTTGTTTTCATCCCGTTCCAGATAGCTTTTAAAAAACTTTGTGAGCCCTCCTTATATCCACTACTTAAAAGAGAAATATAGAAAGGATCAAGAAACAAAGGGTGTATACTATCACATCTAAAACCCGCATTCGCCAATAGTTGTAACATTGGTTTTTTGCTAAAGTGATAAAGGTGTCTCGGAACATCATAGGCAGCCCAGTATTCACCATAAACATCAGCATCAAAAGATGTCCGATTCGGAACAGCAATTATTAATACGCCCTTACTGCTCAAACAACGCTTCAGTTGTTCCACGGTTTCTTTGAGATTATGGACATGTTCTAAAACATGCCATAGCGTAATCGCACCAAACTGCCCCGATGGAAATTGTTTCAAATGTTGCGGTTCATCAACATTTAGTAAGTGATTTTCTCTCGCTAATGTACGCGCATCCTCATCAGGTTCAAGACCAGCACAAATCCATCCCTTCTCTTTTGCAGCTGCCAAAAACTCACCGGTCCCACAACCATAATCCAAAAGTGTTTTGGGTTCGGGGACCAATGCGTCAAGAAATTCTAGTTTTCGTTTGATAGCAGCTTTTCTTGCAAATTGGTAAACACTATTCATCACGCCTTCGGTGCTGTTGGTGTGGCTAATGTAATCGCTTGATTTATAATATTTCCCTATTGAAAAGGCGTCAGGTCGTGGATTTGTATAAACTAAATCGCAAGAGCTGCATTTGACCAACTGAAATCGCTCTTCTGATACAGTATAGTCCTTAACATTGAGGTAAGGACTTGAAATATCTGACCCACATATAGGGCAATTCTTTAGCAACTCTGACATTTATCGTATAGTCGTTAACGTTAGTTTTTCGGGTCTTGCAAAGGTATGATTTCCTTTGTTTTTCCTTCACTAATTCTGGTTGTTTAAGATGTGTATATCTTGAATAATTGAATTTTAATATAGAAGTGCTTTTACTAACGGTACATTTATTTCTTCTTTATTTTTTTCCGAGGCTTCCTAGCTACAGAAAAAGGGGTTTTTAAAGTACTAAATAGATGGCATAACTGATTTAGTACATGATTTTCTAAAGGACCTAGTACTGGTTTAAAGAAAGGCTCAAACTAGCTTTTATCAACAGACGACACTTTACTAACGGTAGGTTTCACGTGGAACACGGCGCGTTTTCTTAGCGAAGCTCCATTTAACGACCAAGATAAACCAGAAGAATGGATATATCGGCTGGGTTAACGCCTGAGATTCGTGTTGCCTGGCCTAATGTCATTGGCCGTATATCAGTAAGTTTTTGCCTGGATTCGTTGCTAAGACTTGGGATCGCTGAATAGTCAATATCTGTTCTTATCACCACATTTTCTAATCTCTTCATTTTCTCCACTAACTCAAACTCGCGTTCAATATATCCTTCGTATTTGATGTTAATTTCTGCCTGTTCGATGGTCTCGGGATCGGAAGAAATTTCAGATACTAATTTTTCTACCAAATTTATTTCCGTCATCATTTCATGCAATCCAACTTGAGGCCGACTCAAAATATTTACCAATTTCAATTTTTGACGAATTGCGTCAGTACCTAAACTTTCCAACCAAGGATTTATTTCATCCGGAGAAATGCTTGTTTCTTTTATTGTTTTTACAATCATCTGATAATCAGTGTCTTTTATACTTGTGGCATCAAATCTCTCCTTTGTTGCTAAACCAATTTCGTAACCAAGCGGGGTTAATCTTAAATCTGCATTATCTTGTCGTAACAAAGTTCGGAATTCCGCTCGGCTAGTAAACATCCGATATGGCTCATCAGTACCCTTTGTGATTAGATCATCTATTAAAACTCCGATGTATGCATCTGAACGGTCCAAAATAATATTTGACAACGCTTTCACTTTTCGATGTGCATTGATACCAGCCATCAAACCTTGGCATGCAGCTTCCTCATATCCGGTTGTACCATTTATTTGTCCGGCAAAATAGAGGCCTTCTACCAACTTTGTTTCAAGCGTATGCTTAAGTTGAATAGGCGGGAAGTAGTCGTACTCGATAGCGTATCCAGGACGGAACATTTTGCAGTTTTCAAATCCCTGTATTAATCGCAAGGCCTTCAATTGTACATCTTCTGGTAAAGAAGAAGAAAACCCGTTCACATAAATTTCGACGGTATCCCAGCCTTCGGGTTCAACAAATAGTTGGTGGCGATCTCGATCTGCAAAACGTGAGATCTTGTCCTCAATACTTGGGCAGTATCGTGGTCCCAATCCTTGTATTCTACCAGTAAACATTGGTGATTTTTCAAATCCGGTTCGCAAAATATCATGCACCTTTTCATTAGTATAAGTGATGTGACAAGGTCTTTGTTTGATGATTTTAGGAGTCTGAGTAAAGCTAAATTTACCAGGGTTTTCGTCACCTTCCTGGACCTCCATTTTGGAATAATCCAAGCTCCTTCCGTCTAATCGTGGCGGAGTGCCCGTCTTCATTCTGCCACTCTCAAAACCAAGTTTCGTAAGCTGCTCGGTAATGCCTGTAGAGGCCTTTTCACCCGTTCTGCCGCCTCCAAATTGCTTCTCGCCAATGTGTATTATCCCATTCAGGAAAGTGCCGTTAGTGAGCACTACAGATCGCCCTTTAAAAACCAGTCCCATTGAAGTCGTCACACCAGTAACCTTACCACCTTCAAGTGTGATTCCATTGGCCATGTCTTGCCAAAAATCAACATTAGGAGTTTGCTCTAACATCTTCCTCCACTCTGCGGCAAATAGCATTCGATCATTCTGCGTTCTCGGACTCCACATGGCGGGCCCCTTTGAGCGATTAAGCATTCGGAATTGGATGGCGGACCTGTCACTCACAATCCCGCTATAGCCCCCTAAAGCATCTATTTCCCTTACAATTTGACCCTTTGCAATGCCCCCCATTGCAGGATTACAACTCATTTGTGCAATGGTTTGCATATTCATGGTCATCAATAAAACCCTTGACCCCATGTTGGCGGCGGCGGCGGCGGCTTCACAGCCCGCGTGTCCAGCACCAACTACTATTACATCATATATTTGATCATTCATGTTCCACGTGAAACTAAGTATATCTTTTACACATCATGTGTATAAAAACAAATTTACTGTATATCAGTGACTTATACAAGGTTAATAACAAATAATTAACGCAGTTATAAACATTACATTCCGCGATAAAGAAAGTTCCAGATTTGTCAGTCGTGAAAAACTATATGCAGAATCAAGCGCAATTAATGAAGAAGATCAATAATTGACCCTGGAATCTAACCTTAGGCAGGTCTAAAAAGTCCTTAAAAACCCCTCTTTGCCAAGTAAAAATTCTCGCTTGAAGTCATTTTGGCTTTTGATTTAGGGTCTTTATCGCCATAGCCGCATAAATGCAGAGACCCATGCACAATAACACGGTGTATTTCGTCTAAAACATTAACATTTAAATTCTTAGCATTGTCTTTGATGCGATCTATGCTAATGTATAGCTCGCCGGAAATACTAGACTTAGAAGTAGATTGATCAAAAGTGATAATGTCAGTATAGGTAAGGTGCTTCAAAAACTGCTTGTTGAGATTGTAAAGGTACTCGTCGCTGCACAAAATAATGCTAAGTGATTCTAGATTTCTACCCTCGGCCATAAAAACTTTGGCTAGCCATAAACGTAAGTCGTTCTTAGCCCGTAAAACATAGCTTACATCTGCATTAAAGAAAGAAATATTTGAGGGCATAAACGCTTTCTATTCGTAGCAAAGATCTGTCTTCTCAAATTAAAAAAGGAGAAACCCAATTAACGGATCTTACTCAGCAATATGTCCGCTTGTTTTGAAATAGAGCTCAACAACTCTTCCGTTTTCAGAAAATATAATCTGATCGGCCAAGTGCTTCATAAGAAACACGCCGCGTCCGGTAGGTTTTTCAAGATTTGACGGATCGGTTGGGTCGGGTAGGTTCATATAATCGAAGCCTGTACCTTCATCTGAAATAGTAAATGAAATTTGATCGGGTTCTATCTCGTATGAGATGTTCACCATTTTATCGGAATCATACTTGTTTCCGTGTTGAATAGCATTGTTCACAGCTTCGGTCACTGCTACAAGAATATTCCCATAACACTCTTCATGTAAATTATTCTCCGCTTTTATCTCGTCAATTAATTTCTCTACCTGATTGATGCTCTCCGGCTGTGAGGCAATTTGCATAGTTGAAGTCTGCTTTTCTGTGTTCATGTGAATCATGTTGCTGAAACTGCCCTTATTGATTGCTGTCGGCTTGGTGCTTTTGGCAATTCACAAGGATACGAAACTACGAATTTCCTGCTGTTTCGAATGTATTAGAAACTTTTTTTACTAACCGATGGATGTTAGGTTATCTACTGAGCTTTTTACAATGCTATGCATTTAGTCTCTTTTCCTTGTTAATTAGTATAATACGTTTCTAATTTTGAAGATTTTGAAAATATGAGTTGACAAGGTTTTTGTAGAAACCGCTGAGTCCTGGAGGTATTGATTTCAATAATTCCGTTTCTCGACTCTTCATTTTCACAAATTCTTCGAATTGCTTTGGTGTGCGGTGTATATCTCTTGCTTCGTTCGACTCCCTTCTTTCTTCTTGTTCACGCTCACGCTCTGCTTTTTCAGATTCTAATAGTCGTGTCAAAATATCTTGCTGTCTCTTTAGAGTCAATTCGCTGATTCGTTTATTGACAATGTCCTTTTCGTTTTGCTCCATTTGCTCTGCGAGTTTACCCAAATCACCAAGTTTGCCTTGACCATCTTTGTTCTCATTTTGATTCAATTGGTTAATCGCATTTCTCAAGGCTTCCTGTTGTGCGGCCATTCTTGCCAACTCTTCGCTCATTCCTTGTCCAGGTTTCTCGCCTGGCTTTCCGCCGGGTTTCTCACCTGGTTTCTGACCCTTTTCCATCTTCTCTTTCATTTCCTTCATTTGCTGCCCTAGCTTCTCCTGCATCTTTTTGATGTCGCCGGCATTGGGCCCTGGCTTAGGTTTTCCGGAACCCGGCTTTTTACAGCTTGAGTTACTTTCCATTTGCTGCTGTTGCATCTGGTCCAGGCTTTCGCTTAACATCAAAGCTAAATTATTGACCGCAGTCATGATGAATTGTTGGTTGGCTCGAGCTTGGGGCACAATCCGGTCCTGAAGATTTAACAATGCTTTTTCCGTGTTCGCATTGATGTCTGTGATTTGCTCATTTACGGCCGAGCTGATCTGAACCACTCGTTTACTAAGTGCAAGTAAAGAATCTTCCAAAACTTTCGCATCGTCCTTGAGCTTTCTTTGCTCTTGAGCCATTTTTAGGTATTGAGGATTATTGATGTCAACCCCTTTCAGGTTTTCCATCAATCCCTCCTGATCAAAACTGAAGCGCAAAAGGTTCTCGAGCAAAGCACGCATCGCCTGCATGTCCTCTTCGTTTTGCTCTTCTTCTTGTTTTTTCTGTTGTTGTTTTATTTTCTGACTGAGTTCCTTCATTTGCTCAGCCGCTTTTTTCTGACTTTTCTTGGCGCCTTTCTTTTGTCCTTCCGATAATTGTTTTTCGCCGTCTTGCATCTCCTCTTTAATATCTTCCTGCTCCTTGTCGAAGTCTTTCATGTCTTGAGAATACTCTAACTCTTCATTCTTTTTCTCAATATCGTCCAAACTCTTTTCAATGTCCTTAAACTCTTCGTTGAGCTTTTTTTGCTCTTCTTTGAGTTTTTCGGCATCTGCATCTTTCTTGTCGTTTTTATCGGCCAGCTTGTCTTGTTCTTCTGCTAATTTCTCAAGATTCTCTGCCGTCTCTTTCATTTTTTGCTCCAACTCCAATTGCTTGAATAACTCTAAGGTTCTGTCCAGCTGTTTTTCGAGATCCTTGCTGTCGAGCTTCATCTTCTCTACCATGTCCTGGACTTTTTGTTTGTCCATCTGTGCCATCAACTTCTCCAGCTCCTCCATCATCTTTTTCATCTCGGGCGACATCAACTTCTCGAACAGTGCTTCCAACTGTTTTTGCTTTTCTGCTAGCTCAGGATCAGGCGTGCGTAACTCAGCTTGTTGCTTGGCATTTTCTTCTTGTTGCTTTTGTATTTCGGCAACTTTTTTCTCCAGTTCCTTTTGCTGATTTAAAATGTCGCTTACTTTCTTGCGATCTTCGTAGGTCAGGTTTTTCTTATTGAGAAGATCTTTATTGAGTGTGTTTAAATCTTTCTGAAGCTCTTTTGCCTTTTTGATGCTTTCACTCAAATCATCTTTAAGCGACTTGTTTCTTGATTCGTTTTCCTTCGCTAATTCTTGCAGTCCTGGTGCTTTGAATAGACTTGAAATAGAACGAGCGCTTTTAGCACCTGTTACACCATCATTGTCCCAAACCTCGAAATAATATTCTAATTCATCTCCGGCTTTAATATCGATGCTTGTTAAGTCCCAAAAATGAAAGTATTGATCTTGTGTGTTTCCTTTGTTGAATGCGATTGATGTGGAACGCACCTCTTCATTTACATCGGCACCATCTCTTTTTAGAAAACGATATCTGAATTGCAGTTTACTTAATCCATGATCATCCATAATCATTCCGCGGAAATAAATACGTTGGTAAGATGCGGAGTCGCGCTGTTCTTCAACTTCAATTTGCGGATACTGATCAGGCACAACATTGATCACATACGCAACTGAATCTTTCGATTGTAAATAA
>Ga0209181_10004658_pt1 | contig 20245 bp, 18 predicted proteins | sample MAT05_FD_187208 | JGI IMG/M metagenome (GOLD analysis project Ga0209181, IMG submission 187208) | Freshwater microbial communities from Lake Fryxell liftoff mats and glacier meltwater in Antarctica - MAT-05 (SPAdes) (version 2) | ecosystem: Environmental > Aquatic > Freshwater > Ice > Liftoff... | reverse complement strand
GCCCGGAGTTCCAGCGATTCCAGTCGAACGGCTTGTCGTCCTGCATTTGCGGCAGCAGATCGCGGGCGCGCACAATGGGTCCGGCCACCAGTTGCGGGAAAAGCGAGATGAACGCAGCGAAGCGGAGTAGCGATGGTTCGTAGCGGATTTCCCGGCGGTACACGTCAAGCGTGTACGACATGGACTGGAAGGTATAAAATGAAATGCCTACCGGAAGGATGATGTGCAGCGTGGTCCACGACGGCGTCATGCCCATCGCGGTTACCATGCTGGCAAAACCTTCAGCAAAAAAATTGAAGTACTTGAAAATGCACAGAAAACCCAGGTTCATGATCATGCTGAACGTGAGCACGGCCTTCCTCGGCAATCCAAACGAAGCGGTGAATTGCGTCAATCGACCGAACAGTCCGGCCACCCAGCTCCCGCGCTCCCAGGTCTGGCGGGTTTCTTCGGGCTTGTCCAGGTAGGTGAGCCACAGGCCAAACCAACCATCCATAATAGTCGAAAACACAATCAGTCCCAAAAAGCGGATATCCCACCAGCCGTAGAATATGTAACTGGCGATCAGGATGACCCACAGGCGCATTCGCCCGCGGGTACCGAAGTACAGCGGGAAAAACAAGGCAATAAAAACAAGAAAAGTAAGGCTATTAAAAACCATGTCTGGCTATTGGTTATCAATGATCGGTTGTCGGGCGCGCCTTGATTTGTTGCTTCCAAACTGCATAGCCTAACCCATTCAGGTGTATTCCGTCTTCCGTAAATTTGACCGACAAATTGCCGCTCGCATCCGTCAGCGGGGTGTAAATATCTAAGTAAGTCAACGCATAATCTTTGGCGATTTGAGCGATGCTGGCATTGAGCGCTTGTACCTGTTCGTTTGTGGTGCCCGTATTTCTCACCTCGTTGTTCACGGGCAAAATGCTTTCCAAAATCAACTCTGTATCAGGCGATTCCCGCCTGATTTTTCCTACAATTTCCCAATAGCGGGCTTCTATCAGCGGCAGCGGCTTGTGAAAAACCAAATCATTGACCCCCACCAACAAATAGATTTTCAAGGGTTTATGCCGCAATACTTCATCCAGCCGGGCCCATACTCCATCCACATAATCACCTGCTATCCCTCGATTCAGGACGGTCGTAGAATCGCTGCCTGTCAACTCTTGCCATTCGCATTGTTCCGTCTGACTGTCACCCAGGAATACGACGCTTCCGCGTCGCTCCGGCAATTGTTCAAACAATTGTTTCCGGTGGTTGTATTGGGCCGGGATTGAGTTGTTGAGTCGGCTCAGCGCAAACTTCCAGCCACCCAGCCGATGCACGATAAAAACCATGCCAGCGACGAAGAGCAAGTTGAGAAACAGCGAAAATACAAGTGATTTTTTCATCGCACAAGGTAGTCAGACCACCAGTTATGACCACAACTTCCCAAGTAGTCGAACTTCAAACTTCAAACTTCAAACTTTCCCCTGTTTCCCAATCACTTCATCCACGGAGACATACTTCCGGTGTTCAGTGTGCTTGAAATGTTTATTGGGATTGCGCATCTTGAACAACCCGGTGAATTGGCGCCACACAAACTTTGGCACATTCCACACCGCATCCCATACCGGCTGCGGCGCTTGGTCAAGCCGTAATGTCCACAAAATATTCAGGGTGAAAATGATGGCTGCCACCGACAAAGCCAATGACCATATCGGCGCAATCAACAATCCCAGTATCGCCAGCATGCCAGCCAGGGCTACCTGGATAAACATAGGCAGGGCGAGCGTGACAAATCCGAAATAGAATTGGTTGAAACTGAAGCGCGTGAGACCACGCAACAAAAGACCGGTGGAATTGGGCAGGTTTTGGAAGTAGGAAAACAGCCAGCGGCTGCGCTGGGTCTCCACCGCGTCGCCGGTCTCGACTTTTTCGTCGTAGACAATGGCATGGCGGGCGTAAGCGATCTTTTTATCCTGTTTTAGGAGGAAGTTTTGGAGGATTTTATCCTCTTGCAACATCTTTTTCCATTGTTGCTGCCCTTGCTCGATCTCCGGGCTGGCCAAATAGGCACCGTACAGCGCCGCTTCGGTAGCCATGCCGGAGCCGGAAATCACGGCTGAACCGCCCAATAGATAGGGCACATAACGTTCGAGGTAGTTTTTATAATGCTCACCCATGCTATCAAGCGCAGCGTAGGTCGTGTCCAGGTTCTTGGCGGTGCGCTGACCCTGGATGCAAAGATGCCCGGCGTTGGCATAGCGGTTGATCTCTTCCAAAAACTGCGGATGCGCGAGATTGTCTGCGTCAAATACAGCAATGTAGTCGTGCGTCCGGCGAAAATTCTGGATGGCATGGATGATGCTTTTGGCTTTTAGCCGCAGCGCAGGTTCCGGGCTAAGCAGGATAAAACGCTCATCAGAAATATCAAAATCAACTTCCGGACATTCATCAGCGACGAGATAAATCAGGTGATTTTGATAAGACTGCCGAAGCAGGGATTCTACGAGCGGCCTGGCAATCGCAGCGTTGCGGTAAGCGGTAATGATACATGCGTAATCGAAGCGGTGCAGCGGATGGTTTTTGGGTGTAATTTTTTCTTTTCCCAATATTTGCGCGAGCAGGGTGGTCAGGAAAGGATAGACCAGCTGCAAAATGACCAATCCGGAAAGCAGTGAAAAAAGGAGGTAAATCAGTTTCATATTCAGGAGGAATGCTTCTTCAATGCGCCGCAATTTTGGCGGCTTCATTTCTGGGTATTTCGGCACTTCGGAACCGTTCGAAGCGGTCGCCACGGCCTCCAAAATTCCACCATACCCCTTTCAAAAAGGCGGCCAGATTTTCTTTATCTCCTTTCAACCAATAGAAAATCGCATTTTTCGGGATCGTTACCAAAAACAGAAAACCATAAAATGCCAGGAGCCGCCAGCCGCGTTGGTGTTTTCTCATAAACCACACCCTGTTGCGATTGAGGTAGTACGTTTTCAGACCACTCATGGCCTGCATCGTTACACTTTCCTTGTGATAAATACGGGCACGGGGTTCTATCCACACGTCGTAACCAGCCTGTCGGATGCGCTCACACCAATCCAGTTCTTCGTAGTACAGGAAAAAATCCTCGCTCATCATTCCTGCCCGCCGCATGACTTCACGACGCACCATCATGGCTGCACCGTGGGCATAGGCGGTTGGTCCTGGCATGACGTACTGACCTATATCCAGCTGCTGGTTCCCAATGACGCGGTTGCGGGCAGTGACCGGATGTACACGGGTCATGCCGGCGTATTGAATGAGGTCGGGAGGAAGGGGAGTTTGAAGTTTGAGGTTTGAGGTTTGAAGTTTGAGGTTTGAGGTTTGAAGTTTGAAGTTTGAAGTTTGAAGTTTGAAGTTTGAAGTTTGAAGTTGCAGGTTTGAAGTTGGAGATTGGAGATTGGAGGTTGGAGGATGAGGACTTGTTTCGGGGAAGTAACAGATAAGTGGACTGACAATACCCAGCCGAGGTTGCTCTTCAAAAAGTGCAACCAGCCGGGCGATGCAGCCAGTGGTAATCTCTGCGTCGTTGTTGACAAAAAACAGGTATTCCCCTTTTGATTGGCGCACGGCCAGGTTATTTCCTCCGGCAAATCCAAGATTGCGCTCGCTGCGGATGAATTTTACTTCCGGATAGCGCGTAGTGATGACCGATTCCGGATTTTCATGGCTGGCATTGTCCACCACCAGTACCTCCACGTATTGCCAATCCTGTCGCCGGATGCTGTCAAGCAAGGCGCAGGTGTAGCCAGTCTGATTGTAGTTGACGGTGATGATCGAAACCATTTCTACACGTTCTCTTTCTGAATAAATGCTGTGAACGTCTTAAAAATAATCTGCAGATCGGTCGTTGAACAATAACTACGCGCATACTTCACATCAAGTGCGATGCGCTCTTCGGCGCTCATATCGTTTTGGCCGCGCTTGGTCACTTGCCAAAGACCGGTAATGCCTGCGGGACCCAGGAAGCGGGCGGCCCATTCGTCGCGGGTGAGCTGTTCGGCTTCGTACAGTGGGAGGGGCCGATTGCCGACGAGCGACATATCACCGCGAAGCACATTGACGAGTTGTGGCAATTCGTCAATACTATACTTGCGAATGAAGCGACCGACACGGGTAATGCGCGGATCATTGGAAATTTTGAGAAAAACCGCTCCGTTGGGCTCTGTGGAATTGTACTGGTTGAGGTGTTGTATCGTGGAGAGCAACGTGTCCGCATCACTGCGCATGGAGCGGAATTTCAGGAAATCAAACACCTTGTAGCCTGCACCAACCCGTTTGGAGCGATACACTACCGGACCTTTAGATTCCAGCCGGATGGCAACCAATACCGGCAGCCAGATAGGCAGCGAGAGCGAAAGGCCAAAAATGGCTCCCAGCACATCAAAAACGCGTTTCCACCGGGGGATTTTAAAATTGACTTCTTTCGGCATTTCCCCTTGCAGATGTTGGAGCAATTGAGGTTTGAACTGATTGAGGAAGTCCAGGCGTCTTTCCAGTTGATTCCACTCGACCGGCACCATATAACAGTCATCAATTCCTTTTTTTATCAGGAGGGTGGTGTCAATGGCTTCGCCAGGTTCTGCAAGTGCGATCACCGGGACATAGCATAAATCAGGATGCTCGGCCAGCTGTTTGGCCAAACAGAAATTGTCGTCGTACAGCCATTGGATCTTACAAAATATGGCATACGGCATCTGATAGGTTTCGATGCGTTTTACACGGTTTTCAAGCCATTGCATGGCCCGTACGGAATTGTTCTCCGTGGAATAGTTGTAAGCTTCACTCTGATATGGAAAATTGTAGATGTGCGTATCAAAATCTCCCTCGAAACCGATGAACATCAATTCCCGCGAGGCAACTTCCGAACCAGTAGAATAGTAGTCGAATTGTTTCATAAGCAGGTCAGCGTTTAGTGAAGTCTGGTGTTAATTAGTTGGTTTTCAATAAAATATGCTGTTGCCAAGTGAGTGACACTCGGAACAGAGAAATATAGGGGGACATGAAGATGGGAATCAACCGAGAATCTGGATTATTCGATCGTGTAATCGGATTGGATTAAAAGGTTTATGGAAAAAATCTGAAACACCTAAGTTGCGGAATCGCTCCTCTTCCTCGATGTTGGCATCGCCAATGGCGACGACCGGGATATTTCCGAATAAACCGCTGCTTCGCAAATTAGCGAGCAGATTAGCACCGCCAGTTACATCTGACATCTGGGTATTCGTGATGATAATGTCAGGGATGAAACCTTTGCCCAACCAAGCCATTGCTTCAAGGCCAGTGCGGGCGGTGGCGATATCAAATTCAGCAGAAAGAAACGTGCCAATAAATTGACGAAGGGTGTCATTACTTTCTACAATCAATGCCTTTTTGCGTTTGGAGTGCTTGTCATCCATTTTGATACTTCGTCGTGTTGGATTGCGGTCTTTGTTTGAAGAATGTGTCCGGTCCATCTGAGAGCATACCCAAATTTTCCCAAACTTTTCAAAATTAAGAAAGTCCTTGTACTGTTCGGCCCATCAGGTCGAAAACGTCAGCACTTGAACCCACGTCACTTAACAAAACAAAGATTGCGCCAAACACAGAGGGGCTTTTGCATCCTATTTAGTAGGACAGCACCTTCTACAGTCAGTTACAAAGATATCGGAAGAAGTGAAAAAACCAAACTTGGCGCTGTTAAGTGGTCTATATTACATTGAATTATTTTTGAAGAAGTGAAATTAACCTGTTTATAATCAAACTGTTGAGTGCGTAAGGAGTAGGTTGAGTCACTTGTGTTAAAATCTAAAATTGGTACATGCATTCAGTGATCCATGCCTTGAGCAGTAAGTGTCTTTTAATAGTAATTTAATCGCCTTGGTGTGAAATTTCCAACCCTCGGCGTTTGGCGCAGTTTTCGCCCGTATCTTCGCCAACCTGAAAAATCCCATATCGTAATACTTCTCTTCCCATGTGGTGCCACCATTGATCCAATTTGCATAACCTGAAATTTTACTAAACTAAGGGACGTGTAAAAGATAACTTGTGAGTTTGAGGTGAAAAGGAATCACCTCAAACTCACAAGTTATCTTTTACACGTCCCTAAAATTGGCCGACCGACAGTCGGCATTACGCATGGCCCATCTGCTCGAAACCATCTTCTGGACTGGTTTTTTCATTGTTTTTTACGCCTATGTGGGCTACGGTATCGTGCTATACCTGTTGGTGCGCTTGAAGCGCATTGTTTCTTCCAAGAAAGAAATTCGTCAACCAGAAGTCCTCCCGGAAGTCACTTTTGTGGTGTGTGCCTACAACGAGGCAGACTGGATCGAACAAAAAATCGCCAATTCGCTGGAACTTGACTATCCCCGTGACCGCATTCGGTTCTGTTTTGTCACCGATGGTTCGGATGATGCTACACCCGATCTGGTGCGCCGCTATCCTTTTGCTGCCGATGTGCGCTGGGAACTCTTGCACCAGCCGGAGCGACGCGGCAAAATCGCGGCTTTTCAACGCGCCATGGAACATATCCAGTCGCCCCTTGTGATCAGCACCGATGCCAATACGCTGGTAAATACTGCGGCCGTTCGGAACATGGTGCGCCACTTCGCCGATCTAAAAGTGGGTGCAGTAGCGGGGGAAAAACGAATTTTTTTGGGAGAAAAGGACGACGCCAGCAGTGCCGGCGAAGGTATTTACTGGCGCTATGAGAGCAGCCTGAAAAAATGGGATGCAGAACTTTGGACGGTTGTAGGGGCCGCAGGTGAGCTGTTTGCTTTTCGTCGCGAGGCATACGAGCACGTTCCAACGGATACCATCGTAGAAGACTTTTATCTCACCATGCGGATCGCCCAAAAAGGCTGGCGCGTTCAGTACGCTCCAGATGCTTATGCGGTGGAAACCTCCTCGGCTTCGGTACAGGAAGAACTGAAACGCAAGATCCGCATCTCTGCCGGCGGCTTGCAGGCGGTATGGCGACTTGCTCCGCTGCTCAATTTTTTCCGCTATGGCGTACTCACATTCCAGTACCTGTCGCATCGGGTGCTGCGCTGGACGGTGGCTCCGCTTTTTTTACCTATTTTATTGATTGTCAATATTGTACTTGCCTGGCAAGGCAACCGTTTTTATCAATTGATCCTGATCGCTCAACTGGGTTTTTATGCCGCTGCGCTGGCCGGTTATTTGCTGGAACAGCGCAAATTAAAGATGAAAGTTTTCTTCGTCCCCTACTATTTCTGTGTCATGAATTATGCCCAGTATGCAGGCTTCCGCCGTTTCATACGCGGTAGCCAGTCCGTGCTCTGGGAGCGGGCCAAAAGAGCCAATTAATCCCAATCAAAATGGAGCGCACCACCTGATTTGGCAGTGTTTTAATGTCAAAAAGACATTGTTACAGCCTTTCGCTGCCATTATTACAGACACAGTTGTGCTTTTGAGAATTGGAAATAAATTTGCTGACTCTGTTCCTAAGAAACGGTGGTGGAATAAAGGTCCAAATTAGGGGGACTTGTTTTGCCGCTGTTTTTGTTACTCGTTGGTTGTTTAGGTACCACTAAACGCCCTCCTCGTGCCTCAACAGCAACAAAACCGTCTCCCCTAATTTGGACCTTTATTCCACCACCGTTCCTTCATGATCTAATTTCTCAAAAACTGTAAATCATTTTATTCCCGGGTTCCCGGTATCGGATTTTTGAAAAAAATCCGATACCGGGAACCCGGGAATAAAATGATTCCCCTGTAAAAAAGCATGACGTACGATAATTTCACCATCAAGGCTCAAGAAGCCATCCTCCAGGCCCAGCAAATCGCCGCAGGCTACGAACAGCAGAGCGTCGATACCGGGCACCTGCTCAAAGGAATGCTGGCGGCAGAGGACTCTGTGACCGACTTTTTGCTCAAAAAAGCGGGTGTCAATATGCCCAGTTTCGAGCAGGCATTGGACAAACTCATTTGGGAGACGCCCAAGGTGCAAGGCGCCGATAAGCAATACCTCACCAACGAAGCCAATAAAGCCATCGCCGCAGCCAAGACCATACTCAAAGAATTTGGAGATGAGTATATCTCGCTCGAATTGCTGCTGTTGGGGATCGTCAAAGGCAATGACAAAGCTGCCCGTCTCCTCCGTGAGAACGGTGCGACCCTCGATACACTGACTGCTGCCGTCAAAGAACTTCGAAAAGGCCGAAAAGTAACCGATCAGACCAACGAACAAGTTTATAACGCACTCCAGAAATATGCCATCAACCTTACACAATTGGCTGAGTTGGGTAAATTAGACCCCGTTATCGGGCGAGATGAAGAAATTCGCAGAGTGCTCCATATCCTGAGTCGCCGCAAAAAGAACAACCCGGTCATCATTGGCGACCCCGGCGTAGGCAAAACGGCCATCGTGGAAGGCATCGCCTGGCGCATTGTCCAGCATGATATACCGGAAACCCTTGCAGGCAAAAAGATTTTCAGCCTCGATATGGCTTCGCTGATTGCCGGTGCCAAGTACAAGGGCGAGTTTGAAGAAAGGCTCAAAGCGGTCATTAAAGAAGTGGTGGAGTCCAATGAGCAGGTCATCCTGTTCATTGACGAAATCCACACCCTCGTAGGTGCCGGTGGCGGCCAAGGTGCGATGGACGCGGCCAATATCCTCAAGCCGGCGCTGGCGCGCGGCGAACTCCGCACCATCGGTGCTACGACCCTGGACGAGTACCAAAAATATTTTGAAACCGACAAAGCCCTCGAACGCCGTTTCCAGTCGGTGTATGTGGATGAACCCAGTGTGGAAGATTCGATCAGCATTCTGCGCGGCATCCGGGAGAAATACGAGAACTACCACAAAGTACAAATCCTGGATGAAGCACTCATTGCTGCGGCAGAACTCTCGCACCGCTATATCTCTGAACGGAAATTGCCCGATAAAGCCATTGACCTGATTGATGAAGCGGCTGCCAAACTCCGGCTTGAATTGGACTCTGTTCCGGAAGAGGTAGACAAACTCGACCGCCAAATGCGGCAGTTAGAAATCGAGCGCGAAGCCATCAAGCGCGACAATGACGAGCGTAAACTGGATGCAATGAACAAGCAAATCCAGGATTTGCGGGAAAGGCTAGATGGCCTGCGGGCGAAATGGACTACGGAAAAAGAAATTGTGGAAGCGATTCAGACCAGCAAGCAAAAGTTGGAAGAACTCCAAATCCAGTATCAGCGCGCAGAACGGGAAGGCAATCTGGAGGTGGCGTCCAAAATAAAATATCAGGACATCCCCGCCCGGGAAGCCATGCTGAAAGCCGCCGAGGAAAAACTGGCAGCCCTCGCTCCGGAGAATCGGATGACCACCCAGACCGTCACGGCCAATGACATTGCCGAAGTGGTGGCCCGCTGGACGGGTATTCCGCTCGCCAAAATGATGCGCGGAGAAAAGGAACGTTTGCTTCACCTCGAAGCGGAAATGCACACCCGCGTCGTGGGTCAGGAAGAGGCGGTCACCGCAGTGGCCGACGCGATTCGTCGTAGCCGAGCCGGATTGAGCGACCCCGACAAGCCCATCGGTTCCTTCATCTTTTGTGGCCCTACCGGAGTCGGCAAAACCGAACTGGCGAAAGCCCTGGCGGATGTGCTGTTCGACGATGAAAAGGCGATCACTCGAATTGATATGAGCGAATACCAGGAAAAACACAATGTCTCCCGGCTCGTGGGTGCGCCTCCCGGATACGTCGGCTACGATGAAGGCGGTCAACTGACAGAGTCTGTGCGCCGTCGCCCGTATTCCATTGTGTTGCTCGACGAGATTGAAAAAGCACACCCGGATACCTTCAATGTGCTCCTGCAAGTGCTCGACGACGGACGACTGACGGACAACAAAGGCCGCACTGCCAATTTCAAAAATACCATCATCATCATGACCTCTAACCTGGCCAGTGACCGCATCATGGAAGCGTTCGAAGACTATGAGGAGATGCCCGACCAGCGCAAACACGAGGTGTTCGAAGCGGCCAAAGCAGAAGTGATGGATGCCCTGAAAATGAATCTGCGCCCAGAGTTCTTGAACCGCATTGATGAGATTGTAGTGTTCCATCCGCTGCAAAAAGATCAGATGGACGAAATCCTGCACATCCTGCTCAAGGACATCCACGAAATGCTGGGTAAACAAGAACTGAAACTCGAAGTCACCAAAGACGCTGCGACTGTTCTGGTGGAGCATGGCTTCGACCCGCAATTCGGCGCCCGCCCGCTTAAGCGGACGCTGCAACGCGAACTCATCAACGAACTCGCCAAGCACCTCCTGGCAAGCAACTACGTGAAAGGCGATACCATTTTGATTGATGCCGATGGCGCGGGATTGTTGTTCGGGCGGAAATCGATGGTGGAAGGGAAAGAAGTGGTGACGAAACGATTGGCGGAGGTGTAAAAATACAACCTTTCAATACATTAAGCCATTCGGTTCTCCTTGAGATTATTGGGTGGCTTAATGTTGAAATTGAACTTGATAACTTTATCTTTGTCAAAAAAAATCTGAAATATGGACCTCATCAAGGTGCTTGTCAACAAAAAGATGGATGGGTATACTTTCAGTATTCTGCCCTCGGTTCGAGAATATGTTAAACAATTGTCGCCAGACGCCCACCCGGCTAGTACCATTTTTGTAGCTTATGATGCCAAAAGTGATTTTGAGTTTAACAATGGGAAACTTGAAAAATTCATATTACCTGCGCTTTTGGGTCTGCAAAGCTTTGAAGAATTGGACAGGTTTCTTCCAATAAATTTTGTAGATACCTTCACAGATAAGGTTTTATACCAAATCATGCCCCATGACCAAGAAGTTCAATCAGTATTTGGGTAAGGCAGGGCAGCTTGCTGTAATGTCTGAATTGCTTATGCGAGGATGGAATGTTGCCATCCCTGAGGTGGATGTGGGCGACGATATTTTTGTTGTAAAAGATGACGATGGTACCCTCAGGCGCGTCCAAGTGAAAACCTCGATGGCAACTAAACGAAAACATGGATTTAGCGTACAGTTCCTCATACCCCGGCGCCAGATACAAGCTGAGATTGACATGTATTTTGTCTTAATCGCCAGATTCGAAAATAGGTGGTCGGATTTAGTAATTATCGCAAGTGGAAAATTACGAGAGCATGTTGATTCCTACAAAAAAGTCTCGGCATCTGGCGGCGACATCAACCTTTATCTTTCTTATACAAAGGATCAAGTAATATGCTCTAAGGTTGATTTCACGGGCTATCGTAACGACTTTTCATACTTCCCATTTATTGAACACTGAATAGGGCACCTAAAATTCAAAAAGCCGCGCCAGGGATATCCCCGGCGCGGCTTTTTTCGTGGTGAAAAAATAAAACAAACCTCAAATCAGGAATGCTGCATTTTAAACGTGTACGCTTTACGGCCCAAATAAACAACGGCCAGGCAAAGCGTGTAGGTCAAAGTAGCGGTCATGGCAAATGTGTGTTGGTATGTAAGTTGATTATAGTATACGAATGATTTACAGGTCGGTTAGGGAAACGGCCAACGTTTTCAAAACGCTGCCAGCTGCTTCAATTTTTTTTCAAAAAAATAAAAAGCGGTAGGGTGGGGATTGTAAGGAACGCGGCACCAATAACTTAGTCATTTTAGGTCAACCATTTTTTCATCAGACAACACTATTTTTCTGCGAATAGTGGGGCTATTTAAAGAAAAATAGGGGCCGTATGATGGAACAAAGGGTGGCATCAAATGACTAAGTTATTGGTGCCGCGTTCCTAAGCGATTGATCCTTAGTTGATTAATGACTAAAAATTAGAAAGAGAAAGCCACCCCAATTCGGAGCGGCTTTCTCTTTCTAATTTATAACTCAAAAATTCCAACCACTACACTTTGTCGAGCGGGTCGTTCCCCGAAGACCGTGTCCGCTGTAATTTGCTGTTTCTCTGGCTATAGGCGAAATACACGATCAGGCCCAATGCCATCCAGGCAAAGGCTGCTTTCAGCGTGAAAGGATCAATCGCGACGATCATACCAAGACAGATGATGGCTCCCAGGATCGGTACCAGCGGCACCAGCGGGGTGCGGAAAGGTCGCTCTTGTTCGGGGTTGTTGCGGCGCATCACCAACACACCGAGACTCACCAGCACAAAAGCCAGCAGCGTTCCGAAGGAAGTCAGGTCGCCAGCCATGCTGCCCGGAACAAACGCTGCAAACAACCCTACGAAGACGAACAGGATCATATTGGATTTGTACGGGGTGCGGAAGCGCGGGTGTAGTTCGGCAAACACTTTAGGGATCAGGCCGTCATTAGACATCGAATAAAACACGCGGCTTTGGCCCAGCAACATCACCAGGATCACAGATGAAAAGCCCGCCAGGATCGCCACTGTCACTGCTGTGGACAACCATTCATACCCAGGCATGTGCTCCTTAATTGCGTAAGCGACCGATGCTTCGCGACCCTTGGTCGGGTCGGCGAATTCATGCCAGTCTGCCACGCCCGTCAAAACGTGGGAAAAAAGGATATAAAGTACGGTGCAGACAGCCAGCGAGCCCAAGATACCGATGGGCATGTCGCGCTTCGGGTTTTTAGCCTCCTGTGCCGCAGTAGATACCGCATCAAAGCCGATAAAGGCAAAGAACACGATGGCTGCACCGCCTAAAACGCCCCCGAAACCGTGTTTGAAAAATCCTTCATGCCCCGGCTCATTGTCCGGTATCATATAAGGAGTGTGGTTTGCCGGATCGATAAATTGCCAGCCCACGAAGATGAATATCAGCACAATCGCCACTTTTATGAACACGATGACAGCGTTCAGGGTGGCCGACTCTTGCGTCCCTTTGATGAGTACCAAGGTCAAAAGCAGCAGGATGACGAGGGAAGGCGCGTTCATGATGCCTTGAACATCCACGCCGTTGATCAAAGCCGACTCCATCGGAGAATGGCACCACTCATAAGGAATAGCACCTCCCAGAAGCCGGTTCAGATATTCGCTCCAGGCAATGGACACGGTAGCTGCGCCGAGCGCATACTCCATAATAAGTGCCCAGCCGATGATCCAGGCGACCAATTCGCCCAGTGTAGCATACGAATAGGTGTAGGCACTCCCTGCGATCGGGATCATCGCCGCAAATTCAGCGTAGCACAAGCCTGCAAAGGCACAGCCAACAGCAGCAACGATGAATGAAAGTGTGACAGACGGTCCAGCCGCTTCGGCGGCCGCTGCTGCAGTGCGCACAAACAGGCCGGCACCAATGATCGCTCCGACGCCCAATGCAACAAGGTTGTATGCGCCGAGCGTTCGTTTCAAACCCTTTTCAGAGTCGTCGGCTTGGGCCAAAAGTTGTGACAAGGGCTTTTTTACCCAAAGGTTAGCCATAAAATAATCTTAGTGTTGAGTGATAGGTGTGTAAAAGTAATTAGAGTTTGAAGTTTGAAGTTCGAAGTTCGAACTTCCAACTTTCCCCCTCTTTTTCGGGGACAAGATAGAACGGATTTCGGATTTGCCATTTTCAATTGGGGATTTTGGGTGGGAAAGATGGAGGACTTTGGATTGAGGACGTTGGACTGGGGTGATTCCAATAGGATGTTTTTTATTCCTTGTCCTTAGTCCTCAATCCAAAGTCCAAAGTCCAACGTCCAAAGTCCAAAGTCCAACGTCCAACGTCCAACGTCCAAAGTCCAAAGTCCTTAGTCCGATTTCTTCACGTCTTTCACGTACAGTCCGATGGTCTTTTTCCCTTGCCATTCTTCCATGCGGAGATTGAAAACAAGGTCGAACAAGCCGTTCTTAACCTGTTCGAACGCTTCGCCCAGTCCAAAACCGATTCCTGTGACTTCTCCTTGCCCATCGGCATGGCGCACTACAAAGCGAACGTGGTTGTTGTCGAGGCAACGGCTTTTGCCCGTATCGCTCACAAAGCGGGCTACGAATACAGGGTTGCGGTTGATCGGACCGAAGGGTGCGAATCTTTGAAGCATGCGCCAGAAATCGCGGTTAATATCGTCCAACCGGATTTCGGCACAGATATCTACTACGGGTTTTTCAGATTTCAGGGGCAGGTGTTCTTGTACGATTTGCTCAAATCTTTCTATAAAAGCAGGCACATTTTCCACGGGCATTTGCATACCGGCAGCATGTTCATGTCCGCCAAAAAAGTAGAACAGGTCCTCGCACTGCTGCAACGCCCAGTAAAGATCGAAACCCGGTACGGAACGCGCTGAGCCGACCGCCCGGTCATTGCTAAGGGTCAGAATGACCGAAGGCCGGTGAAATTCATCCACCATACGACTGGCGGTAATGCCGATAATGCCCTTGTGCCAGTCGGGGTCGTACAAGACGATGCTCTTGCGCGATTGCCAGTCGGGGAGGTCCATGAATTGTTGTCGGGCGTTTTGAGTCGTAGCGGTATCTACTTCGCGGCGCTGTCGGTTGCGGGTAATGAGTTTGCCAGCTGCGTCGAGTGCGCTGCGCCGATCGGCAGAAAGCAGCAGCCGAACGGCATCGCGGGCATCGCCGAGCCGACCGGCAGCATTGATGAGCGGGCCGATGCCGAATACCAGGTCTGTGATATCCAGTGGCATGGGCCGATGGATGCGCTGCGTGAGCGCCCAAAGGCCAATACGCGGGGCCGTATTCAGGTGCTTCAAGCCATACATTGCGAGGATTCGGTTTTCCCCTGTCATTGGGACGATGTCGCAGGCGATGCTCACCGCTACGAGGTCCAGCAGGTGTTCAACCTCTTCGGCAGGCGTATTGGTATAAAGTGCAAAAGCCTGGGCGAGTTTAAACGCGATGCCGCAGCCGCTGAGTTCTTTATAGGGGTACGGGCAATCGGATCGTTTGGGATCCAGGTTAGCGACCGCTGCGGGCAAGTCCCCTTCGGGCAGGTGGTGGTCGCAGACGATAAAATCAATCCCGTAATTCCCAGCCTTTTCTACCGCCTCGTGGGCTTTAATACCACAATCCATGGCTATGATCAATGTGGCTCCGGTCGAGTGCGCATATTCTATGCTTGCAAGACTCACGCCGTAACCTTCTTTCTGGCGGTCGGGCAAGTAATAGTCGAGGTTGCTGTAGAAACCAGACAGGAACGAATACATCAATGCAACGCTGGTGGTCCCGTCCACGTCATAGTCGCCGTAAAGCAGGATGCGCTCGTTTCGGCGGATGGCAGTATCCAACCTTTCCACCGCAGCATCCATGTCTTTCATTAAGAATGGATTGTGCAGATCGGTCAGATTGACCCGGAAAAACGAACGGGCTTCTTCCGCATTGCTTACCCCGCGCTGTGCGAGCAACCTGCACCACAGCGGTGCCATGCGCGTCGTGTCGTGCAGGTGCTGTATGATCTGTTCATCGGCAGGGAGGAATTGCCAGCGGGGTGATTTCATAGGTGAGCAAGTGGTGGAAGGTCTGGCAAAGTTAACATACCTCTGCTCCATTTTTTGGGATAAGAAGCGCTGAACATGCCGGCGCGTTTTGTGTGCGACTGATGGTGCCGGGTCAGGTCTTTTGATTAAAAATGGCGAAGCAAGAGATTTAACATGGTTGGAAATTGCGAATGCAACCATCTTTCATAAACTTGCATCTTCGAGCCATTCTTGCCGCGCTATTGTGTTTTCACCATAGCCATCAGGCTAAGGAACGCGGACGGAATAAGGGTACAGAAGACTGGGACATTTTCCGGGGGCACATGTACCCCACGTCACGCCGCTACGCGGCTATAGGAACCTCATTTATTTCTAATCTGACAACGTAGAATTAAGATGCCGTTCCTACGGAACGCGGGGTTTGGGGGCGGGCGGTTTCTACAAAGATTCCGTTCCTATGGAACGCGGGGCAGGGTGGGTGTGCCTTTTCCCTGTTCCGTTAGAACGGAATCTTTGTAGAAACTTAAAAATCAATGCATTGAAAACAATCTCACGGCTCAAAGAACCCTACACTCGCCCCTACCCAATCTTTGCCTTTATTATAGCGCACACCCACCATTTCGCCTTTGCTCATCCGGACCAGGTTGTTCACCAGGCGCGGTTTTGCCCAGCCTTTGTCCCAGAGGATCATCATGCGGATTTCGCATTTACTCGGCTCTTCAGGGTTCAGTGTTTCTACGGCCGGGACGTAGTCAACCTTGCGTTGCAGGATAAAATTGGTCGGGTCATCCACCGATTCCACATCCTCCCGGGTGATGTTGATTTTTACGCCTTGGCCGGAAAAGGAGAACAGGGGCTTGAGCACCCAGTTTTCGAGGTCGTCGGGAATAGATTTTAACTCGTTCACAAACAGCGTCTTCGGCACAAACGGCGACTCCATGAAAGGCAACGTATGCTTGGAGATGCGGAAAAACCAGTTCGGGTGGCCCACCCATTCAGCATTTACCTCAGTCGTCATGTCCCATTCGCGGGGCAGGTCGCTGCGTTTTTCCAGCTCGTCAAAAATGATGCGGTTGTAAATGCGCTCCACGCCGACACGCCGTCCGTCGTCGTCCAGATAGAATAAGTCCCGGCCTTCGCGTTTGAGTTTGGAAAGGCACAACACCTTAATGCCCAAGTAATCCCGGCTGCCCCAAAAGTCAATCCGGGTGTTCTGTTTTTCTGGTTCTACTTCCAGCAAAATCACATTTTTCGGCTTCGAATCGCCCACGATGACCTGGCGCAGGAGATCAATATAACTATCGCCGTCCAGCCCGCCGAACAAGTGGTGGAAATCCGAAGGAACTTCAAAATGCTTGCGATACGATTCTGCCAGCAGGTGTTGAAAGAAGTAGAGCGAGGGGAAACCCTGCATCTCAATGAGTTGCGGCGTCAGACTGCCATCGGCTGCCCGGCAGATGCCGAAATCCAGTTGAAGGAAAGTGGTATGATCGTCCTCGCCCGGCACGCGCAGGTGGGCAGGCAGGGCGGCCTCGCTGTGTTGTTTAAAATCGGACTGAGTCAGCGTAGCGCAAATGTCTTCTACGCCTTGCAGGAGCTGCGTTTTGAGGGCGTTCGGGACAAAAATGGGCGTTTCGGAAATGCGGAACGTACAGGCTTCACCGAAAGCGGTGTTCACGGTGTCCAGAAATGCCTGATATTTTTCGGCCGTAAAAGCGGCGTTGTAAAGTTGGCGGGTCGGTTGGTACATGACGTTAAACGATTTGAGCGGCTTGAAAGCCGCGAGTAGTGGGCAAATGTAAAAAGTACTTTCACTTTGCCCTTCGATATTCCGAAAGTTTGAAACTTTCGAAATCTTGCCCGGCCGCCCTCACTCCCGTTCCTGTAGGCAGGTCTTCAAATTATCCACATATTTCCCATAAGAAATGCAAATCAGGCCCCAGACTACTGCAAGATATAGTTGAAAAGCACTTTTCATGTAAAATGGAAAGTGCCTTTTAGTTTTGCAAGGGACCTTTGAGGTATATCACTACAATTTGGGGAAAAAAGACTCGGTTGGGCCCGAATCGGGCAGCAAAATTCTCAAAGAAAAACCGGGCGGATTCTTTTTCTGCTGGCACCTCGTTTTCTAAATACCATGCAGCATCAATTGATTATATCTCTGAAATTGTACCGAAGTTAAGTAGTAGCACACCATCGTTTTTTGATGATTAACTTTATTAATTATGATTTATTTCATGCGTTCGACCCTGCTTGCCTTTTGCGTTGTGCTGTTTGCAAACTCTTGTACCAGTAATGGCCAGCCTGTCAATCCTGCTACAGTTTCTGAGCAATCGGAATCGGGTGCTTCGCCCAACTCTGAACAGCAAGGAAATAGTTTCTCTATCAGTACGGAAGCCTTTTATCAGGCAACTGTGCAATCCTCAACCAGCCAAGGTAAAATTATCAGTCTAAGTTTAACCCCTAAGCACAGGGTGGAAATGATCACTAATCATGTGGACAACACTCCAGGAATGATTGATACAGGACGGTGGAGCACATTAAAAAACGGAAATCTGCTGCTCAAGTTGCGGCGGGTAGGGGGCAAAGACAGTACTAAATTAGAATTTACACCTGACGGTGATAAATTGGTGTATACAGGTACGGAATATGGAGCCACCGGGCTTGTTTTATGGGTTAAGCCCGTTCAAGAAAAAAAATAAAGTGTAATGCATAGTCATGTTAACAAATTATATAATATACAAAACATCATTAATATACAACAAATATATGACATTTATGGTGCTACCTTATATAATATTATTCTCCAAATAGTGCATACTGAAGAATTGGCGCGAAAGGCTATGCAAGATACCTTTTTGAAAATATGCCGTCAAGATATAGATTATAGTAATTCAAAATTGCGATCACTTACCTGGATATTGATTATTGCCCGAAGTACGGCGATAGATGCTCTGACGACCAAACATGGGGTTTCTGATTCAGAATATAGATACCTTGATGTATGGACTGGACACCCGGAAAAAATAGATGAAAAACACCAAGACTTGATTGAATTAACTTATTTTAAAGGTTATACCCAAAAAGAAATATCTGAAGCAATGAATATACCCATTAGCACCATAAAAACTCAACTAAGACTGGCAATATCAGAACTCAGAAAATTTTATAAGGAATCGGATGCTGCACTTGCCAACCGGTAGTCGGAAAACCCCTAAATTAAAATCAACCAAAAGTTGGGCTTGTTCCTTGTTTTACAAAATTCATTCACAATTAAAAATGCTTAGTATGAAAAAGTTAACGATGTTTGTTTTTGCCATCTCTTTAGTGATGTCGTCAGTAGTCTCTTCACGTTTAAATGCAGAAGTGACCATGAATATCGCCCCTGTTGTACCCCAACCAATTGAGCCCAAGGAGGCCAGTGTTTTACTTGCCAGGTTGAATGAAATCAATACAATGGATAAGTCTAATTTGAGTTCTTTTGAAAAAAAACAATTACGAAAAGAAACACGGTCAATTAAACAGTCTTTAAAAGCAGTCGGTGGAGGCGTTTATCTTTCCGTTGGAGCGATCATAATCATTGTCTTGTTGCTTATTCTTTTGCTTTAATATGAACTATTAGGAATGCATTAACTGGGTACAAAAATCTCTTTGTGAGACCTGATTGTAGCATTTCTTCCCCAGATGCTTATGGCAAGGCTTTTTTTATTAATCAGTTAAAGCCGCAAAACAGTTTTCATGAAGATCGTTTTTTTGTTGTCAGCCCTTGTGTGGTTATTTACAACCGCCCCGTTCCCGCCTTATTTGTTTAAAGCGATTTCTAACAAACCAGTTGCCTCTAAGGTAGACATGCCGGAAATGTGGATTCAAAATAAAGACATGTTTTTAGGCGATACACTTCAATTGCGATTTAAAGCGCCCAATGCCCGGTTTCTTGGTGTAATTGATCCAGACGGCCATTTTTTTTATTTAGTATATCCTGTCAGCGAGTCAACGCAGGGACTATATCCTTTAGTGGATACCAAGACGTTTATTTATCTTGATCATTTAGATATCTACATCGCTAGTTTGAAAGCAGACCCATATAGATATGGTATTATGGAAAACCAACCTGTTTTTACTAAAAATGGAATCTACACGTTTCTTCTGGGAGACAATTTGCACACAGATGATCCATCTGCTTTAATAAATACAGTTGAAGTATCATATAATCATATACCAAGACGAACTACCCAATAGTTTTTTGTATATTGATTAATTATTTTGATATTAGGTTCTTCATCTTGATTCAGTTATTTGGCGCGATGGCACAATGTGTTTTTGAAAGTTAATTAACCTTACCTTAAATCTTATTACTATGCCACTGATTAATTTGTTAATCACTTTGATTGTTGTAGGTGTTTTGCTTTGGCTTGTTAACACTTATATCCCCATGGATCGAAAGATCAAAAGTATCCTCAATGTAGTAGTCGTGATTATTTTGGTTCTATGGCTGCTTCGTGCTTTTGGACTGTTAACTTCTTTACAAAATATACGTATTTAGGTATGAACAATATATTCAGAGGTCTAATCGCAGGCTACGGTGCCTCAAAAATTGGGGGCGGATGTCTAGGTACAATACTGGTGTTCATACTTATTTGGGTGGCGCTCGGGTATTGTAATTGATTTAAGTAAGCCGTTACATAATGACCTTGATCATCTAACTATCTTGTAGTTTGGAGGTCAAGGTCATTTTTTATCTATCTTTATATTGAAATGGATGCGCGCCTGGTTTGTCTGATACCATACTACTAGTGCCCCGTCCGGTAGTTGGCGTATGAATCCAGGAGACATGTTTTTCCTTCTTCAAGGCGCGAGGAGGGCAAAATACGGGATATTTTAACCGACGAGCAACGCAGAAGAAGGGG
>Ga0209181_10004657_pt1 | contig 20245 bp, 12 predicted proteins | sample MAT05_FD_187208 | JGI IMG/M metagenome (GOLD analysis project Ga0209181, IMG submission 187208) | Freshwater microbial communities from Lake Fryxell liftoff mats and glacier meltwater in Antarctica - MAT-05 (SPAdes) (version 2) | ecosystem: Environmental > Aquatic > Freshwater > Ice > Liftoff... | reverse complement strand
CCGTTCTCGCGGCCGATCCATCCCGGCTGGCTGCGTTGCCGGTTCCGGTCCTCGGGTCACCTCCGTCGAGGATGCTCCCCTGCGGTCCTCACCGTCGCCTTGCCCTCCGGGCGCCTCGACCGCGATCCTCGATCGACTTGTCCATTCGCGGGCCCTAAGCTCCCGGGCTCGCGCATGCTCCCTGACGAAGACCACGAGACGATCACGCAGCACGATCCGACGCGCCTGCGCGCCGACGAGGCGCTGAGCGTCGCGACCGACTTCGAGCAGCGCTACCGCCTCGGCCCCGAGCTGGCCCGCGGCGGCCTGGCCCGCATCTGCGACGCCTACGATCGGGTGCTGCACCGCCAGGTCGCGGTCAAGCAGCTCTTCGAGCGCACCCCGGACGGCGACACCCGCTTCCTGCGCGAGGCTCGCATCACCGGTCGGCTCGCCCACCCGAACATCGTGCCGATCTACGACCTCGGCCTCGACGCTCACGGCGCGCCGTTTTACGTCATGAAGTGGGTGCTCGGGCGCACGCTGCACGACCTCATCGAGGACCGGCCGCTCCTCGACGATCGCCTGGCGCTCCTGCCTAACGCGATCGCGATCACCGACGCGCTGGCCTATGCCCACAACGCTGGCGTCGTGCATCGCGACCTCAAGCCGGCCAACGTCTTGGTCGGCGACTTCGGCGAGACCATCGTCATCGACTGGGGCCTCGCGCTCGAGCTCGACTCGCCCGACGACGCGCCGCGGCCTTCGGGCGAGCGCGGTCGCGACTCCGCCGACGGTCGTCTCACCTCGGTCGGCAGCGTCATCGGCACGCCGGCGTACATGCCGCCCGAGCAGGCCCGCGGCGAGCGCGTCGATGCTCGCGCCGACGTCTACGCGATCGGCGCGCTCCTGTATCATATCCTCGCTGGCAACCATCCGTACGGCGACGAGATCGAGGGCATCTCGTCGATCGAGGCGCCGGTGTGGATCCGCGTGCTCGACCACGCGCCGCACCGCCTGGGCACGATCGCGCCCGAGGTGCCTCCCGAGCTGGTCGCGATCGTCGAGCGCGCCATGGCCCGCGAGCCGCGCGATCGCTACCCGACCGTCGCCGCGCTGGGCGCCGCGGTCGCCGGCTTCGTCACTCACCACCAGTCGTTGCGGCTGGCCGCCACCGCCGTGCGCCGCGACGACGAGCTCGCGCAGCGCATGCGACAGGTGTCGATCGCCGATCCGGTCACGGTCGCGCAGGTCTATCGCGAGGCCGACGTGGTGCGCTTCGGCTTCGACCAGGCCCTCGCGGGCTGGGCCGAGAACCCCGACGCCCGCGCCGGCCTGACCCGGTTCCGCCTGCGCCTGTTCGACTTCGAGTGCGCCGTCGGCAACCTGGCCGGCGCCGCCGCGCTCGCCTCCGAGCTGCCGCCCGACGACGCTCGCACCCAGCGCCTGGACGCGCTCCACGGTGAGCGCTCGCGCCGCGACGCCGAGCTGTCCGAGCTGGTCCACGGCCGCGACCGCACCGTCGGAGGCCGCGAGCGCCTCATCGTGCTGGTCGTCCTGGGCGCGCTGCTCATGTACTTCCTCGCCGAGGCCTTCGCCACCCACCGCGCGCTCACCGACGCCGGCGCCGGACGCCGCATCTTCTACAACTCGCTCATGGTCACGGGGCCGGTGGTGGTCCTGATGGGCATCTGGCGCCGCAAGCTGTTCGCCAACGAGTTCTCGCGCCGGGCCGGGCGCGTGCTGCTGGCGCTGCTGGTCGCGACGGTCATCCACCGCGCGATCGGCATCATCGTTCATCAGCCCGCGCCCAACACCTACATGTTCGATCTGCTCATGATCGCGGTCGCGCTGGTCGGATTCGGCGGCCGGGCGGGCGTCGCGCTCGGCCTCGGCGCGACCGCCGCCGCCTGGATCTGTGCTCTCGAGCCGCGCTGGGTGCTGCTGGTCTACAACGTGACGATCGTGAGCTACGCCGCGATCCTCGCCGTCGCCTGGACCCGGCGCTCGAGCAACGTCTAGGCTACGCGCCGCTGTCGCCGACCAGGCGGCCCATCTCCTCGGCCTCGGCGCGCGCGGCGCGGGTCAGATGCTCGAAGCTGATCGGGCTGCGATCCTCGGCGGCGTAGAACGCGGCGCGCAAGACCGCGTTCTTGATGCCACCGCCGGCGAGCTCGAAGCGGCGGCCCAGCTCGGCGAACGCCACGTCGGCCGCCAGCGGCGCCGCCGACGGGATCATCGATTGCCACAGCAGCGTGCGCTGGTTGGCATCGGGCATCTGGAACGCGATGCGGAACTTGATGCGGCGGCGGAACGCCTCGTCCATCGCCGCGTCGAGGTTGGTCGTGAGGATCGTCATGCCGTCGTAGGCCTCCATGCGCTGCAGGAGGTAGTTGATCTCGTTGTTGGCGAAGCGATCGTTGGCGCTCTTCACGTCGGTGCGCGACGAGAACAAGCTGTCGGCCTCGTCGAAGAGCAAGATCACCTGCGCGCGCTCGGCCTCGTCGAAGACCCGGGCCAGGTTCTTCTCGGTCTCGCCCACCCACTTGCTGGTCACGCGCGACAGGTCGACTCGGTACAGCTCGCGCTCGAGGGCCTGGGCCAGCACCGAGGCCACCATGGTCTTGCCGGTGCCGGGCGGCCCCGAGAACAGGCACGACAGCCCGCGTCCGTAGGCCATCTTGCGCCGGAAGCCCCAGTCGTCGAAGACCTGGGCCCGGTAGCGCGCGTGATTGAGGATGTCGATGATCGCGTCGGAGACCTCGTTGGGCAGGACCACGTCGTCCCAGGTCAGCGAGGTCGTGAACGGCTCGGCGATCTCCGACAGCGCGTGGTCGGCCTGGCGCCGCACCGCGTGGATGACGGCGTTGGCGGTGAGCGCGCCGTCGTCGCCTTGGGCGACCGTCGCGCGGGCCTCGCGCACCGCGCGATGGATGAGCCCGGGCGTCAGGTTGAAGCGATCGACCAGGCGATCCTCGAGCGGCTCGGGGCCGACGTAGGCCAGCGCGCGGGTCCAGGCCCGGCGCTGCTCCTCGGGCCGCAAGGTCGGCAGCGCGATCTCGAACAGGCCGTCGGCCAGGGCGTGGAGCGGTCCGGCGGCGCGCTCGCTGGTGATGACCACGACGCCGCGGTGCTCGCGCAGGAGCCGCGCCAGCGCCGGCCCGAAGCGGCTGGTCCGCTCGGTGCCCTCGAACCAGTCGTCGGCGCGCACCAGCAGCGCCGCCCGCGCCAGCACCGCCTCACGCGCCAGCTCGGCCAGCCGCTCGGCGAACGCCGCTGGCTCGTCGGGGAGCCGGGCCAGCTCGACCGTCAACAGCGGCATGCCGAACTGGTGAGCCAGCAGCGTGCCGACGATGGTGCGCCGGCCGATGCCGCGCCCGCCGACCAGCACCAGGCGCGGTCGTCCGTCGGGCGCTTCGACGGCCCGCCACAGCGCCGCCGCGATGGCCTTGCCGGTCTCGGGCGCGACCAGCAGCTCCTCCCGCGGCGGCCAGGTCGGCGGCTCGAAGGACGCCGCCGCGGTCAGGTGGGCCGGCAGCGGCGTGTCGACGCCGGCCAGGAAGTCGAGCACTCGCGACGGCACCGACACCACCGCGCCCAGCCGGGGCGGATCCATGCCCCAGCCGGCCTGCGCGTCGACGCGGACCAGGCGGTGTCGGACCAGCGGCGCCTCGTCGCGCAGGCGCTGCGCCACTCGGGGCGCGTCGGCCGGCGTCGCCGCGACCAGCTCGGCGATGAACCCCACCGTCGGCCGGCGAATCGTGAAGTCGGCCAGCGCGAACGTGTAGAGCCGCCCCAGATCCACCGACTCGAAGGGCGCCGCCGCCGCCGCCAGCACCTGCACGTCGAGCTCGTCGAGCCCGAACAGCAGGAGCAGCCGCTCGAGGCGTGAGCTGGGGTCGCGGGCCTGGAGCGCGGCCGCCTCGCGCCCGACCTCGGCCTCGGCCTCCTCGAGGGACGGCCAGCCCGCGCGCTCGGCGGTGCGGGCCGGCGGGGTGTCGCGCGGCCCGGCCAGGTTGCGGGCTTCACCGAGGCTGACGAACAAGTCTGACAGCTTGCCGTCGGCCTGAACCAACCGGTGGCCGTGGCGGGCGACGTAACGCTTCACGCAGGCAAGCACGAATCGGTGAACGGACATCGGCCGCCATGGTACCGTCCCGGGTCAAACCCAGGGGGCACCTGATGAGTCTCACGTCGTCTGAAACCCAGATCGAGTCCAAGCAGCCGCAGCAGTCCCCGGAGGTCGCCGCCGGCGCCACCGCGACGCCCGAAGAGATCGGGCAGCAAAGCGCGCAGAAGGGCCAGGCCAGCGAGCTCAACGGGTTCCTCAAGGGCGGCGCCGAGGCCAAGCCCCTCGACGCCGGCATGCGCGGCAAGGCCGAGAAGTCGCTCGGCATGGACCTCGGCGGCGTTCGCGTCCACCAGGGCGAGGGCGCGCAGGCTGCCGCCAGCGACCTCGGCGCCAAGGCGTTTGCCCACGGTCAGGACATCGTCCTGGGCGCGGATGTCGCCAACGACACCAACCCGATCATGGCCCACGAGCTCGCCCACGTGGCCCAGCAGCAGGGCGCCGCGCCTGGGGTCGCCAAGAAGTCCGAGAAGGGCAGCTCAGGCAGCGCCTACGAGCACGACGCCGACCAGGCCGCCGGCAGCATCATGATGGGCCTGCCGGCCAAGGTGCAGCAGACCGGCGCCGAGTCCGTGATGTGCTTCGAGGGCGCCGAGCACATGGCGCTCGGCAACGCCGCGTGGGGCGGACGCACCGCCACCGTCGGACAGGTGACCTTGCCGGCCGGCGCGTTCACCGCGCTCCAGGGCGACTTCTTCGGCACCTTCGAGGAGATGCAGCGGGCCTGCGAGACCAACCCGAAGCTGATCTACGACTATTACGAGGTGCTGGTGCGGGAGAAGGGCCTGCGCGAGGCTCACGAGCGCGATCCGCTGCACAACGCGGAGCCCGACTCCAACGGCCCGATCATGGTCGCGAGCGCGCGCAACGGCCGCAGCCCGATGGACTACCTGGGGTTGGCCGCGACCAACTTCAACCACTTCTCCGAGCAGAACGTCGAAGGCGACAAGCTGTTCAACATGCAAGCGACGGCCAACCCGGCGTATGCCGCCGATATCAATGACGCCCACGCCAAGTTCGGCCACAACATCGCGCAGTGGCTGAGCGGCCACATGGGCGCCGCCAAGAGCGCCTTCGAGGATGGCCTGGCCGGTCGCGAGCTCGGCGGCGTCGGCATCGCCATGGACGCCTCGGCGTCGCACTACCTCACCGACTCCTTCGCCGCCGGCCACATGCGCGTGCCGCGCATGGAGATGTACAACGCCTACCAGGCGCATTTCCGGCTCAAGGCCCACGTCGTGGTCAATCACACCGTCGACCAGATCCCGAGCGAGATCGATCTGTCGCAGTTCCTCGCCGCGATCGCGCCCATGGGTACCGGCGCGCTCATCCCGTCGATGAAGGTCAGCACCGCGTCGGTGAAGACCGCGATCCGCGCCAAGCTCAGCCCGCTCGCCGACTCGCTCGGCAACTCGATCGGTGAGAAGATCGCCGGCTTCTCGGCGAAGGTGCTGCACGACCACGACAACGAGACCGGCGTTCATGTCTTCAGCGACGAGAACAAGGCCGGTTGGGAGGCCAAGGGCGACCACGCGCTGGTGAAGTCCAAGGAGAACGAGGCTGCCGCGATCGCTTGCACCACGGCCTCGGCGAAGCACGTCCAGGACCTGCACGCGATGGGCACTCAACAGCGGAGCACGCGCGGCCCGCAGGCCGGGCAGGGCACCAACGTCGTGATGCCCTACAAGACGCTCAAGCCGATCACCGGCAAGATCCCGCAGCTCAGCGCGGCGACCAAGGCCGAGGACAGCGGCCCCGGCGAGGCGCGTGACTGGCACCTGACGACGATGAGCGACGACTACTGGCAGAAGATCAAGGGCAACGCGATGGCGTCGATCGTCGACACCGTCAAGTCCGGCACCGCCGCCGTGAAGGACATGATCCGCGATGCCATCCACGCTCAGATGCTCATCTTGACCGCGCGCCTCGGCGCGGTCGCCGGCGCCATCCAGGGCCAGATCGACGCCATCGTCAACTACCTGCTCACGTTCGTGCCCGTCATCGACGTGTCGGCGTGGGCCATGCAGATGGTCGTCCGGTGACCCGGCCCCGCTGGCGCACGCCAGTCGCCGCTCCTCACCACGCGCGCATCGCCGTCGTCGGCGACGGCGTGTTCCTGCCCAGTCACGACGTCGCGCGCAACGACGTGCTGGCGCGCTACCAGCTCGCCGACGGCGAGCGCGCGTGGGAGGTGCCGCTGCCGACCCTCGCGATCGACGACGCGTTCAACGCGGTCGCGACCTTCGGCGACGACGCGACCGTGTACCTGGCCCAAGGCGGACAGGTCGCGGCCTTCGCCGCCGCCGACGGGGCGCACCGCTGGGACGCCACCGTGCCGGGCGAGGCGTTCACCGCCGACGTCCAGCTCGACGGCGACCGGATCTATCTGGGGTCGCGTAGCTCGCGGCTGGTCGCGCTCGATCGGCGCGACGGCACGGTCGGGTTCCAGACCGAGGATCGCGCGACCGCCCTCGACGCCGTCGTGCGCGGCGGCGCGGTCATCACGCGCTCGAGCGAGCTGCCCGACGTGCGGGCCTTCGACGCCGCGACCGGCGCGCCGCTGTGGCAGCACGCCATGTCGGCGCCGTTTCCCATCACCGGGCGGCTCGGCACGTCGCTCGCGCTCGGCCGCACCGACTACCTCGTCGTCGACGGTGAGCGCGCGATCCTGTCGCTCGACCCCAAGACCGGCGCGGTGCGCTGGCAGGAGCCGGTGGTCGGCCTCGCCAGCTACGCCTTCGCCGGCGCGGTCGTCGTGGTCACCGACGGCGCGTCGGTGCGCGGCATCGACGCCGCGACCGGCAAGGTCCACTGGCGCCACCCGAGCGGCGGGCTGTCGCTGGTCGCCCCGCTCGACGAGAGCGCGGTGCTGCTGGCCCTGCCGACCGCGATCTGCACGGTCGACCCTGGCAACGGCACGATCAAGGAGCACGCCCGCCACGGGCTGCATCCCCAGGACCGCGTGCTCGACGCCCGGGCCGGCAGCGTCGCGCTCACGACCGACAACGGCACCGCGCGCTGGTACCGCCACGTCGGCGGCTCGCTGCTCGAGACCACGATCGGCGAGACTGTCGCCCGCGCCGGCAACCCCGCCGCCCACGGCGTGGTGCAAGCCGTGATCGCCGCTGGTGGCGTGGTGACGTTCGATACTGCCCGCGAGCTCGCCTTCTTCGGCGCGTAGCGCGTCGGCGGTGCGGCGGCCGGGCCGCGACGGTGCGGCGGTAGGCGGTGCGGCGGTAGGCGGTGCGGCGGTAGGCGCGGTGGCGCGGTGGCAGCCTCGGGCGCGCGGCGCGCTTGACGTAACGCAGCGCGTCGGTCATAAGTGAATGACGGTTCATTCACTGTCCGATCTGTGGATCGGGTCGAGTCAAAGCAGTACCCGCCGGAGGTTCCCGATGTCCCAGCCGATCAACCGCTACAAGGCCGACCTGCGTGACGTTCGCTTCGCGCTCTTCGAGCAGTTCAAGCTGCAAGACATCCTCGGCGCCGCGCCCTACGCCAACTGGGGCCGGGACGAGGTCGAGACCGTCCTCGAGGAGATCTACACCTGGTCCAAGGACGTCCTGGGGCCGCTCAACGCGGTCGGCGACGCCGAGGGCTGCAAGCTGGTCGACGGCAAGGTGACGACGCCCGAGGGCTTCAAGCGGGCGTGGAAGTCGCTCTACGAGGTCGGCTGGCGCCGGCTGTCGGTGCCCGAGCGGTTCGGCGGCCAGGACGGCCCGTTCACGCTCCACGCCGTCGCCGAGGAGATCATGTGCGGCGCCAACGTCGCGTTCAACATGTACCCGGCGCTCACCCAAGGCGTCGCCGACGTCGTGCAGCACTTCGGCAGCGAAGAGCAGATCGCCGCGTACGGCAACAAGCTCCATGACGGCACCTACGCCGCGACCATGTGCCTGACCGAGCCCCACGCCGGCTCCGACGTCGGCAGCTCGGTCACCAAGGCGGCGTCGATCGGCGGCGGCCGTTACAAGATCCGCGGCACCAAGATCTACATCTCGGGCGGCGACCAGGATCTGTCGAAGAACATCTTGCACCTGGTGCTGGCCCGCACCGCCGACGCGCCGGCCGGCACCAAGGGTCTGTCGCTGTTCATCGTCCCGCGCGATCGCCCCGACGGCACGTCGAACGACGTCAAGGTCTCCTCGATCGAGCACAAGATGGGCATCAAGGCCTCGGCGACCGCGGTGCTCAACTTCGGCGACGACGACAACTGCATCGGCGAGCTGGTCGGCGTCGAGGAGCAAAAGGGCATGTCCCAGATGTTCCACCTCATGAACTACGCCCGCATCGGCGTGGGCGTGCAGGGCCTGGCGGTGGCGTCGGCGGCGTATCTCAACGCGGTCGACTACGCCAAGGAGCGCAAGCAGGGCCCGTCGATCAAGCAGTGGAAGGACGCCTCGGCGCCCCGGGTCGCGATCATCGAGCACCCCGACGTGCGCCGCATGCTCCTCGACATGAAGAGCAAGGTCGAGGGCATCCGCGCGCTGGTCATCAAGCTGACGCTGCACATCGACAAGGCCAACGCGACCCCTGGCGACGAGGCCGCCCAGGCGTACCACCAGGGTCAGGTCGATCTGCTGGTGCCGCTGGTGAAGGCCTACGGCTCGGACCAGGCGTTCCAGGTCTGCGCGACCGCGATCCAGACCCTGGGCGGCGCCGGGTATCTCAAGGATCACCCGATCGAGCAGTACTGCCGCGACGCCAAGATCTTCTCGATCTACGAGGGCACCAACCACATCCAGGCCCTCGACCTGGTCGGGCGCAAGCTCGGCCAGCGCGGCGGCGCCAACCTGCAGGCGTTCATCAAGGACGTCCAGGCGTTCGCGACCGCGCACAAGGAGCACCCGATCTACCGGGACGCCGCGGTCACCCTCGGCGCCGCGGCCGACGCGGTCATGAGCACCGCGATGCGGTTCCTTGGCTGGTTCGGTGGCGGCAAGATGGAGATGGTCCCGCTCGCGGCCAACCGCTTCCTCGAGATGATGGCCGAGACCGCGATCGGCTGGCTGCTCCTCGACGCTGCGGTCATCGCCGACGCCGCGGCCACCGCGCTGCCGGCCGACCACGCCGACCGCGCCTTCTACGCCGGCAAGCGCTACTCGGCGCTGTTTTTCGCGAGCAACGTGGTCGCGACCGTGCCCAGCAAGGCCGCGCAGGTCGGCAAGGAAGACCGCTCGCCCATCGACATCCCGACCGAGGCCTTCGCGACGGTCTGACCGGTCCGCGCGGCAGGCGCGATTCGACGAGGCGTAAGGGCCCGCGGACCCAGCCGGCGGTGGCGGGCAGCGCGACGGGCCACGGCGTGGTGCTCGCGCCCGCGCCGGTGCTGTCCCGCTTCGGGCTGGTGCCGCTGCGCCGCCACGCATCGGCTCACCCACCCGGGTCTTTCAGATTCCCGCCGAGAAGCTTCACCGGCTCCGACGTGTATCGTGCGCGCGATGCAGCTCCCGCCTTTGGCTCACGACGCCGAGGAGATGTGCGCGCACCTCCTGCGCCTCGACACCACCAACCCGCCGGGTAACGAGCGGCCGGCGGTGGACTACCTCGCGGGCAAGCTGGGCGAGGTCGGCTACGAGGTGACGATCCTCGAGTCGGCGCCGACCCGCGCCAACCTGGTGGCCCGCTACCAGGGCGATGGGCGCGCGCAGCCATTGCTGTTGTCGGCGCACCTCGACGTCGTCGAGGCCGACCCGTCGAAGTGGGAGCACCCACCGTTCGCGGGCGTGGTCGCCGACGGCTGCCTGTGGGGCCGCGGCGCGATCGACATGAAGAACATGGCGGCGATGTCGGTGGCGATCCTGCGCCGCCTCGCCGTCGACAAGCCGGTGCTGGCGCGCGACGTCATCTTCGCCGGCGTCGCCGACGAGGAGGCCGGCTGCGATCACGGCTCGCGGTTCTTGGTCGAGCAGCACCCCGAGCTGGTGCGCGCCGAGTACGCCATCGGCGAGTCGGGCGGCTTCTCGCTGCACCTGGGCTCGACGACGTTCTATCCGATCCAGGTCGCCGAGAAGGGGCTGTGCTGGGTCCGCGCCCGCTGGACCGGCGAGCCCGGTCACGGCTCGATGCCGCGCCCCGACAGCGCGGTGATCCGCATGGCGCACGGCCTGGCCGCGCTGGGTGCGGCCCGCATGCCGGTGCACGCGACGCCGTACCTCACCGACTTTCTCGACGCGGTGGCGCTGCGCCAGCCGGCGATCGCGCGTCCGCTGGTGAAGCTGTTGGCGCGGCCCGAGCTGTTGGCGCGGCTGCTGCGCTTGCGACCCGACGCCGGCATCGCGCGCAGTCTGGGTGCGCTGCTGTCCAACACCGCGTCACCGACGGTGGTGCGGGCCGGCGGCAAGACCAACGTCATCCCCGGCGTCGCCGAGGTCGAGATCGACGGCCGCACGCTGCCGGGCCAGACCACCGAGGACTTCCTGCGCGAGCTGCGCGCGATCCTCGGCGACGACGTCGAGCTCGAGGTCATGCGCGAGGCGCCGCCGATCGTGACCGAGCCGGTGCGCTCGCCGCTCTACGATCTGATGGCGCGCAACTTGGTCGCCCGCGAGCCCGACGCGGTGGTCGTGCCGTACATGATCCCCGGCTTCACCGACGCCAAGTGGTTCACCCAGCTCGGCGCCAAGTGGTACGGCTTCTCGCCGGTCAAGATCGAGCGCGACTCCGGCATCCGCTTCGCCGACATGTTCCACGGCCACAACGAGCGCATCCCGGTCGCCGGCCTGCACTGGGGCACCGAGCTCTTGCACTCGGTCGTCCGCGAGTTCGCCGCGACGCCGTGACATCCTCGCGAGGGCAACCAATCCTCGCGAGGGCAACCCTCGCTCGGGCATCCGCGCGCGTTTCGGTTCCATCGGGCTCCCGAGGGGGCGGCACGGCGGTGGGGCGGTTAGCGGTGGGGCGGTTAGCGGCGGCGGGGGCGCTTGGGCTTTTTGCGAACGGGTTTGCGAGCGGGAGGTTTCTTGCGGGGCGGGGTGGGCGCGACGGTGGGCTGGGCGGGCGCGGTGCCGGCATCGACGGTGTCGGTGTCGGTGAGTGGCGGGTTGGTGAGCGGTGGGTCGGTGAGTGATCCGGCGGCGTCGTCGAGGGCGGCGGCGTCGGGCGGGGCGGCGAGGGGGACGGCGTCGAGAGGCGCGGGGGCGGCGTCGAGAGGCACGGCGGCGGGCGGTGGAGACGCGAGCGGTGCGCGCGCGGAGTCGGGGAGGGGGGCGTCGGGGGCTGGGGTGGCGACGGGCTCGTCGAGCGGATCGTCGGGGGCGAGGGCGGCGTGGGTGATGAGGAAGGAGAGCGCGGCGATGACGACCGCGGCGATGGCGATGGGCCACCAGTTGCGCGGCGCGCCCGGGCCGAGGCTGACGGCAGGAAGCGAGACCGCGCTCAGCGGGTGCGCGGTGCCGGGGCGCGGATGAGCCCGGGATGGCGCGGGCGGACCGAAGGCGCTGAAGCCGACCGACGACGCGGTGACCGGACGCGGATAGGGTGACGGCGGATCGACGCGCGGCGGGGCGGCGGCAGCGCGCGGCGGGGCGGCGGGCTCAGGCCGGATCAGGGCAGGATGGGCGGCAGGGCCAGCGATCGGCGCGGGAGATGATTTTGGCGGGTATGGCGACGCGCGCGCGGGTGGCGGTGGCGCGGGCGGCGCTGTCGCGAGTGGAGACGGCGGCGCGGGCGGCGTGGGCGGCGGCCCGGTGGGACGTGCGGGCGGGGCCTCGCTGGTGGCGCCCATGGCGTTGGCGCGGGTGGCCGGGCGGCGCGGCGGGCGGCGCGGCTCGCGGGGCGGATCGTCGAGGGCCGAGGCCGCCGCGCGGGGCCCGTCGAGACGCGCCAAGGCGGCGTCGATCTCGCCGGGCTCGTGGTCGAGGTGCATCGGCGCGCTGAACGTGGGCGCCTCGGCCACGTCGTCGGGGCTGCGAGGCCGGTGGCCGCTCGCCGTCGACACTTCCTCGAAGCCGGCGTCGGGCAGCCGCGACATGCGGGTCTGCTCTTCCTCGAAGGTGTCGAGCACGCGCCGCGCCGCCGACAGGCCTGTGCCCTCCACGTCGGCGAAGGTGTCGGCGGTGCGGATGCGCAGCACCGTCGGCTCGGCGACGTCGAAGTTGGCCGCGGTGCGCTTCGCGCGCTCCTTGCCGCTGGCTCGCGCGGCCGTCGAGCTCTCGGGCCCGCCCAGCGGCGAGCGCTCGACCCCGACCACCAGTCGCGCCAGGGCCGCCGCGGGATCGCCCGACGAGTCGTCGAGGGAGTAACGCAGCCCGCGCAGTCGCTTGCCCAGCTCGCCCGGGTTGGGCAAGCGCTGGTCGGGATCGCGGGCCAGCGCCTCGACGAGGATGGTGTCGAGATCGGCGGGCAGCGAGGGGTCGAGATCGCGGACGTGGGCGATCGAGCCTTCGCGCACCGCGCGCAGGGCCTCGAAGTCGGCGAGGCCGCTGAACAGCCGGCGGCCCAGCGCCAGCTCCCACATGATCACCGCGACCGCGAAGACGTCGGCGCGACCGTCGACCGGCGTGCCGCTGGCCTGCTCGGGCGACACGTAGCCGAAACGGCCGCGCAGGCCGCCCGCGCTGGTGCCGTCCTCGGGCCGCTTGGCGAGCCCGAAGTCGGTGAGCTTGACCTCGCCGGCGCGCGACACCAGCACGTTGGTCGGCGTGACGTCGCGATGCACGAGCCGCATCGTCGCGCCGTCGGGGCCGATCGCGTGCTGCGCGTGATCGAGCGCCTCGCACACCTCGGCACCGATGTGCAGCACCAGATCGATCGGCAGACGCTGGCGCTGCTTCTCGAGGTTGCGCTGGAGCGCGCCGAGGTCGACCCCGTCGACGAACTCCATGACCAGGAAGTGGTGACCGTCGTCGCCGACGCCGACGTCGAAGATCTGCACGACGTTGCGATGCCGCAAGATCGACAGGATCTTGGCCTCGGCGATGAGCAGCTCGACGAACCGCGGGTCCGACGACAGGTGCGGCAAGATGCGCTTGATCGCGACCGGCTTCTCGAAGCCGCCCGCGGCGATGGCCTTGCCGCGAAAGATCTCCGCCATGCGTCCGGCGCCGATGCGCTCGAGCACTTCGTAGCGGGTCACCGAGGCAAAATACCACGCACGCCCGGCCCGCCGTCACACCCGGCACGGTACCGTCGCGCCGTGATCGAGGCTGCGATCGACGCGCTCCTCGCCGAGGCGATCGACGCCGGCGTGTGCTCCGCGGCGGCGGCCTCGGTCGGCGCGCCCGGTCGGCGCACCGAGTGGCTGCGCGGCCGCACCCACACCGCGGGCGTGCCGATCGGCGCGACCACGCCCTTCGATCTGGCGTCGGTCACCAAGCCGATGGCGACCGCGATGGTCGCGCTCACGCTGGTCGAGGCGGGCCAGCTCGCGCTGGGCGCCTCGGCGGCGCGCTGGCTGCCCGCGCTGCCCGCCCCGATCACGGTCGGCCACCTGCTCGGTCACGCCAGCGGCCTGCCGGCCCACGCCAAGCTCTACGAACGGATCTGGGGCGGCGAGGTCCAGGGCGATCCGCGCGCGCTGCTGGTCGAGCTGGCGTCGACGACGCCGCTGGCCTACTCGCCCGGCGAGCTCGCGGTCTACAGCGACCTCGGCTTCATCACGCTGGCCGCGGTGTGCGAGCGGGCTGGCGACGCGCCCTTCGAGGAGCTGGTCGCCGACGCGCTGGCGCCGCTGGGGCTGGTCGGCACCCGCTTCGTCGATCTCCGCAAGGGCGAGCGGCTCGCCGGCGCGCCCGCCACCGAGCTCGACGTGCGGCGCGGCCTGGTGGAGGGCGAGGTCCACGACGAGAACGCTCACGCCGGCGGTGGCATCGCCGGCCACGCCGGGCTGTTCGCGCCGATCGGCGACGTCGCGCGCTTCGCCGCCGCGATGGCGACCGCGCCCGAGCTCGGCGTGGCCGGGATCTCGGCCGAGCTGATGCGGCGCGCCTTCACGACCGCCGCCGCGCCCGCGACCTCGTGGCGGCTGGGCTGGGACACGCCGTCGGTGGTGCCCGGGGTCTCGCATGCCGGCGACCGCTGGCCCCGCGACCGCGCGGTGGGTCACCTCGGCTACACCGGCACGTCGGTGTGGCTCGACTGGGCGCGCGGCGGCTACGCGGTGCTCTTGACCAACCGCGTGCATCCGCGGCGCCATCGCCCGGAAGCCATGGGTATCAAGGAGTTACGCAGACGATTCGGTGATCTGGCGTGGGCCATGATCGATCGGTAGAGGCTGCGCTGACGATTTGTTTGGCATCGCCCGACACATTTGCCAGTGCCCGACTCTATCGGCACATGAAGGCAGGAACGTGCATCGTCTCCTCGGGCTTGCTGGCCCTCTCGCTCGCCGCGGTGTCGCTGGGTAACGCCGAGGCGGCGTGCCCCAAGCTCGACTGCGGCAGCAACTCGCCGGTGATGAAGCAGTTCGCTTTCCACGAGCTCAACGAGACCGGCGGCTACAACGCCGAGGGTCTGCGCATCGCCGGCCTGTGGAGCAACGGCACGATGTACCGCGCCGACGTCGTGGGCGCCGAGCTGGTCGCGCGCAACTCGAGCGGCGCGATCGTGCTGCAGGGGCTCGCGCTCGAGGGCGCGTACTTCGACCTCGCGAGCGACGCGGTCCCGGCCGAGCACTTCCGGATCTCGATCGATCACGTGAGCTACGGCCTCAAGCTGTGGGTCGACCCCACCGCCGAGCGTTACTACACGTACCGGCTCAACTGGCGCGACGCCCAGATGGTGCAGACCGAGGCGCCGGCCGAGCCGCTGTGCCCGATGCCACCGTCGACGAAGTACGGCGCCTGGGGTGAGAACTACGGCAACATGCTCGAGTCGGTGCTGTTCGCCGGCGATCGGTATGACGCGCGGGCCAAGACCGTCGTCGCCAACGGTCGGGGCGCGCTCAACTGGTTCAACGTGTCGTGCGCCGGCAGCACGCCGTACAAGCTGTTCATGACCCGTCACACCGACATCACCTCGGACAGCACGCACCAGAGCGAGCTCGATGAGCGCCAGGCGATGCTCAAGATGTACGTCTCCGACGTGTGTGGCACCGGCGATGCGCTCACCAAGCAGGGCACGCCGCTGCACTGGAACAACCTGCCGGGCTGGGGTTACACCAGCAGCGCCGACTACTCGAGCGAGGCGCTGTGGAACCAGCGCGGCGCGATGTGCCTCACCCAGCACCGCCTCGACCAGCTGTTCGCGAGCGAGCTGGCGCAGTGCCCGCTGCCCCGGTGCGCCGACGCGTACCCCGGCTTCGACGCGCTGGCGCCGTCGACCTGGCCCCAGGACGCCCACGTGGTCAGCACGCTGCCATACCAGCCGTAATCAAAGACCGCCTCAGGGCCCGCGAACGAACAAGGCGACCGTTCTCGCGGCCGATCCATCCCGGCTGGCTGCGTTGCCGGTTCCGGTCCTCGGGTCACATCCGTCGAGGATGCTCCCCTGCGGTCCTCACCGTCGCCTTGCCATCCGAGCGCCTCGACCGCGATCATCGATCGACTTGTCCACTCGCGGGCCCTTACTCGACGCGGGCGCGCAGCTGCGCCAGCGCGGCGTCGCGTTGGTGGCGGGCCGGGGCCGGGAGCTGGGCCGCGATGCGTCGGTAGCGGGCGGCGGCGCCGTCGAGGGCGAGGCGGGCGGCCGGAGCATCGGCGGCGGCGAGGGCGGCCATGGCGGCGCCCAGCAGCAGATCGGCGGTGCGCTTCTGGACCCACCAGGGCGCGTCGGCCTCGCCGGGCGACCCGGCGATCAGCGCGGCGAAGTCGGCCCGCGCCTCGCGCACCGCGCCGCTGGCGAGGTGGCGGTAGGCGGCGGCGACCGCCACCATCGGAGCCCCGGCGCCGTGCGCGGCCGCGGCGTCGACGCGATCGGCGAGGGCGAGCACCGCTGCGGCATCGCCGGCGAGCTGGGTCGACCACAACAGGCCGAAGGCGGCGTTGGCCAGCTCGGCGCCCAGCGCCGGATGGTAACGGGCCAGCTCGTCGACCACCGGCGCCATGGCGCGGCGGCTGGCGTCGAGCTCGTCGAGGCTGTTGGCCGCGTAGGCCCGGGCCTCGAGGGTGAGCGGGTGCAGCGCGCCCAGCAGCCGGGTCCGGGTCGCGACCACCTCGTCGGCGAGCTGAGCCCGGGCGGCGGCATCGTCGACCAGCAGCAGCATGTTCATCGGGATGACGGTCAGCTCGATGGCGCCGTCGCCGTCGACCGCCGCGGCCTCGGCGCGAGCCCGGGTGTAGGCGCTCAGCGTGGCGGCGCGATCGCCGCGCGCGCTCTCGAACGTGCCGAGGTTGTTGTAGAGCAGCGCGCGCACGAAGTGGCCCTGGTCGCCGACGCGAGTCCCCAGCGCCTCGATCAGCTCGAGCCCGTCGGGTGCGCTGGTCGCGGTGGCGGTGCGCCCGATCGCGTAGGTCCGGCGGGCGTAGGCCTCGATCGCGAGCAGGTCGTCGCCGACGGCGAGGGCGGCCCGGAGAGAGGTGCCAAAATCATCGGCGCCCAGCTCCTCGTCGCGGTCCGCCACCGTCGAGACCCGACCGCGGGCCAGGTGGGCGCGGGCGGCCAGCGGCGCGTACCCGAGCGTGTCGGCCATGGTGACCGCGAGGTCGCCGTCCCGGGCCGCCTCGTCGACGCGGCCGGCGTCGCGCTGGACGTCGACCCGGGCCAAGACGTCGACGATCGCGGCGACCTCGCGGGCCGCGCTGGCCGGCGGCGGCGCGACCCGGGCCAACAGGGTCTCGTCGTCGGCGCAGGTGGCGAGGGCGGGCAGCTCGCCGGTCGCGGCGACCAAGCCGGGCAGGGCCTCGGCCGAGGTCAGCTCGGCCAGCTCGGCGACCGCGGTCAGCGCCGCCCGTCGGCGGGTGAGGCAGGCGGCGCGTCGGTCGAGCAGCTCCGACGAGATCTCGCCCCGGCGGTGGGCCTGGCACGCGCCGCGGTGCAGCTCGAGCCATCCCTGCCGATATCGATCGAGCGCGCCCAGGACCCGCGGCACCGCGTCGGCGGCATAGGCGGTGCCGAGCCCGCCCAGGTGCGCGGCGATGGTGGCCCGGCGACCGTCGCCCCAGCTCGCCGCCATCAGCGCCGGCCCGCCCTCGCACGGCGACTCGACCTGCTGGGCCCGCCCCAGCGAGAACGCGCCGATCAGCCCGCCGATCACGAGCACGCCGACGACGACCACCGCGCGGCGCCGCCACCGGCTGGCGGGATCGCGGGCCAGCGCGCGCACCAGCTCGTCCATCGACCCGAAGCGATCGCCGGGCGCCTCGGCGGTGCCACGCGCGATGATCGGCTGTAGCCAGCGCGGCACCGGCCCGCGCTCGGCCAGGGTCTCGCGCAGCGCGACCGACAGGCCGTACTGGTCGACCGCGGCGGTGAGGGGCTGGTGCTCGCGCTGCTCGGGCGCCATGTAGCGTGGCGTGCCGGCGATCGAGCCGGGGTCGCTGCCGCTCGCGCTGGCCAGCCCGAAGTCGAGGACGCGCACCCGGCCGTCGGCGCCCAGGATGGCGTTGTCGGGCTTGAAGTCGCGATGGACCAGGCCGGCGTGATGGGCGGCGGCCAGGCCCTCGCCGGCCTGACGGTACGCGCGCACGATCTGCCCGACGCTCTGGCCCTCGGCGGCGGCCCGCAAGGTCCGGCCCTTCACCAGCTCCATGACCAGGAACACCCGATCGTCGTGCTCGAGCACGTCGTAGATCGGCACGACGTTGGGGTGCGAGAGCTTGGCGAGGGCGCGGCCCTCGTCGCGGGCCCGGCTGCGCGCGGCCTCGTCGCCCGACGACGCCAGCTTGATCGCGACGCCGCGGCCGAGCTCGGGATCCCAGGCCGACCACACCACGCCCATGCCACCGGAGCCGGCTCGCTCGATGAGCGTGTAGCGGCCGACCTTGACCGCGGCGGCATCGCCAAACAGCGCGGCCTCGGCCCGGGCCTGCGCCAGGTCGAGCTCGAGCGACGGCACGGCCGGGCCCCGGCCGGCGAGCGCGGCCGGACCCTCGAGGGCGGTCGTAGCGGTGGCGAGACGATCGGCCAGAGCCGCCATCGTAGTACGCGGCGGGTGGAGCCGGCGGTCGACCGGGCGGCGACGTAAGCTTGGCGCATGCCGGCGTTGCCCATGATCTTCTCGAAGCTGGTCGGCGAGGCGCCGCTGCCCCTCGACGACTTCAGCGCGCAGCCGCTCCAGACCTTGACTCGGACCGACCTGCTCGCGGTCGCGCGCCAGGCCGCCGATCTGCTAGGCAGCGGTGCCGGCACGCTGCTCGTCGAGCTGGGCGTGCCGCGCGCCCAGCTCCGGGCGCCCTTGCGACGCGACGACCTGGGCGCATCGCCGGCCTTCCGGGCGGTGCGCGAGGGCGGCAAGACCGTCGCGCGCGGCGAGCCCGATCGGGTGCTGGCGCAGCTGGTGCAACGCGCGCTGCAGGCGGTGGGCGCGCGCAGCGACGGACCGCGCGCGCTGACCTTGCCGCGCTGGGGCGCCGACGGCAGCTTCGGCGACGAGGCGATCGCAGCGGTGCGTGCGTTCCAGACCTGGTGTGGCCTGCCGCTGACCGGCGTGATCGCCGCCGCCGAGGCCCGCCAGCTCGAGGCCCGCCTGCACCGCGCGACGGTGCCCGATCCGCTCGGCGCCGATCACCCGGTGAGCGTGCTCAGCGCGGGCGCGCAGCGGGTGGTCGCGATCGCGCAGGCCATCGTCGCCTCGACCGAGGCTGCGCCGTTCAGCCGGCGGGTCGACGGCGTGACCTACCGGTGCCACGCCCGGCAGTTTGGCGTGGCGGTGTCGCCCGGCGTGCTGCGCATGCCCGGCGGCGTCGGCTACGGCCTGGCGACCACGCCGTACTGGAAGTGCAACCTCTTCGGCGGCAGCGTGATCGCGCTCGCCGATCTGCCGGTGCCGACCTTCGAGGCCGGCCGGTATCGCCACTTCCCCCGCGCCGAGCGCTTCGGCGACGCGCTCGCCCACAAGACCGGCTGGCGCCTGCTGACCCACCTCGATCATCGCGACCCGGCCGATCCCAATCGCGCCACGGTGAGCGACGCCAACGACGCGGCGATCGCGGCCCTGCTGCGGGCGATGCGCCCGGGCGACCTGTTCTTCGTCGATCATCCCGGCGTGCCCGGCGACGACGGCGGTCACACCCGCGTCTGCACGCGGGCGGCGGCCGGCGACACCGACGATCCCGCGCCGCTGTTCGCCCAGGCTCGCCTCGACGCGGCCCGCGAGGAGCGCGACTCGCTGACCGAGCTGAGCAGAGGCCATGAGACCCAGTTCTGGCACCTGCGCACGACCTTGTGAGCCGCTGCCAGCCCGGGGGCAGCGCGACGCGGGCGAGCTGTGGTCTGGTCGGGCGTGGCCAAGAAGATCGGGATCGTGGTCGTGGCAATCGCGGCGGTAGTGGCGGCGGGCTGGTGGTGGCGGAGCTCGGGCCGCTCCAGTCAACCGGCCCAGACCGCGCAGAAAGGCTCAGGGGCGCCGGAAAATGAATCAGGCAGTAATCGCGCAGAGGCCGCTCGCCGCGTCATCGCGCCCGCGCGCCTCGAAGGCAAGGTCAGCGGCGCCGACGGCGTGGCCATCCCGGGCGCGGTCGTGGTCGCGTTCACCCGGGCCGGCGCGCCGATCATCGTCGCCGGCCGCGTCGACGGCGGGTTCGCCTTCGAGCCGCTGCCGCCCGGCGTGTACACCGTCGCCGCGTCGGCGCCCGGCTGCTTGCCGCAGGCCCAGCTCGCGGTCGCGCTGCGCCGCGGCGAGACCACCCGCGTCGAGCTCGCGCTCGGCCTGGGCGGCGTCGCGCTGGGTGGCACGGTCTCCGACGCGTCGGGCGGGCCCATCGTCGGCGCGACCGTCGTGGCCTCGCTGCGCGGCCGCAGCGGCGCCGCCGCCTTCACCGACGACGCCGGCCGCTACGCGCTGTCGCTGGCGCCCGGTCGCCTCACCGTCGACGTCCGGCATCCCGAGTACGTGTCGGCCAGCGCGTTCATCATGGTCGCCGCGGTCGAGCTGACTTAAGGGCCCGCGAGTGGACAAGTCGATCGATGATCGCGGAGGGCAAGGCGACGGTGAGGACCGCAGGGGAGCATCCTCGACGGAGGTGACCCGAGGACCGGAACCGGCAACGCAGCCAGCCGGGATGGATCGGCCGCGAGAACGGTCGACTTGTTCATTCGCGG
>Ga0209181_10004654_pt1 | contig 20254 bp, 19 predicted proteins | sample MAT05_FD_187208 | JGI IMG/M metagenome (GOLD analysis project Ga0209181, IMG submission 187208) | Freshwater microbial communities from Lake Fryxell liftoff mats and glacier meltwater in Antarctica - MAT-05 (SPAdes) (version 2) | ecosystem: Environmental > Aquatic > Freshwater > Ice > Liftoff... | reverse complement strand
GGTTGAAATGCCCAGATTTCAACGCAAAGGCGCGGAGACGCAAAGGCGCAAAAAATCGGATTTCTTTTTTGCGTCCCTGCGTCTTTGCGCCTTTGCGTTAAAATCCGGCTCTTTTCGGTCCATTTCAACCCGTTCGGTGCTCTAGGAGGCGCTGAGTCACGATGTCACGATTGATCCTCGGTTCCAATCGACTCCCCGTGACGGTGCGGATCGACCAAGCCGACGTCACCGTCACGCGCTCGTCGGGGGGCCTCGTCTCCGCGCTCAGCGGGCCACACCAGCGGCTCGACGCGCGCTGGGTCGGGTGGCCGGGGGACGTCTCGCGGCTCACTCCGTCGCAGCGCGAGGCGGTCGACACCGAGCTCCTCCGCGCCGGGACGGTCCCGGTGCACCTCAGTCCGTCGGAGCAGCAGCGGTACTACGACGGCTTCTCCAACGGCGTGCTCTGGCCGCTGTTCCACTACCTCCTCGACAAGGTCAACCTCGACGCCCACGACGACTGGGAGGTCTACCAGGCCGTGAATACGCGCTTCGCGGAGGCGATCGCCGCGCTCTACCGGCCGGGCGACACGATCTGGATCCACGACTATCAGCTCATGCTGGTTCCGGCGCTCCTGCGGCGCTTGATCCCCACCGCGAAGATCGGGTTCTTTCTCCACATCCCGTTCCCCGCGGCCGAGGTGTTCCGCATCCTCCCGTGGCGGGCACAGATCCTCCGCGGGCTCCTCGGCGCCGATCGGATCGGCTTTCACACCAGCAGCTATCGGCATCACTTCGTCTACGCGGCGGCGCGCGTGATCGAGATCGAGCCCGACGAGGAAAGGATCGAGCACGAAGGGCGGTGGATCGATCTTGGTGTTCACCCCATCGGCGTCGACGTGCAAGAGCTCGCGCGGCTCGCGCGAGATCCGGCGGTCCGCGCCGAAGCCCAGCGGATCCGCGACGAGGCGCGTGGGCGCAAGATTGTCCTCGGAATCGATCGGCTCGACTACACCAAGGGGATCCCGCGGCGGCTCCTCGCCATCGATCGGCTCCTCGAGCGCGAGCCCGATCTCCGCAGCCAGGTTCGCTTCATCCAGCTCGCGGTCCCCACGCGGGAAACGGTCGGCGCGTACGCGGATTTTCGCAGCGTGGTGAACGAGCTGGTGGGGCGAATCAACGGGCACTACGGCTCGGTCGACGCCGTCCCGATCCATTTTCTCCATCAGTCGCTCGCGGTCGATCAGGTCGTCGCGCTCTACCTCGCCGCCGACGTGATGCTGGTGACGCCGCTGCGCGACGGGATGAACCTCGTGGCCAAGGAGTACGTCGCCACGCGCCTCGACGGCACGGGGGTGCTGGTCTTGAGCGAGTTCGCCGGAGCGGCGGCGGAGCTGGTGGAGGCCCTCCAAGTCAACCCTCACGACCTCGACTCGGTGGCCAGCGCCGTGAAGCGGGCGCTCGACATGCCGGTTGCCGAGCAGAGCCTTCGCATGCTGGCGCTGCGGGGACGCGTCGCCGCGAACGACGCTCACGCGTGGGCACAGACATTCCTCGATGATCTCGGGCACGCGCGCGGCGCCGGCGTTGATGCGGGCGCGGGGCCGAGCGAGCCCCCCGACGAGGTCGTCGCCCGTGTGCAGCGCGCGTCCTCCATCGTTTTGATCCTCGACTATGACGGGACGCTCGTCCCGCTCGCGCTGCTGCCGGAGCTCGCGCCGCCCGACGCGGACCTCCTCGCGCTCCTCGGGCAGCTCGCCGCGCTGCCCCACGTGCGCCTGCACATCGTGAGCGGGCGGCGACGCGAGGAGCTCGAGAGCTGGCTGGGCGCGCTCCCGGTCGGGCTCCACGCGGAGCACGGCTTCTGGTCGCGCGCTGTCGAGACCAGAGCGTGGGCTGCGCTCGCGCCCGCCCACGACGGGTGGAAGACGACGCTGCGGCCGATCTTCGAGGAAGCGACGCGGCACACCGCAGGGAGCTTCGTCGAGGAGAAGACGGCGGCGCTCGCGTGGCACTATCGCGCGGCGGATCCGGAGCTGTCGCACGAGCGCGTCCACGCCCTGCGGACCGAGCACGCCGAGCTGCTGCGCGAGCATCACCTCGAGCTGCTCCTGGGCTCGAAGGTGATCGAGGTTCGTCCTCAAGGTGTCCACAAGGGCCGCGTGGTCCCGGCGATCCTCGCCGCGACGCCCGCAGGCTCGTCGATCGTGGCGATCGGCGACGACCGCACCGACGAGGACATCTTCGCGGCGCTGCCGTCCACGGCGCTGACGATCCGCGTCGGCGCCGACAGCAGCCGCGCGCGCTACCGCCTCGCCGATCCGGCATCGGTGCGGCTGCTCCTTCGCAAGCTCCTGGTTCGTTGATCGCGCCGCATCGAACGGCGCCGCTTCCTTCTCCGAGGTGATCATGAGCACCGCGTCTTCCTCGATTCCCAGGCTGAATCACGGAGCGATCGGCAACGGGCGCGTCCTCGCGCTCGTGTCGCCGACGAGCGCGATCGAGTGGCTGTGCCTCCCACGCTTCGACTCGCCCTCCGTCTTCGGCCGCCTCCTCGACGCCGAGCGCGGAGGTTGCTTCCGTTTCCTCACCAACGGCCGCGATCTCGAAGGCCGGATGGACTACCTCCCCAACACCAACGTTCTTCGCACCGTCTTCACCGACGGTGAGAGCTCGTGGGAGCTGATCGATTTTGCCCCGCGGGTGCTCCGAGGCGCGGGTGTCCATGCGCCGCTCGAGTTCGTGCGCCTGGTGCGACCCCTGTCCGGCGCGCCGCGAATCCTCGTCGATTTCGATCCGCGTCCCGACTACGCGCGCGTCACCCCGGTGCTCTCGGAGGGGCACGACGCGATCGAGATCGAGGGCGGCCCCCGGGGTCTCCGCCTGTTCTCGAACCTGCCGCTCTCGTTCATCACCGGCCGACACGAGATCACGCTGCGACGGCCGCTGTTCTTCGTGCTCACGTGCGGCGCGCGCAGCGCCGCTCCGCTCGAGTCCGAGCTCGCGCAGTCGCTCGAAGACACCATCGCCGGCTGGCGAACCTGGGCGAAGACCTGCGCGCTCCCCACGTTCACGGCGGGCAAAGTGCTGCGATCCGCGCTCTGTTTGAAGCTCCACGCCTACCTCGACACCGGCGCGATCATCGCGGCGGCGACGACGAGCATCCCAGAAGCGATGGGCACCGAGCGCACCTGGGACTACCGCTACTGCTGGCTGCGCGACTCCGCGTTCGTCGTCGAAGCGCTGCGGCGCCTCAGCCACCTCGCCGAGGGCGAGCAGTTCATCGGCTTCCTCCGCGACGTGGCCGAGGCAGGCCCGCTCCAGCCGCTCTACGGGATCGGCGGCGAGCGATCACTCCCCGAGCACGTCTTGCCGCACCTCGTGGGCTTCGGGGGCAACGGGCACGTGCGCATCGGGAACGCCGCGGCGCTCCAGCAGCAGAACGATCTCAACGGCGAGCTCATCCTCTGCCTCGAGACGCTCCTCACCGATCCGCGGGTCGTCATCGCCGATCCTCAATCGTACTTCCCGCTGGTGAAGCGGCTGGTGGAGCACGCGATCCAGATCGCGCCGCTGCCCGACACCGGGATCTGGGAGTTCCGATCGATGCTGCGCCCGTACACGTTCTCGCGCGCCATGTGCTGGGTGGCGATCGAGCGCGGGGCGAAGGTGGCGCGCCTCCTCGGCCACCGCGTCCTGGCGGAGCGCTGGGAGCGCATCGCCACGGTCGAGCACGACGTGGTGCTCCGGCGCGGCTTCAACGAGCGACTCGGCTTCTTCACTCAAGCGCTCGACGGCGAGCATCCCGACGCCTCGAATCTGCTGCTGCCCACGCTGGGACTCCTGGACGGGCGCGATCCGCGCTTCCTCGCCACGCTCGACGCCTACGAGAAGCGCCTCGTCCGCGGCGGTCTGATGCTTCGCTACGTGAACGAGGACGACTTCGGCGACACCACCAGCGCCTTCACGATCTGCTCATTCTGGTGGGCCGAGGCCCTGGCGCTCGCGGGGCGCCTCGACGACGCCGTGCAGGTGTTCGAGCGCATCGCGGCGCTGGCGAACCCGCTCGGGCTGTTCTCCGAGGACGTCGATCCCGCGACGGGCGCGCTGCTCGGCAACTTCCCGCAGGCGTACACGCACGTGGGCCTCATCCACGCTGCGATCACCATCGGCGAGCTGCTCGAGGCGCGGAACGGGCGCGTGCGCGCCTGGACTTGATCGGCGGCTCCTTCTACGCTCGTCGGCTTGGAGCCTGCTCCCGCGAAGAAGATCTGATGCCCGCGAGCGGAATCGACGAGCGCGTGCGGCGCTTCCTCGCGACCCACGTCAGCTCGATCGAGCAGCTCGAGGTGCTCCTTCTCCTCCGCGCGAACGAAGGCCGGGAATGGAGCGCGGAGGAGTGCAGCCGCGAGCTCCGGTCGGACCGCCGGTGGATCGAGGAGCGTCTCGGCGATCTCGCGGCGAGAGGCTTCCTGGTCGCTCACGAGATCGAGCCCGTCTTGAAGTACCGTTATGCGCCGACGACCGGCGACGCCCGCGCGCTCGTCGATGCCGTGGCGAAAGCCTACAAGGAGCGGCGCTACAGCGTGATCAATCTCATCTACGGAAAGATCGAGAGCGACGCTGTGTCCTTCTCCGACGCGTTCACGATCATCAAGAAGAAGGGAGGATGAAGGGATGGCCGCCGCCGTGTACATCCTCTGTACGCTGACCAGCGCGCTCTGCATGGTGCTGCTCCTCCGCAGCTACTTCGAAAAGAGGGTCCGTCTGCTCCTCTGGGCGGGCCTCTGCTTCGCCGGCCTCACCGTCAACAACGTGCTCCTGTTCGTCGACCTCATCGTGCTGCCGAACATCGATCTCTCGCTGCCCCGGAACCTCTCCGCGCTGGTGGGGGTATCTCTGCTGGTCTACGGGCTCGTGTGGGATACGCGAGAATGAGCGGACCCGAGCGAAACCTGTCTCCAGCTCTGGCGAGGAACCCATGAGCCAGTTCGTCGAAGGCGCGATCGTGATGGGCCACGCTGTCGTGGCCCTGTTCTTCCTCCGCTTCTGGAAGAAGACCGGCGACCGCCTCCTGGCCGCCTTCTCGCTCGCGTTCGGGTTGATGGCGGTACTCCGCGTCTTGCCCTCCCTCGTGCCCATCCGGAGCGAGCACACCCACTATATGTACCTCCTCCGCCTCCTCGCGTACGTGCTCATTCTCGCCGCGATCGTGGACAAGAATCGATCGGCTGCGCAACGGGCACGCTCCGACGAGTGAGCTGCCGACGCCGGCAGGGTCGAGCGTTCATGATCTCGATCACGGGATAACCAGCGGCGTGGCGTCTGCGGGCAGCGCGAGCCGCGTCGCCCTCGAAGTCGTCGCGGTAGAGCACCTCGGTCGCGAGGAGCGCGGCGCCGAGCGGCGTGCGAAAGATCGCCGACATGCCGCCCGCGACGCCGGCGACGAGCAGGATGCGTCGCTCGCGCCGGCCCACGCGGAGAGCGCGGGCCACGAGCGAGCCGATCGCGCCGCCGATCTGCATCGTCGGCCCCTCGCGACCGCCCGCGCCTCCCGATCCGAGCGTGAGGATCGACGCCAATGCCTTCACCCAGGCGACGCGTTTGCGGAACACGCCGCCGTGCTGGTGGAACGCTTTGATCATGGCGTCGCCGCCGCCGCCCGCCGTCTCCGGCGCGAAGCGCGCCGTGAGGATCCCGCCCGCCAGCGCGCCGAGCGCAGGGATCACCGGCACGAGCCACAGCCGGACGACGAGGCCTTCCGGGATGTGGCCGAACACCGATTCGCCCTGCGCGCGCAGCGGCTGGTACCCGACGAGCTGGCCGAGGAGCAGCTCCTCGACGAGCTGGAGCGCACCGAAGAAGAGCACCGCGACGAGCCCGGTGAAGACCCCGACGAGCGCGGCGTGCAGGAGAGTGCGCCCGACGAAGCGAAGATCGACCGAGGCGGAGTCCGCGAAGAGCGTGGACAGCATCCTGCGCCCACGATCGAGGGGCGTCGGCGCGGTCCAAGGAGTTTCTGGCATCGCGTCCATCGTGGTCCACACGCCGACACGAGGGAAGGAGATCCGGAGGAAATTAGTTTGAGGTCAAACGAATAGTGCCTCGCCGGAGCGCCGCCCCTCGTCCACCACGGGATCAGGCCTGCGCGGGGACGCCCACCGCCGCGCCGAGCGCGGCCGCCGCGACCCGGCGGTGGAGCACCGCGGGAGGGAGCACTCCGTGCTCGCGGAGGGCCTCGATCACGCCCTCGGTCACGTTGCTGTAGCGGGTGGTCGATGAGGATCGATGATCCACGCGACATGACGAAGCGGGTCAGTGTCGCGGCCTGGTCAAGGCCAGGTACCGGTGAGTGAGCTGGTTGCCGAGGCGGGTGAAGACGCCGGTCTCGACCCCTGTTGAGCAAGCCACCCTTGCCCCACCGTCGCGACGAGCTTCACGCCGTGATAGCGGTCCGCGCCGAAGCCACCGTGGCGGGCACCAGGACGTCGGGCCTGATCGCGGTTGGCCAGCGTCCAGATCGCGTCTTGCTCGTCGATCCGGTGCAGGTTGGTGCCAGTCAGATCCGCCTCGGTGAAGTCCGCCTCGGCGAGGCGCGCGTGCGAGAAGTCCGCGTAGCCGAGGCGGGCGCCGCAGCAGAAGGTCCTGAGCGGGCCGAACCCAGCGGGCAGATCCCGACGAGTAAGGCTCAGAGGATCGTGGTCCTGTGAACACCTTGAAAGGGCTGGTCCGCCAAGTCAGCCACCAAGAAGTTAGCCAAGGGCCGCACCGCCGCACCGCGCACTGCCGACGAGGTCTTCGCTGAGGTCGAGGCCCGCGCCGCCGAGGTCGGGGTGGAGCTGCGCGACGGCGCGGCGTCACGCGAGATCGCTCGGACCGAGAAGGCGCTCGGGTTGTCGCTGCCTGACGACATCCGCGCCTGGTACCGCCTCCACGACGGGAGCGACGGCACGGACCCGTTCCTGTGGCCGCTCGCGCCCGTCGGGGAGGTCGGCTCGTCGAAAAAGAGAGGCGCGCTCCAGTATCGCGATCCGGCGGCGCTCAGTTTTCGTATCATCTTTTGATGACGCGAATGATTTCGAACACGGCGCGGTGGTCCTCTTCGCTCTTGGCCTCCTTGATCGCCGTCGCCCTCGCGGCCTGCGATCCCGGGAGCGCGCCCGAGCCCAGCGACGACGCGGGGGTCCCCCTCGCCGGCTGCGTGCTCGCGGACGGCGCCTCGGCTCCGCCGTCTGCGCCGGGCGGCTACTACGTCAACGGCAACACCATCTGCACGGCGGGCGGGCAGCCGCACTTGTTCCACGGCGTCGACCGCCCCTCGCTGGAGTGGGACGCCAACGGCAACCAGCTCTCCGCCGCGGACTTCAAGGCCATGGCGAGCTGGCGCGCCAACGTGGTGCGCGTCGCGCTCAACCAGGACTTCTGGCTGTCGGACTCCCCCAGCTACTCGGCGAAGTACGCGGGGACGATCGACACCGCGATCCAGTGGGCCGAGGCCGCGGGCCTCGACGTGATCCTCGATTTGCACTGGTCGGATCGCGGTGACTTCAGCGTCAAGCCTGGCCAGCAGCCGATGGCCGACAGCCACTCGATCGAGTTCTGGAAGCAGGTCGCGGCGCGCTACAAGGGCGATGGCCGCGTCCTCTTCGAGCTCTACAACGAGCCGCACGACGTCCCGCCCGGCGTCTGGCTCTCGGGCGGGAGCGGCGGCCAGGCCAACTACGCGGTCGCGGGGATGCAGCAGCTCCACGACGCGGTCCGCGGCGTCGGGGCGAACAACCTGGTGATCGTCGGCGGCCTCAACTGGGCCTTCGATCTGAGCCACGTCACCAACTTTGCGGTGAAGGGCCAGAACATTCTCTACGCCACCCATCCTTACAACAACGCTGCCGAGCGCCAGCCGGGCAAATGGAGCGGCAGCTTCGGTTACCTGACGAAGACGGTCCCGGTGATCATCACCGAGTTCGGCGATGCTACCGGGAGCTGCTCTGCCGACTGGAGCAAGGAGGTGATCGCCTACGCCGACTCCCACCAGGCGAGCTGGACGGCGTGGGCGTGGTGGGCAGGAGACTGCAAGTTTCCCGCCCTGCTCACCGACTGGAACGGCGGCATTTCGAAGGAGGGAGAGGTCGTGAAGGCGGCGCTCCTCGGCTACGACGACTGAGCGTCGAGATGGACCATGGATGACGCGTCACGGTAAAAGTTCATTCGTCGTTCGCAGGAAGCGTGCTTGACAGTCATCGAAACCCCGTGTGAGGGTCGTGCATGGCTCGCATCGCGCTGCCTGCGCTTCTCTTGCTCAGTGTACCGGCTTTCAAGGCGAAGCCTACATCGGGCAGCTCTCACCGATGCTCTCGGCGTGCGACGCGACTTCGAAGCATCCGGGGACGCTGTTCACCTATTCGGGGTCAGACTCGTGTTTCGCCCTTTTCGTGGGAGTTGGACGCCGCCCGCCCGCCCGAGCCCGAGGTTAAAACCTCATCTTTGGTCACATCTCGCGCCGCATCGTGGGAAGCCCAAATCAGCCGGAATTTCGCCACGAGACCCCCTCGCCCGGGATTGAAATCCCGGGCTACCCTTACAAAGTCCCCTTCGGGGACTCTCCTCCGCGCTGCATTGGCCGAGCACAGCCCTCACGGGAGTCCGCCTTCAGGCGGACTTCGTAAGGTGGAGCCCGGGGTTTCAACCCCGGGCGGGGGTGCTGCTCGGCAGAGCTCGGTGGTCTCATCACCGCATAACGGCGAAACACGAGTGTGATTGGGGGAGCTGCGCGGCTGGCTACTTTCGCAGCGAGAGGTCGCGGCGCCTCTCCTCACCTCCGCGGGTGAGATCAAGCAGGTCGGCGGCGACCAAAGCGACGGTGAGTCCCACAGCGATGAGCAGCATGGGCCGAGCCTCGCGTATTTCTTTCTTCCGGAACAACTTCTGTGCAGCGCACCGCGGCAACAACGTCGCGGGCGTCGCGTCAGGCCCTGCCGGCGCGATCGGAAGTCACCGAAGCACCGTGGATGAATGTCGGCGCAGTGACAGGCATCCGACCCGACTGTGGAGTCCTCGGCCCCTCTTGCCTCACCGACGCATGATCCCTCCTCGGGTGGGCGTCCTGTGGGGGTCATTGCTGTGGGGCGGCCGCGTCCCGTTCTCCGCCTGCTCGCAGGAGGAGCGGCCTCGCCGTCTGCGGCGACGGTCGATAGGCTGGTGACCGTGACAGAGCCTTCTGCGCGCGAGACGATCGATGTGGACGAGCTCGTCCGCCGCTCGCAACGAGGCGACCGTGTCGCCTTCGGCGAGCTGTTCCGCCGCCACCGGGGGGACGTGTCCCGCCTCGTGTTCCGCATGCTCGGCCCCACGGCCGACGCGGAGGACGTGGTGCAGGAGGTCTTCCTCCAGGTCCACAAGAGCCTCACCGAGTTTCGCGGCCAGGCGAAGTTCACGACCTGGCTCCACCGGGTGACGGTCAACGTCGTGCTGATGGTGCGGCGCGCCGCCCGCAGCCGGCCGGTGTTCTCGGGCGAGCCGCTCGAAGATCACGAGCCCGATCGCGGCCTCCAGCCCGACGAAGACGCGGCGCGGCGGTCGCGGATCACCGCCTTCCGAAGGCTCCTCGACAAGCTCCCCGAGAAGAAGCGCACCGTGTTCATCCTCCACGAAATCGAAGGCAAGACGCCCGCCGACATCGCCGAGATGGTGGACGCCCCGGTGCTCACGGTTCGAACGCGGCTCTTCTACGCCCGGCGCGAGCTCGCCGAGATGATGCGGGAAGAGCCCACGCTGGCCCAGCTCGCCGAAGAGCTCGGGACGGCTGCAAAGATGTCCGAGCGGCAGGTGGAAAGGGAGGCGACGTGAGCGATTCCAACGGCAACGCGCGTGCTTTGCGCGCAATGATCGAGGAGCTTCGCGCCGAAGCGCCGCCCGAGCTTCCCTGGGCCGTGGTCGAGCGCGAGCTGATGCTGGAGGTGGCGAAGCGCGACGCCGAGAGCGCCGCCCGTGAAGCCGCGAGGCCGCGCTCGGCCTTCCTGCAAACCTTCGCGTTCGCCGCGGCCGCAGCGCTGATCGCCCTCGGGGTGAGCACGGCGGGCGGAGGCGCGGAGCCCACGGCGGCGACGCGGCGCGAGCCCGTCACCGTGGACATCGCGCAGATCCAGGCGGCCCCGGGCGAGCCCGGCGCGCATGATCTGGCGCAGGTCAACGCGGGCGACGTGATCGTGGCGGGCGCGGCGCCGGTCAGCTTCCGGCGCGAAGGCGTCGTGGCCTTCACCCTCGCGCCGTCAAGCCGGATCACCGTGCGATCGGTGGGCGATTCGCACGGCGTCGGGACGACGGTGCAGCTCGAGCAGGGCGCCATCCACGCCGAGGTGACGCCGCGCGCGGCCTCCGAAGGCCTGATCGAAGCCTTCGCGGTCGAGGTCGATCGCACCCGCGTCGCCGTCCACGGCACGGCCTTCTCAGTCGGCCGCACCGAGACTGGGATCCTCGTCGACGTGGAGCACGGCACCGTCGTCGTCGGCCCCGCCGGCAACGTCGGCGTCACGGCGGGGCACATCCTCGTCGGCCCGTCGCGCGCGTCGTTCTCGCTCGACGGCAGCCGCGGCGCGCGGTTCCTCCCGCGCGATCCCGCGCCGCTGGTCGCCGCCGCGCCGCCTCGTGACGCCGTCGCGCTCGCGCCGCCCGGCAGCGCGGACGCGATCGCCGCCGTCAATCCCCAGGAGGTCGTGGTGGTCGCGCCCGGCGTTCACGCCGCGATCCCCGCGCACGTCGAGGTGGCGCCGGCCCTGGCGCCGGCTCCGTCCGCCACCGGCGCGCCGGACGTCGCGGTGGTCGCGCCCGCGATCCCCGCGCCCCCCGCTGCGCTGAGCGAAGCGGTGATCGCCGCGCGCCTGCGCCAGTGCTTCGAGCGTTCCTACGCGTCCGACTCCGGCTCCGCGGTCCCCCTGTCAGTCGTCTCCACGCTGCACATTTCGCTGCAAGCCGACGGCTCGGTGAAGTCGGCGATCTTCAACCCCCCGTTGAAGCCCGAGCTGATGGCCTGCGCCGGCCGGGCGATCTCCGGCAAATTCGCCGAAGGCAACCGCCAGATCGATCTCCCCGTCAACTTCCACGCGCGCTGAGATCCACGCGCGCCTCCGCGGCGATCACCGCCGCCAGGAGCGCCTCGTCTTCGCCCGGCAACACCGTGCGCGCGTCGAAGAGGAGGCGCCCTTCGTGGATGCGCGCGACGACCGGCGGATCCCCGGCGCGGAGCAGCGCCGCGAGGTGCTCGGCATCGCCGGCGAGGGCGATGCCAATCGAGGCGAGAGCCGCCTCGGCCAGCGTTCCGCCGCCCATCGCCGCTTCAAGCTCCACGACCTCCACGCGGACGCCGCGCGACGCCAGAGCATCGCACCACGCCTCGGCGCGCGCGCGCACGGCCGCGAGCGGCAGGCGCACCGCCGCGAGCGCGGGGATCTCGTCGAGTGAGCCCTCCAGGTACGCCGTCAGCGTCGCCTCGAGCGCCACGAGCGGGAGGCGGCCGAGGCGAAACGCGCGCGCCAGCGGATCGCGACGCGCCAGCGCGACGTGCTCGGCGCGCCCGGCGATCACGCCGCCTTGTGGGCCGCCGAGGACCTTGTCGGTGCTGAAGCAGACCACGTCGCAGCCGGCCGCGATGCTCGCCTGCGCCAGCGGTTCGCCGCGCAATCCGTAGGGTGAAAAATCGATCAGCGCGCCGCCGCCGAGGTCTTCGATCAAGAGCGCGCCATGCGCATGGGCGAGGTCGCACAGCGCGGCGAGGTCGGGCCGCTCGACGAAGCCCACCTGCCGAAAATTGCCCTGGTGAACCCGGAGGATCGCCGCGACGCCGCCCGCGCGCAGGGCCTGCTCGTAGTCGGCGAGGCGGGTGCGGTTCGTCGTCCCCACCTCGACGAGCTGAGCGCCGGATCGCGCGCAGACGTCGGGCACGCGGAAGCCACCGCCGATCTCGATGAGCTCGCCGCGCGAGACGAGGACCTTCTTGCCCATCGCCAGCGCGCTGAGCGCGAGCAGCGTCGCGGCGGCGTTGTTGTTGACGACGAGCGCGGCCTCGGCCCGGGTGAGCTGGGCGAGGGCGCTCTCGGCGAAGGCTGCGCGCGCGCCGCGGCGGCCGGTACCGAGGTCGATCTCGATCGAGGTGTAGCGGCCCGCGGAGGCGGCGAGCGCGTCCACCGCGCGGCGCGAGAGCGGGGCGCGGCCGAGGTTGGTGTGAAGCACGACGCCGGTCGCGTTGATCACCGATCGGGCGCGCGCCGAGAGGGCCGCGGCCGCAGCGTCGCCCACCGCGAGGGCCACGTCGTCGAGCGACGGGCACGCCGCGCCCTCGCGCATCGCCCGGCGCGCGGCGTCGATCGCGCGGCGCGTCAGCGTGGTCAGGCCGTCGGCCCCGAGGCGCTTTCGCGCGGCGTCGAGCGAGGGATGCGCGACGACGCGATCGACCCGCGGCAGGTCGGCGAAGAGGCTGCGAGCGGGGCGCGCGGGGGTCGACATTGCCTCGCTGATTTACCCGCGCGGCCGCTGCAGTGATAGGTTCAACGCCCCATCCCCGGGCCCTTTTTGCCCTCCTCACCAACGTTGCCCGGGAGAGGAGCCTTCACCCATGCGCCGTGTCCGCTTCACTCGCCTTCACGTTCTCTTCGCCCTCACGGCCGCGGTGACGCCGCTGCTCGTCCCGGCCGACGCCGCGGCCGGGTGGCCCCCCGAGCCCAACGCTACGCCCGCGGATCTCGCCAAGCCCGCGAACTGGCCGAACGATCCCGGCTACGGGTACACGGAGTCGGACAACGGGCAGTGGAGCTTCTACTCGTTCATGCCCAGCACGGCCCACCCGCGCGCGGCGGAGACGGCCTCGGGCATGTCGATCGACATGGCCTGGCGCCTGACGATCGGGGACCCGACGGTGAAGATCGCGATCACCGACTCGGGCATCCGGTGGAGCGAGCGCGACCTGATCGAGAAGGCCTATCTCAACGAGAAGGAGCTCGCCAATCACAAGCCCAAGCACGCCGACGGCAGCGCCTGCGGAGGCGAAGGTCCGCTCACGGGCTTCGACTGCAACGGCGACGGCGTGCTCTCCGTCAGCGACTACCAGGACACGCCCGAGCTCCTGCCCGAGGCGACGGCGGATCACCCCAAGGGGGACAAGAACAACAACAAGGTGCTCGATGCCGGGGATCTGATCCTCAACTTCTCGGACGGGGTCGACGACGACGGCAACGGCTACGTCGACGACATCTCCGGCTGGGACTTCATGAAGGACGACAACGATCCTTACGACGACACCGCCTATGGCCACGGCACGGGCGAGGCGCGGGACTCGACGGCGGCCACCAACAACCTGATGGGCGACGCCGGCGTCTGCCCGCTCTGCCGCTTCGTGCCCACGCGCGTGGGCGACAGCTTCATCACCGACGCGACCAGCTTCGCCAAGGCCGTCGTCTACGCCGCCGACAACAACACGCAGATCGTCCAGTGCGCGCTCGGGACGATCAACACCAACACGTTCACCCAGTCGGCGCTCGACTACGCCTACGACAAAGGCACGCTGGTGATCACCAGCATGGCCGACGAGAACTCGCGCCACCACAACATGCCCGCGGCGCAGAACCACACGCTGCCGGTGCACGCGATCAAGTTCGACGCGTCGAGCATCACCGAGGCGACCACGTTCCTCGGCTTCCACCCGTGCTCCAACTTCGGCGGGCAGAACCTGCTCTCGGCCTCGGGCACCGGCTGCTCGAGCGAGGCGACGGGCAAGCTCGCGGGCATGGCCGGGCTGCTCTACTCGGCCGCGCTCAAGTACAAGGTCAGCCCCCCGCTCCTCCCCGCCGAGGCGCAGTCGATCTTCTTCACCACCGCCGACGACATCAACGTGCCCGAGTCGCAGACCGTGGACTCGATCTACAGGTGGTCGCAGCCGGGCTTCGATCAGCGCTTCGGCTACGGCCGCGTCAACGCCGGCAAGGCGGTCGAGGCGATCCGCGACGGCAAGATCCCCCCCGCGGTGGACCTGACCTCGCCGACCTGGTTCAGCGTGCTCTACAAAGATCAGGTCCAGGGCCCGATCGCGATCAAGGGCACGGTCTCCGCCAAGCGCGCCAACTCCTACGACTATGTGGTCGAGTGGGCGCCGGGGGTGGAGCCGCTCGACGGCGAGTTCACGGCCATCCAGGCGGAGATGAAGAACGTCCCGCCGTCGATGGTGATGGGCGCGTCCGAGCCGCTGGCGATGCTCGACATTCGCAGCCTCAAGATCGATCACGCCCGCGACGCCGACAGCCCCAACGGGGAGAACGACACGGCGATCACCGTGCGTGTGCGCGCCCTCGCGCACTACGGCGCCCCGATCGGGGACGTGCGCGGCGAGATGCGGCGCAGCTACTTCGTGCAGAGCGATCCGACGCTGGTGAAGGGCTTCCCGATCTTCCTCGGCGACAGCGGCGAGGGGAACCCGAAGATGGCCGACATCGACGGCGACGGGGTGAACGAGCTTATCTACCCGACCGGCGGCGGCCGGCTCCACGTCTACAAGATCACCGACAAGGGCCCGGTAGAGCTCCCCGGCTTCCCCTTCAAGACCAACGTCGAAGACGGGCTCCTCAGCCCCGCGCCGACCAAGGACACGCCCGTCTACCTCGCGGCCCCCGCCTACGCGAGCGGCAAGGTCGACGCGACGACCGCCAACGAGCCGATGGTCAACGCGCCGGCGATCGCCGATCTCGACGGCGACGGGAAGCCGGAGATCGTGGTGTCGACCTACGCCGGCACGGTCTACGTGATCGAAAGCGACGGGAAATCCAGGCCCGGATGGCCGAAGCGCCTGCCCAACGTGCCCTCGTGCTCGCTCGATCCGAAGGCGCCCACGCCGCCGCCCTGCATGGATGAGAGCACCCGCATCGCCCGCGGCGCCTTCGCCTCGCCGGTGCTCGCCGACATGGACAAGGACGGCAAGCTCGACATCATCCAGGCCGCGTTCGACGGGAAGATCTACGTCTTTCACGTCGACGGGACCGACGTCCCCGGCTGGCCCGTCGAGGTCCACTACACCGGCACGCTCGCGAGCGAGCCGCAGCGCAACCGCATCCTCTCCACGCCCGCGGTCGCCGACTTCAACGGCGACGGGATCCCGGAGCTGCTCGTGGGCTCGAACGAGAAGCTCGGCAGCGGCGGAGCCGGCGGGATCTACCTCCTCGACGGCCGCGGCATGAAGGCTCCCCAGCTCGCGCTGAAAAACTGGCCGGTGGGGATCACCTCGCTCGAGATCTTCCCGCTCGTCGCCGAGGGCGTGCCCAACGCCGGCGTCATCGGCCGCTTCGGCGACACCCTCGCCGGCGTCATGCACGGCAACGCCACGCTCCCGCTGGTCCTGCCGATCGATCCCGGCGCGCAGACCTCGCTCGGCGAGACCCCGCCGAACGCGCTCCCCAACCGGCCCGATCCCTTTCACAAGGGCAAGACGCTGATCGGCGTCGACCCCTCGAGCGTCTTCGGCTCGCTCTCCAAGGCGTCGACGCCCAACACCATGTTCCCCCTCTTCGCGCAGCCCTCACTCGGCGATCTCGATCAGGACGGCTACCCCGACATCATCACCTCGGGCGGCTCGCTCACCCTCGCGGCGGCGCTGCAAGGCAACGGCGGCAACGCGACCAAGGGCGACAACCTCCTCGCGATGTGGAGCGGCAAGACCGGCTCGATGATGCCCGCCGCGCCGATGGTCCTGGAGGACTTCACGTTCTTCAACAGCCAGGCCGTCGCCGACCTCAACGGCGACGACTACCCCGAGGTGATCACCGGCTCGGGCGGCTACTTCGTCCACGCCTTCGACGCGTGCGGGCGCGAGCCGGTCGGCTTCCCGAAGTTCACCGGCGGGTGGGTGATCCCGACCGTCGCCGTCGGCGACCTCGACGGCGACAAGAAGCTCGAGATCGCCACCGGCACGCGCGACGGCTGGCTCTTCGCCTGGCACACCGAGGGCAAGTCGGATGGCATCATCGAGTGGGAGAGCTTCCACCACGACAACCGCAACACCGGCAACCTGGAAGAGCCGCTCGATCAGGGCACGAAGAAGAAGGCCGCCAAGCCCCTCACCGCCGAGATGTGCGAGGCCGTGCCGCCGCTGGTCGAGAAGCCTGTCGATCTCGACGCCAAGGGCGGCTGCACCTGCGAGGCCGCGGGCCACAGCAGCGAAGGCGGGATGAAGCAGAGCGCTCCGGCGGCGCTGGGCCTCCTCGGGCTCGCCCTCGCTGCGCTGCGTCGACGCCGGCAGGCGTGATCCCCGACGACAGCGCGGCGGATCATTTCGCCGCGCTGTCGCTTTTCCCTCAGGTTATCCCCAGCCCGCCCGGTAGGATTATTCGAGCAACACGGGACGACAGGTCAGGCGAAAATCGTCGCCGAAAACTGTGCACTCGTTCAGCCACTGGGTAGGGTTGGATCCATGAACGTCCGAACGCTGTCCATGCATGTTCTTCGAGCGCTCGCGGAAGCCCAGATCGAGGGCCGGCGCTCCAACCTCGAAACCCTCGTCGAGCAGCTCCAGGTCCGTCGTCGCGACGTCCGCGGTGCGGTGACTGCCCTGCATCAGCAGGGTTCGGTCGACGCGATCCACATGCGCTTGACGCTCCAGGGCTTCGCCATCGGGCGCTCGTGCATGAACGAGACGCTCCCGGCGCTGCGCGCTCCGGCGAAGCGCAGCACCGCCGCGGCGTAACCCTCCTGTTCAGTCTTGACCTCAGCCGCTGAGCACGGCCTTGGCGATCACCATCCGCTGGATCTGGCTCGTGCCTTCGTAGATCTGGAGCACCTTGGCGTCGCGCATCAGCTTCTCGACGGGGTACTCCCTCACGTAGCCGTTGCCGCCGAAGACCTGGACGGCGTCGGTCGCCGTCAGCATCGCGCTGTCGGCGCCGTAGGCCTTGGCGAAGCTCGACACGATCGGATCGCGCACGCCGTTGTCGAGGTTCCACGAGGCCTTCTGGTAGAGCAGGCGCGTCGCCTCCACCCGGATGGCCATCTCGGCGATCATCCACTGCACGAGCTGGTGGCTGCCGATCGGCACGCCGAAGGTCTTGCGCTCCTTGGCGTAGGCCACGCACTCGTCGAGGCAGCGGCGCATCAGCCCGGTCGCGGCGGCGCCGATGTCGGGGCGCGTCTGGTTGAACGTCTCCATCGCCAGCTTGAAGCCCTGGCCTTCGGGGGCGAGGAGGTTGGCTTTGGGGACGACGACGTCTTCCAGGAAGATCTGCGCGGTGTCGCTGGCGCGCTGACCCATCTTGTCTTCCTTCTTGCCGACGCGGAGGCCGGGCGTGTCGCGATCGACGATGAAGGCGGCGATGCCCTTGTGGCGCTTCTCGGCGTTCGAGGTGGCGAACACGATGTAGAAGCTCGCGTAGCTGGCGTTGGTGATCCAGCACTTCTGCCCGTTGAGCACGTAGTCATCGCCGCGCTGCTCGAAGCGTGTCTTCAGGCCCGCGACGTCGCTCCCGGCGTCAGGCTCGGTCGTGGCGTAGCTCGCCATGATCGGATCGGCCGTGAGCATGCCCAGGTACTTCTTCTTCTGGTCTTCGCTCCCGGCGAGCTTGATCGGCGTCAGCGCGAGGCCGTTGGCGAGGAAGCTCGTCTCGATCCCGATGCAGCCGTAGGCCAGCTCCTCGCAGATCAGCGTGTTCTCGAGCTCACCCATCCCGGCGCCGCCGTACTCGGTGGGGATGGTCGGGTTGACGAGGCCAATGCTCCAGGCCTCTTTGAACACGTCCATCGGGAACACGGACTTTTGATCGCACTCGGCCGCGATCGGCGTGATCCGCTCCTTGGTGAAGCGGCGCGCCATCTCGATCAGGCCTTTGTGCTCTTCGGATTGCGAGAAATCGACCACCGTTTACTCCTTCAATCTGCGCTTCTTCTTGACCAGCTCCGCGCGCACCGCGCGGGCGCCGAGGATGTACCCGGAGATCAGGCCGATCATCAGCGCGAACGGGATATAGATGAAGTGCTGCGCCGTCATCTGCCCAAAGTTCGGCATCAGGCGGACCCCACCTTCTTCGCGGAGGCGTCCGACCTGGCCTGGGCGACGGCGACCTCGAGGCCGGCGATCCGGGCGTCAATCCGCTTTTGACGGCGCCAGCCGAGGAGGATCAGCGCGAAGAGGATCACCCAGATCGCGGCGTAGGCCTCGACGAGGAGCCGCTCGCCGCTCTGCATCTCCGGCCCGCCTTGCACGGGGCGAAACGTGGTCGATCGGTCTTCAACGCTCTTGGGCGCGTCCGGCACCGTGGGAGCTTGAAACGAGGCGCGGGCGAACGAGGTCGTCATGGGGAAGGGCTCAGTCCTCGCCGATGCCGAGCTCGAGAGCTTCTTGCTCCAGCAAGGCCAGGCGTGATGAGGAGATGTCAGTGCGAACCCGCGACCAGAGGAGGACAGCGGAGAACAGGGTGAAGGAAACGAACCCCAGCGTCAGGGCCAGGATCATCGAAGGGTCCTTGAGGCCGCCGCCCTTACCGCTGATGACCGCGGGGTGGGTGCCGCCCCATCTCTGCACGGAGTAATGGATGATCGGCAGGTTGGCCGCGCCGAGCACGCCGAGGGCGGCGGCGAACTTGCGCTCTGCTTCTCCATCGCCCGTGAAGAGGCGGAGGACGACGTACGAGACGTAGAGCAGCACGCTCAGCATCGAGGTGGTCAGGCGCGGATCCCAGGTCCAGTAGACGCCCCAGGCCTTCGCGGCCCAGAGCGGCCCGGTGACGAGCACCATCAGCCCCATCACCACGGCGATCTCGGCCCCGCCGCGGGCGAGCGAGTCCCACACCTGCTTGCCGTTGTAGAGGTAGCCGGCTGAGCCGACGAAGCACGCGGCCGCGCCCAGGTACATCGAGTACGCGATGGGGACGTGGAAGTAGAAAATTTTCTGGACGATCCCCATCGTCGCCTCGACCGGCGCCTTGAGAAAAATCAGGTGGATCGTCCAGATCGTGCAGAGCGCGGTCACGCCGAGGAGGCCGTAAAAAATCCCGTCCGCTATCGACACGGGCGAGTTTGTCCGGTCGGGAACGGCGGCGCTTCTCGGGTCGGTCATGGAGGTTCGTCACGGTAGTGCCAAGGGCGCGGCCATTCAAGCCGCCCTATCCGCCGGGACGCGGTCTCGGGTAGAGTGCGGTCCGGGCACCACGCCCGCCGCACCCATGACCAAGCAGAACCCGGACGACCCCCCCCACGAGATCGCCGCCGGCACGGTGATCGATGGGCGTTACCGGATCGTCCGCGCGCTCGGCCACGGCGGCAACGGCATCGTGCACGAGGTCGTGCACCTGATGACGGGGCGGCACCTCGCCCTGAAATCGCTGCTCGACGAGACGGGCCTCGGCCGCCTCGAGCAGGAGGCGCGGGCCTCCTCGCTGATGAAGAACGGGCACACGGCCAAGATCACCGACATGGGTACCAGCGGCCCGGCCGGCCCTTACCTGGTGATGGAGCTCCTCGAAGGGCAGAGCCTGCGCGAGCTCCTCGACGAGGCCGGGCAGCTCCCGCTCGAGCTCACCGTCAACATGGCGCTCCAGGTCTGCGAGTGCCTGACCGAGGCCCACGGGCACGGCATCATTCACCGCGATCTGAAGCCCGAGAACGTCTTCCTCTGCACGAGCAACTGGCCCGGGCAGTACGACGTCAAGGTCCTCGATTTCGGGATCGTGAAGATCGAGGGCGAAGGCGCGATCCCCAAGAGCTCCCTGACGCGCACCGGATCGACGGTCGGCACGCCCTACTACATGAGCCTGGAGCAGCTCCGGAACTCGTCGGCGGTCGACGCGCGGGCCGACGTGTACTCGCTCGGCGTGGTGATCTACGAGTGCCTCTCGGGTCGCAAGCCCTTCCAGGCCGAGACGATCGGGGACCTCGTCTTCGCGCTCTGCTCCGGGCCGCCCACGCACCTCGGCCGCCTCCGGCCCGACCTCCCCGCCGACGTGTGCGAGATGGTGATGCGGACGCTGAGCATCAACCGCGACGATCGCCCCGCGACGATGACCGACTTCGCCGTCACGCTGCTCCCGCAGGGGAACGCGGCGTTCGGCATGTGGATCCGCGAAGGCGGGCGAACGCAGAGCGGCACGCCCATGCGCGCGATGATGGCGTCAGTGGGGTCGGTCACGCCCTCGAGCCTCATCGCCGTCGGCGCGCCGAAGCAGCCTCCGCTGCCGCGGCCGGCGCTGTCCTCGCTGACGCAGCCGCCGCCTCCAGGGAGCCTCGCGCCCCCGCCGCCCGCCGCGCCCAAGCCGTT
>Ga0209181_10004653_pt1 | contig 20255 bp, 14 predicted proteins | sample MAT05_FD_187208 | JGI IMG/M metagenome (GOLD analysis project Ga0209181, IMG submission 187208) | Freshwater microbial communities from Lake Fryxell liftoff mats and glacier meltwater in Antarctica - MAT-05 (SPAdes) (version 2) | ecosystem: Environmental > Aquatic > Freshwater > Ice > Liftoff... | reverse complement strand
TCGGCCAGGCGTTCTTCGGCCTGGTCGGCGTAGTAGCGGCAGAAGTCCACCGCCTCGCGCACTTCGGCCACGCAGTCGCCCAGGGTCTTGTGGGCTTCTTTCACCAGCAGCGCGCAGAACTCGGGCAGCCGTGCGTCCAGCGCGTCGGCGGCACGGCGCAGCGTGGCGGCGCGTTCGGCCAGCGGGCGGGTGCTCCAGGCAGCAAAGCCGGCGTGCAGGCGCGCCATGGCGGCGGGCACGTCGTTGGCCGTCAACATCGGCACCGCTTCGACGGTGACGGCGGCGAGCGCCTGCTCAAGCGGCGCGCGCATGGCCAGCACGGCCAGGTCGACGCCGGTGGAATTGGCGCGCTGCGCACCGTACAGGTCACGCGGCAACGGCAGGGTGCGGGTGTGAACGGCCGCCAGCGGCGAGGCCAGCAGCTCCTCGGCGCTGACGGCTTCATCGGCCAGCTGGTGCACGAAGGACGAATTGGCGCCGTTTTCCAGCAGCCTGCGCACCAGATAGGCCAACAGGTCGCGGTGCTCGCCCACCGGCGCGTAGATTCGGCACGGGATGCGGCCATCGGCCAGCACCTCGCGGTAGACACTGTCGCCCATGCCGTGCAGGCGCTGCATCTCGAAGGGCGCATCGGCGGCCTGGGCCATTTGCACGATGGCCGCGATGGTGCCGGCGTTGTGCGTGGCGAACTGCGGGTAGATGACGGCGGCATGGTGGATCAGCCGCGTGGCGCAGGCCAGGTAGCTCACGTCGGTATGGTGCTTGTGGGTGAACACGGGGTAGCCCGGCAGGCCGCCTTCTTGCGCGCGCTTGATCTCGCCGTCCCAGTACGCGCCCTTCACCAGGCGCACCATGAAGCGCAGGCCGTGGCGGCGGGCGATGGCGGCGACCTCGTCGATGACCGCCAGGGCGCGCGTCTGGTAGGCCTGCACGGCCAGGCCAAAGCCCTGCCAGCGCGGGAAGCGCGCAGCAATGTCTTCGGCCAGGGCGTCGATGAGGTCCAGCGACAGCTCCAGCCGGTCGCTTTCTTCGGCGTCGATGGTCAGGTTGAGGTTGGCCTGCGCGGCCAGTTCGACCAGCGTGCGCACGCGCGGCAGCAGTTCAGCGAAAACACGACCGCGCTGCGCGTCCTCAAAGCGCGAGAACAATGCACTGAGCTTGATGGAGATGCCGTCGGCCGTCATCGGCGACGCCGCCTGGCGACCACTCGCAATGGCCTGCAAGGCATTCGTGTAGCTGGCCAGATAGCGCTCGGCGTCACGCTCGGTGCGGGCGCCTTCGCCCAGCATGTCGTAACTGAATCGCAGCGTGGGTTGCCCCTTGCGCTGGCTGTCGGCCTCGCCCATGGCCTCGGCGATGCTGCGGCCCAGCACAAACTGCCGCCCCAGCAGCTGGATGGCGCGCACGGTGGCCGCCACCACGGTGCGCGCGCCCAGGCGCTGCAGCAGCCCGGGCGGGTTGTCTGATTCGGGCAGGAACTTCTTTGACAGCGTGATGGCGCTGGCTGAAATCTGCGCCAGCATCTTGTGCGGGCTGCCCTCAGTGGCTGAATCAAAGTCGGCACGACCGAGCTGGTCGGCAGTCAGGGCGATGGCCGTTTCGGCGTCGGGCACACGCAGCAGGGCCTCGGCCAGGCGCATCAGGGCCAGGCCCTCGGCGCTGCTGATGGGGTATTCACGCAGCAGGCTTTCCATGGCCCAGAAGGGCGCCGGCTGCTCGCGCACGGCACGCACCCAGGGCGTGGCGGCTGCAATGACAGCCGGCCAGTCCAGCCGGCCGTGCAGCGCGGCCAGTGACTCGGCGACGGCCTCGGCCTCGGGCCGGTAGGGGGCGGGCAAGCGGGCGGTGTCAGCGGGCATGTCGAATCTCGGTGGGGGTGGCAGCAAACCCGCAGCTTATGCGAGCTCACGATGCAGAGAATTCGGTTTGCAGCCGCTTGCACGGAGAATCATCCACCATGAACCCCCCTGACAGCGGCCGCGCCGACCGCGACATCGACACCATCGACCGCCGCATCCTGCGCGTGTTGCAGGCCGACGGCCGCATCAGCAACCTGAAGCTGGCCGAAGAGGTGCACCTGTCGCCCACCGCGGTGCTGGAGCGCGTGAAGAGGCTCACGCGCGAGGGCTACATCCTGGGCTACGAGGCGCGGCTGAACCCGGCCAAGCTGGGCGCGGGGCTGCTGGTGTTCGTCGAAATCCTGCTCGACCGCACCGTGCACGACGTGATGGACACGTTCAAAGCGGCCGTGCAGGTGCGCCCGGAGATTCTGGAAGCCCACCTGGTGGCCGGCGGCTTCGACTACCTGCTGAAGACCCGCGTGGCCGACATGGCGGCCTACCGTGAATTCATCGGCAGCGTGATCTGGACCCTGCCCGGCGTGCGCGAGACACGCACCTACGTGGTGATGGAAGAGGTCAAGAGCACGGCGCTCTTGCCGCTGTAGCCGCTGTAGCCGCTGCAGCCGCCGCCGCAGCGCGCTGGCGCCGGGCGGTCAAGCCCGTGCGCCGAACACGGCGGTGCCCACGCGCACCAGCGTGGCACCTTCGACAATGGCGGCTTCGAGGTCGTCGCTCATGCCCATCGACAAGGTGTCGAGCTCCAGTCCCTGCTCACACAGGCCGTCGAACAGCGCGCGCAGAGCGCGGTGCGGCGCCCGCTGGGCGGCGACACCGGTGCTTGGCTCGGGGATGGCCATCAGGCCGCGCAGGCGCAGCCCGGGCAGGGTGGCCACGGCGTGCGCCACGCCCGGCAACTCGGCGGCTGTCAGCCCGCTCTTGCTGGCCTGACCGCTGATGTTGACCTGCAGGCACACGTTCAGCGGCGGCAGGCCCTGGGGGCGCTGCGCCGCCAGACGCTCGGCGATCTTCAGGCGGTCAACTGAATGCACCCAATCGAAGGCTTCGGCCACGACGCGCGTCTTGTTGCTCTGCAGCGGGCCGATGAGATGCCACTCGAGTTGCGCGCGCAGATCGGCCAGGGCCTCGATCTTGGCCAGCGCTTCCTGCACGTAGTTTTCGCCGAAGTCGCGTTGGCCGGCAGCCTGCGCCTCGCGCACCGCGGCTTCGGTTTTCGTCTTGCTGACGGCCAGCAACGTGACGCTGTTGGCACCGCGGCCGGCCACGGCACAGGCCGTGGCGATGCGGCGCTTCACTTCTTGCAGGTTGTTTCCGATGCTGCCCATAATCCCCCGGACTCTAAGCGCCTGGCGCTCGCTGACCATTCATGGACATCACCCAACTGCTGGCCTTCTCGGTCAAGAACAAGGCCTCTGACCTGCACCTGTCAGCCGGGCTGCCGCCGATGATCCGCGTGCACGGCGACGTGCGGCGCATCAACGTCGAAGCCCTGGACCACAAGTCCGTACACGACATGGTGTACGACATCATGAACGACTCGCAGCGCAAGCACTACGAGGACACGCTGGAGTGCGATTTCTCCTTCGAGATCCAGGGCCTGGCGCGCTTTCGCGTCAACGCCTTCAACCAGAACCGCGGCGCGGGCGCGGTGTTCCGCACCATACCGAGCAAGATCCTCACGCTGGAGCAACTGGGCACGCCCAAGGTGTTTGCCGAGCTCGCACTCAAGCCGCGCGGCATGGTGCTGTGCACGGGGCCCACGGGTTCGGGCAAGAGCACGACGCTGGCCGCCATGGTCAACCACCTGAATGAAAACGAATACGGCCACGTGCTGACGGTCGAAGACCCGATCGAGTTCGTGCACGAGAGCAAGAAGTGTTTGATCAACCAGCGCGAGGTCGGCCCGCACACGCTGAGCTTTGCCAACGCGCTGCGCTCGGCGCTGCGTGAAGACCCCGACGCCATCCTGGTCGGCGAGATGCGCGACCTGGAAACCATCCGCCTGGCGCTCACCGCGGCCGAAACCGGCCACCTGGTCTTCGGCACCCTGCACACCAGCAGCGCGGCCAAGACCGTGGACCGCGTGGTCGACGTCTTCCCCGCAGCCGAGAAGGACATGGTGCGCGCGATGCTGTCGGAGTCGCTGGTGGCGGTGGTCTCGCAAAGCCTGTGCAAGCTGAAGGACGGTTCCGGCCGCGTCGCCGCGCACGAGATCATGCTGGGCACCAGCGCCATCAGGAACCTGATCCGCGAGAACAAGATCGCGCAGATGTATTCCAGCATCCAGACCGGCCAGAGCCTGGGCATGCAGACGCTGGACCAGAACCTGGCCGACCTGGTGCGCCGAAACTTGATCACGCCGGCCGAGGCCAGATCAAAGGCCAAGATCCCAGAGAACTTCCCGGGGTAGTCCACATGGAAAGAGACCAGGCATCGAAATTCATCAACGACCTGCTGCGCCTGATGATCAGCCGCAATGGGTCGGACCTGTTCCTGACCTGCGACTTTCCACCCGCCATCAAGGTCGACGGCAAGTTGACCAAGGTGTCGCCGCAGCCGCTGAACGGCATGCACACCATGGCCCTGGCGCGCGCCGTGATGAACGACAAGCAGGCGGCCGAGTTCGAACGCACCAAGGAGTGCAACTTCGCCATCTCGCCGCAGGGCGTGGGCCGCTTCCGCGTCAACGCTTTCATCCAGCAGGGCCAGGTCGGCCTGGTCTGCCGCACCATTGCCCAGGTGCTGCCCACGCTGGACGGGATTGGCATGCCCAAGATCCTGAAGGACGTGGCGCTGGCCAAGCGCGGGCTGGTGATCTTCGTGGGTGCCACGGGCTCGGGCAAGAGCACCTCGCTGGCAGCCATGGTGGACCACCGCAACGAGCATTCCTATGGCCACATCATCACCATCGAAGACCCGGTGGAATTCGTGCACGCGCACAAGAATTGCATCGTCACGCAGCGTGAAGTGGGCATAGACACCGACGGCTGGGAAGCCGCGCTGAAGAACACGCTGCGCCAGGCGCCGGACGTCATCCTGATGGGCGAGCTGCGCGACCGCGAGACCATGGAGCACGCCGTGGCATTCGCCGAAACCGGCCACCTGTGCATGGCCACGCTGCACGCCAACAGCGCCAACCAGGCGCTGGACCGCATCATCAACTTCTTCCCGGAAGAACGGCGACAGCAGTTGCTGATGGACCTGTCGCTGAACCTCAAGGCCCTCGTCAGCCAGCGCCTGTTGCCGCGCCAGGAAGGCCGCGGGCGGGTGGCGGCGGTGGAGATCCTTCTCAACACACCGCTGATCAGCGACCTGATCTTCAAGGGCGAAGTCAGCGCGATCAAGGAACTGATGAAACGCTCACGCGAGCAAGGCATGCAGACCTTCGACCAGGCGCTGTTCGACCTGTATGAGAGCGGCGCGGTCACGATCGAAGACGCCCTGCGCAACGCCGACTCGCTGAACGACCTGCGGCTGCAGATCAAGCTGCGCAGCAAGCGCGCACGCAATCCCGACCTGGGCGCCGGCACCGAAGGTCTGGGGCTGGTTTAGGGCCCCCAGGCTTGTCGCTGAGCGCGTTGGTCTCATCGCAACCTGACCCTCATGAACACTCGAAGCTACGAATCCACCCCCTCCCTCAAGGTTGCATTTCTCGGGCTGGGGGTGATGGGCCATCCGATGGCCGGGCACCTGGTGCGGGCCGGGCATGCCGTCACCGTCTACAACCGCACGGCCGCCAAGGCCGTGGCCTGGGGGGCCGAGTACGGCGGCGAGGCGGCGGCCACGCCTGCATTGGCTGCGGCGGGCGCCGACTTTGTCTTTTCCTGCGTGGGCAACGACGATGACCTGCGTGCCGTGGCGCTGGGCAGCGGGGGCGGCAGCGGCGGCGCCTTTGCCGGCATGGCGCCGGGCGCGGTGTTCGTCGACCACACCACGGCCTCGGCCGAGGTGGCGCGGGAACTGCACAGCCAGGCCAGCGCCCTCGGGCTGCACTTCATCGATGCCCCGGTCTCGGGCGGGCAGACCGGTGCGGTCAACGGCATGCTGACCGTGATGTGCGGCGGCGACCCGGCGCCCTTCGCCGCCATGCGGCCGGTGGCGCTGGCCTACGCCCGCGCCGTCACGCTGCTGGGGCCCAGCGGCGCGGGCCAGCTGGCCAAGATGGTCAACCAGGTGGCCATCGCCGGGCTGGTGCAGGGCCTGGCAGAAGCCTTGGCTTTCGGCCAGCGCGCCGGGCTGGACATGCCGCAGGTGCTCGATGTCATCGGCAAAGGCGCGGCGCAAAGCTGGCAGATGGACAACCGCGGCAAGACCATGCTCGAAGACCGTTTCGACTTCGGCTTTGCCGTGGACTGGATGCGCAAGGACCTGGGCCTGGTGCTGGCCGAGGCGCGGCGCAACGGCGCGCAGCTGCCGGCCACGGCGCTGGTGGACCAGTTCTTTGCGGAGTTGCAGGCCGCCGGTGGTGGACGCTGGGACACGTCCAGCCTGATCCGGCGGCTGAAGTAGCGCCTTCTTAACGCGGCGCCGTCGCCGGGCTCAGCGCTGCCAACTCGGCTTCGGTGAGGATCTCGAACACCCGCACCACCTTTTGCACGCCCGACACCGACCGCGCAACTTCGGCGCCGCGCTGGGCTTCGCGTTCGGTGACACGCCCCATGAGGTAAATCACCCCGCGGTCGGCCACCACCTTGTAGGCGTTGGCCTGCACATCCTTGGTGTCAACCATGGTCGCCTTGACCTTGCCTGCCAGCACGGCGTCGCTGGAACGTGCCACCAGCGAGGGCTTGTCGGCCACCGCCAGTTCATTCACCACCGAACGCACGTTCTCGACCGCGGTCACGGCTCTTTCGACCGCCGCGCGGTCGGCAGCTGCGGGCACTTCGCCGGTCAGCAGCACGATGCGGTTGTAGCTGGTCACCTCCACCCGCCCCAGCGTGGCGAGTTCGCGCACGCGGGCGGCGGCCTTGAACTCGATGGACTGGTCCTCGACCTGAATGCCGGTGGTGCGGCGGTCGGTGATGACCAGCCCGCTGCCCACCATCGCGCCGCCCAGGATCAAGGGCGCGCATCCCGCCAGGGTGGCGGCGAGCACGGTCAGCGCGAACGTGCGTGTGAGTGCGCGTATGGGTGCGCGGGTGAATGCGCGTGTGGATTCGCGGGTGAGTGCACTTGTGCAATGAAGTTTGTTCACGGGTCTTGTTCCCCCATCAGTTGAAAGTCAACCGCGTCGCACAGGCAATGCAGCACGAGCAATTGAAGCTCGGTCACGCGCGCGCTGCGCTCGGCGGGCACCTTGATCAGCACATCGGTCTCGGCCAGCAGTTCCTGCAAGGCATTGGCGCCGCGACCGGCCAGCACCACCAGCGTCATGTCCTTGTCCTGCGCGGCGGTGATGGCCGGCGTGCTTTCGCCCTCACCATCGTCGATGACGACCAGCACGTCGCCGGGCAGCCCCAGCGCCCGCACCTGCTGTGCCGGGTTCGTACCCAGCGCCAGCGCCGCCAGGGGCGGGCGTTCACGCTCGAAACGGGTCACGAACAATTGCGCCAGGTGCTGTGCCAGCATGGCGCCGGCACCACTGCCGCAAACCATGACCTTCCCGCCGCCGGTAAGCGCACCATGCAGCGCGGTGGCCGCTTCGGCAATCGGCCGGGCCAGGGTCTCGGCCGACTGGTACTGGAGATCAGCACCTTCGAAGATTTGCTGCTGAATGCGCTGCTCGACCATGGTCATGCATCATATGACACGCTGTTTGCGGGAACGGTTCCCACACCGGGTATGACTTAGAGGACAGGACTGCAGTGATTGCAATCCTTATCTTTAACTCCCACGCCTGTGGGAGTGCCAGCATGGCAAATCTTTGAAAAATCAACAACTTAGGATGTCATCGCCGTAGGACAGTGGCTTGCAGGCTGGTCCGGCGCCAACAGCGCAATGAGGGCGCACGTGCGCTGCATGCGCAAGTTGGCGATGTGTAACTCTTCATGCTTTTCACCGTTCAGTTGTCGGGCGCCTCCCATGGTGGGACAGAGCATCACCGCGCCTGCCTGGTTTTCGACGCTGCAGTGCAGCAACTTGAGCGTATCAACCTGCAACTCGGCTCAGTGAACGCGATCGGTGCGACAGGGGCGGCCTTCCGGGCCTCTGTGCTGTCGTGCCCGTCACCAACGGGTCTGCCGTTGCCCCGACTTCGCCTTCACCTCAAAGCCACCGCCCATCATGGCTGATGCCGCAATCCGTACGGAAACCGGCTTGTCAGCCACGGCACAAAACCGTTCTGCATGAGTGGCTTGCTCATCAGCACCACTTCGGGCGGCAACGGGCCCATGTATCGCAGTGCGTCCAGAGAATGGCTGGAAATGGCCAGCAGGAACCGCGGACGGCGTGGACCTGCCGATGCCAGATGGCGCAGCATCTCGAACCCGTTCATGTGCGGCATGACAACATCAGTGATCAGGACGTCGAATTGCTGCTGTCCTGCTGCGAGCAGGGCTTCGAAACCTGAGACCGCGCCCGTCACAGTGGCTAGAGGCAGCGCCGATTGGACCAGCGAGATTGCCAATTCACGATCATCGGCCTCGTTGTCGACCACCAGAACCGCCGGACCCCGAATTGCGCGCTCTTCCTGTGTCACCGGCGCGCTGGAAAACGCTCGGAACAAAGCGTTCGCGTCGCTGGCGTCGATGCGCCGGTGCCCGCCGAGCGTCTTCCAGGCGCGCAGCTTCCCGTCGTCCACCCAGCGCTGGACCGTCTGAACGGAAACCCCGAGCCGGCGGGCCACTTCGACGGTGGAAAAAGTCGGTTCCATATGGGCTGTCTTGCCTGCAGAAACTGACGCAGACACTTGAGTTTCGGCGCCCGCCGGAAAGTTAAAGCCTGGATTTGCGCTCAAGTTCCGCTCCTGAAGGTCTCGCAAGGGCGCCGCGGCTGTCGGTCGATGGACCGATACAAATCTGCGCAGTTCATTCTAGTAAGGAATTGCAACACATCCAAAACACCTAAAGTGCTTAAAAGGCGAGGCCGAAAACCGGGTATGGAGAACAACGTTCAGGCCCTTCGGTGCTGGCTGCTCAAACTGCCACTTGCCGCGGACACGGCACCCTCATGACCAGCTCTCCGAACCGGCGTGTTCTGGTGGTCGACGGTATTCCGACCGTTCACGACGATTTCCGCAAGATCCTGCTGCCCGCGCCGCCAAGCCCGCTTGGGCTCGAGCCGGCGCTGTTCGACAGCCCTTGCGGCGCCCCCGCCGCCGCAGATTTCGAACTCGGCAGCGCGCTGCAGGGCCAGCAAGCACTGGCGCTGTTGCGGGCAGCGCTGCGCGCCAGCAGGCCCTACGCCATGGCCTTCATCGACATGCACGTGTCGCCGGGTTGGGACAGCGCCGAGACGATCGATCAGCTGTGGCAGGAAGACCCGCGCCTGCAGGTTGTGATCTGCACGGCGCACACCGATCACAGCTGGACCGATGTCCTGCGCCGTCTCGACGCCCGCGACAGGCTGCTCATCCTGAAGAAGCCGTTCGAGCCCATCGAGGTACTGCAGCTCGCGACGTCGCTGACGACGAAGTGGCAGTTGGGCGAGGATGCCGCGCGCGACCGCAGCTTGGGCCAACGCGTGGGCGCGCTGCAAGTGAAGCAGCCCATCGCCGAAGGATCGACAGACGCGGCTACCGCGCACGATGAGCAGGGCCACGACCTGCTGAGCCATGCCGAAACCTGCAGCCGCATCGATAGACCGCTTGCCATGATCCTGGGTCGCGAGGCCCGAGCGCGCATCCTGTCGCAGCAAAGGGCGGGAATCAAGGGCAAGCACTCGCAGGGGGTGGCCGCTGACCGCAACCTCAGCGACGACATGAACATAGGCAACCCCGGGAGCGGGCGGACGGCCGCAGCCACCACCGGCCCGTGCCACGACTCCGCCGGCCGCGTCGTCGGCACCTGCGGCATCTCGCGCGACATCACCGAGCATGAGACGGCGCGCCAGGCGCTGCGGGACAGCGAAGCTTTCGGCACCGCGATCCTCGATTCGCTGGAGGCCATGGTGGCTGTGCTCGACAGCCAGGGCGTGATCGTTCGCGTCAACCAGGCCTGGTGCGATTTCGGCACCAAGAACAGCGCCGAGCCGGGCTGCACGCCGCTGCGCAGCGGCATTGGCACCAGCTACCTCACGGTGTGCAGCACCAGCAACGAAACTGCGCCGGAGTCCGAGGCCGACCAGGCCCGCATGGGCATCCTGGGGGTGCTGAACGGCAGCCTGCCCACCTTCGGCATGGCCTACCCGTGCCATTCGCCCACCGGGCAGCGCTGGTTCAGCATGAACGTCACCCGGTTGGCAGACAGCAGCGGCGGTGTGGTCGTCACACACACCAACATCACGCGGCGCATGCTGGCCGAGCTCTCGCTCAAGGCCAGCCAGGCGCTGCTGGACAAGACCGGCCGCATCGGCCATGTCGGCGGCTGGACTTACGGCCTGGCAACGCAGGCTGTCGAATGGACCGACGAGACCTGCCGCATCCATGGTCGCCCGCCCGGCCACCGGCCGACGCTGGCCGAGGCCATCGGGTATTTCAAGCCTGAGGCCCGCCAGCAGGCCCGACAGGCGCTGGAACGTATTCTTGCCACCGGCGAGGACATCGATCTCGAACTGCCTTGCATCACGGCGCAGGGTCGCGAGATCTGGGTCCATGTCATTGCCGAGGTCGAGCTGATGGACGGCAGGCCCGTGCGGCTGGTCGGCGCGCTGCAGGACATTACGGGCCGCCGTGCCATGGAATCGGAACTGCGGCACAAGAACAATCTCCTGAGCGGAGTGCTCGACGGTCTGCCCTGCGGCCTGGCCGCGTTCGGCGCCGATCTGAAGCTGCTGGCGCACAACGGCGAGTTCGCTCGCCTTCTGGATCTGCCGCAGGCCTTTCTCGCCGCTGCGCCAAGCTTCGACGACATGGTGGGTTGGTGCAGGGCGCGTGGCGACTACGGCGGCAGCAATGTCGAGCCACAAGTGTTCGCTCCGCTGGCGAACGCGCGCACTGGCGAGTCGCGGGTGTACGAGCGACGCGGACCGCGCGGAGAGTTCTTCGAGGTGCGCATCGGGTCGATGGCCGACGGCGGGCTGGTGGCCACCTTCAGCGACATCAGCCTGCGCCGCAAAGCCGAAAACAGCGCGCAAAGCAGCGCGCAACTGCTGCGCGCTGCCGTCGACGCCGTCGACGAGGCCTTCGTGCTGTACGACCCCGAAGACCGGCTGGTGTTCTGCAACGAAAAGTACCGGGGGCTGTTTCGCCTGGCGGCGCCTATGGCCGTTCCCGGCACCTTTTTCGCCGAGCTCATGACGCAGGCGGTGGCGCTTGGCGCCTTCGCGATCGCCGACGGCGGTGCCGATGCCTGGTTGCATGAGCAGACCGCGCTGCACCGCGGCGGCGGCACGCGCCTGGAACATCTGGCCGACGGGCGCGTGTTGCGCTCGATCGATCACCGCCTGCCCGATGGCCACCGGGTGGGCTTTCGCGTCGACATCACCGAGTTGACGCGCGCGACGGAGAAGGCACAAGCCGCCTCGTTGGCCAAGAGCCGTTTTGTGGCCAACATGAGCCATGAGATCCGCACGCCCATGAACGCCATCATCGGCATGCTCACCCTGTTGGGCAGGACCGATCTCACGGCGCGGCAAGCGGACTACACGGCCAAGACGCAGGGCGCCGCGCGCTCGCTGCTCGGCCTGCTCAATACGATCCTGGACTTTTCGAAGGTCGAGGCGGGAGCGATGACGCTGGAGCCACGGGCGTTTTCCACCGCCGCTCTGCTGCATGACGTGGCGGTCATTCTCGAGGCCAACATCGGCACCAAGCCGGTCGTGCTGCGGATCGAGGTCGATCCGGACCTGCCCCCGTTGCTCGTGGGCGACGCCATGCGGCTGCAGCAGGTGCTGGTCAACCTGGGCGGCAATGCGGTCAAGTTCACACCTGCAGGCAAGGTCGTGCTCACGCTGACGATGGTCGAACGCGTCGGTGCCGCCGTGGTCCTGGGCATCGCCGTTCAGGACCAGGGCATCGGCATCGCACCTGAGCACCAACGCCAGATCTTCAATGGCTTCTCGCAGGCCGAATCCTCCACCACGCGTCGCTTCGGCGGCACCGGCCTCGGCCTGGCCATCAGCCGGCATCTGGTCACGCTGATGGGGGGCGAACTCGAACTGGAAAGTGCGATCGGCGAGGGCAGCCGCTTCCACTTCCGCATCAGCCTGCCGGTGGCGGCTGAACTCGACGACGCAGCAGCCGCAGAAGGGTTGCACGCCATGCCCCGCAGGCGGCGCCTGGCTGGCCTGCGCGTGCTCGTCGCCGAGGACAACGCCAACAACCAGCAGGTCGCCCGCGAACTGCTGGAGGACGAAGGAGCGCTGGTGCAGATCGCCCACGACGGCCAGGAAGCCGTCAGCGCCGTCGCGTCTGCCGACCCGCCCTTCGACGTCGTGCTGATGGACCTGCAGATGCCGGTGATGGACGGCCTGGCGGCAACGCGTTGCATCCGCAGCGTGCTTTGGCAGGTGGACCTGCCCATCGTGGCCATGACCGCGAACGCGATGGCCTCGGACCGCGACGAGTGCCTTGCCGCCGGCATGAACGACCATGTGGGCAAGCCCTTCGATCTGAACCGCCTGGTGCAGGTCCTGCTTCGGCATGTTGGCCGGCCCGCAGCAGAGGCCCATGACGCGGCCCCGTCGCCTGCGGTACCGGCCACGGTGGCCATGGCTGCGGCCGCAGCCGGTGTCGATCTGGACGAGGCGCTGGTCCGTCTGGGCGGCAGGCGCGACACCTACGAGCGCGCTCTCAGCGCCTTTGCTCTGGACATGGCCAGCTTGCCGCCGCGATTGCGTGCGTGCATCGACCGTGGTGAAGCGCTTGCCGCATCTCGGCTGTTGCACGCTGTCAAGGGCCTGGCCGCGACCCTGGGGGCGAACATGCTGGCGGAAGTGGCAGCGCAGACAGAAAGGCAGTTGATGCAGGTCGACGCGGCCGAGTGTGCGGCTGACGCAGTCCAGCGGGCCTGCGCCGCCATTTCGACGGCGAGGCCCGGGTTGACTGCCCTGCTCCAGGCCTTGCAAACCCGCAGCGCGCAGGACCAGACGCCAGCGCCAGTGGCTTGGCAGGCCTGCGACAACGCTGCTCTGCATGCGGCCCTGCACACGCTGGCGACGCAGTTGCGCCGGGCGGACATGGCTGCGACCGACACCATGGACGAGGTGCAACGCCGCTTCGGCGGCCACCTTGGAGCACAGTTGCGGCCCCTTGCCGAAGCCATGGAACTGCTTGACCTAGAGCGGGCGAGCAGGCTTTGCGGTGCGCTGATGGCAACGGCCCAAGGCGCCCGCGAGCCGTTGCAAGCCACCGTCACGGGCTGAGCCGGAAGCCGCTTCGGTTGGCGGCCGCTGGCGTGGCCGCCTGACTGCCCGATTTCTGGCCCAACCACCGAACCACCCAATCGCCCAACTACCCAACCACCTCAAGGGGTCCGACCGGGCGTGTTGCCGCCGGGAGGCTGTCGTTCGTGTGTCACCACTGCGTCAGGTCAACGTCGGTTCTGAGCAAGAACAGCGCTGCTATTCACGACATCCAAAACCCACAAGACTTCTACAGTATCCAAATTGATTGCCGAAATTAGCTGCTGTACCTGCTACCCGCTACGAGATGACACCCATGATCCACAAAGCCAGCCAGCCAGCCAGCCAGGCCGCCAGTCAGCCAAACGCCAACGATGCCCCTTCCTTCGCGGCGCCGCGCCGTGTGGGCCCGCCGCAGAGCGCGTTGCTGGTCGACGATGACAAGTTGATGCGGGTCGTGATGGGCGACCTGCTGCGCGAACGGGGCCTGCGGCAGATCACCGAGGCCGCGGGCGGTCTGGCCGCCCTGGAGATATTGCAGCGCTTGAAGCCGGCGCCGGACCTGGTGGTCTGCGACCTGAACATGCCTGGCGGCGACGGCTTCGAATTCATGCACCAGCTCGCTGCCGCCGGCTTCGAGGGCGGCGTTGTTCTGGTGTCGGGAATGGATGCCCGCACACTGAATTCCGCGTCACTGATGGCGCGCTTTCATCGGCTGAACATCCTGGCGACGCTCCCCAAGCCCGTCGATGCAGCAGCGCTGGGCGCTGCCCTGGCCAAGCTGGCCTGAGCGCAGCCCGCCAGCGAAATACGCATGGACGCGCTCCTGGCCGGCTCCGCCGAACCATTGCCCAACGTGCTGGTGGTGGACGATCAGCCCATCAACATCCGCATCCTCTACCAGGCGCTGTCGTCCAGGTACCAGGTCTTGATGGCCACCAGTGGCGAGCAGGCCCTGCAGATTTGCCGCAGCCAGCGGCCTGATCTGGTTCTGCTCGATGTGGTCATGCCCGGCCTCGACGGCCACGAGGTCTGCCGACAGCTCAAGTCCGAACCGCTGACGCGGGACATTCCCGTCATCTTCGTCACCGCCCGAAGCGATGCCAGCCAGGAAACACGGGGCCTCGAACTCGGCGCCGTGGACTTCATCACGAAGCCTGTGGTTGCGGCCGTGGTGCGCGCCCGCGTCAGCACCCATCTCGGCCTGGCGCGCTCGAAAGCTTTGCTGGCGGCCACGCTGGAGGCCGGTGCCGAGGGCATGCTTGCCGTCAGCCAGGTCGGCGCTGTTCACCAGATGAACCCGGCCTTCGTGCGGATGTGGAATCTTCCGGCCGAACTTCTGGACGGGGCCGACGGAGTCAGGATTTTCGCTTTCATGCGGGACCAGTTGCTCGAGCCCAGCTCTGAAAGCCCACAGTGGGCGACAGCTCCCGAACAAGGAGGCGCCCAGCTGGGCTTCGACGCGCTGGCGCTGCACGGGGACCGCCACTTCGAACGCCGGGCGACGCCGTTTCACATCAACGCAGGCCTCGGCGGCCGTGTGTTCAGCTTCCATGACGTGACCGAGCGTGTGCGTTCGCAGCGCGAACTCACGCACGTGAACCAGACACTGGAGTCGCGCGTCGAGGCGCGCACGCGCGACCTCGCGCTGGCCGTGACGAAGGCCGACAAGGCCAGTCGCGCCAAGAGCGACTTCCTCTCCAACATGAGCCACGAGATACGCACACCCATCAACGGCGTCCTCGGCATGACCCATCTGGCGCTGCAGGCCAACCCCGATGCGAGGCAGCGCGACTTCCTCAAAAAGATCCGCTGCGCCGGGCAGAATCTGCTCGCCATCGTCAACGACATCCTCGACATCTCGAAGGTCGAGGCCGGCGAGCTCGATCTCGAAGAGACGGACTTCTCGCTGTCTGCCGTGCTTGATGGCGTCGTTGACCAGTTGGCCCCGGCGGCTGTGGCCAAGGGCCTGAAGCTGGTCTTGCAGATCGACCCTGCACTTTCGCGCGCGCTGTGCGGTGACCCGCTGCGCATTGGCCAGGTGTTGCTCAACTTCGTCTGCAACGCCATCAAGTTCAGCCAGGCCGGTGACGTCAGCATCAGCGCCCTGGGGCTGCATCTCGACAGCAAAGGCTGCCAGCTCCGGTTCGAAGTGCAAGACCGCGGCATCGGAATTTCCTCAGCGCAAATCGCCAGGCTCTTCCAACCCTTTCATCAGGCCGACAGTTCGACGACCCGCGAATTCGGCGGCACCGGGTTGGGCCTGGCGATCTGCAAGCGGCTGGCAACGGCAATGGGCGGCGAAGTCGGTGTCGAAAGCAGGCCCGGCGAGGGCAGCACCTTCTGGTTCACCACGCGCCTGCAATGGGGCCATTCGGGCCGGGTCGGCAACCCCCAGGTCGAACACGCAGCGCGCCCGGACGCGCTTGCGGGCGCGCGCATCCTGCTGGTGGAAGACAACCTCGTGAACCAGGAAGTGGCAGGCGGGATGTTGCAAGCCGCGGGCGCCGTGGTCACCCTTGCAGACAACGGACGGCAGGGCGTCGATCTTCTGCTCAGCCAGCCTTTCGACCTTGTGCTGATGGATGTGCAGATGCCCGTGATGGACGGCCTGGAGGCGACGCGGCTGATCCGCGCTGAAACGCGCCTGGCCCCGACGCCGGTGCTGGCAATGACAGCCAATGCCAGTGCCGCCGATCGTGCGCGCTGCATCGAAGCCGGCATGGACGACTTCATGAGCAAGCCGGTCGATCCGCAGGCGCTGGTGGCGACCGTGGCGAGATGGCTGCCCGGGCGCAGGTTGGGTCTGGCGGATGCGCAATCTCCAAAGCGCGCCGATGACGCGCCGACGCCAATCAAAGTGGTCGGCGACCCCGCCCTGGTCGATCTGTCGATCCTGTCGCGTTCGGTGGCCGGCGATGCGCAGAAAGTTCGCCGCTACGCCGGCATGTTCGTCGACGACATCCCCGAGACCCTGGCCGAACTTCAGGCCACATGGGCGCTGGGCGACCTGCCGAAGCTGGCCGACATCGGCCATCGCTGGAAGTCGTCTTCGATGATGGTGGGCGCCCTGGGCCTGGCCGCCCTGTGCCAGACGCTCGAAGGCTTTCGTGTCAACGGCACCCTGGAGCAGGCCGGCGCCGTCATCCAGACGATGCCCGCCTTGCTGGCGGGTGTGTCAGCCAATATCGCCAGGGAGCTTGCATGACGATCCACCTGCGCTGGCTCGATGCCGCGCTGCCCACGCTCGCCGTCGCCTGCGCTGCGGTGCCGCTGTTTCATGGCGTCGGCGTCCCGGAAGTGACGGCCGTCGTGGGCGTCGCGGCCGCCAGCATCTGGGCCGCCTTTCGGTCGGCCCGTGTGGCAGCCAATTCGGCCGCAGATTGCGCCCAGCAGGCCGTCGATGCCGAAGCGCGTCTCCTGGCGCGGTACCGCGACGAGTTGCCGCCACTGCTGCGCGGCATCCTGCCGGTGTGGCGTGAGCATGTTGAATCGGTCAGAAGCCAGACCGACACGGCCGTCGGCGACCTTGTCGTCAACTTCTCGGCAATCACCGAGCAATTCGAGGCGGCCGGGTTCAAAGGCACGTCCGACTCGTTGCCCAGCGGCCAGGACACCACGATCTCTCTGCTGACCTTGTGCGAGCGCGAGCTGCAGCCGGTGATTGCGTCGATGACCCGCATCACCGACAGCAAGGGCGCGCTGGCCGCCAGCGTCCGCGAGCTGTCGGTAATCACGGGCGAACTCCAGACGATGGCCAGCGAGGTGGCCGGCATCGCAGCCCAGACCAACCTGCTGGCCATCAACGCCGCCATCGAGGCTGCCAGGGTGGGAGAGGCGGGCCGAGGATTCGCCGTCATTGCCAAAGAGATTCGCAGCTTGTCGCACGCCTCGGCCAAGACCGCCAACTACATCACTGGGCGCATGGCGCAGATCATGACGATCATGCGCAACACCTCCGAAGCCGCCACCCAGGCCGCGGCCAGCGACAAGATCGCGATCGAGCTGTCAGGCACCGTGGTCGACGACGTTCTGAGCCACGTCCGGGAGCTGAGCGTCGAGGCCCAGACCATGCTCGGCCAGGGCAACGTCATCCGGTCGAACATCGAGGCGCTGATTGTCAGTCTGCAGTTCCAGGACCGTGTGAGTCAGGTGATCGGGGTCGTCGACAAGGACATGGCGCGTCTGCGCGACACGATCGACAGCGACGAGGCACTGCCCAGTTCGGACCAGTGGTTGGCCGACCTGCAGGCCCACTACACGATGAAGGAACAGCGGCGAGGCCACGGCACGTCCGCAGGCGGCCGTGCGGCTGCATCCAGCGCTGCGCCTGCGACTGCCCTCTTCTTCTAAAGACCACCCGAGAGTTCCCCTATGGCCAAGACCGTTCTCATCGTTGACGACTCGATGTCGTTGCGCGCCCTTGTCAAGCTGTCGCTCACCCGAGCGGGTTATGCGGTACTCGAAGCCAGCGACGGCAAGGAGGGCCTTGCACAACTGGACAAGGCCGCCAAGGTGAACCTGATCGTCAGCGACGTGAACATGCCCAACATGGACGGCATCACGTTCGTCACCCACGTCAAGCAGCACGCCAGGCACAAGTTCATCCCCGTGATCATGCTCACCACCGAGGACGAGGCGGCCAAGATTGCGCAGGCCAAGGCTGCCGGCGCTAGAGCCTGGCTGACCAAGCCGTTCAACCCGCCTCAACTGCTCGAAGCGGTTGGCAAGCTGGTTCTTGCCTGAGGAGCACGCGGTGAACGCCAACTGCGCTCTGCCCAACGAGCTCACGATCTACACGATCAGCGAGCTGCACCCTCAGTGCCTGGCCTGGATCGCCACGGACGCCGACGCCGACGACGCCAACGACGGCGAACCCGCAGCCGTCAACGGTCTCCGGCTCGACGCGCGAGCAGTGCAGGAAGTCGACGCAGCAGGGGTGCAACTGCTGCTGTCCTTGTCGAACACGCTGGCACGCCAGCAACGGCCACTGCGGCTGGTGCGGCCCAGTGCGCAGCTGCTTGCGGCTTGCGAGGCACTCGGTGCCAGCAGCCTGCTGGCCAACGCCGAATTGGGCGGAGAGGCAGCATGAACATCCCCAATGACGACGGCATTGCCGCCGAACTGCTGCCTGTCTTCATCGCCGAAGCCGAGGAACAGATCGTCGCGCTGGAACAGCTTCTGCTTCAGCTCGAAGACACCCCAGACGACGGCGAACTGCTGGACGCGCTCTTTCGCTGTGCCCACACCATCAAGGGTTCGGCAGGGGTCTTCGGCCTGTCCAGGGTGGTGGACTTCACGCACCACGTCGAGACCCTGCTGGCGCGACTGCGCGAGGGCCACCTGGTGCTGACGCCGGGCTTGAGCACCTTGCTGCTGCAGAGCAACGACGAGATCAAGGGGCTGGTCCGAAGCGCGCAGGATGCGCACGAGGAATCCGACGCGGTCGTCTCAGCACGCGCGATGCTCGTGCAGCGCCTTCGGGATGCCGCCGGCGAGATGCCAGCCGCGACGGCAGGCCCGACGGCGCATGCATCGACCGACGCGGGCTCCACCGAAACGGGCGCTGCCATTCGCCGCTGGCATCTTTCGGTGCAGTTCGGCGTCGACACGTTTCGTCATGGCATGGACCCACTGAACATCCTCAAGTACCTCGGCACGCTCGGGTGCATTGCAGATGTCACATGCGACACGCTCGCCGTGCCTGAACTCGAGAGCCTCGACCCTGAAAGCTGCCATCTGGCCTTCGAGTTCAACCTGGATACAGCCTCGACGCGCGACGCCATCGAGCAGGTCTTCAGCTTCGTGCGCGAAGACTCCGTGCTTCTGTTGACCGAGCCGGGCACCCCACCATCGCAGGTCCGGTCGCAAGATGAATCGCTGCAGCCCAGTGTCAGTGCGGGTCCACCAGCGACGGACAGGCGACAGCGCGCTGCCGGTTCTGCCACCGCGCCAGATGACAACGGCTTCATCCGCGTCCAGGCCAACCGCCTGGACGAAGTGATCGACCTGCTGGGCGAACTCGTGATCGCCGGCGCTGGCGCGTCGCTGATGGCGCGGCAGTCACGGCAGCGCGGCCAGATCGAGGCCAACCAGCGCATCACCCGGCTCATCGAGGGCATCCGCAACAGCACCTTGAAGCTGCGCATGGTGCCGATCGGCGAGACCTTCGCGCGCTTCAGGCGCGTGGTGCGCGACACCGCGGCCGAGCTTGGAAAGGACGTGCTGCTGGACCTCGTGGGCGGCGACACCGAACTCGACAAGGCTGTGGTCGAGCGCATCGCCGACCCGTTGATGCATCTGGTGCGCAACGCGCTCGACCATGGCCTGGAAACGCCCGATCAGAGGCTGGCCTCCAACAAGCCGGCGCAGGGCAGGCTGACCCTCGCTGCCTGCCATGAATCGGGCCACATCCTGATCCGCATCAGCGACGACGGCCGCGGCATCCAGCGCGACAAGGTGCTGCAGCGGGCCTGGGAGCGCGGGCTGGTCGAGCAGGGCGTTGAGCCGCCGGATGCCGACATCCTGAAATTGATCTTCGAGGCCGGTTTCTCGACCGCAGAGACGGTCACCAACCTCAGCGGCCGCGGTGTCGGCATGGACGTCGTGCGCCGCAACATCGAGGCCCTGCGCGGCTCGGTCGCGCTGACCAGCGAGCCGGGGCAGGGGTCGTGCATCGAGATCCGCCTGCCGTTGACGCTGGCCATCATCGACGGCTTCCTGCTCGGCGTCGGCGCGTCCAAGTTCATCCTGCCGCTCGATGCCGTGGTCGAAGTGATCGCGAGCCAGCCCGGTGCCAGCACGACGACCGCCGGCGACGACCAGGGCCGCAGCTGCGTTCAGTTGCGCGGCCAGATCCTGCCCGTGGTCAACCTGCGCACGCTGTACGGGCTGAAATCGCCGCAGCCTGAGCGCAGCAGCATCGTCGTCGTGCGTTCGGGCTCGCGCCGCTTCGGCGTGATGGTCGATGCGCTGCTGGGCCAGCACCAGACCGTCATCAAACCCCTGGGCCTGATG
>Ga0209181_10004652_pt1 | contig 20256 bp, 19 predicted proteins | sample MAT05_FD_187208 | JGI IMG/M metagenome (GOLD analysis project Ga0209181, IMG submission 187208) | Freshwater microbial communities from Lake Fryxell liftoff mats and glacier meltwater in Antarctica - MAT-05 (SPAdes) (version 2) | ecosystem: Environmental > Aquatic > Freshwater > Ice > Liftoff... | reverse complement strand
CGAGAAGATCGCCCGCGACAAGTTTGCACCGTTCAACCGGCTGGTCGATACCGAAGAGCCGTGCTTCGACGGCGAAAAGGTGATCCTGCCGCAGGCGACGCAAGACGCCTGGGACGCCTACGCAGCGTCGGGCATGTTGTCGGCGGCGCAGGACTTCGAGATCGGCGGCATGCAACTGCCCTACACCCTGGAGTCCGCCGCCAACGCGTTTTTTGCCAAGGCCTCGGTCAGCATCAACGGCAGCCTGTTGACGGTGGGCAACGCCAATCTGCTGATGGCGCATGGCAGCGAGACCCAAAAGCAGGTGTTTGCGCTCAATGAGTTCTCGGGCCGCTGGTCGGGCACGATGTGCCTGTCCGAGCCGCAGGCCGGCTCCAGCCTGTCGGACGTGGCGACACGGGCCACACCGGACGGGGAGGGCTTCGAGGCCGACCCGCTGGGCCCGCGCTATCGCTTGAAGGGCAACAAGATGTGGATCTCGGCCGGCGAGCATGAGCTGACACAAAACATCATCCACCTGGTGCTGGCCAAGATCCCCGGGCCGGACGGCAAGCCGGTGGCGGGCGTCAAGGGCATTTCGTTGTTCATCGTGCCGAAGAAGATGGTCGACGCCACCGGCCAGCTCACCGGCGAGCGCAACGACGTGGCGTTGGCCGGTCTGAACCACAAGCTGGGCTGGCGCGGCACCACCAATACGCTGCTGAACTTTGGCGAGGGCAAGTTCATGCCAGCCGGTAAGGCAGGCGCCGTCGGCTACCTGGTCGGCCGTCCCGGTCAGGGCCTGCGGGCGATGTTCCACATGATGAACGAGGCCCGCATCGGCGTCGGCATGGCCGCGACCATGCTGGGCATGGCGGGCTACGAGGCGTCGCTGGCCTACGCCCGGCAGCGGCCGCAGGGCCGGCCGGTCACGGCGGGCGGCAAGGACGCCGCCGCACCCCAGGTGCCGATCATCGAACACGCCGATATCAAGCGCATGCTGCTGGCGCAAAAAGCCTATGCCGAAGGCGCGCTGGCGCTGGAGCTGTACTGCGCCCGGCTGGTCGACGAGCAGCACACCGGCGCGCCGACTGCGGCCAAAGAGGCAGCCCTGCTGCTGGAGGTGCTGACGCCGATCGCCAAGAGCTGGCCCAGCGAATGGTGCCTGGAGGCCAACAGCCTGGCGATCCAGGTGCATGGCGGCTACGGCTACACCCGGGACTTCCCGGTCGAGCAGTACTGGCGCGACAACCGGCTGAACATGATCCACGAGGGCACGCACGGCATCCAGGGTTTGGACTTGCTGGGCCGCAAGGTGGTGATGGACGACGGCGCCGGCCTCAAGTTGCTGGTCAGCACGGTCGAGCGCACGATCACCCGCGCGCAAGCCGTGCCGCTGCTGGCCGTCCATGCCGCCGCACTGGCCACGGCACTGGAGGCGCTGTACGCCGCTACCGGCGCCGCCTGGTCGACCGGCAAGCCAGAAGACGCGCTGGCCAACGCCACGCCCTACCTGCAGGCCTTTGGCCATGTGGTGCTGGCGTGGGTCTGGCTGGATGTGGCGACGGTGGCGCTGCAAGGTGCCAGCGGCGCGGCCGCTGCTGACCCGGGGTTTGTGCCCGGCAAAGTGCAGGCCTGCCATTACTTCTTCGGCTATGAACTGCCCAAGATCGACGCCTGGCTGGCGGTGGTGGCCAGCCGCAATCCGGTTTGCCGCGACATGCAGGACGCCTGGTTCTGACCCAGCGTCCCTGTCTTTCACAGCGCCTGCGCGCTTCCCCAAACCCGTCTCGAAAGGCTCTTTCATCATGGGCACCCCGATCCAGCAACTCTTCGACCTGAGCGGCCGCACCGCGCTGGTCACCGGCGGCTCACGCGGCCTGGGCCTGCAGATCGCCGAGGCGCTGGGTGAGGCCGGCGCCAAGGTGATGCTGACCTCGCGCAAGGCTGCCGACCTGGAGGAGGCCATCGCCCAGCTCAACCAGCGCGGCATCGACGCCCGCTGGATCGCTGCCGATGCCGCCAATCCGGATGAAGCACGCCGGGTCTGCACCGAGACGCTGGAACGCCTCGGCCCGGTCGACATCCTGGTCAACAACGCCGGTGCGGCTTGGGGCGCGCCGGCCGAAGACCATGCGCTGGCGGCCTGGGACAAGGTGATGAACCTCAACATCCGCAGCCTGTTTGTCTTCAGCCAGACGATTGCCAAGCTCAGCATGATCCCGCGCCGCCAGGGCCGCATCATCAACATCGCCTCGATCGCCGGCCTGGCCGGCAACCCGGCCGGCATGGAGACCCTGGCCTACAACACCAGCAAGGGCGCGGTGCTCAACTTCACCCGGGCGCTGGCGGCCGAGTGGGGCGAGCACGGCATCACCGTCAACGCGATTGCGCCGGGCTTCTTCCCCAGCAAGATGACCGCGCACACGCTGGCCGACGGCAATGGCGAGCGCATGGCGGCTGCGGCGCCGCTGCGCAGGCTGGGCGACGACGATGACTTGAAGGGCGCGGCGCTGCTGTTTGCGTCCACCGCCGGCAAGCACATCACCGGGCAGATCCTGGCGGTGGACGGCGGCGTCAGCTGCGTCATCGGCCAGTGACGGTTTGACGATCAGACCCGAGCCTGTACCTGCGCAGACCATGACCAAGAAAAAACCACCGGCGCTGCAATTTCCGGTCAAGGTGCCGTTTGTCGAATCACTGGGCATCGAGCTGCACGGTTTTGGCGACGGCCATGCCGACCTGCGCATCGACCTGGACGCCTCCCACCTCAACACCTGGGACGTGGCGCACGGCGGCGTGGTCATGACGATGCTGGACGTGGCGATGGCGATGGCCGCCCGCAGTGCCAACCCGCACGGCACCGGCGTGGCCACGGTCGAGATGAAAACCAGTTTCATGCGACCGGCCGAACACCAGTTGCGCGCCGTCGCCAAAGTGCTGCACAAGACCACCACGCTGGCCTTTTGCGAGGCCTCGCTGTTCGACGACGAGGGCAAGCTCTGCGCCAATGCCACCGGCACCTTCAAGTACCTGCGTGCGCTGCCAGCGCGTGGCCGAGTGACGACACAGACTGCCAGCACGCCGGTAGAAACGCCCTCAAAAACGCCTGATTGACCACCAGCCCATCCCACCTCAACCCCTCAACCCTGAAAGCACCCACCCCATGAGCAACATCATCAACAAGCAGATCCAGCTGGTCTCCCGCCCCACCGGTGAGCCCAGCGCCGACAATTTCAAGCTGGTGGAACTGGCGGTGCCCGAGCTGGACGACGGCCAGGTGCTGGTGCGCCACCACTACATGAGCCTGGACCCGTACATGCGCGGCCGCATGAACGACGGCAAGAGCTATGCCGTGCCGCAGGCGCTGGGCGAGGTGATGGGCGGCGGCACCGTGGGCGAGGTGGTGGCCTCGCGCAACCCCAACTTTGCAGTCGGTGATGCGGTGCTGGGCATGGGTGGCTGGCAGCAGTACCGGGTGGTCGATGCCAACCAGCGCGGCGTGCTGCAAAAGGTCGACACCCGCAAGATCCCCCTGCAGGCCTACCTGGGCGTGGTCGGCATGCCGGGTGTCACCGCCTGGCACGGCCTGGTGCGCATCATCAACCCCAAGGCCGGTGAGACGGTGGTGGTCTCGGCCGCCAGCGGCGCGGTGGGCAGCGCGGTGGGCCAGCTGGCCAAAACGCGGGGCGCGCGTGCAGTGGGCATCGCCGGTGGCGCAGACAAATGCCGCTATGTGGTCGAAGAACTCGGCTTCGACGCCTGCATCGACTACAAGCAGCACGCGGACCTGAAGTCGCTGTCACAAGCGCTGAAAGAAGCCTGCCCGAACGGCATCGACGGCCATTTCGAGAACGTCGGCGGCATGATCCTGGACGCGGTGATGCTGCGCGCCAATGCCTTCAGCCGGGTTGCCATGTGCGGCATGATCAGCGGCTACAACGGCGCGCCGATCCCGATGGCCGCACCGCAGCTGATCCTCGTCAACCGCATGAAGATCCAGGGCTTCATCGTCAGCGAGCACATGGAAGACTGGCCCGCCGCGCTGGCCGAGCTGGGCGCCGGTGTGGCCGGCGGCACGCTGAAGTACCGCGAGACGGTGGCGCAGGGCATCGAAGCCGCGCCCGAGGCATTTTTGGGCCTGCTCAAGGGCAAGAACTTTGGCAAGCAGTTGGTCAAGCTGATCTGACCGAGCCCGGGTCCAAAACCGTGATCACCCTGTCCTGGACCTGGCAACGCTTTGCCGACCTGGGTGTGGACGGGGTCTACGACATGCTGGCCCTGCGCGCCAAGGTCTTCATCCTGGAGCAAGGGCCGTTTCTCGACCCGGACGGCGTGGACCGGCAGTGCTGGCACCTCAGTGGCCGGGATGCGGCGGGTGAGTTGCGCGCCTACCTGCGGCTGGTTGACCCCGGCGTGAAGTACACCGAACCGTCGATCGGCCGGGTGGTGCTGGACCTGCCGCTGCGCGGCAGTGGCCTGGCCGACCGATTGGTAGCCGAGGGCCTGGACCGTGGCGAGACCGCCTGGCCCGGCGCCGGCAACCGCATCAGCGCGCAGGCGCATTTGCAGCGTTTCTACGGCCGCCACGGTTTTGTGCCGGTGGGAGAGCCCTACATCGAAGACACCATCCCGCACATTGAAATGTGGAGATCAACATGAGCGCTGTCAGCACGCACGAAGTTTTCAACCAAAGCACGCCGCTGGTCGACCAGAACCTGTTCACCGGCAATCTCGCGCTGCAGGACGCACTGCGTTTCAACCTGCCGGGCTTCGATGCGGCGCGTTTTGCTGTGCTGGGGGCAACCGCCGGCTCGGCCGAGATGCAGCGCCATGCCCGGCTGGCCAATACCTTCTCGCCCCAGCTGAAAAGCCACGACCGCTTTGGCCACCGCATCGACGAGGTCGAGTTCCACCCCAGCTACCACGCGCTGATGGCGGCTGCGATGCAGCAAGGCCTGCACGGCACGCCGTGGACACAGGCACCGGGCGCCCACGTCGAGCGCGCCGCCGCCTTCATGCTGTTCACCGAGGCCGAGCCCAGCACCCTGTGCCCGATCTCGATGACCTATGCGGTCACGCCGTCGCTGCGTGCCAACCGGGCTGTCCACGCCGCCTGGGGCGCAGGCCTGGCCAGCCGGGTCTACGACGGCCGCTTCCTGCCGTTTGACCAGAAGCTGGGCCTGACCATGGGCATGGGCATGACCGAGAAGCAGGGCGGCTCGGACGTGCGGGCCAACACCACCGTGGCCGTGCCCGATGGCAGCGATGGCTGGGGCCAGCGTTTCAAACTGACGGGCCACAAGTGGTTCATGTCGGCGCCGATGTGTGATGCCTTCTTGGTGCTGGCGCGCACGCCGGGTCAGTCGGCGGGCGGCTTGAGTTGTTTCTTTCTTCCGCGCTGGTTGCCTGAAGCGCGGGCGGGGCAGGGCGGCGCCAACCTCAACGCCATTCGGGTGCAGCGCCTCAAGCACAAGCTGGGCAACCAGGCCAACGCCAGCTCGGAGGTCGAGTTCGATGGTGCCACCGCCTGGCTGGTGGGCGAAGAGGGCCGCGGCATCCCGCAGATTCTGTCGATGGGCGCGATCACCCGGCTCGACTGCGCGCTGGGCACGGCCGGGCTGATGCGCCAGGCACTGTCGATCGCGCTGCAGCACACGGCACAGCGCCAGGCCTTTGGCAAGCGCCTGATCGACCAGCCGATGATGCAAAACGTGCTGGCCGATCTGGCGCTCGAAAGCGAAGCCGCTACCGCCTTGGCGCTGCGCCTGGCCCGGGCCGTCGACGCCACCGAGAACCACACCGACCCGACCGGCTTTGAGGCCTTGATCGGCCGGGTGCTGACGCCGATTGCCAAGTTCTGGGTCTGCAAACGCGGCGCCGGTTTTGCCCAGGAGGCGATGGAGTGCCTGGGCGGCAATGGCTATGTCGAGGAGCAGGGCGAGGGCGTGATGGCCCGCATCTACCGCGAGATGCCGCTCAACTCGATCTGGGAGGGCGCCGGCAACATCATGGCGCTGGACTTGAAGCGGGCGCTGCGCGCCGGCGCTGTCGCCGACGCGCTGGCGCACGAGATGGCGCCCGCCAAGGGCGCCCACCCGGCGCTGGACGCCGCGCTGGCCCGTGTGCTGCACGGCTTGGACGGCGGTGCTGGCGGCCCGTCTGGCCCAAGCGGTGACCAAGCCCAGGCCCGCCGCCTGGCCCGCGACACCGCACTGGTGCTGCAGGCCGCGCTGCTGCGCCAGCACTCGACCGACGCGGTATTTGCGGCCTTTTGCGCCAGCCGTCTGACTGAAGCCAGCGATGTTTACGGCACCTTGCCCGCCGGCCTGGACCTGGCCGCCATCGTCGCCCGCGCCCAGTTGCATTGAACCCACCGACCCCACCGCACCCAGGAGATCCGATGTCCGACCTGATCCTGCACCACTACCCGATGTCGCCCTTTGCCGAGAAGGTGCGGCTGATCCTGGGCTTCAAGCAATTGCCCTGGCGCTCGGTGCTGATCCCGCCGGTGATGCCCAAGCCCGATGTGGTGGCGCTGACCGGCGGCTACCGCAAGACGCCGGTGCTGCAGGTGGGTGCCGACATCTACTGCGATACCGCGCTGATCGCCCGCCTGCTGGAGTCACGCCAGCCCACGCCCAGCCTGTACCCGGCCACCGCGCCGCTGGCGCCCTTGCTGGCGCAGTGGGCCGACGGCACCTTGTTCCACACCGTGGCCGCCACCGACTATGGCAGCGACCCGGTCGCCGGCACGCTGGTCGGCTTGTCCACCGACGAGGTGGTGGTCCGGCGCCAGGACGCCCGCGCCGGCACGGTGCATGTCCATTTCCCCCGCTTCGGCTTCCAGATCAAGAAAGCGCTTACCGCATGAACCCGCAAAAGAGTTTCAAGGGCCGCACCGCCGTGCTCACCGGCGCCGCCTCGGGCTTTGGCCTGGAATGTGCCCGCATTGCCGCCCGCGAGGGCATGAACGTGGTGATGGTCGATGTGCAGGCCGACGCCCTCAACACCGCCTGGGTCGAGGTCGAGGCGCTGGCCGCGCTGCACGACGGCCGGGTCATCGCCCACGTCGTGGACGTGTCGAGGGCCGACCAGATGCAGGCCCTGGCCGATGCGGTGCAGCAGGCCTTCGGCGCGCCCAGCCTGGTGTTCAACAACGCCGGTGTCGGCAGCGGTGGCCTGGTCTGGGAGAACACCGTCAAGGATTGGGAATGGGTGCTGGGCGTGAATGTGTGGGGCGTGATCCACGGCGTGCGGCTGTTCACGCCGATGATGCTGGCCGCGGCGGCAGCCGACCCGGGATTCGAGGGCCACATCGTCAACACCGCGTCGATGGCCGGCCTGCTGAGCCCCCCCAACATGGGCGTCTACAACGTCAGCAAGCATGCGGTGGTCACCCTCAGCGAGACGCTGTACCAGGACCTGACGCTGGTCACCGAGCAGGTGCACGCGCATGTGCTGTGCCCGTTTTTTGTGCCCACCGGCATCACCGCCAGCCAGCGCAACCGGCCGGCCGACATGCAAGACGCCGACGCCCAGCCCACCCGCAGCCAGCTGATCGGCAAGGCGATGAGCGAAAAGGCCGTGGGCAGCGGCAAGGTCAGTGCCGCCGATGTGGCGCTCAAGGTATTTGCTGCGCTGCGCGAAAACCAGTTCTACATCTACAGCCACCCCAAGGCGCTGGCCTCGGTGCAGACCCGGATGGAGGACGTGGTGCTGGGCCGCAACCCCACCGACCCGTTTGCCGACAAGCCCGAGGTGGGCGCAAAACTGCGTGCAGCGCTGCGGGCGGAATGAGCCGCCAAGCCCCGGCAGTGCGCTGACTCAGGCCGGCGGCAACGGGTGCGCCGGGGCGGCGGCCTCAGCGGTCCAGCGCTCGCCTGCCAGCGCCTCGGCGCTGTAGCCGCGGTCCAGGTCCAGCCCGGTCAGGCGTCCGTTCTGCGCCGGCCCGCCAGGCCACCACCGCCGAGATGGCGACTGAAAGCGCCTGGGCCAGACCATGCCGCCCAGGCTGAAATGGTCGAAGAAGTCCACTTCGGCCAGGCCGCGCCAGCCACTGATCGGTGCATCGGGCGCCAGCCGCAGACGCCGCAGCAAGCCGACATCCCGGTCGATGAACAGCGCCATCCGGCTCTCGGGCGCCAGCCCCAGGCCGGGTGCCACGGTCAGCACCAACTGGTCGCAGCGGCGCCCGTCCAGCGTTGCCGGCGCAGCCCAGTTGACCGCCTGGGCGCCGTCCAGCACCGCCAGTGGCCCCAGCAGCAACAAGCGCAGCGCGTCGGCATCCAGCGCTGCCAGCGGGTCTTGGGCCGGTGCTTGCGCGGAAGCTGCGGGCGTATCGGTGTGTCCGGCTGAAGCCGGCCTTGCCGCTTGCCGAAGCCGCAACGGGCGGGCATCCTGGCGGCCGTGACGCGTGGCCAGCAGACCCGCGGCGGGCAGCAGGCGCAATTGCGCCGCATCGTTTTCGTCCGTTTCGGCCGGTGGCCAGCCCGATGCGGGTGACCAGGCGCTGCTGAAGCTGGCGTTGAGGTCGCGGTGGCGAGGCCATGCGGTCAGGCCGTGGGCCATGGCGCTTTCGTGCAAACGTGTTCTGGCACTGGCTGAGCCCGGTGCGGCCGGCACGTCCGGCAAGTCATCCGGACTGGCCGCGCCCGGGGCAGCCGCCAGCCAAGCCAGGGGCGCTGCCAGCAAGTGGCCCAGCACCCGGCGCCGGCGGCGCAGTGTGCCGGGCCCAGGGAAAACGACAACGCGGGCTTCGGGCATGGCATCGGGATGGCGTCGGCTGCAGCGGCAGCGGAACCTGCATTCTCAACCTGCAATGCCTCGCGCAGGTCCTGGAGAATGATTGCTGCAAATCCGGGCAGGCGCCACTGCCGCGGGTGCATCGGCAGCGGCCGGCAGCCGGCAACCGGCGGGCGGTGCCCCGCGCACCGTGATGTTCAGGCGCGTTGGTTCTCGGGCGTGTCGTTCAGCGGCTTGCCGTTGTCGCCCAACGCCGTGTTCGGCTTGATCGCTGGCGACCCGGCGCCGGGCGCGTCATCGACATTGCGCTCGACTTGTCGCAATTTCTCATCGACTTGATCGGTGGAATGCTTGGACGGTTCGATGTGGGCAGGCACGGTCTGTGTCATGTCAATCCTTTCGCCGGCGGCGCCGGTGATGGGGTGGGAAGAAGTGACAGTGAACCGCCGTGCGCCCGGCCGGTCTGTGCGGCGCCCCACCCAAGCCGGGCGCTGGCGGGGCGGCAACGCCTTTTGGGCCGGCTGTGCCGCTTGTGTCTGCCAGCGAACATACACGCCGCGCAGGGCGGTGCAGCATCGCCCTGCGCATCCAGGCCTTGACCGTTGCTGCGTGCCGGGTTTGCCTCAGGGCAGGCGCGGCCCAGGGTCAGCACCCGAGAGCGCCCAACTTGAAACGACCCTTCCCCTTGCCCTGCCAGCCCGCCGCCCCCATCCGCCAGCGCTGCAGACATATCCCGTCGCGTGCTGTACCGGCGCTGAGCGCGGGGCTCTGGCAACAGCAGCCAGGCCTGGCTTGCCGTACGGGCAGGGCGCCGGTCGGTCCGGTCTTACTTTGCTGAAGCCACCACGTGCCAGTCACCGCCCTGCCCGCCACCGCCACCGCCACCGCCAACGTCGCCGACCCGCCCCAGCGGCTCAGCCCGGCTGCACCCATGTTTATCCTCGGGCTTGGCACTGCCGTGCCCGCTACCCGTTACACCAAGGCGGAGTGCCTGCACGCGTTTGAGCAGTCCGACTGGTTCGGCCGGCTCGACGCCCGGGCGCATTTCATTGCCCGCAGCGTACTGCAGCGCGACAACGGCATCGACGCCCGGCGCCTGGCGGTTGACACCCTCAGCGAGGTGTTTGCCATCGATCCTGACACCTTGTCCCAACGCTTTGCCCGGCACGCACCGCAACTGGCAGCCGAGGCGGCCGAGCGGGCGCTGGCCGCCGCCGGATTGACCGGCCGGCAAATCGACGCCGTGATCGTCAGCACCTGTACCGGCACCCTCTGCCCCGGGCTGTCCGGCCATGTGGTCGAGCGGCTGGGCCTGCGCAGCGACGTGATGGCGCTGGATCTGGTCGGCCAGGGCTGCGGCGCCGCCTTGCCCAACATGGAGCTGGGCTGGACTTTGCTGGGTTCGGGCCGCTGTGCGCATGTGCTGTCGGTCTGCGTGGAGATCAGCAGTGCCGCGATGTACCTCGACAACGACCCGGGCGTGCTCATCAGTGCCTGCCTGTTCGGCGACGGCGCCGGGGCGGCCGTGCTGTCGCGCAGCCCCGGCAACGCCGGCAATATCGGCCGGCGCATCGAATGGATCGACAGCGCATCGCTGATCGAGCCGGCGCAGCGTGATGCGCTCAAGTTCGAGCAGCGGCAGGGCCTGCTGCGCAATGTGCTGACCCGTGCCGTGCCGGTGCTGGCCGCCGACTATGCCCAGCAAGTGCAAAACACGGTGCTGGCGCGTGCCGGTCTGGACAGCGGCGACATCCAGGCCTGGATCCTGCACGCCGGCGGGCGTGATGTGCTGCAGGCGGTGCAGCGGCGCTTCGATCTGCCACCCGAGGCCTTGCGCTACAGCGCAGCCATGCTGCGTGAGTACGGCAACCTGTCCAGCGCCTTTGTCTACTTTGTGCTGCAAGCGGCGCTGGCCGACGGTGCGCCGGCCGGTTGGTGGTGGTTGTCGGCGTTTGGCGCCGGTTTTGCCTGCCACGGCGCCTTGCTGGCGGTGCAGTGATGGCGGGGATACCGCACGACCCGCTGGCAACGCGGTGCTTGCCATGATGGCCAGAGTCGTGGCCGCCGAAGCGCTGGACAGCCTGGCCACCGACGACCCGGCGGCGCTGCGGTCGCGGCGCGATCTGCGGCGGGTGCACCTGGCCATGGGCACCCGCCGCATCCTGCTGCGCGCCATTCAGGCGACAAAGATGTACCGGCAGCACGCCGGCCCGCTGCGCGTGCTGGAGCTGGGTGCGGGCGACGGCACCTTGATGTTGGGCGTGGCCCGGGCCCTGGCCGGCGTCTGGCCGAGCGTCGAGTTGCGCTTGCTGGACCGGCAAGACCTGGTGCAGCCGCCGACCTTGGCCGGCTTTGCAGCTTGTGGCTGGGCCGCCAAACCGCTGGTGGTCGATGTGCTGGACTGGGCCAGCCCGCCAGCCGGCAAGACGGCCCCGCCACAAGACAGCGCGCCTGCCGCTGCCCTGCCGCCCTGGGACCTGATCATCGCCAACCTGTTCCTGCACCATTTCGAGGCTGCGCCACTGGCCAACCTGCTGGCCGCCGCCGCCGCACGCAGCCGCTGCTTTGTGGCCTGTGAACCGCGTCGCGCCGCCCTGGCCCTGGCCGGCAGCCACCTGGTCGGCCTGATCGGCGCCAATGCCGTGACCCGGGACGACGCCGTGCTGAGTGTGCACGCCGGGTTTCGCGGGCAAGAGCTCGCGGCGCTGTGGCCGGCCCCCTGGCGGCTGGCGGGTGGTCCGATCACAGCAATCCCCTGGCAACTGGCGGAGCACCCCGCCGGCTTGTTCAGCCATTGTTTTAGGGCCGAGCGGCACGACGTCGCTGCGGGCGCTGCGGACATGGCAGGAGCCGCCGCATGACACCCATCCGGTACGACGCCGTCATCGTCGGCGCCGGGCCGGCCGGGTCCACCGCCGCCATCCTGCTGGCCCGGGCAGGCTGGTCGGTGGTGCTGGTCGAGAAGCAGGCGTTTCCCCGGCGCAAGGTTTGCGGCGACTGCATTGCCGCCAGCAACTTCGGCTTGTTCGACGCGTTGGGGCTGGGCGACCGGTTTGCGGCGCTCGCCGGGCCGGCCTTGCGCCGGGTGGGGCTGTGGTTTGGGTCCGCCTGCTTGGTCGCCGACCTGCCGCCCGCCGCCGACCCGCATCACCCCTGGGGCCGCGCGCTGGGTCGCGAGGTACTCGATACCCTGCTGCTCGATCAGGCGCGCGGTGCCGGGGTACGGGTGCTGCAGCCCTGGGTGGCGCTGTCGCTCGGCGGCCCGGCGGGCGATCAGTGCCTGCAGGTGCGCCATGTCGAGTCCGGCGAGCAACAACCCCTACGGGCTCCGGTCGTGGTCCTGGCCCAGGGCAGCGGCGTGCACCGGCTCGCCGGCCCCGGCGCTGCGCGGCGGTCGCGCAGTGGCAGCGACCTGCTGGCATTCAAGGCCAATTTTCGAGGTGCCCGGCTGGCCGATGGCCTGTTGCCGGTGCTGGGCTTTGCCGGCGGCTACGGCGGGCTGGTGGTGGCTGAGCAGGGCATCACCACCCTGGCCTGCTGCATCCGCGCCGACCGCCTCGACACGCTGCGACGCGCCGCGCCCGGACAGTCCGCCGGGGAGGTGGTGGAGGCCATGCTCAAGCGGGACTGCGCCGGCGTGGCGCAAGCCCTGCAGGCCGCGCAACGCGACGGCGCCTGGCTGGCGTCCGGACCGCTGGCCCCGGGTTGGCATGGGCAGCGCAGCGGGGCGCCGTTTTGCATCGGCAATGCCGCCGGTGAGGCCCATCCGATCATCGGCGAGGGCATGAGCATGGCGATGCAGTCGGCCTGGCTGCTGTGCCATCACCTGCTGCGGGCCGATCGGCCGACCGGCCGTGGGGCGGTACCTGCCGAGGCCGGCCGTTGGCAGGCCGGCGTGCAGCGCCGCTACCAGGCGGACTGGCGGCGGCACTTCTTGCCCCGGCTGCGCCTGGCCGCCGTTTTTGCGCACCTGGCCATGCGGCCGGCGCTGTCCACGCCGCTGCTGGCGCTGTTGCAGCGCTGGCCTGGCCTGTTGGCCTGGGGCGCACAGCGCATTACCCGCTGGAGCGGCAAGCTCGACTGTGCGGCCGACCCGGACGCGGTTGCCGACCTGGCTGCCGCAGCGGCCAGCCGACGCGCCAGCCCGGTGTCGCCACACGCGCCGCGACCATGCCCTGACCCCCGTTGACCTGGAGCCCGACCATGATGCTGACCCTCAGCCCGAATTTCAGCCCGACATTCGACCGCCTGCGCAGCATCTTGCTGCGCGACTACCCGATGGATCCCGGCGCCGTCACGCCCGACGCCGCGCTGGACAGCCTGGGCATCGACTCGCTCGGCGTGGCCGAACTGCTGTTCAACGTCGAGGACGAGTTCAAGATCAGCGTGCCCGCTGACCCGGTGGCGCTGGCCAGCGTGGGCGACGTGGCGCGTTTCATCGATGGGCTGATCGCGGCCCAGACGGCGCCCCAGGCGCCCCAGGCGCCGTCTGGCATGGCTGGCTTGACCGCAGTGCCTGGCCTGTGAGGCGCGTTGCGATCACCGGCGTCGGCCTGGTCTGCCCGCTGGGTCATAGCGCGGCCGAGGTTTTCGAGGCCGCCTGCGCCGGCCGGTCAGCCATCCGCCGGCTCGACACTGCGGCCAGCCAGCGCTTGCTGGCACCGCTGGTCGCGCCGGTGGACTTTGACGGTGCGGCCCACTTCGACGCCCCCAAGCTGCGTCTGCTCGACCGGGTAAGCCAGTTTGCTATCGTGGCCGCCCGCCGTGCGCTGGCCGATGCCACGCTGGACCTCAGCCCGGCCGATTGCGAGGCGGCCGGTGTGTTCGTCGGCACCGGCATGGGCGGCTCGAACACCATGGACGAGGGCTACCAGACGCTGTACGGCGGGCCGTCCGACCGCATCAAGCCAATGATGATCCTGATGGGCATGCACAACGCACCGGCCGCCTGGATCGGCATCGAACACGGCTTTCGCGGCCCCAACCTGACCTACTCCACCGCCTGCTCGTCGTCGTCGGTGGCGATCGGTGAAGCCTGGTTGCGGCTGGCCCACGGTGGGCTGGACCTGGCGCTGGCGGGCGGTGCCGAGGCGCCGCTGTCGCTGGGCTCGATGAAGGCCTGGGAGGCCTTGCACACGCTGGCCACTGTTGACCCGGTGGATGCCGCCGCATCGTGCAAGCCCTTTGCCAAGGACCGCAGCGGCCTGGTGCTGGGCGAGGGCGCAGCGATGCTGGTGCTCGAGAACTGGGACCGTGCGCTGGCGCGCGGCGCGCCGATCCACGGCGAGCTGATCGGCTACGGCCTGGTCACCGACACCGGCCACATCGCCCGGCCCAGCGTGGCCGGCCAGGCGGCAGCGATGCGAGCGGCGCTGAAGTCGGCGGCGATCGATGTCTCGATGGTCGATTCGATCAACGCCCACGGCACCGGCACCGTCGCCAACGACGGCGTCGAGACGGCAGCGATCCGCGAAGTGCTTGGCCGGCGTGCCGACCGCGTGCCGATCAGCGCCACCAAGGCGATGCACGGCCATTTGCTGGGCGCCGGCGGCGCGCTCGAGTGCGTGTTGTCGCTGCTGGCGATGCAGCAAGCCGTGGCCTTGCCGACGCTGAACCTGCGGGTGCCCGATCCGGCCTGCGACCTGGACTACGTGCCCAATACCGCGCGACCCGGCGCCGCCGGCCGCACCATGCTGTCCAACTCGTTTGCCTTTGGCGGCACCAACGCCGTGCTGGCCCTGCGTGCTGCGCCCTGATCACCCCTGCGCCTCGAGCGCAGGCTTCAACCCGATTTGTCAACCCCTCCCACCTTGGAGCAAACCCATGAGCCAGACCGCACAAATCATCGGCAGCGTCGAATACCGCGAGGGCGACGGCCCGAACATTGCCATCCGCACCGGCCGGGTAGAGGTCCAGACCACCGCCAGCGATGCCACCTTGAGCTGGACCGACGGCGACACCCACGGCTCGGCGGCCATACCGCTGTCTGACTTCAAGCGCCATGTCGCCGACGGCCGGATCCGGCTGGACAGCTGAGCGCCTGCGTGTCGGCCGTAGGTTTGCAGGCCACCGGCACCGGCCCGGTCCCGCCACCGGGCTCGACAGTGCGCTGGCGCACCGACCGCTGGCCGCCTCCGGCCTACCGTGCAGGGCATGGGCTGGCCACGCCAGACCATGTCGGCGCGCACGACGCGTCTCCCTAAACCCTGACCTGAACGGATCCACCATGAGCTACGAAGACCGCGACCCCTACGGTATGTACAAGGTCGCCGCGGGCGACGCCATCGGCGCCGAGCGCCGCCACGGCCCAGGCCCGGAACTGATGGGCGCCGACACCCTGATGGGCAACGATGTCTACAACGCCGAGGGCGACGATCTGGGCGACATCAAGGAAATCATGCTCGACATGCGCAGTGGCCGGATCGGCTATGCGGTGCTGTCCTACGGTGGATTTCTCGGCATCGCCGACAAGCTGTTCGCGGTGCCCTGGAGCGCACTCAAGCTCGACACCGAGAACAAGCGCTTCACCTTGAACGTGACCAAGGACCGGCTTGAAAACGCCCCCGGCTTCGACAAGGAGTGCTGGCCCAACATGGCCGATGAATCCTGGGCGCGCGATATCCACAGCTACTACGGCGTCAAGCTGTACCCGGCCGAGCCGCGTGACTGACCACCGCTGAGCGACCCGTGCCGCCCGCACCCCGCCGGATGGCACGGCTTCGAAAAATCCCTGTCGCCAACACCCTGACCATGAACAGGAGCATGAACATGAACCGATTTGCGCTGGCACTGCCTGTGCTGCTGGTCGCCGCCGGCGCCATGACCGCCTGCGACCGCAAGGACGCAGCCGCCCCGCTGACGCCCAGCGCGGTGGTGTTCACGGCCCCGTCGGCCGTTGGTGGCGCGTCCGGGCCGGTGACGGGCGGCGTGCCGGACGGCTCGTTGCCCGATACATCCGCCGCGCTGGCGAAGCCCGGCGTTGCGCCGGCGGCAAATGCCAGCCCGCCCAGCACCATGACCCGGGACCAGGAGTCCAAGGCCATGCCCTTGCCGGGCCAGGTCAACGACCATTCGACCCCGGCGCCCAGCAAGGCCAAGGGCAACTGAGACTGGCTGTTTCGGCGGGCGGCCCGCCCGAACCGCCAACCGGCGGCGCCGCGCAGCCCGTATGGCACACTCCTGCGCTTTCCCGAGAGGGCCCCTCGCGGGCCGGCTGATTTGGACAAGATCCTTCTGCAAATTGCGGCCGAGTTGAAGGTCGCGCCGCGCCAGATCCAGGCTGCGGTCGAGTTGCTCGATGGCGGCGCCACGGTGCCCTTCATCGCCCGCTACCGCAAGGAGGCGACCGACGGTCTCGACGACATCGAGCTGCGTGAGCTCGAAGCCCGTCTCGGTTACCTGCGTGAGCTGGAAGACCGGCGCGCCGCGGTGCTCAAGAGCATCGCCGAGCAAGGCAAGCTCAGCCTGGAATTGCAAGCCGCGATCGAGGCCGCTGCCACCAAGCAGGACCTGGAAGACCTGTACCTGCCGTACAAGATCAAGCGCCGCACCAAAGGCTTGATCGCGCGCGAAGCCGGGCTGGAGCCGCTGGCCGACCGCCTGTTTGCCGATCCGACGCTGGACCCGCACACCGAGGCTGCGGCCCTGATCGCTGCGTACCCGGGCGGTGCCGCCGCGCTGGCCGAGGCCGGTTTTGCCGACGCCTTTGCGGTGCTGGACGGCCTGCGCGACCTGCTCAGCGAGCGCTGGGCCGAGGACGCGCTGCTGGTGGGCAAGCTGCGCGAATGGCTGTGGTCCGAAGGCTTGCTGCGCAGCTCGCTGGCCGACGGCAAGGACCCGAATCACGCTGACAACGCCAAGTTTCGCGACTACTTCGACTACGACGAGCCGATCCGCACCGTGCCGTCGCACCGGGCGCTGGCGGTGTTCAGGGGCCGCGCGCTGGAGATTCTGGACGCCAAGCTGGTGCTCGACGAGCAGGCGGTGGCGGGGCAGCCGGGCCAGGCGGAGGGCCGTATCGCCATCCACCTGGGATGGAGCCATGGCAAACGCCCGGCCGACGAGTTGATCCGCAAGACTGTTGCCTGGACCTGGAAAGTCAAGCTGTCGCTCAGCCTGGAGCGCGACCTGTTTACCCGCCTGCGCGAGGCCGCCGAGACCACCGCGATCAAGGTGTTTGCCGAAAACCTGCGCGACCTGCTGTTGGCCGCGCCGGCCGGCAAGCGCGTGGTGATGGGGCTGGACCCCGGCATCCGCACGGGTGTCAAGGTGGCGGTGGTGTCGGACACCGGCAAGGTGCTGGCCACGGCCGCCGTGTTTCCGCACGAGCCGCGCTGCGACTGGGAGGGCTCGCTGCATGCGCTGGGCAAGCTGTGCGCCACGCACGGTGTCAACCTGATCGCGATCGGCAACGGCACCGCCAGCCGCGAGACCGACAAGCTCGCCGGTGACCTGATCAAGAGGATTGCCGGATCGGCGCCGGACTTGAAGATCGAAAAAGCCGTCGTCAGCGAGTCCGGTGCGTCGATCTACTCGGCCAGTGAATTTGCCAGCAAGGAGCTGCCCGACCTGGACGTGACGCTGCGCGGCGCGGTGTCCATCGCCCGCCGGCTGCAAGACCCGCTGGCCGAACTGGTCAAGATCGACCCCAAGAGCATCGGCGTGGGCCAGTACCAGCACGATGTCAACCAGAGCGAGCTGGCGCGCATGCTGGGCACGGTGGTGGAGGATTGTGTGAACAAGGTGGGTGTCGACCTGAACACCGCGTCCGCGCCGTTGCTGTCGCGCGTGGCCGGGCTGTCGGCGGCGCAGGCGGCCTCGATCGTGCGATGGCGTGACGCGCAAGGAGCTTTCCGCAACCGCCAGCAACTGCTGGAGGTCAGCGGCCTGGGGCCCAAGACCTTCGAGCAGGCCGCAGGCTTTTTGCGCATCCGCGGCGGCGACAACCCGCTGGACCAGACGGGCGTGCACCCCGAGACCTACCCGGTGGTGCAGCGCCTGCTGGCCAAGCTGCAACGCCCGGCCGCCGAGGTGATGGGCAAGTCCGACGTGATCCGCGCCTTGAAACCCGAGGCCTTTGCCGACGACAAGTTTGGCGCCATCACCGTCAAGGACATCTTTGCCGAGCTGGAAAAGCCGGGCCGCGACCCACGGCCCGACTTCAAGGTGGCACGGCTGACGGATGGGATCGAGCGGATCTTGGACCTGGCGGTGGACATGGTGCTGGAGGGCACGGTCAGCAACGTGGCCCAGTTCGGCGCGTTTGTCGACCTGGGCGTGCACCAGGACGGCCTGATCCACGTCAGCCAGCTGGCGCACAAGTTTGTCAGCGATGCGCGCGAGGTGGTCAAGACCGGCGACATCGTCAAGGTCAAGGTGCTGGAGGTGGACCTGGTGCGGGGCCGCATCTCGCTGACGATGAAGCTCGACGCCAAGCCAGGGCAGGGTGGTGGGGCAGGGCGCAGCGACAACGGCTTCAAGCCGGCGGGCCGGCATGAGCGGGCAGCGGGCGGCGGGCCCGGTGCGCAGGGCCAGCGCGGCCAGGCCCATCCGGCACCCGGCGGCGCGATGGCGGCGGCGTTTGCCAAGCTGCAGCCCAAGCGCTGAGCTGGAGCGTCTGGCAGCGCCTGCGCGCTGCTGCGGAGATGAAAGGGCTTGTCCGACATCGGCAAGGCGACTTGAGCCTGCATCCAGTGTGGGGACGTTGGCGTATCTAGGGTCAGGACGGCCAGCGCTTTGCAAAGGCTGGGTGTCCAACCCCACACCCAAGGAGCTCTTGATGAACGTACTGACCCATCCCGCCGCCCGTCTCTTGCCCGTCGCCGCTGCCGTGCTGGCGCTGGGCGGCGCACTGCCCGCCGCCCAGGCGTCCAGCCACCGCGAGGCGCCTTACATCGCCACCCAGCCCAAGGTCGATGGTGCCGATTTCTACATGTTTGCCAGCTACGAGCCTGGCCGCACCGGTTATGTCACGCTGCTGGCCAACTACCTGCCGCTGCAAGATGGCTACGGCGGCCCCAACTACTTCTCGCTCGACCCGAATGCGCTGTACGAGATCCACGTCGACAACAACGGCGATGCCAAAGAGGACTTGAGCTTCCAGTTCCGCTTCAAGAACACCCTCAAGGCCAAGACACTGCCGATCAACGGCAAGGACATCGCGATCCCGCTGATCCAGTTTGGCGCGGTGACCGACGTCAAGGCGGCCACGCTCAATGTCAACGAGAGCTTCACGCTCGATGTCGTGCGCGGTGACCGCCGCAGCGGCACGCGGGCTTCGGTAAGCAACGCCAGCGGCGGTGCGGCCACCTTCGACAAGCCGGTCGACAACATCGGCATCAAGACCCTGCCGGACTACCCCGCTTACGCCGCCAAGCACATCTACACCGTCAACATCCCCGGCTGCGCCATGCCGGCGCGGGTGTTCGTGGGCCAGCGCAAGGACCCGTTTGCAGTCAACCTGGGCACCATCTTCGACCTGGTCAACGCCCCGGTCGCGGTCATCACCGACCCGGCGCTGATCAATGCCGCGCCCAACACCATCGACGACAAAAACGTCACCACGCTGGCCCTGGAAGTGCACGCCAGCTGCCTGACCGCAGGCACCGAGCCGGTGATCGGCGGCTGGACCACCGCCAGCCTGCGCCAGGGCCAGCTGCTCAACCCGGTGCCGGCCAAGGGCCACCAGACCACCGTCAAGGTGGGCGGCGCCTGGGTGCAGGTGTCGCGCCTGGGCATGCCGCTGGTCAATGAAGTGGTGATCGGCCTGCCAGACAAGGACCGCTTCAACGGCAGCAAGCCCAAGGACGACGCCCAGTTTGCCGATTACGTGACCAACCCGTCGCTGCCGGCGCTGTTGGAAATCGCGCTGGGTGCACCCGGCATCGCGCCGACCAACTTCCCGCGCACCGACCTGGTCGCCGCCTTCCTGACCGGCATCAAGGGTGTGAACCAGCCGGCCGGTGTGGTGGGCGCGGAAATGCTGCGCTTGAACACCGGCATCGCCGCTACGGCCGAAGCCAAGCAGAACCGCCTGGGTGTGCTGGGCGGTGACCTGGCGGGCTTCCCGAACGGTCGCCGCCCGAAAGACGATGTGGTGGACGTCTCGCTGGCCGCGGTGATGGGCGGGTTGTGCATGGCCAACGGCGACACCAATGCGCTGGCGATGGGCGCAGCCTGCAAGCCGTCGGCGGTGCCGCTGGGCGCGACCTCGCTCAAGCTGCATGACGCGGTGGACCAGGCCAAAGTGCCGTTGTTGAGCGCCTTCCCGTACCTGTTCACCCCAATTGGCGGCACCCGCTGAACCCCCCAAACTTGCTCCGAGGACAAGCCAACATGACCAAATCACGATGCTCAACCTGGCTGGCGCTGGCCGCCATCCCACTGGCGCTGGCGGGCTGTTTCGGTGGCGACGACGGCGACGCGCCCGTCCCGGTCGACCCGCTGGCGGCGGTACCTGACTCGGCCACACAATCCGTGGCTGGCACAGTCGACTACCTCAACGTGCTGAACCAGAACCCGACCGAAACGCGA
>Ga0209181_10004651_pt1 | contig 20259 bp, 16 predicted proteins | sample MAT05_FD_187208 | JGI IMG/M metagenome (GOLD analysis project Ga0209181, IMG submission 187208) | Freshwater microbial communities from Lake Fryxell liftoff mats and glacier meltwater in Antarctica - MAT-05 (SPAdes) (version 2) | ecosystem: Environmental > Aquatic > Freshwater > Ice > Liftoff... | reverse complement strand
CCGCTAGCCTCAAGCTAGCGGGCGTTCAGCGGCTCGCAGCATGCTGCTCGAAAGCCCGCTTCCACGGCCCGCTAGCCGAGCTAGCGGGCGTTCAGCGGCTCGCAGCATGCTGCTCGAAAGCCCGCTTCACCCCTCATCTACCCCCCCTTGTACACTGCGGTTCCGATGCACCATGGATGTGCGAGTGTCGCCTAAGGCAGGATGCCGGAAGCGACCCAGCTCCGTGCGCCTTGCACTCGAACCGCTTGGCTTAGGTTTCTTTAAGCTTCCCGACAGATTATCAGGGTGCGCGGCGCGGCAATTGGATTTGGAATTCGACGCCCTGACCTGGTGCGCTGACGCAATCGAGCGAGCCGTGCAGTAACTGCGTGACCAGGTTGTAAACCACGTGCAGTCCGAGGCCGGATCCGCCCTGGCCGCGTTTAGTTGTAAAGAAGGGATCGAACACGCGCTGACGGGTTTCGTCGTTCATGCCATTACCGTTATCGCGATAGAGCAGCAACCATTCCTCGTCATAAGTCTCGCAGTGAATGCGAATTTCGCCGCTTTCGATGCCATCGAAGGCGTGAATGAGTGAGTTCATCACCAGATTGACCACGATCTGCGAGATGGCGCCCGGAAAGGTGTAAAGACGCAAATCATCGGGGCACTGCAGCAAGACTTGGTGCTGGGTTTTCTTCAGCGCCGGCCCGAGCGATACCAGCACTTCTTCCAGATAGGTTTTTAAATGAACTTCGCGGGCTTGTTCGCTCGATTGATCCACGGCGACTTGCTTGAAACTGCGGATCAACTGCCCGGCGCGTCTAAGATTACTCAAGATAAGTTGCGCGCTGCTCAACGCATCCGTCTGATAGCGCTCCAGATCGGCACGGGCGAGTGTGCCCTCAGACATTAATTTCATAAAGCGACGTGTCTCGTCTTCCAGATGCGAGGCGGCGGTGACGCCGATACCGAGTGGCGTATTGATCTCGTGCGCGATGCCGGCAACGAGTCCGCCAAGCGCGGCCATTTTTTCCGACTCCACCAACTGCCTCTGCATTTGTTTAAGTTCACCGAGCGTGAACTGCAATTCGCGATTGGACAATCGCAGCGCACGCGTGCGCTCGTCCACACGATGCTCCAATTCGTCGTTGAGTTTGCGCAGCGCCTCGGCAGCCTCGGCGCTGGCACTGACATTACGGCTGGTGCCAACCATGCGCAGCGCACGACCCTCCGTATCGCGTTCCACGGCGAAGCCGCGTGACAACACCCAGCACCACTGCCCATCAAGCGTGCGCATCCGGAAGGTGTTTTCGTAGAAATCCGACTCGCCGCGTATGTGCCGACCAATCGACTCATGCACCATGAGTTGCTCGTCAGGATGCACGTGCGCGAGGAAATCCTCGCGATTGTGGAAATTGAGCGAGGCGCTGGTGCCGAGGATTGGCAGCAGGTTCTCGCGGTCCATGCGTCCGCTGTTTAGATCTAGATCCCAAAGCTCATCGCGACTCCCCCACAGGGCCAGCTTCAGACGCTCCTCGCTGCGGCGAATCGCTTCGCGCGCGCGGAAGTCGAGGGTCCAGCGGCGTCGAACGCGGGTAACAGCGAGTGCGACAAAGGCCAGTAGTAAAATCAGGTACAGCAGCTTCGCGCCAGTCGTCAGCCACAGGGACGGCAAGATTCTCAGTTTCAGAATTGATTCTTCGCCATAAGCGCCGCCCTCTCCATCGCGCGCACGCACGCGCAATCGGTAATCGCCTGAAGCCAGATTGGTATACGCGGCGGTACGCGGCAGATTAGGCCCCTCAATCCAGTCACGATCGTAACCGTCGAGGCGATAGCTGTAGCGGACGCCATCAGGATTGGCAAAATCCAAGGCCGAATAGCCGACACTGACGCTGCTCACATCGTGTTCGAGATCGACCTCGTCGACGGCATGTATCGCACGGACGAGCGGCGATTTCGGATCGTCACGACGCAGTGCCGGCGGACGATTGTCGATTAGGAACTGCGTGAACTCCACACGTGGCGGGTGTCCGCGTCGTGGCAATCGATCTGGATTGAACGCGAGCACGCCGCGCAATCCGCCAAAATAGATCTCGCCACCGGCGCCGCGGCTCACGCTACCGATGAAATAGCCGGAGCGATCCATGCCATCATTAGCACTGAAACTTTGCACTTCCTGCGTTCGCGGGTCATAGGCATTCACGCCTACGGTGGTGCCAATCCACACGAGGCCGTTGCGATCCTCGACTAAAGTGCCTATGGCCTCGGCGCCGAGACCTTCCGGCTTGCCGATAGCGCGAAAATGCAGCTCACCATCTGCCGCGCGCGTAACTTGGTTGACGCCGCCCCCTTGCGTGCCTACCCAAAGGGTACCGTCGGAAGCTTCGACAATCATCGACACCGAATTGTGACTAATGCTATCCAGATCGCCGGGCTGATGCCGAAAATGCTGGAACTGACGCGTGTCAGGGTCAAATTTGGCTAGACCCGAGCCAAAGGTGCCTATCCACAGGGTGCCATCGCGTGTCTCAGCGATGGAATAGACCGAGTTGGATCCGAGACTATTCGAATCCGCCGGATCGTTGCGAAAGCGCTCGAAGCCCTGCCCTTCGCCGCGCCAACGTGCCAGCCCGCCGGTGTCCATGCCAACCCACAACTGACCGTCGCGATCAACAAAAAGTACCTGGATGCCATTGTCTGGCAGTGAGTTTTCGTCGTCCTGTATGGCGCGAAAATGGTCAAAGCCATTGCCGTCAGCACGCATACGCGAAATGCCCGCACCTTGGGTGCCGACCCACAGTTTGCCATCGCGCGTCCGCGTGATGCTTTGCACGACATTGCTCCCGAGCGATGAAGCATCGGCCGGATCCTGAGTCCAGCGTCGCAACACGCCGCGCTCCAGGTCGTAGTGGACCAGTCCGCCACCTTCGAGCAGGCCCATCCACAGGCTGCCGTCAGTGTCCATGTACAGCGCGCGCACTGGACTTGCCGGCAAACTGGTGCGATCGCGCCCGTGCGCACGAATCAAGCGAACCACCTGCGTGGCAGGATTGTGGATGCTGAATCCGCCCGTCCAAGTGCCGATCCAGATCAAACCATCGCGATCTTCAAAAAGTGAGGCGATACGGTTGCCGGCCGGGCTGCCGGGATCGCCTGCGTCATACCGCCATGCTAGAAAACGACCGCTTTGCGCCTCGTAAATCGCCAAGCCGTTCATCGTGCCCACCCACAACTGACCCGCACGTGTTACCAGTAGCGTACGGATCTGATCGTCGGGCAGGCTTCCGTCTATCGTTGGGTCCATGCGGTAGCTTGCAGTGGGCCGGCCGAAGGCATCGACGCGCATCAGTCCGTCGCGCGTGCTGCCGATCCATACCTCGCCTTGGGGTGTCAGCGCGAGCGCCTGAATATCGCTGAGCACGCCTTGCGCTTGCGCCCAGTGCTGCCAAGTGTTGTCGGCCGGCTGATAACGCCACAAGCCCCTGCTGCCGCCGAGCCAGATTTCGCCACTGGCGCCCTCCAGCAAATCCCGAACAACACCCAGCTCACCGGTTGACGGCCGCATATCGACAAATACTTTGCTGCCAGCGGCCAATTTTTGTACGCCGCCGGCATTGGTGCTTACCCACAGGTGGCCGTCGCGAGCCATCATAAGCGACAGCACGCCATCGGCAGACAAACTATCCGCGCGCGCAGCATCGTGGCGAAAGTTCTCGATCAGTTCGGTGGCCGGATCTAGAAGATTGATGCCGCCAGCAACGGTCGCCACCCAAAGTGCGCCATTTTCGGCGAGTTCGAGTGCGCTGATATGGCTATCGCTCAATGCACCGGGATTACGTCGATCACGGTAGTAGGTTCGAAAATCGTAGCCATCAAAACGATTAAGTCCGTCCTGCGTGCCGATCCAAATGAAACCCTGCTGGTCTTGCACGATGGCGCGTGCGGTGATCTGCGACAAGCCACTGGCGATGCCAAAGTTGCGAAAACGCACCGAATCGACCGTCGGCGCCGATTCCGCAGCGAGCTGCTGCGCCGCCAGCGCAATGCATACAAGCGCCAGCCACGAGCGCCAGAAAGTCACCCGCTCACCGCTTCTGACGAATCGTTACTGCGCGTGCATAGCGGAATGCGCAATTCAAAATGTGCACCGGCGCCAGGTGCGCTGTCGCAGCGGACGCTGCCACCCAGCAACTGCGTGGTCAAATTGTTGACGATGTGCAGACCCAGGCCACTGCCACCGCTGGCGCGTCGGGTGGTGAAGTAGGGCTCGAAAATGCGGCGGCTGGTTTCCGCATCCATGCCCCTGCCATCGTCGCGATAGTCGATCACTGCAATAGCCTCCTCTACGCGAACGTCAATACTTATGCGTCCGCCGTGCTTAGCGTCAAATGCGTGGACCAACGAATTGATCAGCAAGTTCACCATGATTTGATACAGCGCGCCTGGATAACTATCCATCGACAAGGGCGTTGGGCAGCGAATCTCGACCTCGGCACGCGCTTTCTTCAGGCGCGGATAGAGCGAGGTGACAATATCGCCCAAATAGAGTTTGAGATCGAATACGCGCCGCTGCTCACTGGATTGATCGACGGCCACCTGCTTGAAGCTCCGTACCAATTGGCTCGCGCGCTCTAGATTGCGCAGGATCAAATCGCTACTTTGACGTGCGTTTTCAAGAAAGCGATCAAGATCGCCGCGCGTCATCTGCCGCTGCGACAAAATTTTGCCGAGCGTTTCGGTTTCTGATTGCAGGTGCGAGGCCGCGGTGACACCCACGCCGAGCGGCGTATTGATCTCATGCGCGACACCCGCGACTAGACTTCCGAGTGCGGCGAACTTCTCTGACTGGACCAACTGCAATTGCGCGCGACGCAACTCATCCAGCGTTTCGGTCAACTCGAGATTTGCCTGCGCCAGCGCCTGCGTGCGGCGCTCGACACGTGATTCGAGTTCCTCATTCAATGCGCGCAGGGCCTCTTCGGCGCGCTTGAGGCTGGAGATATCACGATTGGTACCGACCAAACGCAGCGCCTTGGCATCAGTGCCGCGACCGACGACGCGACCTTTGCCAAGGATCCATAGCCAGTCACCATCATTGGTGCGCATTCGATAGCTGCATTCGAAGTGGTCGATCTCGCCTTTGACGTGCGCGACTAATGCATCGCCGAGCACACTACGATCATCGGGGTGAACCACCGCGAGATAGTCCAGCAGCTTATGGAATTCGACCGCTGTCGAGAGCGTCGTCTGCGGTAGTGCGTTCTCGCGCTGAATCTCACCCGTGGTCAAATCAATATCCCACAGCTCATCGCCGCTACCCCACAGGGAGAGCTTGAGGCGCTCCTCAGACGAACGCAGCGCGTCTTCGCTGGCGCGCAACTCGGTGATATCGAACGTGGAGCCGACCATGCGCACGGCGCGCCCTTGCGCGTCACGCGCGAATACGCGCCCACGCGACAATAGCCAGCGCCATTTGCCATCGATATCAATCGAACGATAACTACATTCGAAGAGCTCGCTGTCGCCCTCTATGCACGCCGACAACAGTTCACGAAAAGCGTCCACATCGTGCGGGTGCACGAAGGGTGTGTAAGCGGCGAGCGAGTCGGATGTCGCCGATCGCGTCACTTCCAGATGCTCCAGTCGATTGCGGCGCAGCAGATTACCGCTGCGCAGATCCGCATCCCAAAGCTCGCCCCGACTTCCCCACAAGGCATGCTTGAGTAGCGCCTCACTCTGCGCGAGAGAGTCGCGCGCACGCGTCTGACGCCTGCGCCAAGCCAGATACCCGAAGGCGGCGCCGGCCATCCCAGCGGCAATCAATAGCGCAGACAGCAGACGCGGCCAAAAAGCACCATCGCCGTTGGACGGAATCGCAAATAAACAAGCGTTCGCAGGATCTGGACGCTTATCAAGCTTGGCGATGGCGAACTTCTGCACAGAAGTTTGCGTTGAAATGCAAGTAACCAGGGCCTGCGTAGGCATCACCTGAGCCAATAGAACCAACCCGAGCAATAGTCGCGCCAGCGCCGCAGCACGCCAGAATTTCGGGCGACTCTTGAGTCCTTTCAGGCCTTGTCTGGGTCGCGCAATACCGGGCTTCATAGCTGCCAGCCTACTCCCATGCGCGCCAATTCTGACACACGCAAATGCACCGCGGCACCGCCGCCGATCACGCACACCGCGAGGCGAAAATCAGCAGAAACACGGCAGTGCGTGGCCTGTCCGTTGCCAGAAACTGAGGTGCTCAGTCGGCTTTGGCCCAGCTTGTGACGGATCGGCCAGCCCACGCCGTGGTCGCAGGCTGCCATAATCGCGGCCTTGTCCAGACTAATGCGAGTGCCGCCATGAGTTCGAATCCCACCTCGATCGTGATCGTTGGAGCGAAGCGCACACCGATCGGTTCCTTTAATGGTGTGTTTGCCGGCGTGCCCTCGCCTACCCTTGGTGCCACGGCCATTCGCGCCGCGCTTGAATCCGCCGGTGTGGCTGCAGACGACGTCTGTGAAGTGCTCATGGGCTGCGTGTTGCCGGCAGGTCTAGGCCAAGCGCCGGCACGACAGGCATCGCTGCAAGCCGGCATCCCCGTCGGAACTGGCTGCACCACGCTAAATAAAGTCTGTGGTTCAGGCATGAAGGCGGTGATGTTGGCGCACGATATTCTCAAAGCGGGTGAGGCCAAGATCGTTGTGGCCGGTGGTATGGAGTCCATGACCAATGCGCCGTATTTGTTGCAGAAGGCGCGATTCGGCTATCGCTTTGGGCATTCCGAGGTGCTCGACCATATGGCGCTCGATGGCCTGCAAAATGCCGCTGACCGCAAGGCCATGGGTGAGTTCGCGGAGCTGTGCGCGAGCAAATACGCCTTCACGCGCGAGGAGCAGGATGCTTTCTCCAGCGAATCGGTGCGTCGGGCGCTGGCGGCACAAGGCCAAGGCGCATTCGCCGATGAGATCGCGAATGTGACTGTCGCCGGTCGCAAGGGCGACGTCGTCGTCAGCGCAGATGAAGAGCCGCCGGCTTGTGATCTCAGCAAGATTGGTTCGCTGCGGCCGGCGTTCAAAAAAGACGGAACAGTCACCGCTGCCAGTTCATCGAAGATCAGCGATGGCGCAGCGGCACTGGTGGTGACGACGGCTGATATTGCTACGGCCAAGGGCTTGACCGCACTGGCACGTATCGCCGCGCACGCCACGCATGCTCACGAGCCAGAATGGTTCACCACAGCGCCAGTTCAAGCCATCGTCAAAGTGCTGGCCAAAGCCGGCTGGACGCAGGACCAAGTGGATTTGTTCGAGATCAATGAGGCCTTCGCGGTGGTCGCCATGGCGCCGATTCGTGAGCTTGGAATTGATCACGCCAAGGTCAACATCAACGGCGGCGCCTGCGCACTGGGCCACCCAATCGGAGCCAGCGGCGCGCGTTTGATCGTCACGCTGATCCATGCGCTGCGTCGTACCGGCGGTAAGCGTGGCGTCGCCGCATTGTGCATCGGCGGCGGCGAGGCTACGGCTGTGGCGATTGAATTGGTCTGAGTTTAAGCAGAGGCGGGGCTGCGGGCTGGGGTTTGGCTGCGACTGTGCTCCAAAGTCACACCCTCATGTCTGGCGCACTTCCGAGGCGAATTGTGCGGTCGCGTAGATTCCTGCGCGGTCGACAGTGATGACTCTAAAGGGATTGCGTCGCCGTTGACGCTGAGAAGGTCCCGCGAGCGCACGTGATGCGCTCGCGGGACAACTCAATCAGGCGACTTGTGCGTTAGCCGGTTCGGCGGCAGGGGCTTCCGACAGCACTGCCAAACCCTCATCATCACCGATAGAAACGGTGACTTTGCCGCCGCCGACCAGCACGCCGAACAATAACTCGTCGGCCAACTTGCGCTTGATGTGCTCTTGAATGACGCGCGCCATTGGACGTGCACCCATTTGCGGATCAAAGCCCTTGTCCGCGAGCCAAGCGCGCGCGGCATCGTCGACGTGCAGCGATACGTGCTTGTCCGCAAGCTGTGATTCCAGCTCAAACAAGAACTTATCGACTACGCGCAGGATGGTGCTCTTCTCCAGAGGACTGAAGTGAACGATCGCGTCGAGGCGATTACGGAACTCCGGGGTGAAGCCGCGACGAATCACTTCCATCGTGTCCGACGAATGATTCTGTTCGACAAAACCCATGGTGCGCCGGGATGCCTGCGAGGCACCTGCATTGGTGGTCATCACCAGCACCACATTGCGGAAATTTGCCTCGCGTCCATTGGTATCCGTGAGCACGCCACGATCCATTACCTGCAGGAGCAGATTAAATACATCCGGATGCGCCTTCTCGATCTCGTCGAGCAATAGCACAGCGTGCGGATGCTTGGTCACCGCCTCAGTGAGCAACCCACCCTGATCGAAGCCGACATAGCCCGGCGGCGCGCCGACCAGACGCGATACCGTATGCGCTTCCATGTATTCGGACATATCAAAGCGGATCAGTTCGATGCCCAAGATCATCGCCAGTTGGCGCGTGACCTCGGTCTTACCTACGCCAGTCGGTCCCGCGAAAAGGAAGGAGCCGATCGGCTTGTTCGGATCGCCCAGCCCTGATCGCGACATCTTGATCGCTGCTGTCAGCACGCCGATCGCTTGCTCCTGGCCAAAGACCACGACCTTGAGATTACGCTCCAAATTGCGCAGCACATCCTTGTCTGATGCCGACACATGTTTGGCCGGGATTCGCGCCATTTTTGCGACGATGTATTCGACTTCTTCGATGTCGATGACACGCTTGCGCTTGTCCTCAGCCAACAAACGTTGACGCGCGCCCGCCTCGTCGATGACGTCAATGGCCTTGTCTGGCAAAAATCGATCGTGGATGTGCTTCACCGACAGGTCGACGGCAGCCTTGATTGCCTCGGGCGCATATTCGACTTGGTGATGTTCTTCGAAGCGCGACTTCAATCCACGCAGGATCTCAATGGTGTCGGCCACTGAGGGCTCGACCACATCAATTTTCTGGAAGCGACGCGTGAGTGCACGATCCTTCTCGAAGATGCCGCGGAACTCCTGGTAGGTGGTCGATCCGATGCAACGCATCTCGCCTGAGCCGAGCAAGGGCTTGATCAGATTGCTGGCGTCCATCACGCCACCGGAGGCAGAACCCGCACCGATGATGGTGTGAATCTCGTCAATAAACAGAATTGACCGCGGAATACGTTTGAGCTCGGCGACGACTTGCTTGAGGCGCTTTTCAAAATCACCGCGATACTTCGTGCCCGCAACCAGCGCACCGAGATCGAGCGAGAAAATCACCGCATCCTTCAAAATATCCGGCACATCACCGTCGACAATGCGCTTCGCTAAGCCTTCGGCCAATGCAGTTTTGCCAACGCCCGCCTCGCCCACATACAAAGGGTTGTTCTTGCGGCGACGACAAAGGATCTGGATGGTGCGCTCAACTTCGTCGGCGCGGCCGATCAATGGATCGATCTTGCCCTGGCGTGCTAGGTCATTGAGATTGCTGGCATAGGCCTGCAGCGCACTTTGCTTCTCGCCTTCGCCGCCGCCTTCCGCATCGCCGCGTTCCGGGCCGTTTTCGCGGGCCGGATCCTGTGGAATTTTGGCAATCCCGTGGCTGATGAAATTGACCACGTCTAACCGCGTGATGTCTTGCTTCTGCAGCAAATAAGCTGCATGCGAGTCCTTCTCGCCAAAGATCGCCACCAGCACATTCGCACCAGTGACCTCTTTCTTACCCGAGGATTGCACGTGATAGACGGCACGTTGCAGTACGCGCTGAAATCCCAGCGTCGGCTGCGTGTCACGCTCGTCATCGGCCGGCAACATCGGCACCGTTTCCTCGATGATTGCGCGCGTCTCGTCGATGAGTTTCTTCAAGTCGGAGCCGCAAGCCTTCAACACCTGCGCGGCAGAAGGGTTCTCAATCAAGGCGAGCAACAAATGCTCAACGGTCATGAATTCATGCCGTTTGGCTCGCGCCTCTTTGTAGCTCTGACTAATCGTCAGCTCCAGATCCTTACTGAACATTTACGTTCGTCCTCACTGCGCCTGACGGCCTATTACGCGATCTTGCGGACCGGAAACCACTCGCTTGATGCAACCGCTCGAACAACGCCATACCCACTATGTCATGCCTCTTCCATGGAACACATCAGCGGATGTTGATGTGCGCTTGAAAAGGCATTGACCTGTGCCACCTTGGTTTCTGCCACTTCGCGTGTGAACACACCACAAACGCCTTTTCCCTGAGTGTGCACATGCAGCATCACCCGCGTAGCACTCTCCCGCGAAAGCGAGAAAAAAGTCTCTAACACAATGACCACAAACTCCATCGGAGTGTAGTCATCGTTCAACAACACCACCTTAAACAACGGCGGCTTCTTTAATTCAGGTCGCGACTCCTGGACGGCAACATCGCGGTCCTCCTGACGTTCTGGTTTTTCCACGCTCATAGCTCAGCAGCTACCTTCGAAGTCTTGGCAAATCCAGCCTACGCACCCATCCTAGGCCCATCTTAAGTATATCCAGGTGCCCATCCGCACCGGATACATCGTGCGACAGGCACACACAGGAGTTGCAAGCAGCGCATGAAGCTTACCCCTCAACTAACCGTTGCCGCTGTGGTGCCGCGCGCGGGCCGCTTTCTCTTCGTCGAGGAATATGTGGGCGGATGCTCAGTTCTCAATCAACCGGCAGGACATGTTGATCCGGGTGAATCAGCACTGCAGTCGGTGATCCGAGAAACCCTTGAGGAAAGTGCGTGTTCAGTGCGTCCCTTGAACTTGATCGGCATCTATGAGCTTGTGCTTCCGCACGCACATTTCGTGCGCTTGGCCTTCCATTGCGAATGGCTCAACTTTGACCCAAAGCTACCGCTCGACCCGCCCATTGTGCGCACGCATTGGCTGAATCGCGAGGAACTGCTTGCACATTCCATACCGCACAGAAGTTCGCTGGTGCTGAAAACACTCGACGATCACTTGTGCGGTCGCCAATTCCCCTTAAGCATCATCGAGCAGTTCTCAGCATGAGCGAGATGTGTGAGCGGGTGGCAATGAATTCAAGTGCTCGACCATGATGGCCGCTCGCGTACTGGTGGGCTTATCTGGCGGCGTTGATTCCTCAGTCAGCGCCCTGCTGTTGCGCGATCAAGGCCGCGAAGTGGGCGGCTTGTTCATGAAGAACTGGGAGGAGGACGATGCCAATGGCGTATGTCCAGCCGCGGACGACGCTGATGACGCCCGCGCGATCGCGGCGCAACTTGGGATCCCCTTCTACGGGCGCAATTTTTCCGCCGAATATTGGGACGGTGTGTTCACACACTTTCTAAACGAGCTGCGCCAAGGACGCACGCCCAATCCAGACGTTCTTTGCAATCGCGAGGTCAAATTCAAAACTTTTGTTGAGCATGCGCATGACTTGGGCTTTCGGCGCATCGCCACCGGCCACTACGCGCGTTTGCGCCGCCTGGACGGGCAAGTGCAGCTATTGCGTGGGGCTGACGCGGGTAAGGACCAAAGCTATTTTTTGCACGCGCTCGATCAATTGCAACTGAGCGTGGCTGAGTTTCCGATTGGCGAGCTGCAGAAGGCCGAAGTGCGCAAGATCGCCGAAGCGGCCGGGCTCAAAACCCACGCGAAGCGCGATTCCACCGGAATTTGCTTCATTGGGGAACGCAATTTCGAGCCCTTCATACAGCGCTATCTGGCGCCGGAGCCAGGACCGATGCGCTCGGTCGAAGGCGAGAGTCTGGGCGCACATCGTGGCTTGCAGTTTTACACGCTGGGACAGCGTGGCGGCCTCAACATCGGCGGACGCCGTGGCAGCAGTGGAGAGCCGTGGTTCGTGGCCGCGAAGAATCGTGTCAGCAACACGCTGTATGTGGTTCAGGGAGATGCGCATCCGGCATTGCTTGGGCGCAAATTGCACACGGAGGTCGGCCACTGGATTGCGGGCACGGCGCCCGCTCGATCTTTCCGCTGCACGGCGAAAACCCGCTATCGGCAACGAGACCAGGATTGTCATGTCGACATCGCCGCCGACGCTACGCTGACGGTCGATTTTGACCAGCCACAGCGCGCCATGACTCCGGGGCAGTCGGTGGTTTTCTACGCAGGCGAGATTTGCCTGGGCGGTGCTGTGATCGACGCCACCGATGCCTTTGGCGGCGGTTTGAAGTCATGAACTATGTCGCGAACGCGCACGCCGCAGCGGCCTCGCGCAGGCGTCAAGTGCGATGAAACCGGTGCTGGTCACGGGCGGCGCCGGCTATATCGGCAGTCACGTCGTGGCCCAACTCGGCGCGCGCGGTGAACGCATTCTTGTATTGGACGATCTGTCGACCGGCCACGCTAAAGCCGTCTTACATGGCGAATTGATTATCGGCGATGTGGGCGATGTTGCACTGCTGGACCGGCTAATCGGCGAATACAAGATTGATACCGTACTGCATTTTGCTGGCAAGACGGTCGTGGCCGACTCGGTGCGCACGCCGCTGGCCTATTACGACAGCAACACGCGGCGCACGTGGAACCTGCGGGACGCGTGCCAGCGCGCCGACGTGCGACACATGGTGTTGTCTCCTCGACCGCCGCGGTGTATGGCGATGTGGCCAGTGGATTAGCGCACGAATCCACGCCGACCCTGCCGATCAATCCCTATGGACGCTCCAAACTCGTCAGCGAATGGATGTTGGCCGATCTGGCGCACGCGAGCAATTTGCGTCATGTGAGCTTGCGCTACTTCAACGTCGCCGGCTGCGACCCCCATGGCCGTATCGGCCAGGACACGCCCAACGCCACGCAGTTGATCAAAGTAGCGTGCGAACACGCCATGGGATTGCGTGAGCAGATTGAATTGTTCGGCGATGACTATCCAACGCCCGACGGCAGTTGCATCCGCGATTTCATCCATGTACACGATCTGGCCGCCGCGCACCTGGCCGCGCTCGACCATCTGCGCGCTGGCGGCGAATCGCTCGTGGCCAATTGCGGCTACGGCCGAGGTCACTCGGTACTCGAAATCGTGAATGCGGTCGCGCGTGCCAGTGGACGCGCACTCAAGATCAAGCACGCACGCACCGCGGCGCACGGGCGACGGCGCTGCGGTCATCGCCGACGTAGGACTATTGCGCACGCGCCTGGGTTGGACGCCGCATTATGACGACCTAAATCAAATAATTGCTTCGGCACTCGCATGGGAGCGCCGACGCGCCGAATTGTGAGCGACGTCATATGGCAGCAATCTTCGCGGACCTGAAGTCTGGCGGCAGCCCGGGCGCGCACCAACTTGGGGTCAAGCGACCTGCCAAATCCGCTTACTCCAACTGCGTCCATCCAAGCCCAGCATTATCCGCCTGCAGCAGGGATGTGGGCGATCGCACCCTTCTGAGCGCGCTGCCGGCAACGCCGCAGAAAATCCAGCGCGTACCACGCGCCAATCCCAGCCAAACTAATGATCAAAGGCATCGTGGGCACGCTGTAACGCGATTCAATATGTAAAGGCAAATAAACCGTGCTGACATAAGCAAACATCAACACGGCAGGCATCATTCGCACTCGCTCCGCACGCCGTGCTCGCACCAAGGCGGCGCCTGCCAAAGCGAAATACGCCAAGAAGTATAATCCAGACGCCTCGGCATCCCGATACATCGGAATATAAAACTGGTACCACAATCGCGGTAGGCGCGTGAACCAGTTTTTTACCACAGCCCACGGATCCGCTTCGATTCGCTTAAGTGCCAACTGAATAAACTGGCGGTCAAATTCTTGCATCGCGATGGTGCCGGTGTAAGCTGCGGAAAGATTCTGCTGATCCAAATTTCTTACATATTCGCGCTCTGTGGCGTCGGCAAAAATTTCTTCTGGAAATTGATTCCAACCCAGCCAGTTGCTATTGGTCTCGAAGGTTCCCAAGTACAGGTTTTGGCCCAAACCGGACACAGTGATGAGGGGCTGGCCAGTCAGCGCATAATTACGCGCCATCCATGGCGCGAGCAGCAGCGCCACGCCCAAGAGCACCGCGGTAAAACGTTTCGCGGCAGTTAGCCAACTGAGCCGATTGGCAGACGCCAAAAATACAATTGTAACAGCGCAAAACCCCAGATACTCCGGCCGACAGAGCGCCAGTGATGCCCAACCGATGCCCGCAATTGCATAGAAGATGCTGGTTCCGCGGCGCATTGATATGAGAGTTAAAACCGCAGCGAGCGCGGATAAAAAACTAGCTAGCGTTTCACTTAGAATTTCGCTGGTGTAGTAAATATTATAGGGGCCAAACGCGTAGATGGAGGCGGCGATTAATGCCGGCCAAGGCGATCTCGGGAAAATTAGCCGCGTCAGTATGAAGACTAAAAAGCAAGTCATCGTATCCAATATGCATTGGACGACGCGCGTGGCATCAAAATTCTGCGCGCGCAAAACCGGCGTGGACACTGGAGATATGTCTCCAAAAACCGAATAAACACTCGCCAAAAACACGGGGTACAGCGGCGCACGCGATACTGCGGCCTCATAGCGTAATTCGGGACGATTTTCTCCAACCCCGTAGGCGCCACCGTAATCCAACCCCGAAAATCCATTGCCCTGCGTCAAATTGAACGCGATCGCATTATAAAGAAACGAATCTCCGAATATCCCTAGCCCCGCGCGCTCACGTTCTGGCGCGGCCGCCAAAGACATCAGTCGAACAATCAAGGCAAGCGCGAGAATTAGCCAGATGAGGCGAATGCGCGGCATTTCGCGTTGATTGGAGGCTTGGACAATCCGCGCAGATTGGTCAGTCAGCATGGTCTTTTCGCCATTTCCCCAATGTGACTGGTGAGCCTTCTCGCCCGCCGCAGGATACGCAGATCGGATCGCGCTTGACGGTTGCGTGTTGAACCCACAGCGATCGCTAAGACCCTGACCCCTCGCCATTCGCCGCGCCGGGGCGTTCGGATTAGCGGCGACCCTGGGGCTGACGGAACAATCGGCTCTGCGCAGTATCAGCGCCGCAGATTGATCTCTCGTCGAATGGTTAGACGAAGCAGAAGCGACGCAGCACAGCCGCGAAAGAAGCACGAAAAACCTGAGTGTCAGGAACCGCGCGAGGGTGGCGCCGCGCAATTAACGTTGACCGTATTTGCGATGGATCTCGTCGTGAGTCAAGGCGCGAGAGTGAGATCGATCTGCTCAGCAAGGCATGCCGCGTGATCGATCGAGCGCAGGCAACTTGTTGCAGGCATGTCCGAAGGAAGACATAGTTTTCTTATGGCGCCGACGAACGACGCGGCATGGCGGCGGAAGACGCGACGATAATTCGCGTTGGTTGTCGGACTTAACCCAAGGCGTTGACCCACTCGAACGGCCGCGAACGCGCACCGTGCCCAAAGGTGTAAGAGCCGGAACGATTTTCAACCACGCTCAGTGCGTTCGAAGACAACGTCAACATGCGCGCTAGAACGCTGCAAGCCTCTGAATCACCGGCCACTTCTCTTCACCCGTTTAAAACTAAGCGCACCCCGCTGCTTGCGCATGCGAGTATTACCGGAACTTTGATGATCTGTGGATCCGACGTGCACGATTTGATAGTGCTCGCGGCGCATATGGCGCGTCGCCGAGATGAGGTTCTTGATCAGTGGCGTAAGTGCGTCAAGTCTGACGGCGCGCTCACCTCCGGTCGCTCGATGCCACGGTCTGAATTGAATGACCATGTGCCGGGCCTACTGCGCGCCTATGAGACTGCGCTTGCCCGTTCTTCGGGCCAACCGCTGGCTGCTCCAAATCCCAGTGCGGAAGCCTCAGCGCACGGCTTGCACCGCTGGCAGCAAGGCTACGATTTGAGCGAAGTGACGCGTGAACTGGGTCTGCTCAATGAAGTCGTGGTTGATGAACTCGATCAATTCGCTGCTGAAAACGCGTCTGCGTCCACGCAGGATATGCGCGCTGCGCGCCGTCTTTGGGCTGCGGCGTGCACGCAAGCCATTGCGGAGAGTGCGTCAGAGTATTTCCGCCTCCGCCAGGTCGAGGCGGCAGGTCATGTACGCGATCTGGAGCGCGCCGTCGTTGAGGTACGTGAACTCGAACATCAGCGGGCGCAACTGTGGATGCAAGCCGCACACGATTTACGCGGCAATCTGGGCGTGGTCTCTAACGCGACCGCCGGCTTGTCGAGCGCTGCTGTGCCGGACATCTTGCGTGCCGATTTCCTCCACTTGCTCCAGCGCAATGTGCGCTCCCTGCACCATCTGCTCGATGACGTGACCAGCCTCGCGCGGCTGCAAGCCGGACAGGAAATCCGAAATCTTGCAAGCATCGACGTCGGACGCTTACTACATGAGCTATGCGAAGGCCTGACGCCCCTGGCCGAGCATGCCAAACTGTACCTGCGTTTTTCTGGCCCGCTGCCATTTGTCGTGCAGGGAGATGCGGTCAAAATTCGGCGTCTCGCGCAAAATCTTGTGCTGAATGCGGTCAAGTACACGCAACGTGGCGGGGTCGTGGTCGAATGGGGTCCGTGCGGCGTCGACGACCGTGCGCGCTGGTCGATAAGCATTGAAGACACCGGCCCAGGGTTCGATTTCGGCCCCAGCGCAGCCGTGGCTGGCGCCATTCAGCAGGCCACGCAACTGACCGCATCCACTGACCCGGGCAGCATTCTCGACGCGCGGACCGCGACCCTCGGCGAAGCGGAGAACCAGGTGGAGAACGAGGCGACGGCCCAGTCAGACCATCCTGCCGTGCATACGCAAGGCGAAGGCATTGGCTTGTCGATCGTCAAACGCCTATGCGAATTGCTCGATGCGACAATTGAACTGGAGTCCTCCGCCGCTGTGGGCACGCGATTTCGGATCTTGCTACCGCGGCAATATGTAGTCGAGCCAACAGAGATAGCGTCAACACACTGAAAAGATCTCCACGGACCATTTGTCCGGGGCGCTTGACCTTGCATCGCGCCTCCCGCACGGCAACATCGAGCACGTCAGGATTCATCGCTGCCCCAAGAACGATGCGATGCCGTGACCCTGCGCTTTTTGGTCGCATCACGACGCACAAAAAATGTGATGAAACCCAGGGTTTTTTTACTATGCTTAAGGTTTAGCGGGGGAAAGCTGCGGATCTTCGTAGCGGGGCCTTGGCAGACGGTCGATATCGTCGCAACGAAACGCGCTTATCTCAGGACTAATTCATGACCACGTATCCTTCAGTCTCGACATCTCTAGTGCTCAGCGTGGCAATTTCATGCGCGATTTGGGGTGTTAGTGCCCGCGCAGACGACATCGAGGCACAACTGGCAAATGGCGACGGCTTTGAAATCAATTCGCAAGGCACCAATGTGGTGCGCCTGCGTGTGAACTCCGATGGCAGCGTGTTGGTGCCGGCACTACCCGCTGGTGCCATTGAAGATCAGTATTTGTGCTTTGACACCACCAGCGGTCAACTCGGCCGCTGCCTGACGCCGCCCACCGGGGCAACTGGCCCGGCAGGGCCGGCAGGTGCAACTGGCGCCACTGGTGTCCAAGGCATTATGGGTGCGACAGGGCCAGTCGGGCCAATGGGTACGACTGGGGCGACAGGGTCGATCGGGCCAATGGGTTTGACTGGTTCGACAGGTTCAACTGGTTTGACTGGTGCGACAGGGTCAATCGGGCCAATAGGCGCGACAGGTGCGACCGGCGGCGTCGGCGCAACGGGTACGACTGGAAATATTGGTCCAACGGGAAGTCCGGGCGCAGTCGGTGCTACCGGCGCGACGGGTATCCAGGGGCTGGCCGGGCCAACCGGAGCGACCGGCAGCATGGGTACAACGGGTGGTTTCGGGCCCACCGGCCTGATGGGAGTGACCGGTGTAACCGGCGGCGTGGGTTCCACCGGCGCGCCTGGATCGATCGGACCTACCGGCTCAGTCGGCGCTATGGGTGCCACCGGAAGCACCGGCGCCGCCGGCCCGACCGGCGCCTCGAACGCAATAAATTGTTCTTGGATTACGGGTGCGCCAGCCACTGTCGGCGCTGCGATGGGCTCGACTGGTTCGTCTTTCGCCATTTGCGCCGCTCCTCGCACCGTTGCGGCGGGCGGTTGCGAGGGATTCACGAGTGTCGCCATCGCGCGCAGTCAAGTGATCGGAACCGATAGTTGGCAGTGCTTCTTTAACCGCATTGTCACCATTGGTAATAGCAACGATCTGTCGGCTCAGGCCTATTGTTGTTTGCCCTAGTCCGCCACGCGCGTCGACCCGCGCACAGGATGTCCTGTATCCGCAACATCATGTTCAGTCGAGTGAGAATTTTGGCGCGATCCATTCGTCCAAGGCTTCATCACGCCTTGGACGCTAAATCATGATGTCAGCCAATCTGAAGACAGGCTCTCGCGTAGGTCTGCTTGCTGCCTTGCTTAGCCTCGGCACAGCGGCAATTGCGGGCAGCCTATTGCAAACCGGAATGGAGTCTGAGGCGGTCGCCAGCATCGACTGGAAGGGTGACGAGTTTGACGAGCCCGCTTCACTGAACGATTTCCGACGCATCTGGCAAACCGAACACTGGCCCTTCGACCAGATGCAGCAGATAGACCTGCACACGGGTATCCCAGGCCGATTGCGCATGCAGCCCTATTCCTCTGGCTGGTGGCAAGACTATCGCGCCGAACTCACATACAAGTTGGTCACGGGCGATTTGATCGCCACGACTTTGGTGTATCCGCGTAATGCATCCAATACCGGCGCACCGGGCAGCACGAGCGGTGGCCCGATCGAGAGCGAATATTCGCTTGGAGGGATCATGCTGCGCGCACCGCGCGCGGATGTTGAAAGTAGCAACGCGAATTGGGTGCGCGGGCGCGAGTCCTTCGTTTTTCTGTCAATGGGTGCTGCCGACGTGCCCGGCAGTTACCAGTTCGAAGACAAAACCACGCGCCCTGCCCTACCAGGCGAAACGCACAGTATCTCCGTGCGCCTGATCACCACTTCGCCGGGCGGCGCCAACGCGGCCTATCTACGTACGGTACGTGTTGGCGCGCACGTGATTCTGCTCATTCAACCATTCGGAATCGCCAATCCGAGCTGGCGAGTCCTTCGCCGCTTCCACCGTCCCGATCTTCCCACACGCGTGCAAGTCGGCCTCGTCGCGTACACCGATTGGGCCACGATGCGCGCGTGTTCCTACGAGCACCACAACCTTAACATCCTTACCCAATCCTGCGATCCCACACCACAACCGGCCGATCCAGACCTGATGGCCAGCTTCGAATTCCTACGCTTAACCCGTCCGCGCCTACCGCCCGAACTGGCCGGCGCAAACCTGAGCAATCCCGCGGCCGTGAGCGATGCGCAGCTAATTGCAGCTTTCGGATTTACGCCATGACGGCCGCCGCCGTCGGCGTTCAGCGCGAACAGTTGCGGACAAATATTCGTGGCGCGCGCCCGTTATGCGGCAGGCTCGGTTGCGGCAGCGTTTTCGAATGTTGCTTCAGCAAGTTGCCCGCGACTCAGCCGAACTTTTTCGAGAGCTTTGGGTAACGCTCGGGCAGCTCGCTTTCTTCCCACGCGACGCCAGTCGGCTCCGAACTGCGTGCAACTTTAGGGCCAGGAAATCGGTCGGCGTTCTTTCCGGTTTTCTCTTCCCATGCGATCGAGGCAACGTATTGGAAGCCCTCAATTTGTCCGTCGTCATCATGATTTTTGATCACTTTGACCAAGGACTCGGGATCCAACATCGCGGCTTCGTAGACCTCTTCTCCGCGCGAAATTAGCCAGCCGCGAAAATCGGTGAAACCATCGTCGGAACAGCCACCGCCGATCACATAGGCAGCGCCCCAAAGTTCAAAGGTGTAGGCGCGGTTGTGGTACTCGCTGAAGATGCGGTCAAACACGAGAATGTCGTCGATTTCCAATTCGACCAGCGCATTCTTCAGCGCTTCCATCTGCTCTACCGGTTCGCCGCGCACTTCTCGACGCGAGGCATTGATCAAATTCCAGAAAATTAGTCGGTTCACACGAGAATCCTGTGGTTAAGAGCTTGTCCGAGTAGCTGACCACGGCGCAATCCTGATCGTCGCCGCCTTCCGATCACCGCCACAGCCCAATCGTAGCAATCCGCCGGACCGCATCACATCGCCTGCTCCTCGGCTACAGCAATCCGAACCAGACGCAGCGAGCGAAAAAGCGCGCTTGAACCTAGCAGCCTGTCGGACTTAAAGGAAATCGGCTGCAAATCCGCCTGGACGATCCATATTCCGCCGCTTTCTCGGGCAATAGAAGAGCTATTACCCTTCAAAATCGACGAAATCTGGCTTCGCCCAGT
>Ga0209181_10004647_pt1 | contig 20265 bp, 12 predicted proteins | sample MAT05_FD_187208 | JGI IMG/M metagenome (GOLD analysis project Ga0209181, IMG submission 187208) | Freshwater microbial communities from Lake Fryxell liftoff mats and glacier meltwater in Antarctica - MAT-05 (SPAdes) (version 2) | ecosystem: Environmental > Aquatic > Freshwater > Ice > Liftoff... | reverse complement strand
CGCACTCTTCATTGATTCCGTTTTGGGCTGAAAAGTTGGACAGGAATAAGCTTCATGCAAAACAAATATCTAAAAGAGGTGGCGAGCTATGGTGCGAAAATAGGGGCGAAAGGGTTACGATGAGTGGGAACTGTGTGTTTTATATGAAGGGAGAAATAAAAGTGTAATGTTTGATTTTGGGAGCAGATTTCGATAGAACATTTTTACCGTTTCAACTTTTATTGAACTTAACCAATTATTCTTGTCACTATCATTTTTATCGTTCAGCGGATTTTAACTTATGTTTTCACACTTCTTATAAAGGGCATCTCTAAAAACTTACCTTTTTCTTTCTTTTGGAGAGGAATTAAAGGTGAGGTCATATAAAAAAAATGAGTTTTTAGAGATGCCCTAAAGTGTATTATTGCATGTTGTGATATACTTTCTGTACATCTTCGTCTTGCTCCAGTTTATCAACCAGCTTAAAAACATCCTGTGCAGCTTCTTCATCCATTTCAGTAGCGTTCATCGGAATTCTGGTAAGCTCCGCTGAAATCACTTCAATCTTTTTTTCCTCCAGTGCTTTTGCCATGTGGCCGAATTCTGTAAATGCAACCCGAATAACGATATTGCCTTCGCTATCTTCTCCAATTTCCTCCAAACCGTAATCAATCAATTCCAGTTCAAGGTCTTCAATATTTAAACCACCGCCTTTAATTTTAAATTCACCCATCCTCGTAAAAGTAAAGGATACACTGCCTGCAGTGCCCAAACTACCACCGCTTTTTGTGAAGTGCATCCGCACATTTGCTACGGTACGGGTAGGGTTATCAGTAGCCGTTTCAACCAATATCGCTATGCCATGCGGTCCATATCCTTCATATAAAACCTCATCATAGTTAATCATTTCTTTACCCATGGCTCGCTTAATAGCCGCTTCCACCCTGTCTTTTGGCATACCCACACTTCTTGCATTCTGGTAACAGCGGCGCAATGCAGCGTTGCCATCAGGATCGGGGCCACCTGCCTTCACCGCAATTACAATTTCTTTTCCAATACGGGTAAAATTCTTCGCCATTTTATCCCAGCGGGCAAACATGGAACTTTTTCTTACTTCAAATATCCTTCCCATAAATTATATTGAGGTTTGTAGTTTGCAGCTGAGGTACTTTTTATAGTATAACAAGCGTATAAACTTTTTTAAACTTTAAGAAATGCAAAATTAAGGAAAATCATTTTTTTGTAAACATTGTAAATCGTGAGCTATTTTTTTTGCACTTTAAACCTTTCAAATATGGCTCTACATTTTAACCATATCCAAATTTTTTTATCAACCATATCTTAAGAGAGCGATTAGTTTATACTGGTATGCCACCTTTATACAACTAATTATTAATGGCATGCGATCATTTCTTTCCAAAAAAATGACGTCTGTTTTGTATCTGGATGGTCTATTAGTGTGCTTGTAAAACAGCTGTTATGGTTTGCATTGGATTAAAAAGCGATTGCAAAATCGATAACAATTAGTTGATCTGGAAAGACTGATTTAAAGTTTATCTTTATGACGCAGAAAGAAACCGTATTAACCGTAAGCAACTATTAATCCTCAAAATAAATTTTATGAAAGCAATTAAATCATTACCACAAAAAAAGTGGTTTTTTATTATCGCCTTAATACCCTGTTTTCTATTTTCGAAATGTAAGAAAGATGAAGTATTGCCTGAATATTATTTAAGGTGTAAAGTAAATGGATTGGATTTCCAACCCAATGGTTGCACCAACTGCACCCAATGTAGTCTTATGGGCGATACAACCTTGATACTTGGTGGTAACAGGGATTATGAAACTTTAGGAACTCTCATAAAGGATCTTACCATCATAAAAGTGGGGAACTATCCATTAAGCCATTTAAATGGACGGATGGCTGATTATAAGAATAGTACCCTTCCAGTAGATAGATTTTTTACGGATTCTACTCATACAGGGATTTTATATATAACCTTATTGGATAAAACAAATAAAATAATTCAAGGCACTTTCAACTTTAAAGCATTTAATGCTTATCGAAACGATTCAGTTACAATAAGCGATGGGAAGTTCAGATTAAAATACAATAACTAATTTAAAAAAAACGTAACATGAAATCAAACTATTTTTTAAGAAAATTCTTTGTAACAGCAACACTGATATTTATTGGACAAGGGCTTTTTGCTCAGCAAAATTGGGATACACTCTCTTGGAAAAACTATTCCGATTACAAAATGCAGAACCTCAATAAAACGTTTGTAACCACCAATATTTTATACGACCGTATGTTTCCTCTCGCCAATGTGGATGAATATACGGGATTACCTGCAGCAAGCAATATGGATACAACACATCCAGATCATTTAATGTAGGCTTACTATGAAATATACAATAGTGCTTACAATAACAATGGACGCATAAGCCGGGATAATTTAGATGTGGTTATAAAAAAGGGTTGGTAAACGGGTAACAATTAGTTGATCTGGAAAGACTGATTTAAAATTTATGTTTATGCCGCAGAAAGAAACCGTATTAACCGTAAGCAACAATTAATCCTCAAAATAAATTTTATGAAAGCAATTAAATTATTACCACAAAAAAAGTGGTTTTTTATTATCGCCTTACTACCCTGGTTTCTATTTTCGAAATGTAAAAAAGATGAAGTATTACCTGAATATTATTTAAGGTGTAAAGTGAATGGTTTGGATTTCCAACCCAATGGGTGCACCAACTGTGTCCAATGTAATCTGTTAGGAGATACTACTCTAATTATTCGTGGTAATAGAGATTACGAAACCTTAGGAATCGTTATTGAAGATCATACAATGATAAAGGAAGGCGTCTATCAATTAAGTGGTGTTGTTGGAAGAGTTGGTGATTATAAAAACAGTACACTACCGATAGATAGATATTTTACAGACTCAAGCCATACTGGGTTTTGGACTATCACAGTATTAGACAAGACCAAGAAGATTATTCAAGGAACCTTTAATTATATGGCTTTCAACAAATATCGTAATGATTCAATCACAATAAACTATGGGAAGTTCAGATTAAAATACAATAACTAATTTAAAAAAACGTAACATGAAATCAAACTATTTTTTAAGAAAATTCTTTGTAACAGCAATACTGATATTTATTGGACAAGGGCTTTTTGCTCAGCAAAATTGGGATACACTCCCTTGGAAAAACTATTCCGATTACAAAATGCAGAACCTCAATAAAACGTTTGTAACCACCAATATTTTATACGACCGTATGTTTCCTCTCGCCAATGTAGATGAATATACGGGATTACCTGCAGCAAGCAATATGGATACAACACATCCAGATCATTTAATGCAGGCTTACTATGAAATATACAATAGTGCTTACAATAATAATGGACGCATAAGCCCGGATGCTTTGGACGAACTAATAAAAACAAACGGCAACAGCAGGGAGCATCCAATCGGTATTTTTTATTACAAATTCAATAGCCTTGATACCAATGCGCTGCAAGATCATTTAATAGATACGTTAGCCAACGGACAGTTTGTGGATGTGGCCAACAGGCCAAGAAGCCCATATTTTACAAACACATCTTTTTTGGCGGCACCATTATTAGCTGATGGTCAAGTGATGGAAACCGGCAATCAAACTTTTTATTTTGACCCGGCATTTTTTCTTCACAACGACTCCTTAACAATAACACAGGTAAGGATAGATTTTGGAGATGGGCAAGGTGAATGGGTAGTTAATAATCCTTATAATGCTGGCGGCCAACTCGCAAGGCCATTTTTAAGCTCGATATTAAAAAATATAGGTGGCACATTATTCGGCAGAATAACGGTTATAGGTGTAGATATTTTGGGCAGGATAATTACAATGGGGAATCCATTTAAAGTGTTTGTAAAAAATACTAAAATTTACAGACCATTAACGGATTGCAGAGGTGGGAAATTTAGTGCTGGAACACGATGGGTAATAGAAGCACCACAGTCAAGGCTTGACCCTATCAATGCACAATATGGCAACCCCCAATTAGAATACAAAAATAAAGATGGCAACCCTGTAAAAGACACAGCCTACTTTTATTTTTCTGGAGATGGCACAGTTTGTAATCCGGCTCAATTAAAAAGACCAATTTTATTTATTGATGGCTTTGACCCGGATAATAGTAGGACTGTTCAAAAGATTTATGAGGACTATATTAACACAGGAATTATAAGATCTGGTTACGTAAACCCATTATTTGGAGATTACATGCTTAACGAAGGCTATGATTTTGTAATCCTTGATTTTAAGCATGGCAACGATCTGTTAGAGCGCAATGCCATGACGCTGGTATCGCTGATTGAAAGATTGAACCAGCAATATGGAAGTACAATGTTACAGGGTATTACGTTAATAGGGCCGAGTATGGGTTCGCTTATTGCACAGTATGCTTTAGCCTATATGGAGAAAAACAATATTCCTCATAATGTAAAAACCTATATTTCTTTTGATGGTTGCCACCAGGGTGCCAATGTACCCATTGGTTTGCAGAACTATGTGGAGTACTTTACCAAAAGAGGTATTTTTAAAAAGAATAAATCAATCAGGGAAGGTTTGTATAATGGGTTGGGCGCAAAGCAAATGCTTGCCCACCATGTATCTGCTAATTCTCAATCTCCTGTACCAGACGCTTTGCGAACTACCTTTCTCCAAAACCTGGCAGCGGTAAATGAGTATCCGCAGCTTTGCCGCAAAGTAGCGTTGTTAAATGGTACTAATACAGGGCAAATAAATTCTTTTCATCCTAACCCAAGCGAAACCCTCTTACGTATTTCCACACAACGAAAGGGTTGGAAAAGTTTATGGGGTTTATGCAGTGATAAAATATGCATGAAACTTGACTGGAGTTGTTATACTACGCCTAACAGCGGTACAGCTAAAGTAATGGACAACTGGACTGTTGCCCCGTTGTTTAATTTATTATTCTGGGTGCCACTGGGTAAAACAAACAGTTATGCAAATGCTGCATGGGGTAATAGCGCACAAGACAATGCACCCGGTGGTACTTTCGGAACCCTTTTTGGAAATGCGCCCGGTAACATTAATGAAAGCAATTTTGGGTTTCTGTTAAAAGAAGCGATGTACCTTTTAACCGGGTCTAAACGTACCAGCTTTTCGCAAAACCTTAACCAATTTACAATGATGCCGAGTTACAGTGCGGCTGATTTACGATTTCCAAACAAAAATTTATACATGAAATGGGACGATCAGTATCTATGCGGCAAAACTCCGTTTGATTATGTTTACGCACCACCCACAAACGAAGAACATGTGTTGGTTTCAGCAAATGGTGCACAATATTTTGAAAATGAAGTGAGGTGCAATATTACAAGTTTACCCACATACATTAACCCTGTAATGGTTGGTAACAGTGTTTTATGCACCACTGGTGATTATTCTATTGTAACATGCAAACCTGGTATCAATGTAGTCTGGACTGCTACTCCATTAGGTCTTGTTAATATTGCCGGTACCGGATCTGCCGTAACGCTTAATAAGGCGGGTAATGGAACAGTTACATTAACTGCAACAATTTCCAACTGTAACAATACTTACATACAAACTGTTTCTAAAACAATTCAAGTAGGAACTCCTCAACCAGGGTACATTAATTTTATACAGGATATTTGCGCCGAATTCCCTGTGTCGACAAATTATTTTCCTAATACAACTTATACCTGGTCTTTTTTTAAAATGCCTTATAGCTATAATTTGCAATCGTTCCCAAATTCCGGATCTAGCAAAAAGCTGAATCTAACTCAGGGGTCCGGCAATTATCGAATTGGCGTTACTGCAGACAACTCTTGTGGATCAAGCAATATTATCTATATAACAGTTCCTGTTACTTGTAGTGGCGGCCATTTTGCAATTGCACCAAACCCAACTACTAGTGCCGATGTAACAGTATCGGTAAAAGTGCAAAAAGCTACTACTACCAATAAAATGGAAGCTCCCATTCAAATTGATACAAAAATTTATGAAATTCGGGTTTTAGATAAACTGGGTGTTGTAAAAAAAGTAGTGAAATTTCCAAATGGTACAAATTCAACTCAAATAAGCTTATCAGGGCTAAAGCCAGATTTGTATGTGGTGCATATTTTTGACGGTATAACGTGGTCAACTGAAGAATTATTAGTCAAATAAAAAACGGCAAATTCATATTTTTTTAGCCATAAAGCCCGTAAAATTTGAGGGCTTTATGGCTAATTTTTTTGTAAAACAAGCATTATCACATCACTAATGTCATTAATTTAATACTTGCATGCGTTTCTGCAGTAAGCTTCTACATAAATAACTCATCTTCAAAATCTTTAGACATTTTATTCCCTAATTTTATTGTTCATGAGCCAACCATTGTTATCAGTCAATAATTTATCCATCGGTTTTGGCGCAGCAGGTAATATAATACCGGCTGTGAAAAACATTTCGTTTACGGTGGAGGCCGGCGAAATAGTAGCCATCGTTGGCGAATCTGGCTCTGGCAAATCGGTCACTTCTTTATCTCTTCTGCAATTGTTACCAACGCAGGCAGTTGTAAAAGGGCAATTGCTTTTTTCTGGTAACGACGGTAAAACAGTGGATCTTTTAAGGTTGCCGGAAAAAGGAATCAATGCCATTCGGGGAAAAGATATTGCGATGATTTTCCAGGAACCGATGACTTCCTTAAACCCGGTATTTACCTGTGGTTACCAGGTGATGGAAGCCATTCAGTTACATCAAAAACTTTCTTCGGCGGCAGCTAAAGAAAAAGCAATCGCATTGTTTGAAAAAGTGAGATTGCCCAATCCCGCTGAAATGATGAATCGATATCCTCACCAGTTAAGCGGCGGACAAAAACAACGGGTAATGATTGCAATGGCGATCAGTTGCAATCCGTTGTTGTTAATAGCCGATGAACCTACTACCGCATTGGATGTAACGGTTCAAAAAACAATCCTCGAACTCATAAAAGAATTACAGTTACAATTGGGAATGGGCGTGATTTTAATTACCCACGATCTTGGCTTGGTAGCAGATATTGCAGACAGGGTATTGGTAATGTACAAAGGCGAAATTGCAGAACAGGGAAGAACCAGCGAAGTATTACAAAATCCTAAGCATCCATACACAAAAGCTTTGATGGCCTGCCGACCTTCCATGCACGAAAGAGGGGAGCGGCTTCCGGTGGTGAGTGATTTTTTGGCCCCCCTGACCCCCAAGGGGGGTGCTGTAAGCGGCGCTTATGCTGGAAATGATATAGCATTTGATGCTATGAAAGAGAGTCTTTCATCACCAAGTACTTTAAAGGAGGAAACAGAGGGCAGTAAACAAATAATTACTGGCGAAACAATTCTTAGCGTTGAAAATCTTAAAGTCTATTACCCCGGTAAAAAGACATTGTTCGGTAAAACACCGCCGCCATTTAAAGCCCTGGATGACGTAAGCTTTACCGTTGGTAAAGGCGAAACTGTTGGATTGGTTGGTGAAAGCGGTTGTGGTAAAACAACATTAGGAAGGGCTATTTTAAAATTGATACCGCTTACATCGGGTAGTATTATTTTAAATGGAGCAGATCTTGCCGGATTATCCAAATCGGCAATGCAGCCCATTCGTAAAGATTTGCAAATTGTTTTTCAGGATCCTTATGGCTCCTTAAATCCAAGACTTACTATTGGAGCAGCTATCCAGGAGCCAATGTTGGTGCATGGTATATTGAAAAACAATCAGCATCGAAAGGATAAGGTAATTGAGCTTTTAGAAAAGGTGAATTTAAAGCCGGAGCATTTTAACAGATACCCGCATGAATTTAGCGGGGGCCAGCGCCAGCGCATTTGTATTGCCAGGGCATTGGCTTTAAATCCTTCATTTCTAATTTTTGATGAAAGCGTAAGTGCATTGGATGTGAGTGTGCAGGCGCAGGTACTCAATCTGCTCAACGATCTGAAGAAGGCGTTTGGCTTTACTGCAATATTTATATCACATGACTTGTCCGTTGTGCGTTTTATCAGCGACCGGATTATGGTGATGAATAAAGGAAAGATAATTGAAGAAGGCCCATCAGATGAAATCTATTTTTCTCCAAAAAATGAATACACCAGAAAATTGATAGATGCCATTCCGGGTAAAGGAATCAGCAGCCTGAGAGGCTAATCCATTCACATAACATTAAACCAAAACATAAGTGTTAATCGTAAAGGATTTTATTACTCCTCATAGTCGCCAATCTTTGTAAACCGATATCCGTTTTTTACGCCATCAAAAAAATTGGCAGCACTTTTTCTAAAGGTAAATAGCACTCGTTTTAGTTGTTCCTGAAATTGTTCATTTACTGTTTTATCGCCTTTTAATTTTTTATCCGTCATTACAGACAGCTTGTGGTCACTACTTGTTTCAAGCAGGTTTTCAGGCTGTAATCCACTTAACCCAATTTTCCAGTCGTCGTCTTTTTTGATCCGGTATTTAAAGAAATAGACAGTTCCGGTTTTACCAGCAAAGGCTGATTTTTGTTTGCCAACAAGGATAATGGAATCTACCTTGTTAAAGTCTTTATCTGCCACCAGGTAGCTCCTGGCTAAGTCTACCTGCGTTTTATATTTTAGGGGAAATTTATCCAGGGCTTTAATATCCTCTAAACGGCTATAAAGATTCCCTCTCCATTTATCTTTTTCAGCAAACCACCGGATGATACTATCGGCTACCGGCTTTTGATTGCGCAATAAAATAATCACTGTATTCAATCGAACGGCATCATCTTTTGAGCGTAGTAATTTTTCAAAAAAAGCGGGCACGTCATTATTTTTCTCGTAAAAGGGCATTAACAAAATAGCATACCCCCTCAGTTCATTTTTCTGTTCATCGTTGTTGTAATTTCGAATCGGGTCGTCCTCGTTGTCTTTTCTGTTTTCTTCATTAATTCTTTTTTCGTCTTTCCCCAGTTGTTTTTTCAATGCTATTTTGGCATCAAAATAAATGCTGTTAAAGTAAGTTTCGTAATGTACATCGTTAAAATAGCCGCTATCAACCAGTGTTACCAGCAATGATTGTACAGGCTTTTTGTAGTCATCCACACTTGCCAACTGTAGTAAATCAGGATAAAGAGTTGCTGCCAGTTTTAATGAATCTTCCAGATCGTTGAACAAAGTGGTGTAGTTGTAACTGTTATCAAAAAGGGGCGGATCCTGCAAAACCAACGTTTTAAATAATTGAATGGCTTCGGCTGTTTTGTGCCTGGCCAGTGCTTTTAAAACTTCATTTTGAAAAGTACTGGTGTCTGCAGTCTTCCTATATATATGATACAGCAAGCCTGCAATAACTCTTTCAGAACTGTCTTTGATGTAACCAAGTTCAGCTATCAGTTTGGTCTTATTTTCCACATAATCTTTATCTGCCCTCAATGAATTGATGGCTGTTATAATCTTCGGAACTCCCTTTTCTCCATAATAAACATCGCTGATTTTTTGCTTTGCTTTTGTGTAGATAATGCTGTCTTTACTGGCGAGGTCGGTAAAAAAACTATCCAGCTTATTCGTAAAAATATTCTTGCCGGATATTCGGTCGTTGGGTGTAAAGCTGGAAAAAAACTGGTCCCTAAATCCACTTTGCTGGCTAATGGTATCTCCAATCGTAACCATGCTAAACATGTAGTTGTCTTTCAGCATAATCCGTCTATTGATTGTTCGGGACGATCCTGTATCCCTTAAAATAAATGAATAACCTCTTACCTCATTTTTTAAAGTAAATGAATCTTTTTTATAAAGAATAAGGTCGTCTGTATTATAGTAGTCATTGAGCTGAGTTTTCCAGAAATTCAATGAATCCTTCACATAGTAATATTGAGGAAATTCCTGGATACTGACGCCAACAGTTTCGCCGGTAGAATCACTGGTGAACAGAGCGTTTTTATTTTTCGGCCAATAGCTGCCATTACCGGAATAGATACCACTGGCAACGATATCCGCAGTTACTTTTTCAAGTTTATCCCGGTAGTCTTCATCCAGATCGGGAGTTACCGGCGTGATTACTTTAAAGTGAAGAAATGAATCTATGTATTGCCTGGTGGAGGTGTACTGGTAATCAGTAAAACGAATGGAATTAAAGAAATCATTGAAATTTGCGCCTGCGTTTTTACTGCTCACGGCGTAGCAATAATAATGGGGTCCTTTTATAAGATAACGTGCTGTTACAGTGGCTCCATTTTTCATACGTTCCTTTACTTCCAGGCAAGGATAGCCTGACCAACTGGTAAGCCGCCGCTTCAACTGTTTGTCAAAATATTCAGGTGACCGAAAGGATTCTTCAATCAATTTTAAATCAAAAGAATCTTCTTCAAGGAATTTGAAATTGTGTACACTCTTTTTTAAAATGAGATAAGCGTCACCCGTTGTTTTATCCAGTGCTTCATACTCCCAGCGATTCATTCCATCACTGGTATTGGTGTTCAAATTTTCATTGGGCACCTGCGGCAGCATTACTGAAAACCCTCCCTGTTTTGGCGAAAATGTAACAGGGGATGCGCTACTTTCTTTTAGTTGAATAGACGAAAAAAATTGAGTGGCTTCTTTACCGGTAACATAACTTTCTTTTCCACTCATTTTAAAAAGGATGATTTCAAAAGGAGTTATAAAAATATTGTATCGCTGCAAATCTCCACGCCTTGTTCGGTTGGTAATTTCAAATCCCTGGAAACCGTTTTTTTGAATCAATGATTTGTTAAGAATTTTCCCTGGAATGTTTTCATAGAGCAAACTATCAATTTTTTTTACAATAGTTGCTTCATTCTGACCTAAAAACGAAGCAAATGTCTTCACCCTCGTAACCATGTAATAACTCCCGTTGCTCATATCCGCATATTGCCGTCTGTCTAATTGTTGGTACTCATCTTTAATATGATACAATGGTCCGGGCATACTCAGGGTATAAAAGCCATCGTCTGATTTTATAGTTTTGAAATTGACCGGCACGTTCAGTTGATCTATTTCCTCTTTTTTGGTAGCATCCCTGTCGGGCATCATGATGGGGCGTAGGTTGTAACCCATTTGTCGTAATAGCTCTATCACCCCTCTTTTGCCTGGTAAATGGGCAGCACCAACACCAACAAACAGGCTGCTCTTTTTTATGATGGTATCAATTGAACCTGCCTGTATCTCGTTTCTTTTGTATAAAAACTTTTCTCTGAAAGCATCCGATTTCTCCATTAAAAGGTCCAGAGAGTCCATTAGGTCCAGATCGCCACTGTGATAGGCATCCTGGATTTTTTGTCCGATATCTTTCATGGATTCACCATCCATGTCCATGTTTTTTTTCTTTTTCTCTTTGGCCATATCCGCATAGGCTTCCAATACAACCTTCTCTGTTTCATTGTAATCTTCTACACCTGCAGAACGTTTGCCTAGTTTTTTACCGGTTTGAAAAATGTACATATCCAGGAAAGTATCTTCCTCAAAATCTTCCCTTGCCTTATAGCTGCGATACAGCAAACTGTTTACGATGGTTGGTTCTGTACTAAGGGCAGTTTTTATTTCAGTTTCGTAATTATTGATACGAAATGAATTTTCATTTAAAAAATTCCCACCCGGAGCCTGCACAAAATTGACGTAGTTTTCTTTTAGCTTATCAAGGCGAACCATCTGTCCCTGCCATAAATCGGGATTTAATTCGAGTGCCACCGCATCCACGCTTTTGAGGGCGTAATAAAAAGAATCACTCAGGTGAAAGGCCATCTTGCTGCTTACGTGCATGGTACCAAACAGGTAAGAAGGGTTTTTCAGACCATTACCGGTAATTTCCCAAAAAAGACTTGGGTACTTTTTAGGCGTGTTCTTTTGACAATACACATTGCCTGCGGCCATTATAAAAAAGGCGGAGATCATTAACAGGAAATGCTTTTTGCTCATACTGGGTTTTATTAAATGGCTACCTTATAAAGATGCGTAGAAGTGAACATACCACAAAATTATCAGTAATCTATTAACGCATTTTTACTCAAAATAGTTGTAGTGGCACAGGGTTGAAAGAATCGCATATTTGAATCTGCTTAAAATGAACTACATTTGCGCTCTTAAAATCATGCCGTAACATGATAAGTGCCTTTAACGGCTACATATCTCTGTAACACCTACAGTACAAGGTCTGGTTGTCATTTTAAAAAATTACTGATACAAATGAAATTAAGTCAATTCCGGTTCGACCTGCCCCTTAATCTGATCGCCCAAAACCCCACCAAAAAAAGAGAAGATAGCAGAATGATGGTGATTAATCGCAAAACTGGCGTGATTGAGGATCGCCATTTTAGGGATATCATCGAATATTTTGATGACAAGGATGTAATGGTAGTAAACAACACCAAGGTTTTTCCGGCACGTATGTATGGCCGCAAGGAAAAAACAGGTGCTAAAATTGAAGTGTTTTTATTAAGAGAATTAAATAAGCCCAATCGTTTGTGGGACGTAATTGTGGACCCGGCCCGTAAAATACGTGTTGGTAATAAATTGTATTTTGGTGAAAATGATGAGCTGGTTGCAGAAGTAATTGATAATACAACCAGCCGTGGACGTACCATTCGGTTTTTATGGGATGGAACAGAAGAGGAATTTAGGGTAATGTTGGATTTTATGGGTGAAACACCGTTGCCAAAATATATCAAGCGCAAGCCGGATGAAGAAGATAAAGAGCGTTACCAAACGGTGTATGCAAAGCACGAAGGTGCGGTTGCAGCACCCACAGCAGGTTTGCATTATAGCAAAGAATTGATCAAACGTCTTGAAATTAAAGGGATTCGCTTTGCAGAAGTTACTTTGCATACCGGCTTAGGTACTTTCAGGCCAATTGAGGTGGAAGATTTAAGCAAACACAAAATGGATGCAGAATATTACGGAATTGATGAAACAGCCTGCCAGGTCGTAAATAAAGCTAAAGCGGATGGTAAAAGGATTTGTTCTGTAGGAACTACTACTATGAGAGCAATGGAATCATCTTTTACAGCTCAAAAATTATTGAAACCATCAGAAGGCTGGACCAACATGTTTATTCATCCTCCTTATAATTTTTCTATTGCAGATTCATTGGTTACCAATTTTCATTTACCAAAAACAAGTCTATTAATTATGACTTGTGCTTTTGCAGGGTATGATTTGGTGATGGAAGCATATAAAAAAGCAATTAAGGATAAATATCGTTTCTTTAGTTATGGGGATGCATTGCTGGTTATTTAGTAAAAAAATCTTTTTCGAGAAGATATTTACTGGCTCCTCAATTTTGAGGGGCTTTTTTATTGAATGGGCATAAAAAAGGGCTGAGATAGAAATCTCTGCCCGTTAATAAATCCAATATCCTATGAAAAACCAATTAACAGACAAGGCTTCCTCGCTATTCGTTGCATGGTAGTTGTTAAAATATTCGAAAGATGAAATTGGTAAAATGGAGAATAGTATTTGAAATTATGCTATTAGGTTAGCAACCCTTTTTATTTATAGATTCAAATATGTAATTTGGATCTATAAAACGATTGTTATGCCAACCATTCAGCAGTGGCTCTCCGCCTATGGCGAAAGCCATAAAAATGAAGCCAATAAAACGATTCATTGGATTTGTATACCAGTTATCTTTTTTTCAATCGTTGGACTATTCTATACCATAAAGCTTCCGGTTTCCTTGAGTGGCATTCAGTTAAATATTGCAATGATTGTAATGGGATTCGTAGTGTTGTATTATTTCTATCTAAGCAGAACGCTTTGGGTTGGCATGTTGATTTTCGGGTTTGCCTGTTTGGTGTTATGTCATTTAATAGAAAAAAGCGGCATTATGCCGCTTTGGTTGTTCTGTGTAATCTTATTTGTATCAGCCTGAGTAGGTCAGTTTTATGGACATAAAGTAGAAGGAAAAAAGCCTTCCTTTCTAAAAGATATCCAGTTTTTAATGATAGGACCGGCCTGGCTGATGAGTTTTATTTATAAAAAATTAGGCGTTCCATTGTGATCATTCAAGACCAAACAGGTCAACGTTTAGTGCTTGTAATGTTTGTTCTTTGTGACTGCGTTCAATTAAGATCGAAATATTGTGATGGCTGCCACCATAACTTACCATACGAACCGGAATATTCTTTAATGATTTGAACAGCTTTTGCATTACCTCTTCCGTTTGCATGATTTCATTGCCTACAATTGAAACAATGGTTTGGTTGGTATCAATTTCTACGGTTCCAAATGGCTCCAATTCCTTTATAATTTCAGGTAGATTGATGTCATTATCAATGGTTAATGAAACAGCAACTTCTGATGTAGTAATCATATCAATCGAAGTGCGGTACTTTTCAAACACTTCAAATATCTTTCTTAAAAAACCATAAGCCAGCAGCATACGGCTGCTCTTGATTTTAATGGCAGTAATGCCATCCTTGGCTGCCACAGCTTTCACGCCTTCACTGCCAGCCAATGCTGTAATCAATGTGCCATGAGCACCAGGCTGCATAGTGTTGAGCAATTTTACCGGCACATTGTAAAACTGTGCAGGCCAGATACTTGCCGGATGCAAAATTTTAGCGCCGAAATAGGCTAGCTCTGCAGCTTCATCAAAACTCATTTGTTCAATGGCTACTGTTTTCTTTACAACTCTTGGGTCGTTGTTGTGCATCCCATCTATATCCGTCCAGATTTCGCAAACAGAAGCATTGATGGCAGCAGCTATCAGCGAAGCGCTATAATCACTTCCACCTCTTTTTAAATTGTCAACTTCTCCTTTTGAATTGCGGCTGATATAACCTTGTGTGATGAAGATCGTCTTGTCTTTATTGCGGTGTAAAATTTGCGCAAGCTTCACTTTAATGCTGCCAATCTGTGGCTCATCGTAATTATCAATCGTCATAAAATCAAGTGCCGGAATCAACAAATGATCAATGTTCTGTTCTTCCAGATAAACGGAAAATAACTTGGTGCTTAGTAGTTCGCCCTGTGCCAGTATGTCTTTATTCAAAGCCTCACTAAAGGAGATTTTCAATATGATGTTTAAGAATTCAAAATGTTCATTGGTAATGGCTGCAGCTTTTTGCAACGCAGCTTCCGTAGTAAGTAATTGGCTACAGAACGTTTTATAATGTTCCTCTAAGGCGCTGATCTGTTTCTTAGCTGCACTTCTATCTCCCTGTGATAAAGAGTTACTGATTTCTACCAGTGCATTCGTGGTGCCACTCAATGCGGATAGCACAACAATTTTGCTCTCTTCATCTTTGGTTATCAACTTTGCAACTTCATGCATTCTTTCCGGCTTACCAACGCTGGTGCCGCCAAATTTCATTATTTTCATTGTTCCCCCCCCGGTTTTCGCATTACTGCGATTTTTAATTTAGAAATATTAAAGTCGGCAAATTTACCGGTTAATAAGCCGGTTTCAAAAAAATTGTACCGCTGGAATTTAAACAGGTCGAATTATACTGGTGATGTGTCAACTTGACTTGTCATGAGTTCTACCGGTGAGTCACCCTTTGGGGGTAACTCACCGGTAGAACTCGCAAATTAATACGCCCTTTAACATGTGACATAACACTAGTTTAGAGCTTGTGGCTATTTATTTCAATGCCATATTTGGCACCCAAAGTAGCAAGGTCATCTACTACGGTTTGCAACAAAGGAATACCTTTTACCATTCTTTCAGTTTCCATCATTCTTTCAGGATCGCCTGGAATCAACACAGCGGTTTCACCTTTCACTGTTTCGGCAGATCGGAAACGCCGGATCCATTTATCCATGTGTAATTTAAAATCATCGGCAGGTCTAAATGCATCAATCCGCATTACACCAAAAAAGTGACCGATTCCTTCGCCAGGCAAATTTTCAGGCATGGGTATGTAGGCAGGAAATGGCGGAACCCATGGTCCATAATTGGCACCGCTCAGTATAGCAGAAAAAATATCTACAATCGATCCGAGCATATAGCCTTTGTGACTGCCATGTTCTTTATCGCCTCCAAGGGGTAATAATGCGCCGCCGTTTTTTACTTCGCTGGCTTTGGTGCTTGGCTCACCATCTTTGGTTTGAACCCAGCCGTCGGGTGTATCAAGATTTTTTCGCTGGAGTATTTCCAGTTTGCCATTGGCGGCGGTGGTAGTGGCAAAATCTGCTACAAAGGGCGGTTCAACACCCGCAGGAATGGCTACTGCAATAGGGTTGGTACCCAATAAGCGTTCAACCGAAAATGTGGGGGCAACCAAGGCGGATGCATTGGTCATTGCAATGCCAATCATGTCACTCTCCAATGCCATCATTGCGTGAAATCCGGCAATGCCAAAATGATTGCTGTTCTTCACACTCACCCATCCTGTGCCTACATTCCTGGCTTTGTCAATGGCTACCTGCATTGCAGCGGGTGCAACTACCAGCCCCAATCCTTTATCACCATCAATCACGGCGGTAGAAGGCGTTTCATGTACTATTTGAATGGATGGATTGGAATTGATTCTTCCAACTTCCCAAAGCCGCACATAGCCAGTGAGCCGGGCAATTCCGTGACTATCTACTCCCCGTAAATCAGCCGATAGTAATACTTTGGTTGCGATATCTGCATTGGCTTCGCTACAGCCAATTGCGAGAAAAATACTTTTAGAGAAATTGTAAAGTTGCTGGTAGGGGAAAATTTGATCCATAATGCAAATGTATGTTTTATAAGGTTTTATCATTTCTCAAATAATTTTTTAGGGTGAAAATAGGTTTCACCCGAGGGCGGTATTTTTGACTATCAATCATTCAAAAATCATTGTTTATGAAACGGGATAAGATGAAGCAAAAAATTGTGGCTTATATAAATGCAGCCTATCAATGGCATCAGACTGGTAATGGTTCTTTAACCGAAGAGCCAGGGCTGACGATGTCAGATTTAGAGGCAGAAATATTGTATGGTTTTGGCCTACCTCGCATGGCTTTTCAATATGCTGAAATATTGCAATTGGAAGGGTTTTCAATTGATGATATTGAGGAAAGGGCTACTGAATTATTGGAAGTATTATCGAAAGAAGCTACTCAGTTTTTATTAGCTCCAATTGAGAAAGATGTGGATGTTTTAAAGCAGGCAAAACAAAATCTGCGGGATGCCGTGGAGGTTTTGCCAATGATTGGGTTTAGTACCTCTGTTTACAATCTTTATCTATACTACGATTGCTACCTTAAAAATAATATCAATGAAAATGAGCTATTGGCCTGTTTCAGAAAATCTGAACTCCTTGATTGCAGGGCTAAAACAAGAGTTCCGTTTACTTATCGTTCATTAGTAAACGGAAGACATATGAAAAGATTAATCAACCAAGGCTTACCCTTTATGAGAGCGTACAAAGGCTTTTTAAAATATTCATCTACTTCACATCAATGGGATGCTGATTTTGCGGATTGTGATTTTACCAATTCACATGAGTTTAAAGATACAATCAAGTTACAGCGTTTTTTTATTAGTTATATCGGAGTAAGAGACGATACTGTGGTTATTGAAATTTTAGTTGAATACAAACACTCGTTTATAAAACTGTTGATTTGGTGTAATATTTCGATAATGCGGTTATTAATGTTGCATTCCAGGTACTACTCCTTAGCAATACCACCGTTGCACATAACAAAACCAGAATATCTGGAAAACACAGAAAGACATATACGGTTGAAAGAATGTATTGGACATAATATAGAGATTGAGAACATTACAATCGGTTTACGGAGGATAAAAAGCAGTGATAATAAAAAGGGCGATTTGCCGGATTACACAATCGATTATTTAGAATCCAAAAAGAATATAGAAGGGCATTTCAATTGTTGGTCTGATGAAAGTTTACCTTTTTAATTACCGGTTGTGCCTTATGAATTCTTTAAACACTTAGTAGCCTGAAATTTCACATTTAACCACACTCAAAAAATTGACGATGGACATAAAATATCTAAACCTGAAAAAGCAATTGGATGACACAATAAAGAAAGATTCAACGGCATTTGATTTTCATGCTGATTTCGATTTTCCTGTCTGGCATTCTGTTAAAGGTTTTGTACTTGGAAAGTTGCAGTTACATAATTTATTAAATGATTGCGCTGCATACTGCGATCATGAAGAAGCAATTGCTTATTATAAAGCAAGCTTACTTATTCATTACGACCAGGAAGAAATCTACTCCAAAATAGCTTATCAATACTATATCTCCAACCGAAAAAAGAAGGCATTAATATTTATAAATAAGGCATTGCAAAAAGACCCGGTAGCCATTACCAGCCTGGAGTTGAAGCAATCTATTTTAATTGATTTGGGTAAATTGCCTGAAGTGATATATTTGTTTGAAAAAATTGTTTCCATAAATCCTGATAGGTACACTGCCTATTTCAATTTAGGAAAAGCGTATGTAGGAATGGGACTTTATGAAAAAGCAATTCAAAATTTATTAAAAGCAATTGAAATAAATCCCGATGATAAAGAGATAGCATTTTGGATTGGGAAGGTATATGATTTTCATTTGCATGATGAGGTATCAGCGGCCAAGTATTATGCTATGACGGGCTTTATAAAGGATGATGATTAATGAGCTAAATTATTTGAATACCCAATCGTAATTATTATTAACTTCAAACAAAAATATAGAATATGGAAAATCCATGGAAAAAAATTAACGGAGATGATTTTTACATTAACGATAAATCTTCAATAGAAGAAATGAATCGGCAATCTCAAAAAGAATTTGAAATCCGATGCCAGACGGGAGACCCGTATTTTATAGATACAGAGCTTATGCCCGAGCCATATATGGGAAATCAGAATGCAAATATTATTTTCCTTTTCAGTAATCCGGGGCTAACCGCTGACAAAAGAGAGCATGATGATCATGCAAATCCTGAGCTAAAGAAGACTTTAATAAAAAACCTAACCCATCAAAACGAAGAGTTTCCTTACTACTATCTTGATCCGAAGTTTAAAAAAACTGCAGGTGGTGAATGGATACGAACAAGAATCAAACAAGTAATTGAGTTATTGACGGCAGAGTTTAAAAATAAAAATGAAGATGAAGTTATTAAAGCAATATCAAATAGCATTTTTACAATTCAGCTTCACCCTTTCCATTCAAGAGAGTATAAAACATTAAAAGGGAATTTCTTTGGCCATGATTATACATTGGAATTGTTTTCAAATGCTGTGGAAAGAGTAAAGAAGAAAGACGCAATTATGATTTGTACAAGATCTTACGAAGAATGGAACAAAGTATATAAAGCAAAAGAAAATACTATTGAAAATCTTGATGAGTTACCAATGGATTATTTCACCAAAACAAAAAGCCCAAGAAGTCCTCATATTACCAAAGCAAACTTTGTAAACCCTAAAGTCTTTGATAGAATGATTGAAATAATCAGTAAAAAATTGTAAAGGTGTTTTTAAGGTAGGTTTTCAATTCGAATGGTTCGATGATTTCTATCGACCCCGTAAACGACAACAGCAACTGCTTTAACTCAAAATTTATTATAAGGTTATACTCCAATAAACCACTGCCGTCTTCATTGTACTTAATTTGCTGAGTATGGTGAAGCTGCTGTGTTTCAAAATATGGCAGTTGCTCTTTTGTTACTTTTAAAATGATCCTTTCCGGCTTGTCTTCTTTCTTTCTGCTGATGCCAATCAGGTTATGGAAATATTCTTTTGGGTTGAAGTAAATATTGGGTTTATAGGGATTTAGCAATGGCTTTATTTTAATGATCCGGTCTAAAGCAAAAGTTGCCATTTTATTTTTGTCATCTACCAGGCCAAGTACATACCATCGGTTTCTGTATTCCTTTAATAAATAAGGATGCAGCATAAAAGTTCGTTTCTGGTCAGTTACGAATCTTTGATAGACTATTTCAATAACGGTTTCACCCTTTATGGCTTCTAGTAAAGGGTCTATGTATTTTAAGCCTTCCGTATGCTCATTGGTTTCAAACTGTATAAACTCCGTCTCATTATTTTTATCTATCCCGGTTTCCCTTTTTAATTTTATTACCAGCTCTTGTAAACTGTCTGATAATTTAAAAATTTTTAAAGCGGTAATAATATCCAAAGCAGACTGTAGTACGTTTAGCTCCTCCTGATCAATTGGTATTTTATCAATGGAAAAATCAGGGTCATCATAAAACCAAACAACGCCTTTCGCTAAATTTTTACTTTTTATTGGGGCCCCACATTCTTCCCTCAAGTGTTTAAGATCATTTTGTACGGTCCTTTTATCAAGTGAGTTCAGACCTAAGTCGGTAATCAACCGGT